>BNJV01001651.1_pt1 | contig 164055 bp, 137 predicted proteins | sample 8540591 | NCBI WGS metagenome assembly BNJV01 (sample SAMD00202457, study PRJDB9452) | human saliva metagenome | host: Homo sapiens
CCGCTAATTGGTAGCAAGAATGTTTAGAAGCGGTAAAAATCAAGAAAATCAAAAGGTACGCAAAAGAACGCCAGTATCGCCAACATTTCTATATTTGATAAAAAGGCATAAATCCCTATGAAAATCTAGCTCAACTATACTGGGTGCCTCATGCCATACTCTCTGATCCAAAGAAAAATACAAATGGCTCAGCGATAGGGGTCCTTTGATGTGAATACCAGCAAAGATAAGCGCAGCAAAAAACGCCACAGCCAGGGGTGACTATCACCGGCTTGGCAAGCTGGTGGCGCGAGATAAAGACAAGACTTTGGTCGCTGAATAGATGGCTCAAATTCAAATATAAAGGTAAAAATAACAAGACCTATCATAATAGCAAGAGCGATGTTTATAAAAAACGATGCCAGCGTTGATGGCTAAGTATGTCATCATAAGCTAGCCGAATAGGTAATGATGTACCCATACCAAGAGATAGCGTCCAAAATACAAGTCAGAGCTAGCAAAGTGGGTTAAATGAGTACTAAAGTCAGGATGGTAAGCTCGGCGATTTAGAAAAGCCATCCATCGTCATGAAAATATAAGCATAATTAAAACCATAATAAATGAGCAGCATCATCAAACATTTAGCTTCTCTATGCCGCTTTTTACACCTTTTGAAAGGATGTAAAAACAAGCTATAATCTTATAACAAATAGTGTCTGCTCGCCAAGACCATGCGTCAAAAAAGATCATTAAATATCACTTTTGACTATCTATATCATGGCGTAATGAAAAGATAGGATAAAATACTTGGGGTAATGATGATCACGATGTAGCGCGGTGAGACCGTGCTTCTGCCTGACCATGGCTAAATTAATAGTTGCCATAAATTACCCATTTTTTAATGCTAGCTTTCTAAAGCGATGACGCTGTCACTCTCGCTAAGCACCGATACTAAACTCCGCATAAAAGAATGGGCACGCCAACAGAAGAGATATCAGATATGGATAATAAACATGAACCGCCGTTTCACCAACCATGGCAAGAAATTCCAGCCTTACATTGCCCGTCCGACATCCGATCCGTAGAGCTGCTGGGACGCAGCCTATTTAAATTGTTCTTTTGCCATATTACGAGATCTCATATGCACCACCAGAACTAAAGTGGAGCCACAAATCTAATTAAAAAATACCAAATTCAAATACAACCGCACTGCCTCAGGCACAAATAAACCTTTTTAAGCTCAAATTTCATAAAGTAGCCAACAAATATTTACCAAACTGAATGCCACCAGGTAGAACGCGTTTGAGCTAAAGGAGTAATCAACAGGTCGAAAAACTTGCAAAAATGTAAATTATCTTCCATTAAGCATGCCGCCGCACATAAAATTCTAAATATAAACCACGCAAGCAACGATTAGAACGGTTGTTTCTACTAGAATTACACAGAAGCTTTTGCTGAAAAATATAAATGGCTCAGCCATCGAGATAACCGAGGTGATGCCAGCGAAATAGTGATATAAAATGTAAATGCCAAGGTACCCAAACAATGAAAGCTTAGCGAAATGGCGTTGTTGGCAGGATGAAAGCAAGCCCTGCGCGCCTTTTGATGGCTCTGGGCCAAACTCAAATGTAAATGTAAAGACGATAAGTCCGATGATGACGCTTATTGTGATGTTCGCCGGGCGACATATAGCGAAGGTAAATAAATTGTATCATCACTTAGACTTGATGAGTAAGTAAGGATGCAGCCGATACCAACGCACATCGTAAAAAGCGGTCCAGAGCGTTTAAAACAACTGCGGTCTATCTTTGAAAATCAGGCACCAGTGAGGTGGCCGCTGTCAAAACCCATACCATAAGGTAGCCAAGCATAAGCAAAAGCAGATAAAAGGAGCTGGTATGAGATGAACTGTGGACGATGCCGCTTTTACTTTTATTGAGGATGAAAAAGTGGGCAAAAACGCGATACTAAGTATAAATTGCTCACCTATGCCATTTGAGTAAAAGTCCCAAAAAAGCATCTCTGAGCTTGCCATATCTTGGGTAGCTCGCTTCAAGGCCAAAATGACGTGTTTTAAAGCCAGCCAATGATGAGCGTGGTAGGCGATAAATGGCCTATTGCCATTATGATGCCAGCAAGTACAAGGTGCCTTTTGTAGCTAGGCTTTTAAACGCTTAGCAGTATCAAGGCGTGGAATTTTGCCCATCGCCATCTCAATATGCTAAGACCAACAGCAAGTAAAATAGATATATAAGGATAAATGCCGAGCCGCGTTGCCGACCGTAGCCAAAATTTCCACGCATTACCAGGCCGATAGCGCTCAATCCATCGATGAAGACCGTAATTTTACTAAATCTCTGCCATTATTTACACACTGCCATCTGGTGATCATTATCGCACAAATGGCAACTGGCGGCATATACTGGAAAAATACCAAATTTTAAGTCTCTTCATAAAATGTAAGAGCAGATACAAACTCTCTTTTTTAAACATAGCCAACAAAAGCTAAATACGACCAGCGCCTATTGGCATCATGATATTTGATGTGAGAAAGTCAAGCACGTCAAAAGTAACTTACCGCAAACACTAAAAGCATGATGTGTCTGAATAATGAAAGTATGCAAAAAAGATGCCCAAAGATATAAACAAAGACACCACTGTAAAGCGCCATCTGCTTGAGGCCCCAAATTACCTAACAAATAATAACAAAAATCGATCATCGGAAGTACGCTCGTAATGCCAGCAAACAATAACGATACGAAAATAAAGCACTTCATAACGTTGCCAACGACGCAGAAGCTGCAAAAGCGTGACAAGCGAGGATAAAGGAATAAGGCTGGGCCCTTGCCCGTGTATGGCCCCATAAGCAAATATGAAAGGTAAATACGACAAGCCCCATCTTAATGCTATTAAGATGTTTATAAAGATGATAGGAAACGTTGGTTTATTAAATTGTCTTCCTCGAATTACATTACGGCGTATGTCGGTATGAGCGCCAACGCCCATAGATAGCGAGGAAAAAACTATAGGGCCTAGAGCCTGCAAGATAACATCTGGCGTGATCGCACTAAATTTGGCACAAATAAAATTAGCCGCCTTCACAAAGCCATCTCCCATGCTAGCGCGTAAAAAGCGCCTGTAAACTAGCAAGACAAAAGGCTTGGCATCATCATATATTTAGCTTTTCTATGCCGCACACGCCTTTTGAAACGGCAAAAGACCATCAAAAGACTGAAGCTAAAAGCAGCACGGCACTGCTTAGATCATTTGATAAAGCGTAAACTGCTCGCCTGCAGCTTTTGTATCAGATAAAAGTGGCGAAAAACTAAAGATAGATATACTTTAAATTATTAATAACAACCATATAAAATGAAACTATAAATTATCGCGCCGATCATGAAAAAACCAGAAGACCAAGCTTTGTTTTGGAGCGAGTTTGAAGAGCTTGCAGTCTCGCTTTCCTTAAACGCGATGCTAAAGGCTGCTAAAACACCACAACGCGATAGCAAATCAAACAAGTATAAAATTATAAATGCCGAACCGCAATTCTTCCCACCACATCATGCAGGAAAATTTCGGGCGTACCAAGACCACAACAGAACCAGCCATCGCAAGGACAAAACTATCTTTGAAAATTTCTCGTTTTATCGTGAAAACCTAAGATTAAGAACAAATTCATTAACAAAATAGCATAAAAAAACTTTCATTTTTCTAAGCCAAGTACTTTTATAGGCAATTTAAATTTTTAGTGTTTTATTTGAAACAAAGTTTTGTTTTTAATATACAATCATAAAGTTTAAGTGGGGACGGATCCGAAAGAGCTTTAAAATTTTTAAAGGAGCAACGATGAAAAAGATCGTGTTTTTTTAATTCTTGGTCTTGCTGCATTGCATTTTAGCGCTGACGGCTTGGATGATGAATCGCATTCGGTTATCGCTGGCGGTATCGGCCCAGCCTTACAGCTCTTGGATACTATAGGTATGGGTAACACAGCTGCTGCAGCTATCGGTGGAACAGCTAGAAACCGGTGTTGGTATGGCTGCCAACTGTGTTATCGCTCTTTGCGATGATCGGCCTAAGTTATCTACGCCCGGTAACCTCGTTCTTTACGCAAACCCAATCTTGGCTAAGCGTAAAACCGCATTAACCCCTCTTTTGGGGCACCGTTCTTCTGCGATCATGTGGTGGAATTGGTAGACACGCTATCTTGAGGGGGTGGTGCCGCTGGTGTGCGAGTTCGAGTCTCATCGCGCATCTTATCTCTCTTTTAAATCAAAATCTTGAATTCTAAGCTATAAAAAGGAAAAGTCCCCATGTTAGATAAAACGTGCCTTAAAGCAATTACAAACAAGCAGACGATGTTGCTATATACTCGCTTCTTGAAATGGCAGAAAGTCGAAAGATAAAAAATACTTCGCAAATTAATCACCGAAACACTATAGCACTGAAAGATAACTGGTGGCAAATTAAAATTATTCAAAGTCTTCTATACGATACTTATTAAAATTGCGGCATCTTTTACTCTAAATTTGTAGATCACCGCGAAGAAAATGCAGAAGGCTGTCTTGACATCGTAGATGAATATCCTGGCTCGTGATATTTGAAAGGAGATGAACCACGAAAATAGTCTAATCTCATGTTAAAGACACAAAACTCGTAAACTGGGTGGCATCGTGCTTGGTATGAATGATGCGCTGGTTGAGCTAACAGGCACCTTAGCGGCATCGCGCCTTTCAAATACAAAATCGAACAGCGCAGCGAGCCTTATCACTTCGGCGTGGCAGCTGCACTCTCTATAGCTGTCAGCATATCTCGAGTCAAAAAAATCAACGGCAGATAAACCGCTTACCTACTCACTCTACACCCGAGCGGTTCGCCATTATAACAGCATTTTTGATACTTCCATTTTTTGCTTTTCAAGCAGTCTTTACGCCGTCTTGTCGATGTTTTCTTTGGCACAGTTGCCATCATCACTTACTACAGCTTTTTATATAAGTGTGGCAAGGAACTAGAATTTTACCAAGAGTGATTGAGATGTGCGTGATAACTTTTGGTGTTGCGATCATTTCTTTTGGCATCGGCTTTTTGGTCAAACACTATTTTACGGACTTGATGTCTAACCTAAATTTCGCGCAAGTGTAACTATCGTCACCGTCCCGCAAAAGTGGTTTAAATTAGATCAGCCTTAAGTACCACCAATTTTGGTGAGCTTTGATAGATAAGTAGCCATTTACATTTGCTGGCTTGCCCTCTTTTAAGGTTTAAAAACTCGCCAGCTCTAAACATACAAGAATCCTTTTTTTTTAGAATCAAGCTCTTTTTTGAATACTGCTTTGCGATCTGCTTTTAAAAAGTGGCAATGTTTCATCATTATCATGTGAGTAGATTATGACATCTGGGTTTTACCATTTTTTATAAGTCTGGTATCGAGCCTTGGTCAGTCTGTCACTGTCTTACCGATCACCAACGTAATATATGACTTCAGTTTATGCACATACGTGCAGCTAAAGCTCATTTGTGATGATACCCCCACTTGCCACGCCGTTTTACTAATGGCGATTTTAAAAACTAAATCCACCATTTTGATATGCAAAAATGGCTCAAGCAGCTATCGCGCTCTTTTAAAACGCCGGTGGCATTCACTCCGCACTCCTGAGCAAATTAAGCGCCACCGCGCCTTTTGTTTTCCATCGTATTGCCAGATATGACTCGCTAAAGCCAAACTCTTTGTAGAAGTGCACAAGGTGGCGTTTACCGTGATGCGAGCAGGCTCAAGAGTGACATAGGCTTTGCATTTTGAAAGTAGGCCAGGTGGTTTTTGGTATAAAGTTATAGAGTAAATTACGGCTCTAAAGGCCAGAATTAGCCCTCTTTTATCTGAAGCTTCATTGGCTATACTTTTATAAAATCATCTTCAGTACTACTTTCAAAGCGCAAAAAGTATCATGTCAGTTCAGCGTAAATATCCAACCTTTCATGAGCATGCAAGATAAAATTGCCCATTTTCATCAGAGACAAAGGCATCGGCTGGATTTGGATAAATCGGATCTGAGTACAAGCCTCGCTTAAAAGCAAGACCCATCGCCGGTCGTCGTTTCATCATGCCTCTTTAAAAAAAACACACCAGCCTTTGCCAGTGTGTTTCATAAACCACGACAAACCGTCGATCTTGCCATCTGCGTCTATCTGTATTGACCGCAGCGGGCGCTGAATCTGGCATTGGCATGATCTTACACTGAACCACGACGATAAAAATAGCTCCCGTTCCTAATGGTCTTTTACGCTAAATGTAAAAGCCTTTGCTCTGCCTAGAAGCTTTGCATCGTCGCTAAATAGATACTGAGTTTTTGCATTAAACTGGCAAATGGCTCCAAAATTGGCTCTTATCATTTCAAGCTTTTAAGAGCGGCCTCTTCAAAAGACCACCTCGCCAGCTCCATATTTCCTTAACGACCTTTTCTGTTTTTAGTTTTTCGTGTCGTCACTCATCTCGTAGGTGAGGTATCTTGCTTGGCTTATCGCACGCTTTAAAATGGCTCAAACGAAGCTCAGCGCACCTTTACTGCTTACGAAAATTCTCACAAACATGACTACTTCTACGCCAAGTTCAGCGACAATACTCTTTTGCAAAATTATCTCTTCATCGGTGTCAAAGCCGGTAATAAAGCGCCACAACCACGTTTGACAAATTACCTTTTAAGTACCATACTGGCCGCCAAGGTTTTCGATACCTTTTAGGGCATTCATATCTGGTTTGTGATCTCGTCTTTGTTGCTTCATAGTTATATTTTTAACGACGATCGTGCTTACAAGCACCACAGCGCTTGGTTTAATCAGCAACCTGCATTTATATCTAAGAATTTCTCCGCGCCAAGCTCGAGCCAAGCCAGCTTCTGTGATGGCGTAGTCAGCTTCATTAGAGCTGTCTTTGTTGCGATGACAGAGTTGCAACCGTGTGCGATGTTTGCAAATGGGTACATGCGAGCGTAGTGTGTGCTCTAGTGTTTGAAATAAATTGGCTTGATCGCATCTTTAAAAAGTATGCAAGCAGCGTCTTCGCCAGCCTAGATCACGCGTGAATGGGCTTTTATCGCTATCGCAGAGGCAACCATGATGTTTGCCACGCGCTCTTTTAGATCTGATAAACGGCGGCGACAAAACAGCCATGATCTCGCTTGCGGCGGTGATGTTAAACCATCTTCTCTTGGCACGCCGTCCGTTCTGCCGCCCTGACCCGGTGACAAATCTTAGCGCGGTCGTTCATATCCATACAGCGCTTCCATAAATTCTCTCTATTTTTAATGGGTTTTCTTGATATGGGCTATCACTCATCGCTGAAATCAGGTTATTTGCCGATGTTATAGCGTGAAAATCGCCAGTGGTGTAAATTTGAATCCTCCTCGGTGCCAACTGCGGTAGCCGCCACCTGCTGCACCACCTTTGCTTCCAAAACTGGTCCAAAGATGGTTCACGAAGTGCTAGGCAAACCTTTTTATTAAAGTGGTGGTGCGTCAGCTGAACCGATCGACATGGTCGTTTTGCCCTCGCCGTATGGGGTTGGGTTAGTCGCGGTGACTAAGATGAGCTTTGAGTTTGATGGCTCTAGTCTGGAAAATTACGCCTTAAATTTGCCGTAAAGCTCAAGCTCGTCTTCACGTTTAAACCTAGTCTTTGCGGCAACTTACTGATGTGTGTTCAAGCTTTCGTTTGGTGAGTTATCTCGATGTCGCTTAGCATTTTACCACTCCAAATATGTTTTTGCTATCTCACTGAGTGTTGATCTCCAAAATTCCCTCTTCGTTTTCTACGCGCGATGCTCTCTTCACGTCCGCTTACGAGCCTTCCTGCAAATTTCTCCGGCCTCGGTTTGAACTTTACAAGCTCACCAACGCCGCTTTTAAAAGTGAGATGAAAGGCACTAAGCTCGCTGCTCAAGGCCCGAGGCGAGGCTGACCTCAAGGTTATCTCCCGCGCAACTGGCGGTGTCGTCAAAAGATAGGCGCGAGCAGACGGCTCGCTTTTCGCAATCATCCAGGGCTCCACTCCGCCATCTTTTAGTGATATAAACTCTAAAAATAAGCCCTGCGCCATTTTCATTTGCAGCTCGCTGTCGTAAAGCTCGACGCCGCATTCGCGCCTGGTTGTCCTAAATTATCTATTTTTGTTTAAATCCTTTGAAATTTTATCCAAACAACTTGTCCATATGGTTTCGATACTCTAATCTATCATCAGAAATTAAAGAGCTGAAGAATTTGGACATCTGTACCAGCCCCTCAGCCGCCATGCAGTGGACGTTTTGCAGAGAGTTGCCTGCAAACGCGCCTTTGGAACACAAAATATACTCTTGGCTCGCGCTCGTCAGACATCATCTTATCACAAAGTAGACAAAGGCGTAATATCTGCCCTTCTTGCACTCGACGTCGTGTACGCAAAGGCCCTTTAAAATGCTATCTTCAAGAGTGGCTGGGAGGCCTCTGGTATGAGCTCTCTCTGCACCTCTCTGTTCTCATGCCTTTATTTCGTTAGCGTTCTAGGTAACTCTACTCCTTGACTTCTTTGAGAGCTTTCTGATGTGGTCATTTCTCTGATGTCGTTGGAAATTTCTCGATGCCAGCACGCACACTCGGCGCCTTTTTGCAACCTCTTGACGTCATCTTTGAAAGCGTTTGGTGGAGCTTGCTAGAGCCTCGCAAACGTGCTGCCTTCTCTAATAAGGCAGGTGCACTCTCTGCTTTACGTGCCACCAGTGACGATACATCCAGCGATAGTGCCAACTTTTGGCACATGGATCACTGGCGAACCTGTAACCAATGGCCTGCTCTTTACTCTGATGATCAGCGACATTGATCACTTAAAATCGCCTTCGTCATCGATTAGATTATAATAACATTGTAAGTTTTTATCTCGACATACTCTTTTTGCCTTCTCTTTATCTCGCCAGTTGGCCTTGTATTTAAAGCCAAGGATGATACAGTCGTTGCTTGCTTTAAGTGCAACGTCGCTTTGTGTAATACCGCCAACACCCGAGTGGATGCATTACTCTGATCTCGTCGTTGCTGATTTTCTGGGCTCGCTTTTAACGCTGAAGTGAGCCGCCAGCGTCAACGATGATGACTGGAAGTGTCTTGGCTCGCCCTCAGCGATCTGCGCTAAGCTCGTCAAATACTAACCTTTGTGCTCTTGCTAAGCTCTTTTTGGCGGATATATTCAGCCTTTTTCTGTGCGTATTCACGAGCTGTTTATCGGTTTACGCCTATTAGCGTCTCGCCAGCCTCTGCTATCTCGCTAAGACCTACTATCACGCCACATTCACTGGTTTTTTATCTCTTTTGGCCTGCCCTGATCATCAAGCAAGCTTATCTTGCATATGCAACGCCTGCTACGACTGTATCTCCGACATGAAGCGTGCCGTTTTCAGCAGCGATGATGGTAGCTACCGGACCACACGGCCGCACGGAAACGGAGCTCTCGGTAATGATGCTTTTGCGTTTGCGCTGGTTGCCTTTGGCTCCAAAAGATCCAGCTTGTAAAAGCACGATCTCAAATGAATCATCTATGCCGCCACTGTTTTGCGAGATCGGCTGATCGCACCCACCCCGCTGTGGCATGATGTCAAGCTCAGCAAGACCGGTTTTACTAGTCTGGTTGCTGACTCTTTATCCATTTGTTTATTGCGATGGTTAAGCCCAGCACGCCTGCAGCTTTTGTGGCTAACTGCCTCTTTTGTCTGTGGTTTACGCCGTCATCTGCTGCAACAACTTCTGATAATATATCAGTTACACCAGCGCCCACCACGCATAGCTGTAAATGCCTCGTGACTGGGTGTCGATAAATGTTATGTTTCTCTGTTTTGTTTACCATATAAGCGCCCATGCGGGTTATACCGCCAGCCTCGCCAGCTACTTGCGAGACTTTCTTATGTAGTCAAGTATGAGGTTTGCCGTGGTCTACGTATTACATGATGGTTATGAGCTGGTGCTCTTATTGGAGACACCATCATAACATCTCCTCTTCTTGGCCACTGACAAATACTTTTTGATTATCGATGATATTCACCTCAGACGTTAAACTCATCAGCCAAATTTCTATCGCATCTTCATCAAAAAGTGTGTTTTTAGTTGTCATCATGCAAGCATAAATAAGCTTGCCTGACCTCACTGGGCTGTGTTTAACTTTTCAGCAAATTCGTAAACGCGAATTTCTTTTGGGATATTTATTGAAGTTACAGCTTCGCTATTTTATTTTCAGGCTTTGTGTTTTTCTGAGCTCTTCTTTGCTTCATATACGCCGCCAAACAGATTTATCGATATTTATTGACGGTTGTCTTCATCGCACTTGGCTGTTTTGTCACTTTGCATCGGGCTGGAGCTAGGGTTTTAAAGCTAAAATCAGGTAGCACCACCACATCTTCATCTTCAAGCACGATGTACCAAAGTCCTTCCGCCAAGCAAATCCATCTTCTCAGCGCTATCTTTTTTGCTTACAACTGTTACTTTTTTATCTTTTTCTTTCTGTAAGTCCCTGTCGCTAGCAGAACATACTCTTAAAATCACTAATGTTATTAACAGCCATAGCCTTTTTTTCTCCTCTTTTACAGGGCTGGCGCCTCGTAATCTTTTCTTTAACTATCACCAAAGGCCGCGTCTTTTGGTAATGACATCAATGACTCCTCTTTTTTGGTTTTGGTGCTTCTGCTGGCTTTGCTCGACCTTTACAGGCTCTTCTTTTTGGAAACCCAGTTTTGAGTTTTCCTCTAGTACACCTCTTTTTAGGTTCTGCTTTTGCCTTTTCAGGCTTTAGCTCAGCCTTAATGGCTACCTTTTGAGCTCAGTTTTAGGCTTTCTTCTTTTTTGATGGCTCTTTTTCACCTCTTTTTAGACTCTTTTTTGCCTTTAGCTCGCTCTTTTCTTTTTCGGTATCTGTTATTACATAGTTTGAACGTATTCATATATTGCTTCAGCCCTCTTCCAAGGCTCACAGCATTTGGTGAGTTTGACCTTTGAAGCTAGTTCTTGAGCTTTTTCTATCTTTACTTGGGTAGCCAAGCTCATTTGCGATCTCTGAAATCCTAACATTGCTCATTTAAGGTATCTCCTTTAACTTAGGTGCGTCAATACAGGGCACCTTTGGTTTTGTTTATCAATTATTTTTAGAGTACATCGTCTTTGCAAACAGTCATCATAGTAGAAACTGCAGCCGTTTCGCTGCCGCACTCCAAGTCTTGCCTACCAAGCGTGTCTTTTAGCACCAAGTTTGAAGAATTAACTTTGCAAGCGACGCATGTCCTACTGGATTATTTTGTTCATTATACCTTTTAACTTGTTTTGGCTTTGCGTAGGCTGTATCCATCGTTATCAAATGAAAAAAATTTCAACTCAAAATCACCAAATTACTCTTTAAAACATCCGCATGAAATTTTTTAGCGTCATCTTTGTAAAAGCGATGTTTAAAAAGCTTGAGCCTGAGCCTGAAAGTGTGCTCATTAGCGCTCCATTTTCTTCGCTACCTTTCACTCAAAAGCTCTTTAAGCGCTCATTCTGCGCTCTTCATGCATCATATGCTTTGCTGCCCTTAAAGGTCATATCTTTTCTCATAAAACAGAGGTCAAAAAATGCAGCAGAGAGAGGTTATTGCCTCTTTCATAGTGTAGTTTTGGCAAATTGTCTTGACATTTTCTCATGACTTATTTGGGATGACGACGACTGCTTTTATATCATCATAATTTATTTTATTGCATAAACTTATTGCCGTTTTACGATCGCGCTGATAAATCGCCATGAACTGCGAAGATATTATTATCTGGATGGGTTATAAGATGATAGCTTCTTAAAACGACGCTTTTATAGCGTAAATCCAACCATCTCGCTGGCTTCAAGCTATGCATCCAACGATCACTGCGAGCTACTGCCAGAATCCTCTTGAAAATGGATGTTGTTTTCAAAACTATTCTGAGTTTTCATTTTGCCGGTTAGCTCGAAAAAAATTTCATTAAAATGCTTAGAAAAAATGTTGTTTCTTTTAATTGTGCTATCACTTCCCTCGCATTTATCGAAACTGAGCTAAATTTAGGCTGGTTCGGTCTTTACGCTATTAAAAAGCTTTAAACTAAGTCTAAAGCGTCAAAGGCGAACCTAAAATTTGCACTTGTGGCGGGGACTAAGATAAATTTTCTCCTAAACAGCTTGGATGATACCAATCTGGGTGCATCTAGTTAGTTTAGTTCATCTAAATTTAAAGGCCTTTAAAATCTTACTGGCTCCAACTTTTTCAAGTGAGTACATATCTTTTAGCACAAAGCAAATTTTATTTGCTCTGATCAGCAGGCGCAACTGAACTAAAACCGCTCATAATAAAACTCGCAGCCCTTGCCAAAAAAGTTTCAAGGGTAAGGCCACCTTGGCCTTGACCACGGCGTGTTTGCGTAGATGATCTGTGATGCGACTGGTGCAGGATGAAAGTGCTGCGGTTTTATCAGGCTTCGCTGACATGCTCGTCGGTTGCGATCTCCTCGATGCGCCATCTCTTCTAGACTCCAGCTAAAAGCGAGGTCGATAAAAGACATACTGAAAGCATGTGCTTATGCGATGCAGCACGGTGCTCTTTTAAAAGCTCGCCACTAAGCGTTGCGATCTCATAATTTTTCTCGCTCTGCCATTAAAGCAGAGTGTTGGTTGTGGCAGGTTTAGATCGTGGCTGCCCGCAAATGCTGTGTGATCACCGTTGATGCTCACAGCGAGCTCAAATCGCCCGCTGCATCTGCGATTACTATGCCTTTACCAGCTCATTTTTCAGATCCTGAAGCCTCTGTGGTTTAAAATATGCGTGTCATCATCGATAGCCGCGGCGTTATCAAGCTTGATGCACCGAGGGCTGATGCGGGCTTGCAAGCGTTGCAAATGCTAAAAAGCCAAAGTTTCTAGCACGAGCGAGTATACAATGAGCTACTTGCTAGAGCTCAGAAACATGCATCTTGCTCGCCGATAGCTGGGTGGTCAGAGTGTGATCGTGTAGTCAAGTACTGCTTGGTTTCTTGAAGGCAGAAGTTCACTGCAGTGCGACCCTCAGCCACTAACGTACCTCGCGGCGGACAAGGATGACTTTTGACCAGCGTCAAGATGTCTTATGCCAGCCTCGTGAGGTACGCTACAAAGCTATCCTTTTGCCACCATCCGTCGAGCCATGAATTTCGATTTGCATCAGCGAAGATTCTAATGTTATCAATGCCGTATCCATTCCACGGCCATTGGGTGCTCTATCGTGCTGATAAAGCCCTTTGTCGTAAATGCCAACGACGGTTTGCCATTTGCTGCGTGTTATAACGTTTTTGTAGGCTCAGCTTTAAAACTAATACCAAGATCTTCAGCGGTGCAAAATAATACCTGAATTGCATCAAGAGGTTCTAGTATAAAGTCTTATCGGCTCCCCACTTGAAGCCTTTCTTACCCAGCGGTCTCAACGCGTCTTACGAGTAGTGTTTGTTTGAGAGTCCTTATCTGTTCGCTTGTATTAGCACTAAAAGAAATCAAAGATCTCAATTGTCTTATCTATCATCGCCTTTGCGGCATCTAAGAGCACTTGTCACATTGTCTTTATCCACTTTATCCATCATTGTTGGTCTTACCTCTTCGCCTTGGACCAAAATCCAAAGTGAGAGGTGAGTCTCCAAGCGCCGAAACTGGATCTCTGTTGTGCCCTAGCTGAGTCGCCAGCAGCAGCCAGCATGTCGCCCTCTTTTGACCTTCGCGCATGAGCAGTGTCCGTGAAAGTAGCGAATAGATGTCAAATCCATGATCGATCACAATGTTTTAAAGCCATAATTCCATTCTCAGAGGCTATGCACGCACGACCATGCGTGCTAGCTATTATCGGGCTGCATGCCACGCTTGCAGTCAATACCCATGTGCCATGACTCGCTGCTCGTCTCGTTATTATATGTACACCGAAACGCGGTCGGCAAAATCAGCTACTGCTTGCCATTTCTGAAAGCGGGTAAAATGGGATGATATTACAAAGCCGTCGTGTGATGTCAGTATCGACACGTTTGAAGTAAGGTGCTGTTATCTTCTCTTCGTTTGAGTCTGTAGTGTTTCAGTTGACACGTTCATCTTCTCTCAAGCCTTGAAGAGCGTTTGGGATCTTTGGCGTATTGATTCTGATTAGGTCAACGATCTTTCCCGTCCGCATCTATCATTTAAAGCAATGAGTTGCAGTTTTGTATTTTACATTTTCACCATATCTCTACGTGAGATTTTGCTCCTCATTGCCGCAGAGACGTCTTGCACGATGACCTCAGCGCTAAAGTTTTCAACCTCGCTGGCGAGCAAAAGCAAGTGCTGCGTAAAAAGCCCTCTTTGTAAAATGGCGCGGCCTATAGATCCCTAACACCATGCCCATGGACATAGACCTCTTAGCCTGATTGTCAGTCGCTCTAAAGACAACATAACTGCGCTACCGCCTGCACGAGATAGAGTGAGACTGAGAAAGCACGTAGATCAGGCTTTGGGGTGTCGAGCACGACCTCCAACTTTGCTTTGCTTTATTACCTGTAAAAGCCCCATTTGCTGAGTATCAGACGCTATGCTCTCATCTCGCATAAGTATCTTTTGAGCGAGCGGTGCTGGGAAGGTCAAAAGTATCATCAGCTCAGTGCTTGGATTTTGTATGATTTGATTTAGTACGGTGAGATCATTTTGCCGTGATCATGCTAATGCGCTGGTCACATTACATGCCACTACCATCTTTAAATTTGATATTCATATTAGGCGAGCAGAGGTTCAATAAACCTTATCAGCAGCAACGCCGATAATTGGCTCGTTCGCTCAAAGGTCTTTCGAACATCAGCGCATATCGAAAGCCGCAGCTAATAATATCAAAACAAGTAAAACTGCGACAATGCCAAAACCGCCTATCTCCCGTCTATACATATATGTATTACCTTCCCATTTTGTTGCGAAAGTCACATTTAATCAATAGTCGAGTCAATTACAAATTTCTCTCTTACGGCTCTAGCTTCGCTCATCCAAGTCAAATAGCTCATCGAGCGCTCGTCCCTTTTATGAGATCTTTGCTCGTGGCTCTTTTTCAAACGTATTTATCGCGGCAACGACATTGTATTTTGCTTCGGGCTATATCGACTCCACATAAATGGCGAACTCTTTTGCGCCGTATCATACCTGCCATAAATGTCCGGTCCGCTCAAGTGCAACGCTGTGCGCCTGATCCTTCTAAGATCCCGCTAGCAAGCGAAAATGCAATGGCGTGAGGCAGAGTGCGAAGATGAGACCACGTGATGATCATGCTCTTTTGCACTCGCGCGTGATCCTTTCATGCAGGTGAGCAAAAGTATTGACTCAACGCTTCTTTTTGACATGTACGCGCACTCTCCTGCAAAGTCTGAAGCTATGACAGTTGCGCCCTGTGTAATAAGTGACAAAATGCAGCGACCTCAGTCCCAGAGTACTCAGTACCTGCCATCGGGTGAGTCTGGGATGAGAATGCACGGTCTGCTGGCACGGCTTCCTGTTATCTTTTTGCTAGTCGGGCCAAAGTCGATGATCGTCGTATCTTCACTAATGTCGAGTTCGATGCTGCGATGCTCACGATAGCCTCGACTGGCACAGCCAAAAGAGTTGATGTCACACTCTTTTCATCTCATCGATGTAGCCATTTCAGCCATGTGCAGCGAGTTCTAGGCGCTGCTGTGATTTTCCTCTTTGTCATATCCGCTTGTACACAGAGATCAGCTTCTCATCTTTGGTAACGCAAGACCGAGCGAGCGCCATGAGACCAAGTCCGATGATTACCTATCGTACCTTCTGAAAATTATAAAATTCGAGTGCCAAAAATATAAATATGATATTATACGCCTTATACTAAAACTCTGGGTTCGGTATTGGCGAAAGAAAGGTGTTTCCTAGCACTAAACTTTAAGCTGGCAATCTAAATGCGCAAACGATTCAGTCAATGCCATTCGAGGTCCTAATCCGCACTTTCTGCTAGTGCTTAGCCACTCAGATGTAATGGGGCTAAAAGTCGGTCAGAGCTAACACCAAAAGCTTAGCTTGATGAGGCCATCTAGAAATTATACGATTCATTGTTTGATGATATCACATAGAAGCTACTAGTAGTGGTAATCTTTTAGTAGTAAAAGTAAACAAGCGTAGCTAGAGATGGCGTCGATCTAAAGGCGTGTGGCGACAAACGACAAAACTGCGATCGAGTCGCATCAACATCAACACGGCAACATGTATGGTGACGCTTATAGAAAAACAAAAGGAAAGATTCGCCAATGCTACGAGTCGAAAGGCTACTTTGGCTGAGTGTGAATGATGAAACGACAGCCAGTTGCGAACGAACGACAGCTCACTTTGTCATCACTCCTAGAAAACATAAACCGTGGCGAAAATGAAGTAATCAAAAAGATGCAGTTAGTCGGCGCAGAGAGTTTGACTACGAGTGATATCGAGCCGGTGGTTGCAAACAAAAGTAGAAGTATGGGCTGAGCTTTTGGGCGAGAAACGACGAAAGGATTAAGCTCGAGCTTGAAAAGCGACCAGCAAAGTTCCGGTAAAGATGTTTTCAAAAGGCTATCTGACGCGACTGTTCGTCACTGCCTAAATGTCATCATCATTTGATCACTACACAGCCGTCTTACAGCCACACCATCCCGAGTGCGCCCGAGCCGCGTTTTCAGTCTAAGCATCCACAGCACCTGAAGAGCTGGACTGCCCGATACTAAAAGATCATAGATGACTTTGGAACTGGGCTGGCGTTACGATGAACTCAGCAAGACTTCGCCATGAGATGTGAAAAAGCTTGACGTATGGTCGCTGGCAGGCTGTGCACGTTTGTCAAGGTCTGTCGAAGACTGACATTTGATGAAAATCAAAACAGTTGATATCGACTACGAAGTTGATCCACGGCGAAAAAGTATATATAGAAAACGTTCAAATTTCAGGAAACGACAGAGACAGTTGATCGTGTCAGCCAGACGTGAAAGCTATATCGCTTGAGGAGAGGTATGCCAGCAGAACCGACCTACAGGGCTCAGATGCATTAAAAAGAACAAGCTAACTTTGACGATGTCGAGATAGAAGAGGACCCGGTTGATATACGGTCGATCTAAAGCGAGGTAGAGCACTCAACTGAAGCTCGCTATAAGCGGTATCGGATACGGAAGTAGCGATGGCTGCATACTAAACGCTGCGCTTTCTGGGCTCTGACATCTTTGGCTCTGGTCTTCAAGGACAAAGTGAGCGTGGATAAGAGCGATGGGAGAGGCTTTCGGCCAGATAAGTCTTACTAAATCAAAGGGTACACGACTCAGAGTATAGCGCGGCGGAACACTCTATGCAAACGAGCGACTATGACTGGAAGACATATAAAGTATGTGAGCTACGGCTTTAACAACACTAGAGTGTAAAATTAACTAGGGTAGTGCATCGCTTACTTGCCAACATCAGGCAAAAGTAAAGATTACTCCACAGACGATGAACTATGAGATATCGTCATGCATACGCAGCAAAAGGTATAGAAGGCAAGGCTATAAAAGCGCTATAACTCGGCTCAACATATAGCAGCACTGATGACTACTGCTTGCCAGACGCGGTATCATAGCCAATGCATCATTTGAGATGGCAGGACTTGGGTAGGGTGATATGGATTTTGTTACCGCACATTCAACTACTATCTGGGTCTCAGAAAGTGCATCGACTACGATCTTATCCTGCAGATATAAAAGCAAAAGCTTTGGCAGAGTGGGAGGAGAGGCTGTACTCCATCGACGAAAGACTTTACCTTGGTGGTTTTCAGAAAGCTGACGTGGTTACGAGCAGAACCGTATCTCCAAAAGTAAAATATAATGGCGGCCTGCATATGACCAGCGGCGGACATCATTTAACAACTCAGATTGAGATGAGACTTCCCTATAATGAAAGCGTGTCAAAATGCGTGGCGTTGTATTTATGACTATATGGCGTGATCGGTGAAAATAGCCTAAATGAGATAAAAAGATGATCGGTTAGTAGAGGTATCAGTGGTAACTTACCATCGGACCACTTCAACGACATCTTCGCAAAAGCATACTTAAACCTAAGAGACGTGATACAAATACATTTTGAGATTACTATCGGAAGACGCTTCCTAATAAGATACTCTTTAAGGGCATGGTTTGCCTTGAAATCCCCTAAACAAACAAACTTTTAAAGTCATATAAGAAAAAGCAAGGCTAACATTAGATACTCATCCCACAATTTTTAATATAGATTGGGTAAAGAATTAATTTCTCAGACATCCAAAGGATAGAGAAAAGCAACCTCGTCAGAAGAAGCACACCTACACACTGGGTGCGATGCGAGCAACGCACTCCACCTGATGTATTACAAAAGTTGAAAGCTTGTTTTAATGCTATGTACAAAATGCGGCTATCACATGAGACTAAAGGCGGCTGATGATCGCACTCCGGTGAAGTCTGCGATGAAGGTAGCTTTTGTGTGACCTGCGCAGAATTAAAACCAGTGAGATCCTTTTGAAAGTCGTCGATAAAAATCGTACAAAGAATCACAGAAAATAAAGACAGGACGCACAAAGCTCAGTGATATGTGGCGAAAAGCCGATGCAGCAGACAAGAGATCCAGCCAGATTGTTTTGACTTTGAAAAGCTTCATGGGCGTCACTAGCTTCAGTCGAGGCGAAAAGATCGTAAGAGCGATAAAACGCGTCGATACAAACGCCAAGCCTTAATCATCGTGAAAAGCGCATCTGGCGGCGCTAGGATGCAAGAAGAGCACACTTCTCTGATGCAGTGTCTTCGAGACTGGCGCCCTAAAACTTCTTGACGAGCCAGGCTCCCCTATACTATAGTGCTTACCGACCTACGATGGGCGTAGTTGAGCATCATTTGCATGGCTTGGAGATCACAATAGTCGACTGAACTGGCGCGCTAATGAGGCTGCAGGACAAAGGGTCATCAAATGACCGCTGACGCGCTGATCTCCCGAGAGGGGCTTTTCAAAGGGCTGGATGTCACAGCGAGGCATGGCCTCGCAGACGACATCGTGCCAGAAGCGAGCACAGCCTGCTAAAGCGATGTGGTTCATTGCTGACCGCAAACTATGGCTATCGATCTCTAAAAGCGGGTGACGGTACGGACAGCAAGCTGGCTTTGACTAAACTAAAGACCAAAAGGGTGAGTTGGAAATTTCGGTTTTAGCATTCCAAAAATCGTCGCGTGACAACTTTGAAAACGAGATACAGAAATATATAAAAATGGGTGCAAATTTGTAAGATAAACGACAAAATCATGTTTAATGAAAGACTAGCAGAGGCTCAAAGCAGTCTGGCGAGCGAAGCGCTAAGAGCTTATGATGGGTACGAGCGATTAAAAGGCTTTGTCGCGATGCTTGACGAGAAATGGCTCTCTGGCTTGACAGCCAGTGCTCCGATTACCCAAACTCAGGGTCACAGATGCTGCGATCATGTCGTGGAGCTTGTGGAAACCGCCGTAAAACAAAGGCTGCGAGTCGTAACCGCTTAAGCAAGATGACTATCGCGCACACAAGTCGCCCTTAGCTCGTACTCGAGACATGATACTGAGAGGGCTTTGCATAAAGGCTGACCACCCATATACGAAATGAGGAATATCGATGACTCAAAACAGGCTTCATTTTCAAAGCTACTTGCGGGCGAAAGGTACCAAATCATATGTTATGACTCGTGAGTTGAAGTAAGCGGCGGTTTACCCAGAGATAGTGGCGCGTGAGCGATGGTTGACATCGCTTCCGGTAAATACTCGACCAGCTGCCGACGGTCATCTCAACCCAGCAACAAAGGCGAGCTTCACGAGGATCGACGGGCGCTTGAGAAAGATATGAGAAGCAAGACTTAGCGGGATTTGTGACATGTAACTGCGAAGGGGATCGGCGTCCCTCGCCTAAAGAAAGTAAAACCGCATGCAAAATACCGCGCGTAGCTTGTCGTGAGATAATAGAAAAACAGCACTAGGAAAGATATATGAAAACCAGAAAATTCTCGTCTACTGCATCATCACAGCAGTTGTCGGGACTTACCTATTCTCTTAATAGTTCGGACTTCACCGCTGAGCTCTTAGATCAGCCATATTACGCTACGCAGTAGCTGTCTGGGTGGCACTTCAGCAGCTGCTTTGGCGCTCACTTGCCCACTTCATCGCATGTCATGGATTACGCCTTTATGGATATAAAAATGGATAGATAGCCAGCTCTACAGACCTTGCAAAAGAGAGACGCTTCTGCGGCTCAGGAGCACGCCAAAGGCTTTTCACTGACACCTCACAAAGATCGCCTCACAGCTCACTCAGCTCTATCTCACCAGTAAGAGCGAGCTTAAAGACGTTGGCGTTGATGACGGCGAGATAAACAACATCTTACTGACCATAAAAGCATACACAGAGAGAGATCGTCGATCCTAAAAGTGAGACTGGCAAAAGATGGCAAAGCTAAACATCCTCGACAGGCTAAACAAGATCGAGCGGCGCTGCCTACTTACTATCTTGACGTGCTTAGCAAAACCAAGAGCAACACGAGGCTTACCAGGCAGCGGCAGCCTTTCGATGAGCTCATAAAAACAGCCTCTTTTGAGTGAGGATCAGTGATCCTGGGCTGTGGCGAAGATGCGATGGCTCATTATCCGCGCGTTTGCGTAAATGATGAGAGATTCACGACCTAGTAGCGGCCAGAGTCGTCTTTCTAAACACGGTGCAAAAAGTAACAAAAAGCACAGTCGACGTCAGCAGCCATAATGCTTAAAATATAGCTAAAACCAGACGAATTTCATCAGCATCTTTGCACTGCTAAGCATCCGTGCTGACGCTGATGAGGAGCCTGCGACATGCGCTATTTGAGCTGATGCTTGATAAAGCGAAAGCCATCGAGGTGGCGACCCTGATGGTTAAAGAGATAAGGTTTTACTATGCGAGACGTGGCAAAATGAGTTGCCTAGCTGCTCTATTTTAAGCCATGATAGACTTTGATTAAAAGCCAGCCACTTTTTCTTAGCGCCACTTGCTGGCTTTTTCTGACCTGCCGTTACAGAAGCGTCGTCGAGAAGGCCCGGCTGTGATGTCCTGTTGGCGAGATGATCAGCGCGCAAATGCCACCTTGGTCTATGAGAGCAGTGACAAAACTCTTTGAAATGTAAAAATCCCCAAACGAAGAGCCCTACGTCGTTCAGATGGCTGGCGAGTGATATAGATTATATATAGCTGTGCGGATAATCAATAAATTTGATGGGGTACGGGCTTGATCTATACGCGGCTGCCCTGTGCCAAGGTCGTTGGAGCAGAGCGCGGGGTCGAGCTGCAAACGATCTTGACAAACTTCAAAGCATCATCTCAGCCATAAAAAGCGTCTCAAATAAAGAGAGCCTAAGCGTTAGATTTTAGACTTGCTTTTAACGACAAAAAGAAACGAAAAGCAAAAGCCTGCGAAGAAGCTGGCGCAGACTACATCACGCAGTGCATGGGCGCACCAGAGCCGCGGATACAGCGCAAAGGTTGATTACGAAGCGATCGCTGAGTAAAAGGCGAGCGTAAAAATCCCAGTCGTCGCAAAATGGCGGATATCAACGCACAAAATGCGGTGATGAAATTTACACATTTTCACAAAATGCGATGCCCCTAATGATCGGCAGAGCAAGCATCGGCAACCTTGGATATTTCACGAGATAAAAGACCAAAAGTAGCGTGGATGAGGCACTACGCCAAAAGAAATCGCCTCATTTGACGCGATGATCGAGCACTACGAGCACGGACTTTTGCATATTTAAGCGCTCTGCACCAATACAGCGAGGGCATAGACAGCGCAACAACTTTAGAAACGATGTAAATTTCATCAAGACGTGACAGCGATGAGAGAGAGCGCACAAGGAGTTTTTTGCCTAGATGCAGGCTACATCCTGCGCGTGCCAAAAGGTCAGAGACGGGGACCTTATTCTCTGTGCTAACGTCCACGTGCTCGTAAAGTCGCCTCGATGGTGCGCGCCACTCAAACATCGGGACTGGCTACAAGATCGACTTTGAGCTCGAGCAAGGCTAAATTTCTACCGAAAGCTAGATAGCTTCATCTTGGCTAAAATGGCTGCTAGAGGCGTGACAAGCTCATCATTTGGCAGCAGTTTACGCCTCTTTCATGATCATCTAAAAGAGGTCGAGCAGCTCGATGAAATTTGTAACAGGCTTTGATCGCTGTCCAAACAGATGCAGCTACAAAAGGTAAAACGCCTCATCATCGAAGCGTATATACTCAGAGTATAGGCAGAGCTTCACAGCGAGCAGTGTGCTTTATCTGCGACGAGAGAGATAGAAAGCTGAGCTCTGCTTCGTATCTTTGCCCTCTAGCACTGCCTTGATAGAGACACGTTGATGCTAGCAAGATCAAAATGTCTTTGATACAAAAGCACGATCGAGGCTAAACGACGATGAGATAAACCGCCTTATAAAATTTCTACTGACGGACTTTGAGCTTACCTTCGTCCTCTCATCAAATTCTACGAAACGTCCATTATCTTCTGTGCTAGCCCCTCAAGCGTGTGATCTTTTTAAGCTCTAAAGTCTAAGCAAAATCCTAGCGTATATCTTTTAGATCTTTCTTGCACAGATAGTATCTCATCATAATAAGCCTTTGGTACGTGCCTATCTCACTTCTATCTTGTTTTTGTAATGATTTGATAGTTTTTATACACACTAAGAGCCTCGTCAGTGATCCTTGTTGTGGCCACCTGCAGCACAAGACCTTACTCGTTTTTAAAAATGCCACAAAGATTTGCTCCTTAGTATAGCCTTGTTCGTTATCATACACAGACATATCGAGCTTGAAGTCATATCCAGCACTACTGAACCCACATATAAGGGATAGTATGCTCAGTTGTCATAATTTCTGGAGAGAAGTCAAGGAAATTTACATTGACTTCTACATTTTATATCATAGATCATTTATTAGCTTGCGTGCATTCTCTACGTCTTGAGTCGTTCTAAAGATATGAGTTATCTTTTCATTGCTTCTATCGGTTAGTCCATCTCAGCTCATCGCCAGTCATCCTACCCATTAGGTATTCAACATGCTCTATTTTTATATGAAAAGTAACCCTTTGGCATCTTTGCTAGATCTTCGTTTGAGTAAAACTCTTTACCTTTGCTAATAACTCCAGCTGGTGAAATTCATGTCACATATAGTATTGCTTGATGGTATTTGCTAGATCGATATTTGCAAAGCTATCCTGCTCAAAACAGAGCATTATCCTTTCTTGTATCCATTGAAATATTTGTATGTTTGGGTGCTTTTGATTGTGTAGCACTATTGCATCAAGTGTGCTTTTGTGAGTCAAAGTCCCCGTGGCAAGCCTGCTGCTTTGTTAAAGTCAGCTCCCACAAATCCTTTAGCATCTACACTATATCCATAGCCCTCTTGTGAAGCTAACGAGCCCTGATAAAGAGAGTCGATACTACTAGATGAAACAAAGTCATTTTTAGGAGTAGTGGTTTGGCTAATCGAATTTATATTTTTGTAGTGTTAGGCAAGAAAATTGCAAAAGCCTTCGCTTTTTGTCTGCTTTGGTAGTGCTGTTTTTGTTAAGATGGAGTTATAAAGAGACTTTCATAGCTTACTCCTTGAAATTTAGCTTCAAAGAGTAAGCAAAAGTTGTCTGCCAGTAATTACATCAGCAGGGGGCATTTTGCGTGAGATAAATCATATATAAACTCAAATCGCTAAAAAGACGATTTAAATCAAAGAAAAACCTTACTCAAATAGAATTTTGATCGTTGGTAGTTTAGAAATTACTAAGGATAGTAAAAATGCACCATTCTAGCTCACCATATCCTTATCTATCTAGAGAGCACATAGCTAGTGAGATGGGGTTCGGTAACGATATAAACGAGATCCTGATAACAATATGGGATATGGTATAGAGCTTTCCCTAAGTACGCAAGGCGATAGAAAAGCTCAAGCTGCGACACGATAGAACACTATATATCCGCTATCTGGCTTTACAAAAAGGCGATGAAGCAAAAAGTCACTATCATCGGGAAAGCTTAGAGGCTATGATCCTGACTTTACAAGTGAGCAGACTATCAGATCTTAAACATTCATAAATGAAGCAAGGGTTTGTTTGTAGAGTATATACAAGGTCAGCAAGCAAAACCAGACAATGATAAGCAAAAATTTGTACAGAGATACCCCATATACTGTAAATGAATTTTCAAATGAATATCGTGGCAATCGCCAGCTGCTATTTATGCAAAAACTCAAGGACTGTTGATCTGCTTGATAGCGATATGAGCGTTGATGAGTTTAAAGAGGGTGGGCTAAATATGCACTAAAGAGCGGTTTGATATAACTTTATCTGGTGAAGATGCTAAAAACGCTGTCAATATACTAAAAGAGATGAATAGAAAAAGGTCTTCAGGATATAAGAGCGCCGAAGAAGACAATGACAATGTCAAAAGAAAAATATCCATGCCAAGCTGAAAGCAAAAACACTGAAACTTATGACGTTACTAAAGATGAAAAGAACTTTTCTATTTGCTCAAGCTTCAAGAACGCGAGGAAGAACGAGGTATCGACGTGCTTCGTATCGTGCAAGCTTGAAGAAAATGGTAAAAAGGTTGTCGATAAAAAGGTTTAGCCTCATATTTGTATTTAGCGCAAGCCGCCACTAAGTCATCCTATGACAAGGTAGAGAGATGATCCTAGCTCTGCTTATCCCATCAAGCCATCTTATTTAAAAATTGCTTCTTATCTATCTTTTGCATAAGCTCCAAGACGTCTATGTCTCTTTTTTCTTTAAATTAAAAGCTCTCTTGCATAGAAAATTTCTGATCCTTGTTTATATCATAGGTCTCATACTTCTTCTTAACCTGCATAGTTTAAATTTTCTTTCTCAGCCTGCTCTTTGTGTACGTACATTATATTCTTGCTCTTCTTTGATTATCTGCTTTCTTTGTTCTGCAACATCCTTTGTTGCTTTCTCTCTTCTTTTGGCAAATAGTGTTTTTGAAATTCATCTATGCTTAGATCGGTTCTTTCTAAAAGACTAAGAGACTCGTCATTATTATTTGGATAAAAGAGACGACATAGTTTCCATAAAAGCATCTAGTTCATCTTCTTCTTCTTTTGTGCCGATACCTATTAATTTTTCCTAACATGGTTTGGCTTGCCATCAACAGAGTTGGTAAGTAGCCAATCCATATAGCTTTGTAACTCCAACTCTAAATTCTTCCATAGTTTCTGGAGGTATTTTTGATGCTAAAGCTCTTCTTTCTTTCATTGGATAATCAGACGGCATATTGTCTATTCGATTTATAGTATCTGTTATCAGCCCTCTTTACTTTGGTCTATATCAATAATTCTTTTACATTATCAGTCCATGGTCTAAACATATACTTTGAGTAATCAGTACTGCTTCGATGACGCTTTTTGTCCGCTTGCCTTCTTTGGCTACATTTTCTTTTTGGATATTGTTATCTTGTATCGGTGTGTTGCTAAGTCCGTTTATGCTAGTTATCATTTCAGCTCCCCTTACGCCTTTATATCAACATCTCTTTTATACCAAGCATATCTACTAGGTATTTTCCAGCTTGGTTTCATTTAGTTCTTTTACTACAAATTAGAGGTGGCATGCTAAGTCAAAAAGCTATCCATAAAGTCCTTGCTCTTTTTACCATCTTTGTCTATCTCACCAAAGAGTAGCTTTAGCATTTTTAGATTATGCTCCATCATCTTTTTAAATGAGAGTTCGTCTTCTTCGTCTGAATACTTACCAACAAACCCAGTCGTTAGATCTACATAGACAAGGTCTCTTTTTATACTTAACATACTCTTGCATATATGCAGGCATACCAGCTAGATCAGAGTCGCTTGCTTTGTTGAGTCTCCAAATTTCATCTCGCCCATAAGCTCAAATAGTTCAAATGCTCTACTCAAATTCTTTGCTATCTACGCTCTTATCAAAGCCTTGCTTCTTTCCAAAAACGGTGGTTTTCCACCTTCTTTGACATCAAGGTTGCTATTTATGACGGCTGCTAAAAGTCCGCCTTTGGTTATAGAACCCGTCTTTATTAGTGTATTTCTCTCCGTGTGGATCGATAAAAACACCACTTCCTACACTCTCTTTGCCGCCATTATTGTTGTTAAAGATATCTGTTGTTGGCTTTAGTAGTTGCCTGCCGTCTCCGCCATTAAAGCTTGGGTTGAAAAAGAGCGTGCTTATCATCTGCTTGTTTGACTCTTTGTAGTTAAAGCTAAACAGCTGCGTCAAAGTCATAAATGAGTTATGTATCTTGGTTGCTTGCATACTTTGGCGGTTATAAGAAAAGCCTTGAGAAATTTCTTGTCTCATCTAAGCTAAAGCTATCTTTTTAGATTGGCGTGTCTTCGCCAACTACTTGTGAGAGGATTTTTGTAGGCATTGCCAGCAGTCTTTGCTATATCTATGCTTTTAAAGGTGCGACTAAAAATGAAGTTCCCTCTGCAACATTGACTAATGACTCCAGCGTGTGGCAGGTGAATCATAATCGCTTGGGATGCCAGCTGCTTATTAAACTCATCTGCCAGTAGCCATCCTTATCTACCTTGCAGCCTAAAAACTAAAAGAGCTCGTTTGGTTGGTGGCGACTTTGGTTGATACCTTTATGTTCTGCTCTAAATTTAAGGCGTAACTACTAGGTGCGTTTATCATCTAATATCCTTTTTAGCTTCATGCTAAAGATACATCGTCTTTTATGAAAAGATTTACCTAGTAAGTTAGCTACTTTTGCCTGCCTAAAACATCATTGACAACTTGTCAAAAGCTAAATTATATTATCTTCGCTTGGCTTTGGGGTGCTGTTTTTAGTAGCCAAGCACTACGTACTAAATTTTTCTCTATCTTCTGCTAGCTTTTTAAGAGTAGCCACATCGCTCAAGCTTTTTGCTTCTATGATCTTTAGTCTCGGGCAGCTATGAAAGCGTTATTTAGCAAGACTTCAGGCTTTAGCGCAGTCCTCCGCCTTCCCGAGGATCGCAGGGTTTCTGACTTTAAAAAGCTCTAAACAAGCCTCTTTTACTAACCCGAACTCCTTCCCTTATAGTAAGAGATCTGGGCCAAAAGCCCACCAGTGTTTCGCTCAGCTCACAGGTAGCTTTTGAGTCTGTCTTCTTTGCTGACATACAGCTTTCGGTGATGCGAGCTTCATCTCATCTTACACTACTAAGATATTTTGTCACGACCTCGTTTTTTGCGACTATTTAAAAAGTCAATATTTGATCTATCGCTCAAATCTGCGTTAAAATCGATGCCTTTCATACCTTGCGAGATGTAGCCTTTTTGGTAGATTTGCTAGGTCGCTATCTGTAAAAACTATCTTTGTTTAAACTCTTTGCCAATTACACTGAGAAAAAGATAGCATAATACTGACCTATCGTGTCTGCAATGTCGATATTTTTCAAAGACGTCATTGTCAAAAGCTTGCCGCTGGCGTTGCTGTAAAGGACGCTATTATGTTATTGTTGCTTTGTTGCGAGTCTAGAAACTCTTTTATCGTGCTTTTGTGAGCTTGGAAAGTCTTGCGGCAAGCTGGCTGCTTTATTAGCTGAGCATCCATAAAGCCAGCATTGTCGCTTTGATAGCTAAGCTCATTTTTATCTTCTACATTCGCTATAAATGCTTTGCTGTGTATCTTTTGTAGCTCAGAGTCTTTGTAAATTTTGTGCAATGTCTTTTGTTTTTCATTATTTGCAAGAGCGTTTTGGTAGACTCTCAGACTGCTCTTTTGAGTTTCCTTACTTTTGCCTCAGTAGCTACTGAGCTATCTTTGCAGTGCTAACACTAAAAATGCTCATTTTTCATCCTTGCTATCAAATTTATATTTAGTAAGCAAGGGTCGTTCCAACTTTTAAAAATAAGGTTGTAACTTTTGGGTGGTTGTAAGAAATTTGGTTTTAGTTAACTTAAAGGGCAAAAATGAAGAGTTAAATTACTCTTACTGCCTTCGTTGATACCATGTATCTGTGTGGATATTTTCAAATGCTGCTTTAAGCGATGTAAAAAGCTTTGGATTTTCTTTTTCTAAGTTTGCTAGAAGCTGCTTAGTCTCATATCTAGCGTGTGGCATCTTCACGTCAAATCTCATAGCAGGACACGCCTCATCGCCAACAACTCTTAGCTCATTTTTGATCGCATTTTCGTGAAGCTGTCTCTCACGCACAAAAGATGAATGGCCTGATCACGATGATGCCATTTTTGCTTTGTATTTTTGGAGCAAGCGTCCTTAGCGCGCGCATTAAGGTGAGAATCACAAAAAGCTCTCTGCTGCATCGTCCAAGTGGTGAGCGATTGCAAGCTTGTTAAAGCCGTGCTTTAGCGCATAGGTGTAATGAAAGATACCCTCTTCTCATGCGCAGAAAAAGCTGCAAAAGCTCAGAATTTTTACGGATCTTCTCCTTTGATATCTCAAATATCGAGCTATCGATCACCTCGTGCTCTATGCCATGCTCGTTGCGGTGCTTGGTAAGATATGCGTAGTCTTCGCCCATGCCGTAGCCCAGCGTCACCGCCTTAAAACTCAAATTCTCCAGGCGTGACATTTTGGATGTCTTTAGCACGTGAGCGAGTGCGCGAGGCTATCTTTGCCGCCGCTAAGGCCAAAGCAAGATCTTATCTCCGCCCTCTGTCATCTTATATCTAGCGTTTGTCTGACCAACTTGCCTCAGCAGTCTCTTGCTAAAGCTCTATCATAAGCCTCTCCACCATTTCTAGGATACGGTGGCGCTGACGTTTGCTGAGTCTTGCAAAGGGTATCAAAAGGTCAATTCAGCCTCGTTGCCAGCTCCGTCGCTGATGGCTCTAGGGATGAAAAATGGCGCGCCAAGCGTCTCGCAAACCAGCGCAACGCTCGCACCCTCCATCTCAGTAGCACTTGCGTTAAATATCTTTTTGATCCACTCTTTTTCTCGTTATCGCAGATAGAACTGATCGCCAGTTGCGATGATACCTGGATTGGGCTCATGCCCTTTTTGCTAGCGACATTTTTAGCTTTCAGCTCATTTGAGACCTCATCGCTTTTTACAGATATGCTGTCACGGCACAAAAGCCGTATGGATGTCCAAAAAGCCGTGATGTCAGGTCGTGCTGCACAAGGCTAGTGGCATATAGCATATCGCCTATCTTTAAGCTCTCATCAAGTGAGCCCGCAACGCACTGTAAAAGCAGCTTCGAAGCCTTTAAATTTCCTCTATCATCAAGGTCGCAGTGATCGCCGCATTTACCTTGCCGATCTTCGAGTAGGCGATGACTAGGTCTTTGCCTTTGTGGTTTGCCTCGTAAAGTTATTGTTGCATATTCGGTAGTTTTATACTCGCCAACCATCTCAATGATCGGCGTTATCTCCTCTGCATCGCTCCAAGTATCGCTATCATCTCTCCTCCAAAATCTTCACAACCTCTTTCAAGGCTCGCCATGTCAGTGACGCTGTATGTCGGTTTTTCTATGATCTTTTTGTTTATGCCTTTTAGTCGTAGCAGCACCTCGGCTCGATAAAAGCGAATCAACCTCGTTTTCGTAGTTATTGATGCTTTGCTTGTAACGAACTGGATGCGTTAGCTGCTCTTTTAAAAAGCACTAGCGCTTCATTTTTATCAGTATAAATTACTGCATTTACATTTGAAACGACTGGGGACAGAGTACTCAGCCAAAACGCCCTCAAGCTCATTTGCTAGTTTGACGCTAGCTGGCTCAAGTATCGGGCAATGGCTAGCTACTGACATATTTAAAAAGCATCGCTCTTTTTGCACCTGCTTCTTTACATTACTGCTTCGTATTTGTAGTATGGGTCAGCCCTCACGCCAGCTACAACTATCTGACCATCGCGATTTGTAGTTTCGCAGCGTAAATTGCAAGCCCTCATTCTGACGCGTTTTGCAAAGATCCCTCAACAACTTCATCTGCTAAGTCCAAGCACCACCATCATGCCAGCATCTTTTGCCAATGCAGGCCTCTTGCACCGTGTACCGTACGTTACAAGTCTAATCGCTTCAACAAAGCTAAACGCACCACTAACCGCAAGGGCTGTAAATTCTCCTAGACGGTGACCTGAGGCTAAACTCTGGCTTATCTTTTATACGCTCACTAAAAAGCTCAGATAGCTCATAAGCGAGTTTAAAAACGATAGCAGGCTGAGTAAGTCTGTCTTATCTAGCTTGTCGTTTTGAGTAAATAAAAGCTCTTCAAAATCAATGCTGTGTCGTTGCAAGCGTCATTTAATAGAAGCTGCCAGAGAAAATTTTTCATAAAAATCTTTCCCATGCCAACACTTTTGCGAGCCTTGACCCGCAAATAAAAAGCAAATTACTCATTTTGGCTTCTTAGTGGTGGTGATGTCCGTGACCGCCACAACCGCAACCACCTTCGCCATGTCCGTGACCGCCGCAGCACTCATGCTCGTGATCATGATCATGTCCGCCACAACCGCAAGTGTGAGCGCCTGCTACCATGCCAGTTGCTTTTTCATCTTCAGTTGCGTCTCTAACTTCTAAAATTTCAACATTAAATAGCAAGTCTTTGCCAGCGTATGGATGGTTAAAATCAACTGTTACTTCGTCATCTTTGATCTCTTTAACGATGACGCGAACGCTGAGCCATCTTCATTTTGACCAAAAAGTTCCATGCCTTCATGTCAGGGTCTATACCAGCAAATTGCTCTTTTGGAAGTGACTGGATGGCATCTTTATTGTATTCATCACAACCCTCAATCATCCTTTGATATTTATAGTAGCCTTGTCGCCTGATTTTAATTTGCTAACTTCTTCTTCAAGCTTTTTCTATAATGTGGCCATGTCACTGTAATAAAAAGAAATTGACCACCTTCTTGCATATTTGACTCCTAAATTTCGCTCAGTATTAGCGTCTTTTTGAGCTCATAAAACATAGTTATAACTAGATCTTTACTCACAATAATCTCCTGGAGATTTAGTTTTTGATTAATGTGAGATTATATCTAAAAAGAGTAAATTTTAGTTTCTGTTAGGAGCGGCTTTGGCTTCTTTGCTATCTGGATAGCCTACTTTTTAAAAAGCTTATAAAACCTATTTGCACTTTGAGTATCACCGATCTTATCAAAGCTTATAGCTGTGTGATACAAAAGTTTTTGGAGTGTAATCAGCTTTATCTTCACTTTGTATACTTTTTTATAGTATTGTATGGCTGTACTGTATGATTTTTGACTATAAAGCAACTTCACCTAGATAATAATTTGCAGCACCAGTTTTATAGCCTTTTTATTTAAATATTCAAAATATTCAGCTGCTTCTGTGCTATTGCCAGGGATTTAAAAAGCTAATGCCATCAGCTAAAATGTCTTTGTCGCTTTGCCACTAGAAATTGAAGTTGGCTTATTTTGTTGTTTTTGGATTTGCATTTTGCTTTTGGTTGAGCAGCGTATCCATTATGCGCCTAATTTATTTAAAACAGCAGTAATATTTTATAGTTTTATCTTGTACTATCCCTAGTCTCATCAACGCATAAAGCTTTTAATGATGTCAAACTTACCAAGATCGCTTATCCGCCAGTTGACTTTGGTTTCGATATCGTTCATTCTTTGCTCGAGTTTATTCATCTAGCACTCATGCTCTCGATCAAAGCTTTGCAAACCTTGAAAGTTGTTCTGAAACATTATCCATGTTTTCTTCGATATTTCTGAACGCTTCTTTTTGTTGCTTAGAGTTGCCTTTTCATCATCTGATTGGTCCATATGGTTTGCGCTATCCATATTGCCGATCAAATGCTGAAACTTCTTGAGCTGAACTTATAGAAAAGCGGCTCAAGAAGAGCCGCAATGATTATTTTTATTCATTATTGCCTGATTAAGAAGTACTGAAATCTGCACGTCTGTTTTGAGGCGTCGCAAGCTTTTGTTTTGTGCTGCACAAACTGGGTTGCTTTCGCCAAAAGCTTACTACAACGATTCTATCAGCGCTAACGCCATTTCTTACAAGAGGCGTCTTTAGCACTTTTAGCACGTTTTAGACCAAGAGCATAGTTATACTCATCTGTGCACTCGTCGCAGTTACCTTCTACTTTTATAGAAAGAGCTTGAGCGTCAGCTTGGTTGAAATACTGATGCATTTGAGCTAACAACGCTTGTTGGTCAGCTTTGATATTACGTGTATCAAAGTCAAAGTATACACTTTTAACTTGGCTCTCGATGTTGGCGATAAGAGCTGCTAATCTATCAGCATCACTCATGCTACCTGAGTTATCCTGCAGATTGATTTAGATTGCATTCCTCTCTTCAGGGTTTTTAGAGCTACGGCCGCTCAGCAGCCAGTTGCAACTGCAACGCACTTGCTAGAACTTCTTTTTCATTCCTTATCCTCTTATGACAAATTTGGTCCGAATTATGTACATAAATATTACCAGAATAGTACCCAATCCAATGAGATTGAGATTTTTACCTACTTTTAGTGGAAATTAGAAACTTCTGTTTTCATTGCAATCTAACACGCTCAAGCGAGCTTTGACCTTGAGTTCTTTGATAAAAACAACACTGACCGTCACGCGAAAATCTTGGATAGTTATTTTTACCATTTGCTGTAAGCTGACGGATAATCTGTTTGAGTTGAGGATGAGATGAATATTAAAGCCACCACTAGCCTCTCTGCTTGAATAAACTACGCGGATTTTCCAAAAGTCGCTTACTGAGTTGTTGTTTTTACCATGAAATACCATTTGCTCAACACACTTCCGCCTGAAGTTGCAGGTGTTGCCGAAGACATTCTGGATATCAAAGTCTCTGGAGACACTATTCACTGCTGTCATTATCTACGAGGTACCATTTACATCAATACACGCAGATGAGTTTTGTTACCTCTGGAGTTAATTTTGCTACACAGCGGTAGATGAAAATATCTGGTTGGTCTTTTGGAGCCTTAGTCAATAGAGGCCACTTCCATCTTTGCTAACATCAGATGCTACTCAGCACACCCATACTATCTATTATCTTTGTTTGGTGCCTGGATTTGATCCATATCTAAACAGAGTTGGTCTGTTATTTGCCAGATGTATAGTAAAGTACACTCGATCAGCGCCTGCCATTTAGGGAAGATGTTTAGACCACCGCTTGCGATTGTCTTTGATACGTGCTTGCAGTGTGTAATCAGCCACTATAATGAGAGCTTTGGCGAGCTGAAGTGTATTTTGCTAGGGATGATATTGCCATGTCAGCCAACTGGTGGTGAGAGGTAGACTCATTTGTTAGCTCAACTATACTACTTTGTGTGCGCCAAAAACGGATACTTTGCGCCATCTGGCGTATTATGAGACTCTCTCTCTCATACCTTGTGGTTGCAGTCTTTGCATCGATGAGTTTTACTTGCTCTTAAAGTAAGAGGAAGGTGAGCCCGCCAGAGCCTTCAAGAGCATATCTGAAAAGATAAAGCTCAACACCTTTGTCGCTCATTATGTTGTGGCTGCACATGTTCCCTCGCCGGTTAGAGGCACGTGATCTTCGGTAACTTCAAAGTCGAGCTAACTTTCAAGTCGCCTAGCATGATCTTAAAAGGTATCTTTAAAGCCTGCATCACTAGCTGCGATGGTGCATCTTAGCAAAGCTATCTTTGGCAAAAGCAACACCTTGGTTTATAACAGATATGGTCGCATCAGCGGCATAAAGCCCTAGAGCAACGCACAGATTTTCTAACCATCTCTACTCCGTAAATTGCTCGATAGTACGGTTTATTTTTATCTTCATTAAATTAAAAAGTAGTACTTTTGTGTGGATTAAAGTGGAAATTTCTCTGCAGTAAGCTTTTGCAGACACTCTCTAACCTTTGCATTAAACTCTTCATTATATGATAGCTCTAAATTTCATAGCTCGATTCGCACTTTGATCTATCCATGACTTTACTTTGGCAAGGTTTGCAGAGTCAGCTTTATAGCTTTGCCATCTTCTTTGGTTGTTTTGTTATCGCATACCCATCAATGGATCATAGAGTTCCGGTCATTTTGTGACTTTGGGCCTGTTAGTTTTGATCTATCTTTAAACTCTTGATGATGTCGCTAGCCTCTTTTGCAGCTTTTGAGCTAGAAGCCTCGCGCTTTTTGCGGCTTTGCACTATTTTCCAGCCTTTACCTGCCATCATCTTTTAAGTTTAGTCAGTCTATATCGCTAAAGAGATCTTTTATATTTACAGCTCTTTTTGGCTTTTGGCTTTTCAACTGGCTTTAGCATGGGTTTGAGGCTCAGGTTTTGGCTCTGGCTTGACATCCTCTTTAGAGCTCTTCGCTAGATTTTGGGATTTTGCAGGCTTTGGTTCTGGTTTTTAGGCTCAGGTTTTGGCTCTTCTTTTTGGAGGAGGTTGGCAAGCTTGGGGTTGTGTGGCATCGTCCTGGAACCTACGAGTTTGTTGTAGTCTCTTGTTTATCCTCTTCCTGACTCTGGTTCTGGTTTGGTCTCTTTTACGACCTCTTTTTGCTTGTTTGAGTGCTTTTGTGGTTTGATCAGCCTCTCTGCTCAACCACCAACTTCCGTCCCATAATATGGCATCTTTGTCATCAGTATGTGGGAGGTTCGCTCAGTAAGCTTTGACAAACAAAGCAAAGCACAATGATAATGTAACAAATGCAAAAACGCTACAAAAACGAACTAAGCGGTGGAAATTAGCTTTATTGGGCATCTTAACCGTTTGTCTCTAAAAGCTACTGATTAAAACCAACAGCACCTTTAGAGTCTTTAATACCAAACATAACATCATCGTATTTTCAGTACCATCAGCCTTTATGTGTATATAGGCGAGGGTTTTGTCATCTTTGCGCTCATTGGTGCAATGTTATCCTGGAAGTTCAGCAAAGGCTCATTGTGCTTTGATCTATTCGACTTGTCCTTGTGCGTTTATAGACACTGCTCAAAGATCTTTTTGTTTGGCAGACGCAGATGTCTGCCTTTGCTGAGCCATCTGGCAATGCCCATATCTTCCTTGATATGTTATAGTTGGCATTGTAACCATTAAAAATAGCCAGCAAAACAAGCATGATGATCGTACTAGAGAGTGTGTGTGTTTAAGCTCTGGTGTTTCGTCGTCAGGCGAGAGCCATCTATAACGTCTCGTCATCTTTTTAAGAGTGCTATCATAACGTCAGCTTGACGCTCTGGTACACTCATTAATTCATAAAGCTTTTCTCTATAAAGCAGAGTTAAATGTATATGCTGGGATGGCAACAAAGAAATTCCGCATCCTGTGCAACTTATGAATGCTTCAGAGATAGCTGAGGGCTATAACTCCAAAGAGATGAACACATGCCATTTTCCTGGCTGTGAAAATATCTCAAGATAGATACAACTGTTCCAAAAGACCGATAAATGGAGAAGTAGCGGCTATTACATAAGCCATGTGAAAGCCCGCCTTGTAGCATTCTTTTCGGCAGTGCTTATGCACACATTAGCTTTACTTTCTTTTGAAAATTCTACCACTTGCACATTTCTTTCAAAAGATGGGTCATTTGGTATATGGCGCCCATAAGCAGTGCTTCAAGCGCATTTTGCTCGCGTTTTGCCAAGCTCCTATGCCAGCCATTCTTTGAGACGATAAAACTAACTATAAAATATATTGACAACCAGGGTAGAAACTATAATTGTAATAAAAACTACTTCTTTGAATGTGTTAAAAATATATCTATTCCGCCCTTATCTTGCTCTCTCACCATCCATGATATAGTTGCTGCAAAAGCGTTGCGTCACTGCTCATACTCTCGATCAGAATTTCTAGCAGCGGCTAATGATTGAGCTCGCTTTCACTATTGCCAGGGTCTTTAGACCGCACCGTCAGCTGGTATAACTACTTTTGCCCTCATCGATCTTTGGCATTGCGAGTTGGTGGCGAGTACGTCGTGCGTGTACGCTTATCTGTCTATCTGTAATGCCTGCTTTTAAGGGAGATATTAATGAGGCGTGGTTTGGCACACACACAAAGCTCACCCTCTCTCGCTACTGGAAGCACTACACTACTCACGTCATCGTCGAAATACTCTGACCTCGAGGAGTTGATCGCTCATGTAATTTATCCAGTACGCTTCCTTACACCATTTAAGCCTTAAGTTTTCAGCTTTAGCTAAAAGCCTCAATCTATATTTCCAACCATATAAAATGCTGCTTCTGGTAGATGATCATGTTACCTTCCTAAAATTCCCTTAAAGCCCGAGCGATATTTTCGTCAAGACTTACATGTTACGGGGCTGCACACAAATAACTTCCAGCAACGAAAGAATGGCTGAGATAAAAATCTACTCATCTTTCTTTGCTCTATCAGCTGTTAGCTTATCTTCTTCCTTCAGCTCATCCATACCAAGGACCAGCGATGATATCTTGAAGGTCTTTATATTTTTGAAGCACAGCTTGAGACGCCGCGAGCTACCGCATGGTGATCCGCACCTAAAAGGCTGAGGATCGAGCATTCTTGATGTTGAATCAGAGTGGATCAACGCGCTGGATAGATACACTTTTCTGCAATCGATCTGTTGCGAACTGTTGCCAGCATCTGGGTGAAGCAAAAACAGTTGCAGGAGCTGGGTCTGCAGCGGGTCGTCAGCTGGAACATAAACAGCCTGGACAGACGCAATAGAACCTTTTTGGTTGCATGCTGCGATCCTCTGCTGGGACCCACCCATCTCACTTGCAAGAGTTGGCTGATAACCAACAGCTGACGGAATACGTCCAAGTAGAGGCTGACATCTCTGCCTGATTGAAAAACGGAAGAATGTTGTCGATAAACATCAAAACGTCAGATCACATCATCACGGAGGTACTCAGCCATTGTAAGACCAGTTGGCGCGATACGGTTTCTTGCTCACGGTGAGCAGGCTCGTTCCATTTGGCCATAGCACCGAGGCAACTGTATCGAGAAACGTTACTTTCCTTTCATTTCGCGATAAGGTCGTTTCCTTCACGAGTTCTCTCACCAACGCCTGCAAAGTACCGAATTAACCGCTATGTTTAAACGCAACGTTGTGTGGATCGCTCCATAATAATAACTGTTTTACCTTTCTCAGCACCACCAAATGATTCAACTTTACCACCGCTTTTGCCATAGGGCTAGAAGATCCAACTACCTTGATACCGGTTCCGAAAATTTCGCTCTTCGTGACTTTGCTCTTCAAATGGAGGAGGATCGCGGTGGATGAGACCGGTGTATCCGGTATACCCTCGCCCTCGTCGGGTCAAATCGCCAACTACGTTCGAAATTCTGCAAAACTTTTCGCCAACCGGCACGCTTATAGGTGCACCGACGCTTTAGCCTCTAAGCCACGAGTCGGACCCTCGCTCGCATCCATGGCGATCGTTCTTTCTCTTATCACCTAGGTGAGCAGCAACGTAATGATGGTTGTGTTTCTTGCCCACTCAACCTCAAGAAAACGTCGATAGCTTCATTGATCTTCGGCGAAGTAGTCATCAAAGTCGCTTATCGACCACGCCCATAACTTGACTAATAACACCCTTCATTCGCATACTCCTTTTATTTCATTGATTCAACACCACTGATGATCTCGATACGCTCAGTGGTAATAGACTCTTGTCTTGCTTTGTTGGCAAGCAGATTTAACTGTTTCGAGCGCGTTGTTTAGCATTGTTTGTTGCACCCATCCTTAGCTTGCATTCCTGGCGCTGGCAACTCAGCCGGGAAAAGTCAACTAAAGCGCAATACATACCGCTCAAAATATATTGAGCAATTCATCCATAATCTTACAGTATGGTCGTCCTCTGGCTCAAGTCGATCATCGGGTCTCGCACCAGCTATCTCAGATGGCTCAATGAGGCTCGACGTCGTTCTCTAATCTCTTGAGAAATCATATCTAATAGCCATTGTGTATTAGTACAACCTTATCTGTTGTGCGTTTGTAAAAGTCATCAATAGCATCTTTTATGATCTTTTGAGCTTTTTCATAAGTAGGAAGAGAAGCTAGCTCAAACATAAGTCTCAAGTAGTTCAACGCCTTGGAAATTGAAAAAATTCTATGCCTTTTTACCAACAGCTCTTTAGTCTAACTTTTGATCTTTGGCTTTTTGAGCTCATCGATCATGCGCCTAACTGTTTTTATAGTCTGGACATTAAAGCCACCGCAAAGCCCTTTATCGGCGGTAACAAATATAATATCAACCTTTTCTACACTCTTTGTTGTGTTGAAATTTGCTCTCAGTCATAACTGAAGCGTGTTGGTTACGATCCTGCTCTCGGATAAAACCTCATTTGATCTTAAGTGCATAAACTCTAGAGTGGCGTGCAGCCTCTTCAGCTTTGCGAAGCTTTTGCTGTTGAGACAAGCTTCATCGCACGCGTCGTCTTTGAGTATTCTGGACGCTCTTGATCTTCGTTTTATATCTTTTTGAAATTTGACATATCTTAGCCTAGTTAGCGAAAGTCGCTTTAAAATCTTTCAACGCTTTTGTGTAAAATTTCTTCTCCGCTCTTTATCAAGAACCTTTTTGGTTCTGATCTGCTCCAAAATTCCAGGATATTTTGCTTCGATATGTGGATATAACTCAGCTTCAAATTTGCAGTTACATTGCAGTTTGCAACATCATCTGACCAGCCCTATAGCACCAGCAAATCGATAACTACGCGGTTCTCAACTGGAAGCGGAGATATGGAGTTGTTTTAGTACTTCAACCATCTTTTTGTCCGCATCTGGTGCTTTTCTTGAAACTCTCGTCAAGGTCGCTTGCCGAACTGAGCAAAGGCTTGTAGTTCGCGGTACTGGGCAAGATCTGGTCTTAACGTGCCAGAAACTTGTTTAGCTGCGCTTTTGATCTGGGCTGCACCACCGACACGAGACACAGAAAGACCAACGTTGATCGCTGGACGGATACCTGGGTTAAATAGAGTCGCTCTCCAAGGCGGTGACCATCTGTAATAAATAACGTTTTGTTGAATATAAGCTGAAACGTCGCCTGCTTGTGCATCTCGATAATAGGTAGGGCTGTCGAGATCCAGCACCCTAGCGCGTCATTTTAGCTTACTTGCTCTTTCTGGGAAGTCTTGGTGAAGGTGAAAACGTCACTGGGTAGCTTCACGACACGGTGGTCTTCTTAGAATCGAAAAGACGTCTACGGTAAGCAACCGCGTGTTTGACAAGTCATCATAGATGATTGGCGCGTGGCGAGTTATCTCTAAAAGTATTCACCCATTGTTACACCAGCGTATGGTGCAAGGTATTGACGCGCACGCTGCTGTCACCACGCTTTACACTATCGATAGCGATCACGCGCCGTACTCTTCAAGTAACGACGAGAGCAACGGTTGATTGTTTTTGACCGATAGCCACATAGATACAAATGACATCTTGACCTTTTTGGTTGATGATGATATCGATAGCAACTGTTGTTTTACCAGTTTGGCGGTCACCGATGATTAGCTCTCTTTGACCTCTACCGAGTTGGCACAAGTGCATCGATAGCTTTGATACTGTTTGAAGTGGCTCGTGAACGCTTTTTCTTGCCATGCAGCTCTGCTTTTTCTTCGACGAGGCGGATTCAGTAGCTTCGATTGGTCCTTTTGCGTCGATTGGCTCACCGGTGAATTACAACAGCCGATCAATGCGTCGCCAACTGGCACACGTAAGTAGTCTTTTTACAGAGCTTCCTACTGCAGTACCGCTAGTTTTTCAAGGGATAACTATACCAACACTGCTCTCTTCAAGGTTAAGAGCCATGCCCTTTTCGCCGCTTTCAAACTCAACCATCTCACCAGCCATAACGTTTTTCAAACCATAAACGTTAGCAACGCCATCAGCGAGAGTGACTTTTACCAGTCTCTTCTACATCAACACTTAAATCAGTACCAATACGCTCTTTGATTATCGTGCTAATTTCGTCACTTTAATGCCTCACGCTTTCACTCGCTTTAAATTGCTTTTAATATATATTCACTCATTTGACTTTTTAGTCTATCGATGAGAAATATTTACCTCGACACCTAAATCGTCTAACTCAACTTTTACACCGTTGTAATCGCTCTTTGAGCCATCAAGTTTGATCTTAGGTTGAAATTCATTACAGAAGGTTACTCTTCAAAGCTTTAGCTGCTCAGCGCTTAGATCAAAATTTTCCAACAACCTCGCCGCGATATGTATTTTCAAGCAAACTGCTCTATCTTCATCTCGTCTAGTATCGCGGAGTATAAGCTCTAGTCTTTTGTTTGCACCAAAGAGCTTTTATAGATTACCAAATTGGTATCTTGGTTTTAGCACAAGATAATTACAAATTCAACCTTTTTCGTGAAGCCTTTAATGTCAGCAAACTTATAATACTTTTCATTATCGCTGGCGAAAAGCAGCAGCTCTGGTACGTGTTTCTCGACAAATGCATTAAGCTCATTGGACTTTACGTCGCAAGATCGCCTTTACGATAGCTACTACTTCGTTCATTAGCTAACCTTTTTAAGTGTGATATTTACAAGCTCTTTTGATCGACTTTTTAGACTATCGACTTGAGAAAATGTCGCTCATTCATTTACACACCTTTTTGTCATCTTGCGCTCGCTTCATTCTTTTGCTCTTTGCAGCCTTTTTCGATATTTGCATATCGTTTTGAGCCTCTTTTTAACTTTGGCATTCATTACAGCCTCTTGCAGTTTCGATTTAGAGCATTTGCATTTTGCTAGCCTCTTCTACGCGCTTTAAAACGTCATCTTTTGGCTTTTGACTCACGAAGCTTCTCTTGGATACTCTCAGCTTATTTGCGATCCTATCGATCTCCTGCTTTTGATAAAAGACTTTTGGTAGACACAGCAGCAAAATAGACCAGATAGCAAAGAAAAGTAAAAGTTTAGCGTTCTCTCGACTATGTCGTAGTTTGTTCCACCATGCTCGCTGGCGTATCTAGAAATGGAAGTGCTGAAAAATATTTTATCTTCGCCATTTACTAGAATTACGAAGAGCAGCGTTTAAAGCTGCTCTAAAGCTCAGGTAGTTTAGCTGATAGATCTGCCTTTTAGGCTATCTTTTTGAGAGCTTAAAGCGTTTAAAAACTCATTATAATCAGCCTCTAAACTACTTTTTGCACTTTATCTCTTTTTAAGACTCTTCTTTTGCCGATTGAGCCTCTTGTCTTATTTTGTTAGCCTCAGATCTTGCATTTTGTATGATCTCTTCGATCTCTTTTTCATGAACGCTTAAGTCCTTGCATGCTAGTACTCTCTTCATCATTTTTATAGAGGCATTTCTGTCGTCCTCGAAAATTTAAAGCATTGGCTTGTATAGCAAAGGATTTAAAATGGCGATCAAGACAAAGAGAACGATAGCCGTTAAAAGCATCAATGGCACATCTATTTTCTAACATCCACTCTCCCTTATTTTTGTTATTAAGTTTTTATTTAATATTCAAATCAAAGTCTGATTTTACTAAATTACTAAAATAAAAATAAATTGTAATTCTATTTTAAACAGCGATAGGAATTCGTACCTGCAGGAAAATATCGCTAGATCGTATACTAATATTAAATTTTCAGATTTTTACTTTTGTTTTATCTTTAAATTTACTATTCTGTATAAATTGATAACTTTTTGCTCATTTCTTCTGAAAGGTGAGGCTTTGGCTCTTTTACTTCTTCTTTATTCTTTATCTTTTACTAAGTTTCACTATCTCTAACATAGTTTTTGTGATGATCGTATCAACAACCATTCTTTCTTCTTCACTACTAAGTGCCCTACGATGACTAGCGTGGCCTTGCGTGAGCTTATCTTCTTGCGAAAAGGTTTTTGCGTGTAATCGCTAAAGTAGCAAAAAGTCTCTATCGTATTTTGTTATCTGAGTTCTGCTCTTGCGGATGATATTTGCTAAGCCGTCTTGTGTGATCTTATACTCGTTTATGAGCTCTTTATATGACTTTGCAAGTTCAGATTGGTTTAAATTTTCGTTGTATGTTTTCGATAAGCGCAAGCTCTCTTAGATTTTGCGACTTGATATCAAAGCAATGATCGCCTTTATCTTACTTGCTCAAGCATCTTTGTAGCGTGGTATCTTCGCTCACCACTATTAACATATAGTAAATCATCTTTTTTGATGACGATTAGTGATTATATTAGTCCGTGCCTTTTGATGCTAACGCCAAACTCTTTAGGCCTCTTCGTCAAAAGTAGTTCTTGATTTGGTATGGGTTTGGTAAATTCATCTATATTTATCTCTTTGGGCATATCTCAGAGTCGTTTCGTCGCGATCTCTTTGCTGTAGGGCCTGCTCTACATCTTCAAGTATCGCACTAAGTCCCGCCTTAATCCACCTTTTTCGCCATTTTTCCTTATTTTTGGTTAAATACAATATGCCAAAGTACGATACGCGATCGAGCACCGGTGATTTTATATCGCAAAGTATCACCGGCTTGCCCAAAACAGGCTTTCAGCAAGTTTTACGTTTCTTGGAACGACTACGGTCCTCTTTGCCGTCCCTTGCTCTTGAAGGCTATTTTCAAAATGCTGCTTCGTGCAATGGTCTCTTTTGAGAGATTGTTTTGCAGGCTAAACATAGTCGGTAAAGCCCTTTATATTTAGCTTTTGGATTTATCGTGATGATCTTTACAGTGTTTTAGAATCTGCGCCGAAACCCTCAAGTGCGTAAATTCGCACTGGATCGGGACAAATCACTATCCGCTTGCACTAAGGCATTTATCGTGATGCTGCCAAGCGCTGGAGGACTATCGATGATGATAAAATCATAGTCGTCTACAACTTCTGGTATTTGCCCTAAAGTTGGTTTATAGTCTTTGCTTTGATCGTTAAATTAACGCTCGATGCCGACGATCCGATGTTTGACGAGACTAGAAAAAGCGTTGGGATCTCAGTAGCACTATTTGGCGGAGCTTTTCTATCTGTTAAGACGTGATAGATGTTAAACTCGTAGTCGCTTCTGCTGAAAACCAAAGTCCGGTCGTCGCGTTTGCACGTGGATCGATGTCTATAATAAGGCTCTGCAACCGCCAGTGATGCGGCTGATTACGGCTGTTGTGGTCTTGCCAACGCCCGCCTGGTTAGCTATTGTTATTATCGCTCATCTTAACGAGATATGCCTTTTCCCCGTTTTAATAATATCGCTCCATCCTCGCCATTTCCAGCATCCTGAAGCGAAACAGCTCTATTTGCAATATGCGTAATCAAAACTTTTTGACTTGCAAAAGTCTATCCTCGACCCTGCTAAAAGTGAGCACCCATAAAATCTTTTATCAAACATGCTAACAAAGCCCCAGACTAGCTCATCTACGTCTAAGCTTTTATGTCTAAAATGCCGCATTTTCGGGCGCGCGAGCCGATTATCCCCACCGCAAATGTAAAATTTCATCCACTTTGTTGTCAAAGTACCGCCTATTTTACGCTCATCCACGCTAAAAATCATTTGGCCATTTAGCCAGCACTTTGAGCCAAAGTTCGCTCAAGACTTCACGCATCAGCATGAAAAATATATCGAGATCGAGGGGCGGGTATGTCGTTTGGCAGCTCATCTTCACTTATGCAAAATGACATAAACACATTCCGCCAAGCCCCTCAGCTGTTACCGCGGCTGCCGACCCACTTTGAGTTTGATTGTGCGCTACGATCATGTGCGGTGGCTTTATCTCGCCGTTTTGGGGCTTCTATCAAAAATTCACTGCGTCGAGCGGACTTTTGACTCTACTTTCAAATCACACGTCGTATAGAAGTGATTTACTGGATTTTTGTCCGCCGCCATGATAACCGCGTTTTTGATGGCGTTGAGATATAATCATGATGCGTTTTTAACGCTTTCTTTTGAAACTATGTCCATTGCTAAATTGAAGCTATCGCGCTTGATAGCGAGCAGCCTGAGCTCATGCGTCGCAGTCGTTTTTATGCGCTCATCGCTAAAAATCTCATACTCTTTGCCATCATAAAATATATCGAGCGACTTGCCATTCAGCTCGCCACACTTTTAGATAGACGCTCTTGTGCCATCAAAAGATCCTTGCAAAGCCTCTTTGGCTCGCTCTCGCCCTTTTAGCTCACGCTTCGCATTGCGCGCTAAAGATATTTGGCGTGATCACGCTCGCAAGCGGAAAAAGCTCCTTCACGATCGCGTCTTTGCAGCGCCCTCTAGCCAGATGATCGCCATTTTACAGCTCATAGCTGGATCGGCACGACTGGCGGTAAGTGTACTGATCTCTTAGCGTTTTGCGACGCTTTTGATGATCTCAACGCTTGGGACAACGCCTATTTTATCACATCAACTCTTATATCATCAAATATCGCTTTGATCTGATCCTCGATGAGCTTTTGGCTCAACTAACTGCATGCCAGATATACCCCTTTGTGTTTTGAGCAGTGACCGCCGTGATCGCTCCCATCGCATATACGCCGTGTGCTATAAAAACCTTTATATCAGCTAAAACTCCAGCTCCACCGCTTGGATCAACACCTGCTATGCTAGCGCATTTTCATAACCGCTCCCTTTAAATTGTATTTTAATTCATCGCCAACGCTAAGGCGCTTACCATTTTATATGCGCTTTTGCGTTTGTTGACTTTTAGCGGCTCTTGAAGCTCGTACGATTTTAACCGCCCCGCCCTTTGCAAGCAACCACGACGTGGTCCTTTTCTACGCTTAAATCTGCTCCGCTTTTGCCACTTTTGTCGCTTAGCTCAAGCGATAGAAATACTAGCCCACTTGCCAGATAAAGCCCTACGCCAAGGTGTGAGCGCGCATGGTATATATCGTGCCCCGCCTCTTCATCAAAAGCTAAAAAGCCCGTCGCTCTTACTTATCTTTTTGCAGTGTGAGGCCTGCGCGTCGTCTTGCTTTTTGTGGCTTTAGAGTGCACCAAATTAACACTTTTACGATTAGCTCACCGCCTAGCTCGCCCTAGCTCACTAAAAAGCTCGCTTGACATCTTGCTTTCGCAAGGCGTGTAGGATGAAGTCTAGCATGATCGCCAGTGTCAAGCCCAGCATCCATCAACATAGCTGTGACGCCGTTTGCTTCTCGCCTGCTGGGATCGCGCTTTGTATAGGGCTTGCGCCTCTATATTTTGGCAAGATCGAGGCGTGTAAATTGATACAAGTCGCCACGTCAAGCACGCTCCTAGGCAAAATTTTGCCATAAGCCGCTACTACAATAAATTTAGGCTCAAATGCCTTTAACTCGGCAAACTACCGCCTCATCTTTTTAGTGTATTTGGCGTAAAAACTGGCACCTTACAAAGCTCATTTTGTGCGTAAATTTTCACCTCGCTTGGGGTTAAAATTTGCTTTCTGCCAACTGGTTTATCAGGCTGAGTAAAGACTGCTTTTATATTAAAGTCAGCTTCTTTTAAATGCCTAAGTATCCTAACAGCATAATCAGGCGTCCCCATAAAAACTACATTCATCACTTTCCTTTTAAATTTCAACGACTTTTTATTTTGATCTGCGTTTTGCCTGCTTGGCGGCCAAGAGGCGCATGGATATTTCTGCCAGCTAATCTTTTGAAGACTAAACTTCTTAGCTCATCAATGCTAACTTTGCCAGTGTGATCTAAGCCTCTTAAACTCCTCACTAGTGCATAGATCTGGTGCTATTTTTAGCGCTGGTGGCACCTTGCAAGCCGTCCACTCATCTCAAATTTGGCATGCCGTCGCGATCTATGTCACTAAAAATCTAAAAACATATATCCGGATCCGCTGGCTCGCAGCTATATGCACCAAAGGCAAAATAGCATAATGCAAAGAAATTTTTCTTCATTTTATCTTCTTAATTTTTAAGTTTAAAGCTCTTTCAGTAGCTCAAGCAGTACAATTTAAGCTCTTCGATGTTCTCGTTTGTTGCTGACGAGATCGGCAAGACAAAAGTATGGTTTTCGACGTCAAAGCTGTATAGGTCTTGCTTATAGATACATTACCAACGATTTGGCTCTCCACATTTATGCTTTTTCATAGATCTTTTATATTTTCATCTAGTCTCCAGCCGCATCAACTCTGGTGATAGCGATAGCATAGTCCTGCCAGCAAGCACGCTTGAAGAGTAGCGACCTCCTCTTTTAGCACGCTAAACTGCTCGCTCATGCTTCTGTAGTTCGCACTATCTATCATAAAAAGTAAGTACTTTATTTCTCTCGATGTGCTTTAGAAACTGCACGCCAAGGCCTCGTCCGTCGCTAGCTCCCTCGATGATGCCAGGGGATGTCAGCCATGACAAAGCCGCTAAACTCATCGACTTCAACAAGTCCGAGTTTTTGGCGTAAGCGTGGTGAAGTCGTAGTTTGCTATCTGTGGTTTGGCGTTTGAGACGGCTGAGATGAGGGTTGATTTACCGACATTTGGAAAGCCAACAAGTCCCGTCAGCTATCAGCTTTAGCTCGAGCCTGACCTCTACGCTCTCTTCTGGCATGCCCTTTTGAGCGTATTCTGGAGCTGGTTGATAGAGTTTTTAAAGTGAAAATTTCCAAGTCCGCCCTTACCACCTTTTAAAAATAGCGTCCTTTGCCCTCTTCTACCATGTCGCAAAAGCAGCTCGTTTGTCTGTGCGTCATAGACTGCCGTTCTCGGTGGCACGATGAGCTCTAGGCTCTCGCCCTTTTTGCCAGTCATTCTTTTTGCCCATGCCAGCCTCGCGTCGCTTGCTCTCATCGCCTTTTTGCCCTTGTAGTTTGCTGGTGTGTGGGTGTTGTTGTCGCAGACAAAATATACATCTCCGCCATCACCGCCGTCACCGCCGTCTGGGCCGCCTAAAATGACGTGCTTTTCGCGGCGAGCTTACTGCACCAGCTCCGCCATGCCCTGAGCTTAGGGTTAATTTCACGCTATCTATAAACATTTTTACCTTCGATTATCTATTATTTAGTTTTGGAATTTTAGGGCGAGATTATATCTTTTAAATGATTAGAAATTTGTTTTGCGTTTAAAAATCTCACTTTGCTTTTAGCATCTGATAAATTATAAAATCAGCCAAATTACACTGAAATTTGCTAAAATGGCACAAAGGATGAGAATGAAAAACACTTACGATTATTGATACTTTTGGCTTCTTTTTGAGGCTTTTACTACGCTATGAGCGGGCTTAAAAACAGAGAGGGCAAACCAGTGGCATGATAAGTGGCTTTGCAAATTTTCATAGCGAGCCTAAAAGATGAGTACCAAAGCGACCTACCTCATCTTCGCACTTGATAGCAGGGGCAAGACCCCTGCGCCATAGGGCCTGGGCGAATACAAGGCAAGCGAGGAGCGAGCCGCCAGCTCAGCTAAAAAGAGCAGCTGCCAGTTTGTATAGATATGATAGAAAAATGGGGGCTTTACAGCCTTAGCCGCGAGGGCTGAGGCTGATGACATCATCAGCAAGTGCGGTTACTTGCAAAGATAAAGATATGTTGTGCGAATAGTCGCGCATGATAAGGACCTTTACCAGCTCATAGAAGACGGCAAAGTGAGCATCTACAGCCCACAAAGCAAGATCGATCACGATAGCGCTAGCTGCTTTGAAAAAATGTGGCGTCTATCCAGCTCAGGTGAGGGACTTTTGCCATCGCAGGGGACAGCTCAGACAACATCCCGTGCGTCAAAGGTATCGGCGCAGTGGGAGCTAAGAAGCTTTTGGCTGAGTATGGTAGCTTAGAGGAATTTATGGTACTTTATCCCTTCTTAGAAACGAGGCGCACAAAAAATATGCTAGCAGCCGCAGGAGACGAGGCGTTTTTGAGCAAAAACTAGCCACGCTCTTTGATGACGTCGGTCACTTCGGCTTGATCTTGAGCAGTCAAATTCCAGAGCAAAATCCTTTTGATAAACATCTCAGAAAATTATAAAAGAGTATGATCTAAGCAGGCTTCTTAAGAGCTTGCAAAAGAAGAAAATGCTGAATTTAAACTTGGCTTTAGAGCAGTTTACTACTTGATGAGGCAAGCATCGAAAAACTGCTCTCTAGCGTCACGCCAGAGACCATCATCGCCGCCTGACACCGAGACCACGAGGCGTTGATAGCAGAGAGCGCAAAGATCGTTGGTTTTTAGCTTTTGTTTTAACGACGAGGACGCCTACTACGTGCCAGTGGCTCACAACTACCTAGGCGCGCCAAAGCAAATGAGACCTAAATTACGCCACTTGGGCGGTAGGGCAAATTTATAAAGGTTGCGTGATCGGACAAAAATTTAAAAATATGACTTTGGACTCGTGGAAAAACAACCTTGGCCTTAAATCCCCAGCACCTTTAAAGACACGATGATGCTTGGCTTGGCTTAGCGATCCAAACTCAAGTGTGGGCATGGACGCGCTAGCAAAGAGGCTTTATCGACTACGACACGATCGAGGTGAAGATGTGGTCAAAAAGGGGCAGACTTTTGGCGATAGTGCCGCTGAAAATGCCACTAAATACGCGAGTGAGGACGCTTGGATAACGCTTAGTCATAAAAACTTTTCAAAACACGCTTGATAGATTTACTCAGCCCCTTGCCGATACGCACGAGTTTTCCTTATCCTCACACTCTTTGACATGGAGCAAAAACGGCATCAAGATAAATGAAGCTAAGATGCAAAAGCTCATCCTTGAAAACGACACCAAACTAGCAGGCGCTAACAAGTGAATTTACGAGCTCAAGCGGCGAGTACTTTCAATATAAACTCCGTAAAACAGCTTGGCGTGATACTTTTGAACACCTAAAACTCCCTACCAAAAGAGACAAAAGCAGGATATAGCACCGATGAGAGCGTGCTAGCTGAGCTTACGGACGCTCATCCGGTGATAGAGAAAATTTTAGCTTACCGCGAGCTATATAAACTGCAAAGCACCTACTGCGAGCCACTTTTAGCGCTTGCGAAAAGGACGAGGGCTCACGAGATTTATCGAGCTTTTTGCAAACTGGCACAAGCACGGGCAGGCTTTCAAGTAAAAATCCGATGTACAAAAATATCCCAGCTCGCGGCAGTCTCGCAAAGGACGTCAGAGAGTGCTTTGAGGCGCGCGAGGGATATGCTTGTGGGGCTTGACTACAGCCAGATCGAGCTTAGACTGCTAGCTCACTTTAGCCGTGATCCTGCTCTTCTTGAGGCGTTTAAAAATGACGAGGATATCCACGCAAGGACGGCTATTAGCATATTTGGTAGCAGCGACGGGCAAAATAGAGCCGTGGCAAAGAGTATAGATGGCCTCATTTACGGCAGTGGGTTCAAGCAAGCTCGCTAATCAAGTAAATATCACGCGTGCCGAGGCAAAAGAGTATATAGAGCGCTACTTTAAGGCATTTGAGACGATCAAAGAGTTTTTGGAGAGCATAAAAATTTCAGCCAAAAACGATGGCTTTGTGCAGACACTGCGCTGGCGAAAGCGCTACTGACTTTAAAAAGTGCCACGCCTATGCAAATAGCGATGTTTGAGCGCGAAGCGGTAAATACGAGTCTTTCAAGGCTCGCGGCGAGATCTAGTTAAGATGGCGATGGTAAAAGTTAGAGCAGGTAGATGAAAAAGCGAGTATGTTGCTTCAGATGACGACGAGGCTGATCTTTGAAGTAAAAAGACAGAATTTGCGCAGGAATTTGGCAAGGCGACGCAAAAAGACAATGGAGGAAATTTACAAGCCTAAATGTGCCGCCAAAACATCGCTAAATATCGCCAAAAACTGGGGCGAGTTAAAAGTAGAGTAAATTTATGGCTGGCCTATCGAATTTAAATGAGCTAGCCTATTTCTTTACTTTTGTTTTTATCTTGTAATTTAAACAGCATATAGATAGGTAAAGTTACTAGCGCTTGCTTTTTGCATAGATAGATTTTCAAACATATAAAGCCAAAATGCAGCCAGCTAAGTAGCAAATAATGTCCGTCCAGTCAGGTCCCACCAAAAATTATCCGCAATGTATGAGCTTTTTCACCTAAAATTTTCAAGTAGTTTTGAGGTATTGCAGGCTTCTATAAAAAGTGAAATGACAAAGACACAAATGGCTAAATTTATAGGAGCTACCCTAAATATAGCTCGCCCAAATCATCAAAGCATCGCAGTAGCTAGCACATCGCCGATATAGTGCCTTATAAAAACCGCCTTTTATAAAGATAGCGATGTAAATTTCTATCGCCAAAAATAATAACGCTGATCACCGACCAGACCTACTCTTCTTTTTGGCTAAACTCATCTTTGTTTATGAGCAGATATCGCTTCTTTAGCATCTTTCTTTCAAATTTATCCTTTTAAATTTACATCGCAGATTTTTAACACAGATGAAAAATGCTTCTCATACTTTTAGGATTATATAAAATAAAACTTAAATTTTTATATTAATAATTTTTAAAATAAAGTATGAAAAAGTAGATTTTATAGTTTATACAAAGTAAAATCTATAAATTTAGAAAGAGTGGTAATGATACAGAAAAGTAGACCAAAACTGACCTAACAGCAAGCTTTTTATCTAATGCAAAAACTCTCGCTTTTGTCAAATTAATCTTAAAATATAAGTTTAATCTCAATTCATAAGAGATATAATCAACATTAATTTACATTTAACTTAGGAGGTTTCATGGATTTTCTCATGAATTTAAGTGAAGGCGTGCAGTTTGCTATCCAGCTTCTCATCGTCCTTATCTGTTTGTTCTACGGAGCTAAAGGCGGTATAGCGCTTGGTAGTGCTAGGGCGGTATCGGTCTTATAGTTTCTCGTTTTTGGATTTAACATTGAGCCCCGGTAAGCCTGCCATCGATGTTATGCTAACTATCCTTCGCTGTCGTTGTGGCATAGTGCTACACTTCAAGCTAGTGGCGGTCTTGACGTCATGCTGCAAAATAGCAGAAACCATACTTAGAAAAATCCAAAATATGTAAGTATCTTAGCTCCATTTGTAACATGTACGCTTACTATTTTATGCGGAACTGGACACGTTGTTTATACCGTGCTTCCTATCGTTTATGATATCGCTATCTAAAAACGGCATCCGCCCAGAGCGTCCTATGGCTGCAAGCTCTATCGCTTCACAAATGGGTATCATCGCTAGCGCAGTTTCTGTTGCTGTTGTAACCCTCACTAGCTTTCTTATCAACGCTAAAACTCACTTAGCTGGCTTTGATGGATACTTAGACCTTTTTCAAAGATCACTATCCCATCAACATTTTGTGGCGTTTTGGCGATAGGGATGCAGCTGGTTTAGAGGCAAAGACCTTGATAAGAGACGCAGTCTTTCAAGCAAAACTCAAGACCCTGAGTTTAAAAATACGTTTATGGCGACAGCGCAACACTTCTAGGCAAGCTTCCCTATGCACCAATGGGCTGCAATGTGGATATTTTTAGGCTCTATCCTTGTAGTCGCACTTCTTGGATACTTTAAAGATCTTCGCTTAAAGCTGGACTACTTATAAAAGACGCAACAGTCGTTCAAATCGTAGCAAACCTTCCAACTGAGCAAAAGTCTTAAAACCTTAAAGATAAAAAGACGCCAGCATCCAAACTGAAGCTGCTGAGCTAAAAGTTTCAAACGACAAGCTAAACTCAAATCAAAAAGCTCAATCAGTCAAAATCATCGGCAAAGATGCAAATCAAACTCTTACTCGCACAGCTGATGGTGCAGTAACATATATAAATGAAAAAGGCGCAAAAGAAAAATTCCAAGGTGCTTATATCAACATAAGCAACAAACTAGCCTCTTCAAAGAGCCTAAGCATGGTTCATGTTATCCAGACTACCATGCTTTTAGCAGGTGCGAAATCATCTTGATATTCACTCCAACAGATGCTAACTAAAGATCGGTAAAAACGAGATCTTTAGATCAGGTATGATCGCTCTTGTTGCAGTATTTGGTATCTCTTGGATGGCTGAGACTATGTTTGCAGTACACACTCCGATGATGAAAGAAGCACTGGGTGGCATCGTAAAAGAGCATCGCTGGACCTATGCGGTTATGCTACTTATCATCTCTGGTACACTCTCAAGCTGCAGCCTTGGTTGCATTCGTGCCATTAGCACTAAACATCGACGTTAACCCTGCTATCATTCTAGCTTTCGCACCTGCTTGCTACGGATACTACATCCTTCCAACATATCCAAGCGACCTTGCGGCTGTTCAGTTTGACGAAGTGGTACAACGCACATTGGCAAATTTGTTATCAACCACAGCTTCATCTTCCCGAGGCCTTATCGGCGTTATAGTTTCTTGTATATTTGGCTATATCTTCGCTACTGCGTTTGGCTAGTTATAATAGATAAATTTCTTGCTGCCCTTTGGTGGCAAAGAACCCTCTTCATTAAAAGCTTATCTTGAAATTTCTGCTTATTACTCATATAAACAAAGCTTAGCACTTCAGCCACAGCCCTAAAAAGATGCGCTGGTATCGTATCATCGACCTCACAAACTCTATAAAGTTCCCTTGCAAGAGGTGGATTTTCATAAATTTGCACTCCGTTTTCAACCGCTACCTTTTTTATCTGCAGCGCTAAGAAATCAACCCCTTTAGCAAGTATTATCGGCGCTTCATCGCGGCTCTTATCGTATCTGATCGCCACGGCGTAGTGAGTTGGGTTTGTGATGACGACGTCAGCTTGTGGGATGTTTTGCATCATTCGGCGTTTGGCTGCACGCATTTGCGCTGACGGATCCTGCCTTTTACCTGTGGGTCACCCTCCATCTGCTTGTACTCGTCCTTGATCTCTTGCTTGCTCATGCGAAGGTCTTTAAAATACTGAAAACGCACGATGAGTAGGTCAGCAAGGCCGATCACAAAAAGTATAAAAAGCATGACGCTAACTAGGATGATGAGCTTCTCTTTTAGCCACGCGAGGCTGGTCAAACATAGAGAAAAATAGCGTGCGGAGCTCTTTTTATAAACTGCAAGAAAAAGTAAAATCCAACTCAAAGACGATGCTTACTGCTTTTAGCGACTATTTTTGACGCTCTCGATCGCCTTTTCATAGAAAATAATCTTTTAGCGCTTTTAGTGGATTTTATCTTGCCAAATTGGCGTTATAGGCTTGTGTGGTAAATATAAAAGCCAAACTGCATTACATTTGCGATTATGCCAGCTACCGCGACGCAGATACAAACTGGCAATATCATCAGAAGTGCCCTACCAAAGGTATTTACAGCGATCATTTTTACCGTTGGCAAGGTCGGTGGCTGACCGATAATTGGAGTAGTGAGATATAAGAGTGAGATGACCTGATCTTTCATGAAATGTAGCATCGCAAGCAGCACACCAATGGCGATGACTAGGTCCTGAAGCCTGATAGATCCTGACTTTTTGGGGACGTTGCCGTCCTTTTTCGCGTCTTCTATCTTTTGGGGGTCGCTTCTTCGGTTTTTCCTGATCTTCGCCTGCCATCTTTGTCCTAAGCTCGCTTAGGGTTGGGCGATTATAGCCAAAATGCGGTTAAACTATCCGCTAAATTTAGACTTTGCAATTCTAAAAACTAAGCCATTTTAGGCGTTTTTGGCTAAAGATTAGCAAAATAAGGGAGACGCAAAATGTCATTTTAGAGAGCTTGTTTAACATTTTTCAAAGCAAAAACCGCCAAAAAGCGATGAAGAGCTACTTTTAGACAGTATGCGACGATTTACGCCCAGATAAAAGAGAAAAATTTAAACGAATACGACTTTTTATGTGAGGCTCATACGATTACTCTCTTTTTCAAGAGCTAGACGCTACGACTTTTGCGTTTGCGAAAAGTGCCTGGCTGATGGCGACGCCGAGGCACTAAATGATCTCATCTTTCAATACGCTAAGCTAAAATTTACTCCCGAGGATGCAGCGGCGGATATGATCAGTGCGAGCTTCATACCAGCGTTTTTGCTATCGCTTGTGGCGACACAGATAGTATGGCAGCATCTTTCCAAAAGGCCTGCCACCTAGCAAAAACGGCTATAAATCCCTCTATGCGTTATGCATGATCTGCTAACGGCGATGCTTTTGGCAAGATGAAAAGTTACTTGCCCTGCCTTAGAAAAAGGCTCGCACTTTTGCAGAGTCTAAAAAGCCAGCAAATGAAAGAGAGGCGGTTCAAATTGTGCTTGCCTTGCATGAAAAAGATACGGCTGCTATGAGCGAGCATTTGCAGAGATACTGCTCCACTTTTTGGCGGGACAGATGCACCTAAATTGAAAAACGCCCTCTACATCTTTGCGCACGGGCTTCACGCCTAGCACGCTACTTTTACCGTTTGAACTGCTTTAAAGAGATAAAAGCTGCACAAAAATGATTTCCAGTAAATTTTTGCGCAAAGAGGCTCTTTCAAAATGAAAATTACAAGCCAAAACTTTGTTACTTTTCCACCTGAGCTTGAGCTGATAAATGTGATCTTAAGCGCACCAGTAGCTAAAACGCTAGTATATCAGCCACATTTGCCAAGTGATAAAACATTTTTCTTAGATCACACATCTATGATGAGAAATTTAGCTGATGAGATCATAAGATCAGGGGCATTAAAGTAGAGTTTATAAACTTTTGGCTAATATTCACAGCTTACAAACCAACAAAGCTCCATAAATCTTTTGCAAAAAGTGCTTTTGGTCTTACCAAATTACGAAAGGTAGAGTATGTCAAAATACGCTATATTTAAGCATGGCGGTAAGCAATATCGTGTTAGCGAGGGCGAGTTCCTTAAGCTGAGATCACTTTAGCGCTGAAGCTAAATCAACCGTTGAGATTACAGAAGTTTTAGCTGTAAATGACGGCGAAGTATAAAGTGTAGGTGCGCCATTTGTTAAGGGTGCAAAAGTTGTTCTTGAGGTCGTTAATGAAGGCAAAGACAAAAAGTAGTTATCTACAAAAACGCAGACGTAAAGACTCAAAACTAAAACGCGGCTTTAGAAGACAATTTACACGTGTAAAAAGTCGTAAGTATCGCAGCTAAGGAGATAAGATATGGCACACAAAAAGGTCAAGGTTCAGCAAAATAACCGTGATAGTATCGGACGCCGATTAGGTGTTAAGAAAGGCTGAGTGGCGAGTTCGTTCGTGCTGGAAATATAATCATCCGCCAAAGAGGAACAGCAACTCACGCTGCAAATAACGTAGGTCTTGGCAAAGATCACACTATTTTTGCATTAGTCGATGGCTTTGTAAAAATTTGAAAGACTTGATAAAAACAGAAAAAGTATCTGTTTATCCAGCTGCATAACCCAGGGGCTTTTGCCCTCTTTTAAAATCTACTCGAAATTGATACAATTTAATTTATCTTACTTAGTATATAGCTTGGCATTTTAGACAAAACACCAAACCATATAAATTTATTTTATTTCGCTTTTAACAAAAGCAAGCTCTTGCTAGAAAATTCCCAGTATGTGCTGCCAGTTTTTGTAGTTTTTAGCTACATCTTTTACGCTGCCATAGCTATCACTTTACCGCCTTTTGCACCGCCTTCTGGTCCCATATCTACGATATAGTCGCAGTTTTTGATGACATCCATATTATGCTCGATCACAAAGACTGAATTTCCAAGATCAACCAGGTGATTTAGCACCTTTTACTAGCCTATCAACATCGGCAAAATGAAGTCCCGTCGTTGGCTCATCAAGGATATATAGCGTATTTCCAGTGTCACTTCTACTAAGCTCTTTTGCTAGCTTTACGCGCTGTGCCTCGCCGCCACTAAGTGTGACTGCGTTTTTGTCCAAGTGTGATGTAGCCAAGCCCCACATCTTGCAGTGTTGTAAGCTTTGAAGCGATCTTTGGCACAGCCTGTAAAAAAACTCAACCGCCTCATCTATGCTCATATTTAGCACCTCGGCGATATTTTTGCCTTTGTATAAAATTTCTAATGTCTGAGCGTTATATCTAGCACCATTACAAACGTCACAAACCACGTTTATATTAGGCAAAAAGTGCATCTCGATCGTGATCTCGCCCTCGCCTTGGCACTTCTCGCAGCGCCCACCTTTGACGTTGAAGCTAAAACGCCCTATTTTATAGCCTCTAAGCTTGGCCTCTTTAGTCTGCGCAAACAAATTTCTTATCTCATCCATCACGCCAGTGTATGTCGCTGGATTTGAGCGTGGGGTGCGGCCGATCGGGCTTTGATCGAGGTATATGACCTTGTCTAAATTCTCAAGTCCGCTTAATTTACCCCAGCTATCTTTTTCACTTTTTGGCTCTATTTAGCTGTTCCTGCGCCTCTGGAAGCAAGGTCTGAAGCACTAGCGAGCTCTTGCCAGACCCTGAAACGCCAGTGATGCCAACTCAAAATTTCTAAGTGGAAATTTGAGCAGTTAAATTGAGATATTGTTGATATTTACATTTGAAATTCAAGCCACTTCTCAGCCTTTTCTATTTTTGATAGTCAGATCTTTTTCTTACCATTTATGTATTGTGCGGTCTGGGTGTCTGAGCTTAAAAGCTCTTTTGAACTACCAGAAAAGACTACGCTACCGCCAAATTTACCAGCTCCGGGGCCGATATCTACTATATAGTCAGCCTCCTCTATCGTCTTTTTATCATGCTCGACGACGATCACAGAGTTGCCTTTGGCTTGCAAATTTCTAAGTGTTTTTATGAGTTTTAACGTATCTCGCTCGTGAAGGCCGATGCTTGGCTCATCAAGCACATACATGACGCCACTGAGCCCACTTCCTATCTGGCTCGCGATCCTGATGCGCTGTGCCTCGCCACCGCTGATCGTCCTAGCATCACGACCAAGCGACAAGTAGCCAAGTCCCACGTCATACAAGAAGAAAAAGCCTCTCGATTGATCTCTTTTAAGATGGGCTTTGCGATCGCCTTGTCGTAGTCGCTAAGATAGGCAAAGTATTTTCTCGTTTGAGAAAAATGCGGTGCAGTTTTCTATGCTCATATCTAAAATTTCACCAAGTCCAAGGCCAGCGACCTTGACCGCTAGACTTTGAGGCTTTAGCCTGTGACCATTACAAGCGTCACAAATTTTCTCACTCATATACTCGTCAAAGTCCTTATAATCCTTCAAAAGTCCGTGTGAAAGTACAACCACGCCATCAAATTTTCTAAGCAGTTTATTTCGCTTCCAAAAGAACTCAACATCCTTGACGTTGCCGTATAAAAACAAAGCCTCTTTTTCATCTTCACTAAGCTCGTAATAGGGCTTTTTAATATCGATGCCGATTTTTGCTCACAAAAAGCAAGTAAAAATTATAGTAATAGCTCATATTGTAGCCGTAAAGTAGCTTGATCGCGCCGTTTTCTATCGATTTTTCCTCGTCGATGATCTTGCTCATATCTAGGCTATATCTTATGCCAAGTCCATCGCAGTGCTCGCAAGCGCCCTTTGGTGAGTTAAAGCTAAAACTTAGCGGCTCAAGTGGTGTAAATGAAATTTTGCAGTCAAAAGCAAGCCATGTGCTCGCTGTAATGCATAAAACTCTTTTAAGCCCAGCTCATCAGCATTTGCGATCTCTATCTCGACCTCGCTAAAGCTCTCATTTAGCGCCTTTTCGACGTCACTTGCAAGGCGTTCGTGATTTTGCTCATCAATAGCGATCCTATCAACGATGACCTTTATCGTATGTTTTTTCGTTTTTGCAAGCTCGATCTCCTCGTCAAGCCTCACCACCACGCCATCTATCTGCGCTCTAACAAAAACCTTTTTGACGTAAACTCGATCAGATCCGCCCATGTGCCTTTTTCTCACGAACTAGCGGCGCGCAGATGATCACTTTTGCACCAAGCGGGAGCTTTAAAATTTCATTTATGATGTCGCTAGCGCTCATTTTTGAGATAGGTTTGCCGCATTTATGGCAGTGCTGCACGCCAACCTTGCGTATAAAAGCCTTAGATAATCATAAATTTCGGTGATCGTGCCAACCGTTGAGCGCGGGTTTTTAGAGGTCGTCTTTTTGATCTATCGCGATTGCAGGCGTTAAACCCTCGATCTTATCGACATCAGGCTTGCCCACGCGGTCTAAAAACTGCCTAGCATAGCTGCTAAGGCTCTCCATATACCTGCGCTGCCCCTCAGCGTAGAGCGTGTCAAGACTGGCGTGCTCTTACCGCTGCCGCTAAGACCGGTAAAAACTACTAATTTATTTTTAGGAATTTCAAGGTTTAAATTTTTTAGATTGTGCTCTCTTGCACCAGTTATTTTTATAGTATCATTCATTAAATTATACGACCTTTTTAAATTTTTAATCTATGTAATTTAGTCTAAAAAGTGATAAAAACTTTATAAAAGTAGTTTAGAAATTAAGCGTGTTATGAGTTTAAGAGTATATTTATATCATTTTCAGTTTTTGATATTCTACGCCAGAAATTTTATTTAAGGAGAAAAAATGTCTGTAAAAATAACCGATATATGTATAAGCTGTGGTTCATGCATCGATGAGTGCCCAGTTTCAGCTATTGTTGATGATAGCGACAACCAACTGGAGCAGATACATACTATGTTTATTCAAACAAATGCGTTGAGTGCGTAGAGTTACAACGACGAGCCAGCCTGTGCATCTGCCTGTCCAACTGATGGTTGCATCGTTTGGGACGCCGTAGTAGCAGGACAACCTTCACGTGATCAAATCGGTGCTGACGCTCGCACTGGCAGCACTCCAGTTATCAATCAAATCTACGAAATTTTAGGCTCAGAGTCCGGGCCTATTTTATTATAAGCTTTTATTTGATATAATTGCCAACTTCATTTAAATAACCTAAATTTTTGAGGGAAAAATTTATGCAAAGAACACTTTCTATTATTAAGCCCTGACGCTGTTAAGAAAAATGTTGTTGGAAAGATTATAGATAGATTTGAAAAGCAATGGCTTAAGAATCGCAGCTGCAAAGAAAATCAAACTTAGCAAATGCGATGCAAAAAGCATTTTATGCAGTTCATAAAGATAGACCTTTCTTCAACGATCTAGTTGATTTTATGGTAAGCGGACCAGTTGTAGTTATGGTTTTAGAAGGCGAAAATGCAGTTGCTAAAACCGTGAGCTAATGGGTGCAACTAATCCAAAAAGAAGCAGCTCTCGGCACAATTAGAGCTGATTTTTGCTGATAGCATTGACGCAAACGCAGTCCACGGAAGCGACAGCCTGAAAAACGCTGTAAATGAGATACATTCTTCTTTGCTTCAAGAGAAATGGTCTAATTTTGGACTGTACCATTGATTATTCCGTTTTCTAAAATAGCAAACAAAGAGATAAACTTTGAGCTAGTAAGAAACAATGATCTAGTTTTAGTGGGATTCTTAAAAGAAAAGACCCTTTTTGGTAAAATGCCAAGGCACCATAAAGGGCGAGATAAAATATATTTGCGATCGATGCGGTGATGAATTATGCTACCCATCGATCAAGACGTAGAGCTCATGTAAGTGATGGTGTCTATAAAGACAGAGAAAATGAGCTTAGTGATACGGTTGAATACGATGGCAATATTGATTTAAAAGTTTTTGAAAAAGCGAGCTAGAAGCTTTTAAGAGCGATTATTTTTATTGTGAAAAATGTAAGTATAAAGGAGAGTAGAAATGGCAGTACCAAAGCGAAGAGTGAGTCATTCTCGTGCAGCAAAAACGTAGAACACATTACAAAGTTACACTTCCAGTGCCCGTGAAGACAAAAGATGGTTCTTGGAAAATGCCTCACCGCATAAACAAAACAACGGTGAATACTAAAAATATGATTCGCATTGCTATTGATGCTGTGGGTGGTGATTTTGGTGCAGAGCCTATAATATCTGGCGTTATCGAAGCACTGAAAGAGGCAGGATGTAAAAGCTGTATTAGTTGGCGATAGCAATGCCATAAAAACCACTCATCCCACAACCCTATTTAAAAATATAAATTTATAGAAGCTACCGAAGTCATCTTGATGTCAGACGGAGCCACAGACGCACTAAAAAGAAAAAGATAGCACGATCTACAAAGCTGTTGAGCTTTTTAAAAGACAAAAATGTCGATGCTGTCGTTTCTGCTGGTCACAGCGGTGCTACTATGAGTTTAGCTACGTTAAGAGTTGGTAGATTAAAAATGTAGTCTCGTCCAGCAATCGCTACGCTTATGCCTAATTCAAAAAGAGACAGCTACTTTGGTTTTTGGACGTTGGTGCAAATGTTGATTGCAGAAGCGAACACTTATTTCAATTTGCCATAATGGGCGAAGTCTATGCAAAAAGAAAATTTACAGGCAGAAAAGAGCCAAAAGTGAGGTCTTTTGTCAAACGGCGAAGAAGAGAGCAAAGGCAATGAAGTCAGCAAAGAGGCCTTTAAACTAGTTTCTAGGCTTGATAGCTTTCGTTGGCAGCAATGCAGAGGGCAATCACATTCTGATGGCAGCATTGATGTCATGGTTTGCGACGGTTTTATGGGAAATATCCTACTAAAAACGAGCGAAGGTGTCGCTGACGCCATAGGCAAGATCATCAAAAGCAAGTTAAAAATCACCCCTTGCTATGGCTGGATCAGTGCTTAGAGAAAAGTTTTTAAAAACTCTACAGGTCAGCTACGATGAGTACGGCGAGTGCTCCGCTTCTTGGCGTAAATGGCTGCGTCATCATAAGTCATGGCAAAAAGCAACTCAAAAGCTATAAAAATGCAATCTTTTCAAAGCAATTAATTGCTAACTCAAACATAAATAAAGTTATAGAAGAAGAACTTTCACACTTTGCAAGGTAAAAATATGCCAAAAAGCTTCATTGATCTCCATTGCGTCATATGTTCCGATTACAACAAATTTCTGATTTTGAAAAATGGTCGACACGAGCGATGAGTGGATAGTGAAGCGAACCGGTATAGAGCAAAGACATATCGCAACGACTGAGATAACAAGCGATCTTGGCACAAAAGCTGCTGAGCTAGCTATAAAACGCTCAGGGCTTGAAAAATCACAAATCGACGCAGTAATCTGTGCTACAATATCTCCAGATCATCTTTGCATGCCTTTCAACTGCTTGTAAGATAGCTTCAATTTAGACTTAATTTCGCATTACAGCCTTTTGATATAAGTGCGGCTTGCATGGATTTATCTATCTTTTAGAGCTTGCAGATACTTCTTATCGTAAGTGGTGCTATGTCTTGATCATAGGAGCTGAAAAGCTAAGCTCAATAATCGACTACACAGATAGAAGCACCTGCATACTTTTTGGTGATGGAGCTGGCGCTGCTGTGATAAGTGAAGCGAAGAAAATGAGATCATCGGACATCCACACTGCAAGCGATGGCAGACAGGCTGAGCGTTTTTGATAACTCCGGGATGTGGTAGTGCATTTCAGCTAGCGATGAGACGCTAAAAATAGACTACCATCCACATGAGCGGAAATGAGGTATTTAAGATAGCGGTTCAAAGCGCTTAGCAAAAGCGTGATAGAAGTACACGCAAAACAAAATGCAAAGCGAAGATATCGACTTTTTCATACCTCATCAAGCAAATATCAGGATAATAGATGCCGTATAGGGTTACTCACTGACGAGCAGTGCGTTTTGACGGTTTTGCAAAATATGGTAACACAAGCTCTGCTTCGATCCCAATGGCAATGAATGATGCTTACGAGATGGACGCATCAAAAATGGCTCTGTTTTGCTTCTTGATGCATTTGGTGGTGGCTTTACTTGGGGTTCGGCGATACTAAAAATTTGGCGGTAGAGATTTCAGCGATCTGTAATTAACCGCTTCTATACCTAAAACTCTAATAATACCATTTCTACAACATCTTCTATAAATCTTGGGAAATACCATTCATTTTCAAATAGATATTAAAAATTACACTGATTTAATTTTTCAGATACATTTAATCTGAATTCAAATTTTATGGATATAATTTTCGCATAATCAATAAAAATTTGATTATTAAGGAGAAAAATGTTGGTAACAAAAAGCACCTGACTTTACAGCTGCAGCAGTTTTAGAAACAATCAAATTGCTAAATGATTTCAACCTTGCAAAAACTATCGGCGAAAAAGGGCGCTGTTGTGTTCTTCTACCCAATGGACTTTTACATTTGTTTGCCCAAGCGAGATCATCGCGTTTGACAAAAAGATATGACGAGTTCAAGTCACGCGGTATCGAAGTTATCGCAGTTTCTTGCGACAACCAGTTCTCACACTTTGCTTGGAAAGAGACCCAGTAAACAAAGGCGGTATCGGCAAGTTCGCTTCCCGATCGTAGCCGACATGACAAAATCAATCGCTCGCGGCTTTTGACGTACTTCTAGAAGACGCTGGCGTAGCACTTCGCGGATCATTCCTACTGACAAAGATGGCACAGTTCGCCACGCAGTTATAAACGACCTACCACTTGGCAGAAACATCGACGAGATGATCAGAATGGTAGATACTATGCTGTTACAAACGAGCACGGCGAAGTTTGCCCCAGCTGGCTGGCACAAAAGGTGACGCTGGTATGAAACCAAGCACTGAAGGTGTTGCTGACTGCTCACACAACGAAAGCAAACTATAATTATTCACATTCTAGGCAGCTTTGCCTAGAAATTTCCTCTCACACAATTCTAAATATTTTTAATATAACTTTATATATGATAGCGATGTTTTAATAAATAACCTTTTGGAGACCCCATGGAGTTTTAAGGGCAGGCAAGAACTTGTCGAAAAATTGCGAGGATTGCATACTTGGTTTAAGAGCTAAATTATAGATGAGGGCATCAATTTCGCAGACAACTAACCCTTGTAGTGCCACACGAGGCAGATGAAAATTTGCCTTGAGAGTATCTTTGACGCGCTACTCATCCAAAAGCCAAATGCCACACATCGTCGACGACTTAAACAGCCTAATACCAAAACTAAATGCAAAAAGATGAGCTAGTAAATTTCTTGCTCTTAACTCTGACACTAATTTTAGTCATGCCTGCGATGATGCGGTGTATGTGGGCTATTTTGTAAATGCCGTCTCAAGGATGAAAGAAATTTTATATAACACGCAGGATCACCAAGAAGCCACGGTAAAACGATGATCGATACTGGCTCATTTTTACGAAGATCCGATCAACACATTTACACGCATGAAAACGCCAAGGTTCGCCCTGAGTTTTAAATAGTACGACGGACTAAATATAAAAATACGAAGCCGAAATTTTAGAGGTTAAAGAAGATAGCGTCGTTTTTCGCGTAGATATGATGCAAATTTAGCTATGAAGCAAGATGGCAAGGGCTTTATCCCGCCAAATAGCTTCTTCTCAGCAACTTCGCGCCGACATCATCGACTACAATATCGCCGATAAAAGCGTCACCCTTTCACTCTTCACGCACAGCGACCATGCATGCAAACAAGAGAGAAATCCCAGCGCGTCTTGCCAAACTCGCTTTACCGTAAATTTCTCTAAAAAGGAGAGCAAGGGCGAGCTTGTTGGCAGTCTTTATGACATCCTGAAGGCGGCATGAGCATATTAAGCTCTGGCTAAGCCATAATGAAAGACGGCGAAGAATTAGAGGCAATTTCGACATCATGCTATCACCAGATGAAGTAAAAACGTCTCTTTGAGCTAAGGCTAGTCACCGAGCTAGCATACAAGGGTCTACATCAGATACTGCATGCAGCTAGTTGATGATGACAAACGATAAAAAGACTTCACGCTAAAAACGCGTCAAAGAGACACTTGACGAGCTTCGCCCACGCATACCTTTATACTGAATAAGGCAATTAGTGAAAACCATACAAGCAGTACTGAAAAGCTTTTTACATAGGACTAAAAGATAAAGAGCCATTTTTATAAAAACAAGGACCCTAACCACCCACGCAGCCATTATCGGTATGACTGGAGTGGCAAAACAGCCTTGGTATCACGCTTTAGAAGAGGCCTGCATAGACAATATCCCATCTATCATCATCGATCCAAAGGGCGATATCACACATTTAGCCCTCACCTTTCCGCAGATGAGAGCGGAGGATTTTTACCATACGTCGATGAAGCAGAAGCGGCAAATAAAGGTCAAAGCGTAGAGGACTTGCCGCCGCTCAGGCCGAGCTTTTGGAGAAACGGCATAGAGTCGAGCTTTCAAGACCTTGAGCGGGTAGTAATTTTAAAAGATAGCGCTAGCTTTAATATCTACACACCAAAAAGCTCAGCTGGCATAGGTGTGGCGCTACTTAGCGACTTTGCTCGCCCAAATATTAGTGACGAAGAGAAATTTTAGCAATTATATAACTCACTCGCAGCGTCGGTGCTATCGCTTTATTGGCATGAGCTCTGAGGATATGAGCCTGCAAAAGAGCAGCTGCTTATCTCCACTATATTTGAGAGCAAATTTCGAAGAGCAAAAAGACGTCAGCATCGAAGAGCTCATAACTTTCATAGCAAATCCGCCGTTTAAAAAGATAGGCGTTTTTGACGTGGATACCTTCTATCCAAGCAGTGAGCGCCTAAAGCTTCGCCAGCGAAGATAAACGCACTCATCGCAAGCTCCAAGCTTTAAGGGCTGGACGCAAGGCGTTAGACTTGAAATTTCAAAGATGCTTTTTGACGAAAACGGCAAAGCAAAGTGCAATATCTTTACGATCTCGCACCTAAATGACGCTGAGAGATGTTTTTGTCACCCTTTTACTAAACGAGATCATCGCGTGGATGCGTGGTACAGAGGGCACTAGCTCACTTAGAGCGATCCCTATATATGGATGAAATTTTGGCTTTTTCCCACCAAATGCAAATCCGCCGTCAAAAACGCCTATGCTTACACTTTTTAAAACAAGCCCGTGCATTTGGTTTAGGCTGCGTCTTTAAGCACGCAAAACCCGGTCGATCTTGACTACAAAGGCCTTAGCAACATCGGTACTTGGTTTATCGGTCGTCTCCAAACAGCGCAGGATAAGGCCCGCGTGATCGACGGACTAGGCGGTATCGCAGGCTCGAGCTTAGATAAAGCCTCACTTGAAAATCTCACATCACCGTAGCCAAAAGAAATTTCTTACTCAAAAATATAAAATGAAGACGGCCCTAAATGTTATCCTCCACGCGCTGGGCACTTAGCTATCTAAAAGGTCCCGCTAAGCCGCGAGCAATTCTCAAATTTAATGAAAGATAAAAAGAGATCTAAGCAGCCAAAGTGTAGATAAAAGCGAGATGAATTTAGCGCAAAACCTATCATCTCAGTGCGATCACGCAGCTTTATGCTAACTCAAAAGCCCTCACACCACCGATTAGCAAGCGCAAAAAGTGAGAATTGTATGACGCCAAAAAAGGCATAGACAGCGTTTGCGAGGTGAGCTATCTTTACGAGCTTAGTGAAAATGACAAAGAGCCAAACTGGAGCGAGGCTAGCGAAGGCATGCACGTTGATGCGAGCGAAAAATGAGCCAAGCGGTGCAAGCTTTGCAGCTGTGCCACTTATAACGAGCGCTAAAAATTTGACGCTTTAGAGAAAGATTTTAAAGAGTTTTTTATATAGAATTTCACTGTAACACCTTTGAAGCGATGGGAATTTACTCAAAAGAAAACGAGTCAAAAAGAGGAGTTTTTATAAGGCTTCAGGATAAGTGCAATGAAATTTTAGAGGAGCAAACCGCAAAACTCACGGCTAATTTGAAAAGAGCAAAAAGCTTGCAAGATAAGCTAAACAAAGCCCTTTGCAAAGCTTGATAAAGAGCAAAAAGAGATGACCACAAGCGGCCTTGATGCGGCTATAACATAGGCGCAAGCATATTTGAGCGATATTTGGCAACAAGCCTTATCTCGCCAAAACGCTGGCAAGATCGCACTCGGGCTGCAAGAAGCGCAAACAAGGTCTTAAAAGAGCGAAGCGACGTCAAGCTTTAAGTGAGCAAAGCGTAAATGATATAAGCTTAGCCACAAGCGAGCTTGAGGAGCAATGGCACAAGAGTGCGATGCGCTAAAAGAGGCAAATGATGTTAAGAACATCACGATAAATGAAACGCACTCGCCAAAGAAAAGCGACATCTACGACGAAAAATCGTGCTTTTTGTGGAGATGATTTATAAAAATTAGTCTAATATCATTTCTCAATTTAAAAAGGTAAAACATGCAAAATTTAATACTTTATGCCGTTAGCTACCTGCTTGGTAGCATCCCCATCAGGGCTCATACTAGCATCTTTTGGACATGTTGATATAGAGGGCAGCAAAAGCATAGGCGCGACAAATGTTTTATGGTTTTAAAGCAAACAAACCCAAACTCGCAAAAAGCTAGCCATTTTAACGAGTAGTTTCATGACGTTTTAAAGGGCGTTTTGCCACTCATCATAGCCTCTTTGCTTGGGAGTTAGCCAAAGCGTGCTTTGGACGATGGCAGTTTTTAAGTGTGGCAGGGCATTGTTTTTCTATATTTTTAGGCTTTCAAGGTGGCAAAGGTGTGGCAACTGGAGCTGGCGTGCTCGCATTTTTCTTGCCAGTTGAGATAATAATCGCCTTGTGGTTTGGTTTTTGGTTGGTAATCTTAAAGATAAGCTCTCTAGCATCACTTTGTGCGCTGATAGCTCTCATCGCATCAAGCTTTATCATCCACCCAGAGCTTGATGAAATTTACACTCACGCACCGATACTTATCATCGCATTTTTTTGGTAGTTTAGTAAACACATACCAAATATCGTTCGCCTGCTTTCAGGCAAGGAGCAAAAAGTCGTATGAAAAGTGAAATAACAACAATCATTAAAGATTATACTCAAACCGTCATCGGGATGTTTGACTTGAGCGAGTTGCAAAGCAAGAGGTAAAAGTAAGCTTAGATTCTCGCTCAACTAGCTTGATTGATTATGTCTTTTGAGTGGCTGATTTTATAAAAGACTTTTACAATGAGATGAAATTTTCAAAAGCGTAGAAGAGTCGCTAGAAGCTCACCTGCAAAGCACTAAAAAGAGAGGTTTAGCTCTGCTTATTAGCTTAGATATGGAGATTTTAAAACCGAGATTTTTACCAAATGCAATTGTCGGTGCAAAAATCAGCACTGTGAAAATTGTATTAAAAGTATCTTGAATATTTCTTAATTTATGATACAATCGACCATAATTTTAGTTTAAGGAAAAGAAATGCGTATTTTAATAGTAGAAGACGAGGTAACGCTAAACTAAGACGATTGCTGAGGGGTTGCAAGAGTTTGGTTATCAGACAGATAGCTCTGAAAAGTACTCAAAGACGCTGAGTACTACATCGGCATCAGAAACCATGACTTAGTTTTGACTGACTGGATGCTTCAAGATGGTGACGGCGTTGATCTTATAAAACATTATAAACATAAATTCCACGCACTTCAGTTGTAGTTCTTTCTGCAAAAGACGACAAAGAGAGCTGAGATAAAAAGCGCTTAGAGCTGGCGCTGATGACTACATCAAAAACCATTTTGATTTTTGACATTTTTAGGTAGCTAGACCAGAGGGCGACTACGCTTTGGCGGCACAAATATCATCAAGATAGACGAGCTTATCATCAATCTGACGAAGAGAAGATCACATATCTTGGCCGCGACATCGAGCTAGTAAGGTAAAGCCATTTGAGGTGCTTACTCACCTTGCAAGACACTCAGATCAGACTGTATCTAAAGAGCAACTACTTGACGCTATCTGGGAAGAGCCAGAGCTCGTAACTCCAAACGTTATCGAGGTTGCTATCAACCAAATCCGCTAAAAATGGACAAACCACAAATATTTCAACAATAGAAACTGTTAAAGACGCGGATAGATTTTGCTTTCCAAAAAGCTTAAGAAATAGATTTATACTGCAATTAGCGTCTGGTGCGATGATGCTAATTGCCGCTGTTTCGGTGATGCTCTATCACTACATAAGAGTCACCGTTTTTCAAAGCGTAGTTAATGAGCTAAATCAGCAAGCAGTAGACTACACAAAACAATCCACAGACTCAATCCTAACAATCTAAAAACTTTTACTATAGAAATCCTAAACAAAACTCTAGCCACAGTAAAAGCAGGTGAGCTTTAAAGGCGAAAAGCCCCTACCTGTGATGCAAAAAGATAAAAGATAAGAGCATAACCACTCTAACAACAAGAGCTGAGATGACAGTAGCTACTAGGTCCTAGAAAAAGAGACGACGCTTCAAAAGCCAGATAGTCGAAGAGTATGAGATATTATAATCGTAAACGTCACAGCGATACTTTTGGTGCTATTTTATACTATTATTTTATCAAGAATGCTAATACCTATAAGAAATTTCCAAGTCACAAGCTTACAAATTGAGATGAGAAATTTCTAAAAGAGATCGATATCAAAAAGCTTGCCAGACGAGTTTTTGCCACTTGGTAATAGCATAAATAGGCTAATTACTCGCACTACAAACTTTTGTCTTATACCAAAAAGAGCTCTTTGTAGGCGTTGCACACGAGCTAAAAACCCACTTGCGTCATGAAAACCAAAACGAAGTTACGCTTTTAAAACCACGCGAGAGCGAAAAATACATAGAAGCGCTAAAATCAAACAACGAAGCGATCAACGGCATGAACGCGATGATAGGCTCAGTCCTTGAGATAGGTCGTCGGGAGAGGGTGCGCAGTTTGAAGAGCCAGTAAATACCGACGTGATCGCATTTTGAAAAACTAGGCAAAAACTACGAGGTGCTCGCAAAGGTGAAGACTCTCACACCTCGATCTAAAACCTGAGATACTAACCTAAATATCCAAACCAGCCTTCCTAGCTCACATCAGTGCAAATTTCGTTCAAAATGCTATCAAATTTCTCTCCAAAATAGCACGATTACGATTAGCTCAAGGCTTGAAAAGAGCACGTTTATCATCGAGGGTTGCTGACGAAGGCGTGGGCATAGACGAGAGCAAGGACTTGTTTGCTCCATTTAAAAGATACGGCAACAAAGGTGGGTGCTGGACTCGACTATTTCTGCAAAAAGGCGCAGCACTGGCACTTAGCGCTGAGATATCTATCGAAAAATAGAGAACGCAAACGGAGCAGTTGCAAGCCTCGTTTTAATTTAAAAGGATAAAAATGGCAAAGAGAACCGCAGTGATCGATCTTGGCTCACCCTCTGCGCGTATGGCGATATTTGAGCGCACATCACGCTTAGCATATACCAGCTGAATACAAAACCAAAGTGCGACTAGGGCGAGAGGCGGATACGGCTCAAACAACGAGGCTTTCAGAAGCTTCAATGCAAAAAGCGATCAAAGCTTTTTGGCGACTGGATAACATCATACAAAAAGCTACAAATGCTCCAGTACTATGTGTCAGCACTTCAGTAGCGCTTTAGAGATGCTCCAAACTCAGGCATTTTGATCTCTTTTAAGAAAAACTTGGCATAATTTAAAAGTGCGATTGACGGCAAAGAAGAGGCTACTTTTTGGAGCGATAGCGGCTGCAAAAGTACTTCACAAATTCAGCCGAGTGCGTCACTATCGACATCGGCGGAGGCTCGACCGAGCTTGCTAGGATCAGCAATGGCAAGATAGTCGATGTCCTCTCGCTTGATATAGGCACAGTGAGGCTAAAAGAGCTATTTTTGATACAGAAAAAGTAAACAAACTACCCGAAATTTCTGTCGCAGATCACGGCGCAGATAGATGAGCGATGACGCCCAAATTAATAGCGCGATCGGCGGCTCTTTAAGAGCGATCTCATCAGCCATAATGAGCAGACTTATATCCGCCTCATCACTGCATGGCTTTTTGCTACAAGCTTTAGCGACGAGCAAGCCTACATCGAGAGCATCGCAAACGTTAGCGTGCTTGAACTAAATAAACTCTCTATAAAAAGATAGATACGACACTCATCAGAGAGGTGCGCATATATTTTTAGTACTGCCAAGGCGCTAAATGCCAAAACGTCATCACAAGTGGCGTTGGTGTCAGAGGCGTCTTTTTAAAAAGACTTTTGCGTCCAAGTCTTACGGTCCAGAAAATTTGTAACCCAAGCGTCAAAAGCCTACAAGATCGCTTCATCCTCTCTTGCAACAAAGCCGTGGCAAGATACAAAGGATATTTTTGTGGCGCTTAGAGCTTCATGGGCTAAATGAGGGCTATCTTGAGACACTGCTAGATTGCTGCAAAGACTCCACAACGTCGGTCAAGAGATAGGCTTTTACGGCGATCACAAAACTCAGCCTATATCATACCCAAAATGCCCTAAACTACGGCTTCTCACACGAGCAAAAAGGCACTAATAGCCGCAGTCATCGGCACAAATGGCAAGAAAAATATTTTATGAGTTTGAAAAGTATAGTACCTGATGCCAAAGGCTGAGGTGCGTAAGGTGGCTAAGCTTCATCCTCTTGCGCTAGCCAAGGCACTTGATATAACCTGTGAGAAGTTCAAATTGAAACTTTGAGTTTAGCGGGCACACGCTAAAAATAGAGGGCGCAAAAAGAATTCTGCTATGGCAAAAGAAGAGATAAAAAGATCGCAAAACCCGAAAATTTTTGCCATTTCGTTTGTGTAGGGTCAAAAGTATCGCTGCATAATTTGTACAAAACACATAGTTTTTCAGAAATGCTAACTTTTGTTTCTTTGTTAAGTGAAGAAGAAGCTTGAATTACGGTCTGCGTACATGATTGCGTAGCTCTACGAGCAAAGCAAGCTCTTCCACTTCTTTAACAAATCCATCTAGCCCTGACACTTCAAGGGGCACACACTATGTATGCAGTTTAAAAACTCTAGTAGCTCTAAAAATTCTGCATGAGCGAGTAGTCCTGGCTCTGGGAAATCTGAGCTAAGCGGTAAGCGAAGCCAATTTTAGTGAGTCAATTCTTTGCGAGTGAATGAAATTTCAAAGATTTACAAAAAGCATTATGTAAAATACTAAATTACTCTTTATTCAAAAGGGAGACAAGGGACTTGAATTACGGCTGCTTTCAGATACGAGCTGATGCAAAGCAAAAGAGCTCCCTTCCCTAACAATCCCCTGTCTGCTTGCAGTTACGAGACAAAGTCGAAGTAAAGCCCGACAACGTTAGAAGTGGCATGCAATGGTGCATACGCACTGCATGCGCTTTATGCAAAACTTTATAAATATGTAGTGCAAAAAGCAGGGACTAAAATTCCCCGCTCATTTATCTTTGTAGTTATTTAAGCTATTTTGACGTTCCTGTAAAAATGAGCCAAGTTTTTTCTTATTTTTCTTCAAAGAAATACAGCGAAAGTCCTGCTCATTTTGTATCTTATCTCGCCAAAGCTATCAAGCATGACGTTTGAGCTGCCAACTATCACTAGATAGCGTCTATTTTCGTAGCTTAGAAGCATTAGCTTGTTTGTGCGGTCAAGATATTTTTCGTATGATGATATTGACGCCGCTATTTTGGTTTTTAAGCAGCCAGTTCATCGACTTTGTGTCGTTTTGTGGCTGATTTTGAGGCGTTTTAAATCCACTAAAGTCACTACTTTTTGAAGTGATATATCTTTTAAAAACATATAAAAATATAAGAAGCGCGATGAGCACACTTAGGACGATGAAGTATCTCGAATCAATATTAACCATAGGTTCATTTTTCTGTCTTTTGGTATGCTAGCAGTTTCTATCTTTGCGCTTGCTTGAGGCATATTTTGCACTTGCGTTTTTGTGTTTTTAGTGTTACGCGGATGCGAAGTCCGAAGCTATCAGTTGTCTTTGAAGCATTTACGATGATCGCATCGTTTGAGCGTAAATTTAAGACCAAGGAGTTTTGCTTTTGGCTCTATCTCAAGCTCTTGAATGATCTTTGAGTTTATGTCCTTGCTCGCGCTTTGATCGTAGCTTAGAGAATTTAGTATCAAAGAGGTCGTATCTTTTCACGCTTTTGAAAATATTGCCCTCATACGGCGCATCAAAAGCTAAGCATGATGTCGACCCTATCGGTGCGCTCATAGATGTTGTATGTTAGCAAGTTTGAGGCAAAAGATCTGCGTAGCAAAAAGCACAAAAAAATAGTATAAATTTCATAAAAGTTCTTTTTGAAGTACTGAATAACTGACTTTGAGTCCAAAAATTCATTTATCCTGATGGCTAAATTTTTCTCATAAACCATTACTTCGCCTTTTTCCAAAAATTCTATTATATATATAGCTCCACGCTCTCTCGCCAGCTGGTTTTTCGAGGTCTATGACCGAGCCAGCTCACCTCAAAAAGCTCATTTATGCTAACTGTGGTAGTTCCTAGCTCAGCTATAAAATCAACGCTTATATCCATAAGCTCATCATAGCTCTTAAAAAGCCCTAGCTGTTCTAGTGTCTCTATCGCACCTTCGTCGTTCATTGTATCTTGTAGCCTATTTGAAATGTTCTATTTTTATCTTATATACTTTCTCTTTTAGCTTTATGCCAAAATTCTCAACCTCGCCCAAAAACTCAGGCGTTCCGAGTTTATAAGCATTTGGCTCTTTTTCATTTAGCAGATTTTTAGCCTTGCCGATGATCTGATTAGCTATCTCTTTGCAAAGATCGTCCAGATCGCCACCATCAACATCTTCGTGACCAAAAAGGCTATTCATGAAAATTTCTAAAGTATCTTTTTATAGATAAAACTGATACTCGCTTTTACCCTTATAAACTGGTATGCTAGCCCCGTAAAATCCCTTACCAAGGCTCTTGCCAAACTCTAAATCCAGCCCCAAAGTATCCTTGCAAAGATAGCTCGTGGCTTCATCTATAACTTTTCTCATATCTCTTCCTTAAGACTTGAAATGCGCGTTAATTATACTTTGGCTTTACTAAATTAGCTATAAATTTATTAAGCATTTTAAAAGAGTTTATCGACCTCTTTAACCAGCTCTTTTTGCGCTACAATTTGAGCGCAAAGCTTGACTATTTGCGTTCCTATGATCGCAGCGTCAGCATATTTTTCACTTCACTAACATCATCTTTTATTTTTGATGCCAAAACCCACAGCCACTGGCGAGATCGCTCTTTTTCTTAAGCTCTGGGACTAAAGTACTTTATCCTATCTTCATCGGCTCTTTTTGAGCGCTAACGCCGATAGCACCCTAGCACGTAGATAAATCCTGAGCCACTCAATATCTCATCCGCCCTGCTCAGAGGTGACACTTATAAGTGGCACAAGGCATAATTTAGCTCCTTGCACTTTTAGAGCAAATCCTCGCACTCCTCACAAGGCAGATCCGGCACGATAAAGCCGCTAACTCCAGCTTCACGCGATCTTTTTAAAAGATTTATCCACGCCATAAGCAAAGATGATGTTGTAATAAACTAGACAAGTGGCTTTGTCACTTTTTGCCTTGCAACCCTCAAGCATATCAAAGACAACGATCGGTATTTACGCCACTTTGAGCTGTCTCAAAGCTAGCTTGCGCGATGAGCTTGCCATCAGCCAGCGGGTCAGAGTATGGGATGCCGATCTCAAGCAGATCAGAGTGCTTTCATCTCAAAATTTTTCTACGAAATCTCCTTCGTCTAAGCTTGGATAACCAGCCACGATGTAGCCGATGTTTGCCTTTTTGCCGTTAAATGCGCTTCTAACCTTATCCGATTTTTCCTTTTTCGTAGCCGATAACTGTGTTTATCGTCCTCATCGCCCCTGCCTGAGACGATTTACGACGATGACGCTTTTTTATCAAGTTTTGGGCAAAGCTCTCAGATACGCCACCGCATGCGCGCTCTCGATGGCTGGGATGATGCCCTCCATCTTGCTTAGAAAATACAAGGCATTTATGCACTCATCGTCAGTCACGGCCTCGTATCTTACCCTTTTGATGTCGTTTAGGTGGGCGTGCTCTGGGCCGATGCCGGGTAGTCAAGACCCGCTGAGATGCTGTGAACTGGCGAGATCATGCCGTATCTCATCTTGCAAGACGGTCGTTTTCATGCCGTGGATGATGCCGGTTTTGCCTTTGCTAAGCGTAGCTGCGTGATAAGGCGTATCTATGCCAAGGCCGCCAGCTTCTATACCTACTAAATTTACGCTCTCATCGTCCAAAAACGCACTAAAAATGCCAATAGCATTACTGCCGCCGCCAACGCAGGCGATGACGTAATCAGCCTTTTTGCCGTAGTCTGCAAGCTGGGCTTTTTGCCCTCTGTGCCGATGACGCTTTGAAAATCACGCACGATCTTTTGGATATGGGTGTGGGCCAACGGCTGAGCCAATGACGTAAAATGCACTCTCTATCTCATTTACCCACGCTTGTATGGCCGCCGTAGTCGCCTCTTTTAGCGTTTTTAAGCCATCTTCTACGCTCACCACCTTTGCACCAAGAAGCTGCATGCGAAAGGCATTTAGCCGCTGTCTAGCCACGTCTGTTGCGCCCATATACACATCACACTCTAAGCCCAAAAGTGCCGCTGCAGTCGCTGTTGCCACGCCATGCTGGCCAGCTCCAGTCTCAGCTAAAATTTTCTTTTTACCCATTTTTTTAGCAAGCAGCGCTTGAGCCAGAGCGTTATTTATCTTGTGCGCGCCCGTGTGGTTTAGATCCTCTCTTTTTAGGTAAATTTCATGTCCGTAGTGCTCGCTTAGGCGCTTTGCAAAAAGAGCGGACTAGGCCTGCCAACGTAGTTTTTCAAAGATCATCAAGCTCGTCTTTAAACTCTTTTGTCTTTGCGATGCTCTCATAAGCATTTTCTAGCTCATCAAGGCAGACATCACCGTCTCAGGGCACTGAACTGCCCGCCAGTACCAAAATACGCCTTACTATTCATCTTCGTACCTCACCTATGATCTTTGAAATTCTCTCTATCTTTTTGCGCATCTTTTATGCCGTTTTCGTCCTCGACTTTCAGAGTTGATATCGACTAGATATGGCCTACTTTCAGCGCTTCTTTTATGTTGTGCTCGCCTATGCTAGCCATGCCATTAAACTTGACCCTTGTACGTTTCCACTCAGCTAGTGCCATTTTCCGCCGGCATTTTCGCCCTTGCAGTCAAAAGTGCCATGTCAAAATGCTTAAAAATCAACCTCTGGCAAGCTATCTTTCACGCTCAAAAACCTGCCAGATCTCAAGCCCCACATCTTGAAATTGCCTCTAAATTTTTCCTCACTCACCCCCATGCACCTGAGCTACATCAAGACCAGCAAACTGGCACATTTCCATTATCTCGCAATCGCTTTGCCAAGCAAAACACCGACAACTTTTACCCTTGCTGGCGAGCAGAATTTGCTATCTGCCTAGCTCAAATTTAGCTCGACCCTTTCTTTGCTTTTGTAGCAAATATCAGCCCTATAAAATCAACATCCAAAGCACACAACCGCACTCGCCTCATCTGGCGTTTTGATGCCCAAATTTTAACTGAGCGCCATTAGGGCTTGCGCCTTTATAAACTCTTCATATAATTGATACGCCTTGCCAGAGTATCGCTTCAAGCACCATTTTTGGCCTCGTCTGGACTCTTTTGCGCCATCAGCTGCGTAGAGTGCAAACATCGCGTTAAAGACCACGATGTCACATTTCGCCCCTGCTCTTCGCCTTTTTAGCGTGCGTATCGAGATTTTAGCGTTTTTCTATCAGGTGTGCACCCCTCGATGTCGCTGTGAAGCGCTCTTTTAAACAAACTGCTCTGGCGTGATGCTGTATTCAGACCCGCCATTTTTAGCTCCACAACGCTTGTTTCACTGCAAAGCGTGATCTCGTCTAGTCCGTCATCGCCGCGGACGACCAAAGCGTGCTTTCTACCAAGGATCTTAAGCGTCTGGGCGTAGAGTTTTAGGACGAGCTTATGATAGACGCCAACTAGCTGATTTGTGAGGTTTAAAATTGGATTTAAAAGCGGTCCAAGCACGTTAAATACGGTTCTTATGCCAAGTCTTTGGCGCACTTCTCACCTCGCCAACTAGCGGATGGAAAAATGGCGCGTGGAAAAAGGCTCAATTTCTACTAGCTTCAGTCCCACGCTGTTTTGCCAGTGATTTTTCACTTTTTACGCCCAGTACCTCAAGCCACATCAGAGCTGCCAGACTTGCTGAAACTGCCCCTTGTTGCCGTGTTTTGCGACCTTTATACCAAGACTTTGCGAGCGATAAATGCAACCGTAGTTGAGATATTTATCGTCTTAAAGCCATCGCCTGCCAGTGCCACAAAGATCGATCATAGGCGTATCGTCGCGGTAAGTTTGCGAGTATTTTTAGGATATTTTGCAAGCGCTGCGAGGCTTTTTGATAGAGGCTCTTTTTCGCTAATTAGCACTCAAAAGGGCTGAAAGCCGCACGATCTCGTACTCTTTGCTGGCTATTATCTCGCGATCTGTTCAAAAGTCGCTATCATCAAGCGGGATGTTTCTCTTGAAGCTTTTATAAGATATGGCTTTGGTGAGCGACTTGGCTCTTTTACCCTTCTTTTGCCTTATAATTTACAAAGATTTTCAACTGATCTTTTGCCGTATTGCGTGAAGTAGCTCTCTAGGGTGAAACTGGATGCCAAAGATCGGCTTATCTTTAACGCTATGCCATAACTACGCCATCATCACTCACCGCATCAGCGCTTAAGCTAGCTGGGAGCTCATCGACATAGAGCGAGTGGTAGCGCACAACCTCAAACGCTCAGGCAGCCCCGCAAAAGTGGCTCTTTGTTTTTCACGTCGATAAATGAGGTCTCGCTCGTGAAGTGGGTCATCTAGTCTTTTTATCTTTTGCGCCAAAAACTAAGCCCTATGGCTTGCGTCCAAGACAATCCCTGAAGCACTGGCACGCCAAGGTCTGCCTCAGAAATCTCTAGCAACCCGCTATCTTTTGGGTGTTTGTGTCCCGGGCTTAGATGATCTTTTACGGTTTAGTTTTTGATCTCTTCAAGCGTTATCTTGTCAGTTTCTAACGCATCTAACCTTCATCTGTGTGAGCTCTTTTACGTACTGCTCGACGTTGAAGACAAAACTATCGTAGTTATCTATAAGTAAAATCAACTTCATCCTTTAAAGTCACCGATGACGATTGCGCGGACTAAATATTATATGTAGGTGAGATTATAACTAAAAGAAAAGTTTTAATTAGGCTTTGTGCGGCTCTCGTAGGCTTTTAAGAGTGAGACATATCGACATTTTCTACTTTACACCAGTTGGCACGCCCTGAGCGATCTTGCTAAATGAAATTTCACCCATGCCAAGCTTATCCTCGACGTAAAGCATGAGCGCGTCTGATTGTAGCCCGCGCGTAAAGGCAAAGACGACCCTTTTGAGCCATTTTGTGATAGCACTTCGCAGCCTCTCTATGGCGTCCTCGTCGATCTCGTCAAGCACGAAGTAAAGGCCGTTATAAATGCCATTTTGCTCAAAAACCAAGATATCTTTTGGACTCTCAACCAGCAAGACATGACCTGTTGTCCCTGCTCGTCGCTGCAAATGTCGTACCTCATTTTCGCTTAGCCCACCACAACGCTCACAGCGCTTGATAAACTTTCACCGCGTCTTCGATATTTTGCGCGAGCCTTAGCCCCGCAAAAGCTATCTTGCATGCAGACAAAGTAGGCAAATCCGCGGCTGATTTTTACCGACACCGGTAGCTTAGCAAAAATAGACCCAGTTAGTCTTCGTTAAATTTTCCAAGCCCCTGATGCGCGTTTTGCCTTTGCTCGAAGTGTAATCTCTAAAGACGTGATAGCCATCTTCGTAGTCGTAAGCAAGCTCACTTGCATCTGGCAACTTTGCTCGATGATGCAAAAGTCCAAGCCCCATGCGCACTCCCTGCACTCACTTTATCGCCTCTATCAAAGGCTTGTTTTGTAGTAATCAATCGAGTGATTTAGCTTTTTACCTACTTTGAAACTGCTATATACGCTATCGCAGATCAAAGATGGCTTTCTGTCCTCCGCGTATTTTAGGGCGTTATCTATCAAATTTTAATCGCCAAACTGATAAAGCTGAAAATCCACTCTAATATGACGTCATCTCTGATGTCACAGCTCACTCGCTCTTCAACGTATCAAGCATAAGCATATCTTGCACCTGCTCTAAGATAAGCGAGAAATGGCACTCTTTGATAGTTTAGCGCGTAGCTTTGAAAGGAGCTGCTCGACCTTACAATTCCATTTATAAGCATCTCAAGGCGCTCAAAAACGTTTATGAGCCTCATCTTTGAGTGTCGTTTGCCACCATCTCAGAGACGATCCTGCCCCTTGCCATAGAGGCGTCTTTAGCTCATGCATGATCGCACGCAAAAATAGCTGCCTTGAGCGAATGAGCTCTCTTATCTTGCAAACGGCGTTGTCAATCCAACAGCGACCGCCCGATCTCGTCTTGCTCGTTTTCATTTAGCTCTAGCAGTCATCGCCATCTCCATGTTTCCGCTGGCAATTTTCTCGATATCTTTGCTAAGTCTTCTAAGCGGCAAAAGGCTACTAAGCACCGAGACATAAAGCGAGATAAGTAGAGCCGAGATGATCAAAAATGCCACCCAAAGCGGGTCATTTACGTGCCTTGCGTCGTTACTCTCGCAAGTAGCAGCATGAAAAGATGGATTTTTGATGAGCAGATACAAATCGCCTTTGTAATTAACCGACTGCATCATGCCAAGAGCGAGTGTGCTGCGTAAAAATGGCGTTTCCACCGTAGTAACTGAGGGTGGCTAAATTTTGTTGCCGACGTATTCTAGGTTGAAATTTTTAAAGTAGTGCTCCAAATCTCTTGAGGATTGCCACGCTCGTAGCGCCACAAGATAGTTCATAGCGCTTATTTGTTTGTCTTTTAGCTTCTCAAGCGCACTTTCTTGCTGAATGTTTGCAAATGTCACAAAAGAGCAAGCACATCAGCGAGAAAGCGATGGCAAAGATGATAGTTATCTTGGTGGTTATGGAGTATTTCATCCGATAGCTTATATCCATGCGCTCTAACTGAAAATATATGTTGTCGGCGCTTTTTGAGCTATCGCCGATCTTTGTTCTAAGGCGTCCGATGATGACATTCTAGGCTCTTTTGAGTCCTTATCTTTTAGGCTCTTGCAGTTATAAACTAGCTGCTCGCGAGATACTGAAAAGCTGTGCTGTTTGATGAGATAGGTTGCATTTCTCATACTCAGCTGGTGTTAGAGCAAGGGCTTCATTGTTAAAGTAAATTTCATGGCGCTTGTCGTCTATCCTAAATGCGCTATCAACGACCTCTTCTTGAACTTCGTTTGTCTTTATATCTTCTATAAGACTTTAGGATACGAGCATACATCTCTTTTGGATCGTATGAGTTTTATGGCAAATAATCATCCGCTCCAAGCTGAAGTCCAACGACCTTGTCGCTGATGTCACTGCGAGCTGAGCTTATGATGATAGGGACGTCGTATTTTGGCGACTCTTTTACAAACTTCAAGACCGTCAACGCCCCTGCAAAGTAAGGTCAAGTATGAGCAGGTCATAGTTTTTATCCCTGCGCTTAGCCCTAGATATGGGTCTTCAAAGTTAGTCACTTTATATTAAAAGCTATCAAGATATTCAGATAAAAATTTGTGCAAATCTGGATCGTCTTCTATCATTAAACGTTAATCATAAATCATCCTTTCTATTGAAAAATAGTAGAGATTATACGGCAAAAATGTAATAATTTAAACTTTTTGGATAAAATCTCACATTTTAAAAATAAGCTTATAAACAAGGAAAATGTGGAGTTTGATTATTACGAGATCCTTGAGATTCAAGAAATGCAAGTGGCGACGAGATAAAAAAGCCTTTTAGAAAGCTGCTTTAAAAATACCACCCAGACAGAAATGCTGGCGACAAAGAGGCTGGAGCAGAATTTAAACAGATAAACGAAGCCTATCAGGTCTTTAAGCGATGAGCAAAAGCGCTCAATATATGACAGATACGGCAAAAGAAGGGCTTGAGGGTAGATTTGCAGTGGCGGTGGTTTTAGCGCTGATTTTTGACCTCTCAGACATTTTTGACTCTGTTTTTGAGGCGGTTTTTGGCAGGTGGTTTCTAGGCAGAGAAAAAGACGAGCTGAAAAAGTACTCAGCCGACCTTGAAATCCCTGTCAAATTTAGAGTTTAACGAAGCTGTTTTTGGCTGCGAAAAAGAGATCAATCTGATCAAAAAGTGCCTTGCCCAACATGTAACGCAACAGTCAGCTAAAAGACGGCAAAAACAAAACTTGCCAGCACTGCGGCGGAAGCGGCAGGATCACACGTGGAAATGGCTTTTATGAATATCGTTCAAGAGTGCCCATACTGCCACGGATCTGGCGAAGTGATAAGCGAGCCATGCCCTGACTGCAACGCAAAAGCTTATAAAATCCAGCAACAAAGCGTCAAGATCACGATCCCAGAGGGCGCGTCGATAGTGGCATGAGGATGAGGGTCGCTGGCAAAGGCAACATCGGTGCAAACGGCGTTCAAGGCGATCTTTACGTGAGCATAAATGTAAAAGAGGACAAGCATTTTCATCCGCCACAATGACGACGTTTATAGTAGAGTCTCAGTCTTTTTCACCCCAAGCCGTTCTTGGTGAGAGCATAAAGATACCAACTCTTCGCGGTGAAGCCGAGCTAAAACTGCCAGTTGGCGCGAAAGATAAACAGCAATTTATCTGAAAAATGAGGGGCATCTAAGGGCGTAATTCACGCAAAAAGGCAGACTTGTAGCTCACTTCTATCCAAACACCTGATAAGCTAAGCTGACGAGCAAAAGAGCTTTTAAACAAGCTTCAAGCTAGCTTTGCATAGTTTCAGGCAAGTCACACTCGATGAAAGCGTCTTGACAAGATAAAAGAGCTGGTTTAAAGGCGACGAGCCAAAAAGGCAAAAAGATAATTGTAGATTTGTGACGCTAATTTGGTGTCACAAATCTAAAAATAATCTACATAATTTTTACAAGTAAATTTACACAATTGTAAAATTCTCATGAACGAGAGTTTTCGGCTCTAAAATTTTGAGCTGTTGTCGTAGCTTAGTAATTTCTGAGTAGTCAATTCATGCGAGGAATCGAATTCTTTAAAAACTTTGTAAAGACTGCTTGATTGATCTTTACCTTTTTTCTGCAAAGGGTAGCGGACTAGCGACTGAGCAGAGGCCGTCCCTTATCCCCCTTTTTAAATCCCCCAAACCCTCGCATCGTTAGAGGTGCATGCAATGGCGCTAAAGCACCGCATGCGTTTTATGTGAGAGAATTTATAACAGATTTTAAAATTAGATCCGGCATATCACGGCTTTTAAATTTAGTGGGCAAAAATGAAGTTAATTTAAATTAGGTAGATTTTCCGCGAGTGCATAAAAGGCGCATAAATTAAAAAGAAATTTTAGTGCCCAAAGTATCAGGCACCAAAATCCATAACTCTACTCGAGTTGCAAGATCTAAGGTAATAATCAAGCTGGTCGCGTCTAATGATACGTATGAGGTTTGTGCTGCCTCTACGCCTGTTGCGTGACCAGCCGTGACGAGATAGGTCTTGTCATGCTCGACGTATCCAGCGTCGTAAAGCCTTTTTGATGACATTTTGCAAGTAGGATATTTAGCTTTTGTCTTTTCAAGCACGAGCGCTGGCGTCACGCCCCAAGCAAGGGTAAGCATGTGAGCCGTCTGCTCGTCGTGTGCGATAGCGATGATGTCGATATTTGTGCGGTTTCTAGCTAGCTTTTATGGCTGATTTGCCCAGAGCCCGTGATAGAAAGTATCGCATTTGCCTTGATGCGCACGGTCTGGCGAAGCTGCGCTATTTGCGACCATATCTGTCTCGTCTAAAAAGTCAAATTCGTCAAATTTATTATATGGATAGATGCTTTGCGTCTGGATGATCGTCTGCTCATCGCCTCTACGACTGCGACTGGGTTTTTGCCGATCGCACCTTCCTCGCTTAGCATAACCGCGTCAGTGCCATCTAGCACGGCGTTTGCCACGTCGCTGATCTCCGCTCTTGTAGCGGTTTCATGCTCTGCCATGCTTAGCATCATCTGAGTTGCTGTGATGACTGGCTTGCTGGCTGCATTTGCCTTTTTGATGATGAGCTTTTTGCATGGTTGGCACCTTGTAAAATGGCACTTCTATGCCAAGATCGCCACGAGCTACCATGATGCCATCGCTCTTTGCGATGATGTCGTCTATGTTTTTCAACCGCGTCACCTTCTCGATCTTAGATAAGATGGCCGCTGGAGCCAAATTCTTTTTAAGATATTTCTTGCTTTTTATCACGTCATTTGCGTCTTGCACGAAGCTAATGGCGACGAAATTTACGCCCCTGCTTTGCGCCAAATCCCATATCCTCTTTATCTTTTGGCGTGATGATATCGATACCAAGGGCGGTATTTGGGAATCTCACTTTGTTTGAGTTTAAAATCCCGTCATTTTCGATGATGGTTTTTACCACATCTTTGCTCCCTCGCCTATAACTCTTGCTCTGATCGAGCCATCGTAGAGATAGACGTACTCGCCAGCCTTTAGCATAGGTAAACTTTGAGGCTGATTTAGGCTCACTCTATAAACGCCCTTTTTCGATCTTTTCGCCCACGATATCCTCTGCGTAGATGCTAAGCTCGTCGCCAGCTTTTTAAGTAAAATGGCTCGCTAAGCTTGCCAACTCTGATCTTTGGACCGCAGATATCTTGCAAGATGCCTATGCGTTTGTTTAGTCTTTTTCGATATTTCTGATCTTGTCGATGTTTGATTTGTGGTATTCGTGTGTTCCGTGGCTAGAAATTTAAACGAAAACATTAACACCCTGCTTTTAACCATCGCCTCCATCGTCTCTTCGTTGTCACTTGCTGGCCCTAAAGTCGCTAGCACATTTTTCGTCTTTTTATCATTTTTATGCCTCTGTAATTTGATTTTTGCGATTATAACACAATTTAATAATGTAAATGTATAATATGCAAAATTTTTAAAGAGAGAGTATGAATAGCCTTTATTAGCATCTCTTGGCCTAGCAGCTTTTGCTTGCGCTGCTATGGGAGATGACAAAGTCTATAAGCTCAAGCTTGTAAGCTCATGGGAGAGCACTCATGCCAGTGCTTGGTGACGTGCCAAAAGAGCTAAAAAGAGAAGGTCGAAAAGATGAGTAACGGCCGCATCGAGATCAGGATCGACTACCCGTCAAAAGCACAAAGTCACCTTTTGCGATGCTTGACTTTGCAAAAGAGCGGTCAGTACGACATCGGCTACACAGCTAGCTACTACTACAAAGGGCAAAGACCCTAAGACAATGTTTTTACAGCGACACCATTTATGATGAATACCGACGAGCAAACAGCTTGGTATGAATTTTGGTCGGCAAAGAGCTAGAGGCGAAAAGTTTTTGACCCATATAACATCGTACTTTTAGAGCTGGCAACACTGGCATGCAAATGGGCGGCTGGTTTAAAAAAGAGATCAAGTCAGTTGATGATATCAAAGGCTTAAAGATCAGAATTCCAGGCTTTGGCGGTGAGATTTACGCTAAACTTGGTGCAAATATCAACACTATCCCAACTGGCGAGCTTTACATGGCTCTTGAGATGGGCACGATCGATGCGGTCGAGTGGGTCAGCCCAGCTTATGACATGGCACTTGGCTTTCCACAAAGTGGCAAAATACTACTACACAGGCTGGCAAGAGCCAGATGGCGAAACTCAGTTTTTTTCTTCAACAAAAATGCGTATGAAAACTTCCAGATGATCTAAAAAGCGATCTTTGAAGCGGCTGCTGCTGAGGTGGCAAGAGATGTGAATACTAAGGTATTTTACGCAAACGTAGAGTACTGGGACAAGATGAAGGCTGAGTACCCAGACATCCAAGTAAAATCTTTTCCCACCAGAGGTCATCGCAGCTCTTTAAAAAGGCTACAAACGAGCTACTTGATGAAGAGAGCGCAAAAGATCCACTATTTAAAAGAGATCGTCGAGTCTCAAAGAGCTTTCCTCAAAAAGCAAGAGAATGGACTAGTACTTTCTGACTACGCTTACATCAAAACAAACGAAGAGAAATAACCACAGCAGGGAGCCTCCTGCTTTTTAAAAATTTAAAACTACAACAAAAAACCAGACTTTTAAAGCAAAAAGATAAGACAATAGTGAAAAATTTAAAAGGATTTATGATGAAAAAGTCACTTTATAGTTTTTATCTGCTTGTTTATACTACTACCACTTGCTTATTTTTAATGGCTTTCATAAGTAATCTTTCGATCTAACTAGTGAACAAAGAGAGCATTGCTAAAAAGTATGGTGGTGTTTATGTATTTGATGAGTAAAGTTAGAGAAGGAGATAGATAAGAGAGAGGAAGAGATAAAAAGAGTTAAGAGATTGTTATACCACCAAAAACAATAAACGAGTGTGAGCTTATTGTCAAAAACAAACAGTGTTACCACTGATGGATATTTTTTTAAACAAAGTTTGGAACAATAATAAAGAAAGTAATCTAGGGCAAAGATATAATACTGAGAGCGATAGTGAAGCACAAGATAAATTTATAAAAGATACTGCAAATCAACAATCAACGCCTATTCAGACATTATCTAATGGTAAAAAGTATTATGTAACCACAAGAGATTATGGAAATGATTTTTAAAAACAAGCTTGGATGCTCTAGAGAATACTCTGAAAAAATAAAACGAATTTGATTGGAAAAGAAGAAATTTAGAAAAGATTAAACCAAGTAAGCTTTTATCTTATTTTTATGCAGATAATGACAATGGCGATATAGTGCCTATTGTTGTATCTGTATATTACAATGTGCCAACGATAGTATTTTGGACTATATGGAGATGAAGCAAGTGGGATAAAATTTTCTAAAAACAATAATAAATGATGTAGGTGGAGATGATTACTTTTTACCTAATAGACAACAAATCTCAAAAGATAAATAAATAGGAATAAGTACATGAATACTCTTAGTAATCTAACAAATAAAGAGATGGTAAATAAGATAAAAGACTATGCTGATATAGCTGATGTTAGTTATGCTTTTTGAGTATATAGATGAGAATGAATGGAGTGTGTCTGATAAATTTTATAATCAACAAACCTCAACTAAACATAATAAATTAATAATATTATAAATATATTCACAATAAGATTATGAGAAATTTTCTATCTTGTATAGTTTTTAAATTTAAAAGGATTTATGATGAAAAAGTCAATTTATAGTTTTTTTATCTGCTTATTTTAATGGCTTTTATAAGAATTTCTGATCTAACTAGTGAGCAAGAGAGCATTGCTAAGAAATATGGTGGTGTTTATGTATTTGATGAGAAGCTGGAGAAGAGATAGATATGCTTGAAGAGCTAAACAAGGACATAAGAGCAAAAAGATCAAGTCTGTATCAAGAGATAAAAACAAGAGCTAGATAACAATCAGAGCAAATATTTTTCAAGAATTTAATAGTAACAAGAGCAATTATATAGATATGGTTATGCAAGATATCTTTAACGATAAGTTTTGCAAAAAAGCGAATATGATGAATTTATAGCTGCTGGCAAGGACATAATGAAAAATAAGGCACGCTTGCATAAATATCAATGAAAGAGCTTAGGGTAACGTTATAAATGAAATAGTAGATAAAACTTATCATGTTTATGACAGATTGTCTAATGGCAAAAAGATATTACACAAATACAAGAGACTATGGAAGTTATTTTAAAAAACAAGCTTGGATACCCTGAAAGATATAGTGAGCTTATAGTAAAATTACATAGGAAAAGACTATGAAAATTTAAACCCTAGTTTTCTTTTGACTACTTCTATGTGGACAACGATCAAATAATACCCTATATCACTATCCGTAACATATTCTTATAAAGTTACTAAATTTGGGTTATTTGGAGATGAAGCAAGCGGAATAAGATTTAAAGAAATATATTATAGCTATGTGCTTGGTGGAAATAGATTTGAATTTGTAGACAATAAATTAAAAGATAAATAAATAGGAAAAATAGATGAATACTATTAAAAATTTAACAAATAAAGAGATGGTAGATAAACTAAGAGTTTATGCTGATATAGCTCGATGTTGCTTATGCTTTTTTTGAGTATATAGAAGAAAAATGAAATTTGGAGTTTTTCGGATACAATTTTATAATTAATAAAACCTAGCTAGGGCATAATAAATTAATAATATTATAAATATATTCACAATAAGATTATGAGAAATTTATATCTTGTATAGTTTTAAATTTAAAAGGATTTATGATGAAAAAGTCAAATTTATAGTTTTTATCTGCTTGTTTATACTGCTACCACTTGCTTATTTTTAATGGCTTTATAAGCATTTCTGATCTAACTAGCGAGCAAGAGAGTATTGCTAAAAAAGTATGGTGGTGTTTATGTATTTGATGAGAAGCTAGAGAAGGAGATAGATAAGAGAGAAGAAGAGGGATAAGTATCTTGATGATTTCTTTAAAAACAATAATAGAGATTTTGACTTAAACGACCAAACTATTATGAATGAAAAATTACCTAGAGTTTTATCTAATGGAAAAAGATACTACCTCAGATGGATTGATTATGAAAACGAAACTGGCAAAGAAGTAGAAAATTCCTAATGATTATGTTGAGAAAATTATAAATTACATAGGAAAAAGAAAATTTAGAAAAATATACACCAATTTATCTATGTCATATTTTTATATAGATGGCGACAAAGTCGTGCCTATAAGAACATCTGCAAGTTACTTATATCGAATTAAAAACATTTACATTATATGGCGATGAAGCAAGCGGAATTAAATTTATAAAAAGACGATATAGGACTAGCCAAAGACGGAAATAGATTTTAATTTATAAATAATCACTTTGAAAATCAGCAATAAAGACAAGGACAAATAAATGAATACTTTAGTAATTTAAACTAAATAAGGAAATGGTAGATAAACTAAGAGTTTATGCTGATATAGCTGATGTTGCTTTATGCGTTTTTGAGTATATAGACGAAAATGAATTTGGAGTTTTTCGGATAACTTTTCATAATGAGAGACTTTTAAAAAAACCAAATCCTAGATGGGATTATGCAGACTATACTTATTATGGTCATACTTTAGAGAAAAATAAGCCAAAAAGCTAAAAGAAAATGGACGTCAGTTAGGACAACCTACCGCTTATGCTCTTTGTGTCGAAGCTAGATTTATGCAGATTTAACCATTAAATTACCTAGTAAGTCAGAAATACTTGCTACACAAGATAAAAATAATGCTTTTAATAGATAATCAAGAAGAAAAACCTGAATACAGAAAAATCTCAAACAATATTAAAAACTTTATTTATGTAGATGAAGATACAAAAACTTCAAACAAATTTTTATTCTGTTAAAAATCTCTCCCAACGCACCAGAAAATTTCTACATCAAGATTTAGACTTCTCAAAACATCAAAAATGACATGACTAGGTTTTTAGTGCCACACTCTTTGAAGATACAGAGGACAACAACAAAAAATATTAACCTTTAGAGGCACCGAGATCACCTCTAGAAGACTTAATGCAGATATGGAGCTAACAAAGTAAAGAGATACCAACTCAGGTCAATTCTTTAATAAATTTCTTTTTAGATAATGTTATACCTATCTTAAAAAGAAGGCGAAAAAGATAAACATCTGTGGTCACTCTCTGGTGGATACTAACTCAGATATGTGCTTTTACTTTCCAGAATATATAGATGAAATGTATACTTTTAACTCACCGTATATTAACAGACTATTAGCTATACAAAGCTAGAGTAGAGAAATTACTTTACAGATGTCTACGATGCAAAAATCCATTTGAAAAGAAGGATTGCTTATACCTTTTTCAGACTAAAAAGGAATATTCTTACTTTGAAAACACTTAAGTATATCTTAGCAGACGAAAGACCACACCTACCTACCAGCACCTTTAAATGTTAATAACATATATCATATGAAAAACAGACAATGATAGCCTAGCCTTTAACAATAAACCTATGAAAACGCTATACAAGACCTTGGGGTTGATATAAATGGCAATGAAGTGCTTTATAAATATAGGCAACGTAGATGCGATACTAAATACAAATGTGAGTGTAAGCTCGCACTTTCTTACCCTACACGGTTGCTACACTATACTTTTTTTCTCATATCTTTTAGAAGCAAAAAGATAATGATGAAAAGACAAAAAAATGTGAGTTTAAAAGGCACATTTTTTATATCTAAATGACTTTATGGAGCAAAAACTATAAACTTATATTTGATCTAGATACAAATTTATTAATAGAATATAAAAAGCAACACATCCTATATAGATAACAAAGCTACACTCCCACCTCTTTTATATAACAAAAACAAAACTGGATGTTGCTTATACTATTAAATAATATAAAACACGACTTCAAGGTATTTAATCACAATTTAGAAGACGAGCAAGAAGCCTTGATAATAGAAGATATATTTAAGCTTAGTGATGAGAAGCGATACACAAATATAATAAGCAAAGATGAAGTTGAGAAATGAAAGAAAGTGGATGTGAAAATATAGAAGATAAAAAGGGCTATGCATAAGTGTAGGACGTACAAGGTAGTAGATGAGAGCTCTAGTGATGTCACCACCACTAAGGCTGATGCTAGCAAGCTCTACACCTATGCGTCACCACAAGATCACTTTCATCACAAGATGATAAGACATACTTATGAAAAAATCAGAGCAGACCTACTCTCTTTTATTTGACAACAGCACGCAAAGTGGCTCTATAATTTATACGACGTAAAAGATAGAGGCGAGATAGTACTTTGGCTTTTTATCAGCTAGCTCTAGCGTATATGTGGATAAAGATAAAGAGAGTTTAGCCATATTTACAAAAAGATAAAGACATAGTGGATATCGAGAGACTATATGACAAGATAAGAGATAAATTTGGCGTGGAAAACCCAGAAAACTACAAGGTCGATCTCTTTTTAAACGCTACACTTCTAAAAGGTGCAAACGAAGCTAAAGACTATAAATTTGGCTTTACAAATTTCAAAGATGAAAAAGAGCATGATCTCTTTGAGAACAAAGAAGATCAAAAAGCCATTTTTACTACTTTTAGCCCAAGAGATGATGAAAGCTCTAAAGGCTCACTTGATATCACAAATAAAAACACTAGCATAAGAGTGCTTGGCTATGATATAAAGAGGGGTAGCTTTAGATGTAAAGCTAAAAAGAGCTAACAATGATGAGAAAAAGAGAAGCAAGCACAAGATAGAGAGGCGGTAAATCATCAAAACATGCCTCTTGGTGCGGTAGCTACAAATCTCACCGCTCACCCAGTCATAGAAGACGACGTCATCACTTGCCCGCATGGTGGCCAAGTGGTGCTAAAAAGCAAAGCTGGCAGGAGTATCACATCTAATGGCATACCGCTCATACCAGGTCAAGACTCTTAGGGCTCGCCGATAGTTGGCTGCTCGGCAAATTCGCCATGCACCTGCGTAGCACACGTACCAAAGAGCGCACTAAGTGCCAAAAGAGTAAATGACAACCACGCTCTCATGCAAGACCCTAGTTCATCACTGCTTAAGCGACAAAGGCTGCGCGCTATCCATAGCTAAAAAGTCAATGTACTTTACATTTGAGGGGGTAAAATACGTTGATGCAAACGGCAACGAAGTAGCGCCAAAAGATGTGCAGATCACGCAAAACCCAAGGCTAAGGTTTTTCATGAAGAGTGCTGCATCGCAAAGAGATAACATGCACGTCGCCATATACTCCATAAACGGCACCGAGTACAAAGAGCCAAACGGAGCTGACGAGATCGTAGCTAAAAAGAGAGCGACGCAAGAGATGTTAGCGACAAGGCACTTTTAAAGCTATTTAATGAAAATCTCAAGACTACCAGCCAAAGAAAATATGAATTTAAAGAGTACTCACTAAAGTATGGTGCAGATGTTTTTAGACTCAATTTCATAAAACCAGAGTATAAGAGCAAGCACGGCATAAACGGCTACTACGAAAGACTTACTGAATACGAAAAACGACGTTAGAAATTTGATCTTTCTAACGCCAAATCAAACAAAAGATATCACTATAAAAATAGCCAAAGGGCTAGACGCTAAGATAGAAAAAGACGCCGAGATAACCGACGTCGTAGTGCTTCAAGGGCTATACTTTACCCTTAGCAAGGCATCTTTTAAAAACTTCTACCACTTCACCTTTTGCGATACCTGTCTCTTTTGGGATGATAAGCAGTGCAGCTTCGTTTGTTAGGTTATTTACGATCGCTGAGCTACCAAGCTTTTTGCCGTTTAAATTTACAAAGATCTTGCCATCTCTGTTTTCTAAACTACCGCTGTGAATTCCAAAAATGGCGAGCGTTTTTTTGTAGTCTTCGTCCATTATCGCCGTGATCTTTGGCTCTCTTGGCTAAACCAAGTGTTTTATAAGCACTCTTACATAAAAGCACGCACATAACCATCGCAGAGTAAAGGGAATCCGGTAGCGCAAAGATGTATTTGTCGCCTGATTTTGCCACTCTGATGTGGCGGCTCGGTTTTTATCGCAGCGCCTTCGATGATGAGCTTAAAGTTTTCATTTTAAAGCACCCTTTACAAAGTCATAGTCTCCATGCTATATACCACCAGTCGTCACCAAGATATCGGCTGATTTTAGTGCATTTATGATCGCTTTTTCGACAAGCTCGGCCTTATCTCTTGCGATCTCACAAAGGATCGGCTCTGCGCCCATTTTGCGTATCTGCATAGCGATGCCTACGTGGTTTGAGCTGTGATCGGTGCTGGACTATCAAGAGGCTCGCCAAGGTCTTTTTATCTCGCTACCAGTTGCTAGTATCGCCACTCTTGGACGGATGAAGACGCTTACGTGAAAGACGCCAAGCTCGGCAAGAAGAGCGATCTCAGCGTAGGTTAGACGTGTGCCTTTTTATTTAAAAATTTTCGCCTTTTTGTAGCTCTCACCCACTGCTCGCACGGCAAAGCCCTTTGGCACGCTCTTTTTGATGATTATTTTTGAGCCGCTTACCTCGACATTTTCAACTGGCACAAGAGTGTCGGTGCCTTCGCTCATTAGCGAGCCGGTGAAGGTTTTGACGCATTTGCTGCCCTCCACATGTAGCCCTTTGTCACTACCTGCTGGAAGGTCTGTGATGAGCTCAAGCTCGTTTAGGCCATCTTTAAAGGCAAAAAGCGTAGCCGTCCATCGCCGAAACTGGCTTTGCTGGGTAGTTCTCAGCAGCTTTTCACATCGTAGGCGATATTTCTATCAAGCGCATCTGTGATGGCTACTTTTTCGACCTTTTCCCCACGCATTTATCGTATCTTTTTAGAATTTTCTCAGGCTATCTGCATAGCTCATAAAATCTTTCATCATTTGTCCTTTTTATGAAGATCTGCATATTTTAGCCACTTCTGTTTTTACAAAAATTAATCTTTGTTTTATTTAATGATTATTAAAAATGTCGTTTAAGAAATCAGTCTGGTTTTACTTTTACTACTGTGAATTTACATGAACAAAACACTACTTTACATCATCGCAGGTGCGAGCCTTGGCATACTAGCTCCAGTGCTCGTTCATTTTGGCAACCCAGCAAATATGGGCGTTTGCGCGGCTTGCTTTTTACGAGATAGCATGGGGGCGCTTGGCTTTCATCAGGCCAAAGTCGTGCAGTATCTAAGGCCTGAAAATTTTAGGGCTTATCATCGGAGGCTTTCTAGCCAGCATGCTTTTGAGTAGAAATTTCACCCAGTATCTGGTAGCGGCATTTTCAGGTTTTTCTTAGGCGTGTTTGCGATGATAGGGCTGCCTCATATTTTTAGGCTGCCCTTGAGAGCGTTTTTGCGTCTTGGAGGCGGAGATATGACCGCTATTGCTGGCGTTGTTGGCTTGTTTGCTGGCGTCTTTGTGAGGACGGGCTTTTAAGAAAAATGGCTACGTTTTACCTGAAAATGAAACCACTGCAAAGGCGATAGGGTTTTTGCCACTGATCATTGCTTTTTTGCTTTTACTAGCACTTATCTTTGGCCCTAAAACTTGGCGAAAATGGCGCATTATTTAGCTCAGAAAAAGGCCCAGTGCTCACAGCATGCAAATTTATTTATCTCGCTTATTTGTGCGATCATTATCGGCGCATTTATGCAAAGAAGTAAATTTTTGCTCAGTGGGCGCTATCAGCAAGTACTCGAGCGTGACTTCTCGATGTTTTATGGCGTCATCTCTATCGTCCTTTTTGCAAAGCATCACTGAAATTTAGTGCTAAATCAATACAAATCTGGCTTTGAAGGACAACCTATCGCTCACAATGATATGCTGGGAATTTCTTAGGTATGACGCTCGCTGGCCTTTTGCTTTTAGCTTGGCTACGGCTGCCCGGCAAACATCTAGTGCAGATGGGAGCTGGAAATTTAGGCTCAGCTGTATTTGTTTTTAGGCATGAGCTGGAGCTGCGATAAGCCACAACTTCGTGCTTGCAAGCTCAGGTGCTGGCATCACACCTTTGCCCCGTATGCTGTAGTGATCGGTTTTATATACGCTATTTTACGTTGGATTTTTCACTAAAAAGCTTAAATAAATGGCTGCTTTTTGCAGTCAATTTACTTTTTATCTATAAAAATTGAGTGAGATAATTTACAGCTAAAAATAAGTTCTTAGGTTGTATAATCCAAAAACTTATTTTTAAGTTGTCACGGTAGCTCAGCTGGTTAGAGCGCTGGTCTCATAAGCCGGAGGTCGGGAGTTCAAGTCTCCCCGTGACACCATAACACCCTATTTTTAGGCACTAGCAGTGATGCTTTTTGTTCTTTCCTTTCTTTACATCTCCTTTAAGAGTGGAACACTTAGTTACTAAAGTGGGACAGTCTCTTAAAAATCCCAACGATTATAAAGCTATTACCCTTTTGAATATCATAAAAATAGTTTTCTGTATTTTTTGCATATATTTTGTCAAGACTTAAAATCTACTCAATGAAATTTTAAATATCTTAAAGGGACTTATAAAACAACTCTTATTTAAATCACTCCCCAAAACATATCATAAAAATATTTTTTGCCATCTTCGTGTTTGTATTTTTAGGGCATGGCCGTGTTTTTTAAAAATTTGATTTGCTATGTAAAGCCCAAGACCGAGTCCAGAATTTGAAGTTTCTACTCTTCTGTTAAACGCCCTATCAAATTCAAGTCTTTCTGGCTCAAGCTCGCTGCCTGCGCTGATTATGCAAATTTTATTTTTGTCTATGCTCACAAGGACTTTGTCGTTTGAGTATTTTAAGGCGTTATCGATCACTTTAACTCCAGTCGCATAAAGCTCAAAATCAACCTCAACAGCGCTTATTTCCCCATCTGCTAACACCTCCATGCGACTTGTATCTTTTAGTAAAAGCATATCTACCGAGTGATCGACGATGTCTATGACTCGGTGCTTGTTCTTTTTAAGCTCCCACTCGCTCGATACTAGTTTTTCAACCTTGACAACCTCGCCTAGTATCATCTCTAGCCTTATAAAAATTTGTTTTAACCTATCTCCCGCCTTATCATCTTGTAAAATTTCGGCTATCATATCCGCCATGATACGCCCTTTCATTATCGGGTTGCGAAATTCGTGCAAGATATTGCGCAAAAAGAGCGCTCTAGCCTGTTTTTATGGCGTCTATCTTTTGCATAGTCGTATTAAATTCTCCAGCGATTTGACCTATTTCGTCGTTTGCCTCTACTTTTTATCAGCCCAAAGTTTATCCTCCTCGCCTGCTCTTCTTATCATATTTTTAATTTTTCTAAGCCTTAGCAGTTTTTCAAAACGACTATGAAAAATGCGACCATCACGATATCTACTACAAGCCAAAGTATCCAAAATGTTATGTGGAGAATTTCTTCTCAATTATCTAAAAGGTACATCGTTTTTGCTATCTCATCTTTGCTTGATATATTAAGCCCTGCCGCATCCATAATGCGCGAAAAACATTTTTGGATCGATAGAAGAAAAATCTAGGCACAAAATAAAAGCTTTTGTTATACCTTATCATATCAGTATACGAGTCACTATAATTTTTCTCGCCCCTTGCCTGATCTTAATAGGATCAAGCTCGCTATTTTTAAGACCCTATTTGCGCTAGCTGTTTAGCTGCGTTGCCTTTTACTTGTCCTCGTATACGCATACCCTAGCATAAAGCGCTCATAGAGTATGATACTCGCGTCTCTTACCCTGCCTTTTTGACTCGATAAAAATGCCAAATTTACCGTAATCAAGCGCGGCAAAAAAAGAAAAAAAGATATGAGTTTGATGATAGATATATTACGCATTGATAAATTTATACCCGATACCACGCACGGGGTGGATGAAGTGTGGATTTTTAGGGTCGTCTCCTATCTTTTGACGCAAGCGCCCTATGGCTACGTCAATGCTTTTTAGCCCGCTTTGAAATTTAGCCTGACCTAAATGTAATAAAATATCCTCTCTTGATACGACTATCCCCTCTTTTTTTCATAAAGGTAGATAAAGATGTCAAATTCTGCCTTTTGTAAGCGCTATGACTTTCTCCATTTTTTTAATATAGTGCGTCTTTGTTTATCTACGCAAAATGTTTTTGGAGTCATTGCCAGCTTGTATCCCTCGGCGAAGTATCGCCCTTAGCCTAAATGCAAGCTCTATTGGTTCATAGGGCTTTGCCATGTAGTCGTCCGCCCCAAGCTCAAAAGCCCTTTATCTTATCTAGCGTTTCGCTGCGAGCCGATGAGATGATGATAGGTAGCGACGGGTAGCTATGCCTTACCTGCTTACACACCTCAAGGCCGTCCATATCAGGTAAGCCAAGATCACACCAATGCATCAAAGCTATTTTTCTCGTTTAAAATCCTAAGTCCCTCAAGCGGGTTTTAGTGACTATGGCTACGCTTATCTCGCTTTTTGCAAGTGCATATTTTTAAAAGCTCGGCTAGTTCAAGGTCATCTTCTATAAGTAAAACTTCTATCATAGCGGTGATTATATCACATTTTAAATTTTAGAAACTAAAAATATTTTTAGTTAATGTTACCAAAAACCTTACCGTTTTTCGTGAGCCTGCGTGTTATGATTGTGTTCATTGATCCAAGGGGATGCCATAAAACACAGTGGCTTTGTGTTTTTAAAAAGGGTGTGGTTATTCTAGATATATCACCAAATGGCAAAACTAAAAAGGCACATTTACATAGCGTGGCATGATCGCAAATGATGATGCGATAAGCCAAGCTTAAAAAGGAGGCATTATTAAATGCCCTAAAAAGAAACTCAGGAGTTTGGAGTGAAAACATCTTTTTTTAATTACAAGTAAGAGTAAATTTGCTCTTAGTTTGGCTGCGCTTATGGCTATGGCGACCTGTGCAAGTGCGAGTGAGAGCTTGGAAGAGGCTTTGCAGGCAAGCACTATGGGTGCGACCGTATTTTTCATACTACGATATGGACTCGACAGGTACTTCCCGCCAGCTAGCAGAACAAATAGAAATTCGTGAGCACATCGGTGGTTTAGGTGCTGAGCTTAGGTTCTTAACTGGCTCTTACTATGGCTTTAAGCTTGGTCTTACGGCTCAGGGCTTAGTAAATTTTTGCTCCGTCAAAAAGCTGCAAAAAGAGTATTTTGCCTATGACTGGAATAGCGAAGGCGTAGCACTTTCAGAGGCCTACTTTAGGGATATGAAAATGACTATATCGACTTTTAAACTAGGTCGCCAGTACTACAACTCAAAATACACAGGCCTAGTGCCACCACTAGTCGCTACAAACACGGATGTGGGCTACAAAGAGGCATTTGAAGGCGTGAGCGCTAGGATAAAGCTTGATAGCATAAATACCGTTATCGGCCTAGCTGACTTTTTGAAAATTTGCAGGGTAGATCAAGCGCAGTAACTGGTGGAGATCACGGCGCACCAAGGTTTAAAGATAGAGTTATCATCGGCGGCTTTGGACCTTACGGCTACTCAGTTTGACAACATCTTTAACTCATTTGCAACATATAGTGGCATCCCGTGCGTCTCGCTCACAGCTGGCTACGCAAATGTCTCAGGCATCGAGTACGACGACGCGGCTAACTCAAAAGGCGATATACATTTCTACTTCGCAGCTGCTGGCTACAAAACGCCTACACTTTTTGAAAACGCGATCGTTGGCATAGACTTTATGTATAAAGGCTCAAGAACAAACGGTACTTTAAAAGAGAATTTTCGACTTTAACGGCGATTACTATGCAGGCATGATAGGGCTTTACAACGCTTATGGCGCTGATTTTAGATACGCATACTCAACCGTTAGTAAAAACCAGATGTCGCTTCAAGGCATAGGAAACGACGTTGGCTCATTTACAGCTACTCCGATCTATGGTCCGTTTTTATTTATGAATTTTGCTGGTATGAATTACATAAATTGGCGCAGGATACGACCTTAGCAATGTAGGCGCCGAGGGTCTTAGAGTGGATGCTGACTACTGGTATGGCAAACAGCACAATGGTAGCAACGTTCGCTCAGGCGGCCTTCATGGTCAAGCACCGGGAACTAGAATCGACGTAAAGGGCTGGGACGTGCAAGTAACTTACAAAGTCCCTGCGGTTAAGGGTCTAAAACTATCAGCTATCTATGAAACATTAGATAGAAAGCTAAAGTATACAAACGGCGGCTCTAACGGCAAGACAAAGAGATGAAGAGCTTTGGCTAAGAGCCACTTACGACTTTGACATATTAAAAATAAACTTAAAAAGCAAGGAGTATAAAATGGTAGAAAATAACGAACTATCACGTCGCTCGTTTTTAAAACGTAGCGGAGCACTCACGCTTGGCTCAGTTGCAGCAGGATCAGCGCTGCTAACAGGCTGTGATAACCCAAATAACCACCTCATCCACCCAGAAAAGGGAGACCACAAAAGCACCTGATGTGCCAAAATGGCTAGGGTGTCGAGCCTGAAATTTCAGACAAAGACATAAAAGAGACGCTTGAAACCGACGTGCTTATCATCGGTGCTGGCGTTTCAGGGCTTCACGCTGCGCGCGCTGCTAGCGAAAAAGGCGCAAGGGTTATCGTCCTAGAAAAAGCCGGTCGCTTTTCAGGTTAGAAGCGGTCAGTACGGCACTCCTAGGGCAATCAAATTTCAAAGAGAGCTTGGTATCAAATATGACAAGAATGCGGCTATAAATGAGCACTTAAAACAGATGGGCTACCGCGCCGATCAGCGCGTTTGGAACTACTGGGCGGATCACAGCGGCGAGGACTTTGACTGGATGATAGAGCTTGCTCCTGCGGTGCATTTTTATGAAAGAGACCGATACGCAGCTTGATAGAAGTAAGATAAATTGATGGTTATGCACTATCCACTCCCCGGCCGGATACGACCCAAGTAAGGAAAAACAGCCCAAGCTATCCAACTGTTATGTCCTTTTTACCTAGTCAAGAGCCGATGATGGAGCTAGTTTATGAAAAGTCTATAAAAACAAGGCGCAAAATATATCTTTCAAAACTCGTGCAAAAAAGCTACTTCGCGACAAAAACAACTGGCAAAATGCAAGGAGCGATCGCGCAAAATATGGCTGATGGCTCATATATCAAGATAAATGCTAAGTCGGTGATACTTGCTACGGGCGATTATATGAATGATCATGAGATGGTAAAGACATTTGTGCCGTGGGTATCAATTCTTCTGTCCGTTTCCAAACAGAGACTACAAAAACAATCCGACAAACACGGGAGACGGACACAAACTTGGCTCATGGATAGGGTGCAAAGCTAGAAGACGGACCGCACGCACCAGTTGCTCACACGCTTGGCGGACCGCTTGGCGTTGATGCGTTTTTACTAACAAATGCAAAGGGAGAGCGCTTTACAAATGAAGATCTAAGCGGTCAGCAAGTCACTCAGCCGCTCTCTCGCCAACCAGGAGGCTTTGGCTGGCAGGTATTTGACTCTAAACTCCAGAGCAAGTCGGCCTCATGGGCGTATCACACGGCAGCGTAAACCACTGTGTAGAAGATAATCCAAAGCTTCCACCTGACTGCCAGTGGGCGATAGGCAAAAACATCGTATATATCGGTAAAAAGATATTGAAGAGATGCCTGATGTCATAAAAGCAAACACCATTGAAGAGCTTGCTAGTAAGCTCTACCCTGATAACAAAAAGGCGCAAACACAGTTTTTTGGCGACCATAAAACGATACAACGAGCTATGCGACAAAGGCTACGATGATGACTTTGGTAAGACCGCTAAGAGGATGTTTCCAGTCCGCCATGCGCCGTTTTATGCTGGCAAAATGGGAGTAGGTGCGAGCCCCGGTCGTAATGGGTGGCTTTACTGTTGAGCCAAGCACTGCAAATGTGCTGAATACCGACTATAACGAAATTTCAGGACTTTACGCCTGCGGTAACGTTATGGGCGGACGCTTTTTGGAGATTATCCAGTAGTTTTAGCCGGCACTAGCCACGGAACATGCCTATGCTACGGACGCTTAGCAGGCTATCAGGCTGCGGCAAACGCAAAAGGAGTACAAGCATGAGCAATAGAAAAAAATATACGATAATAGGGACTAATAGTAGCCGCTATCGTGGGCTTTATAGCGTTTTCACCAAATAGAGGCTGCTAGCCACAAGGCTGAATTTTTGTATCTTGTGTCATAACATGCAGCCAGAGTACGACTCTTATACAAAAGGAAAATTGCTGAGCCAAAAAGCACAATGACGCAAACGTAACATGCCACGATTGCCATACACCAACCATAGGTGAGCAACTAAACGAGGTCAGGATGTATGCGATGGGCGATTTTGAGATGCCAACAAAACAAAGAGGATTTACAAACCAACAATGCACAAGCTGTCATAAGGTAGATGAGATCAGAAAAAAAGACCGCAAACTATGGTTTGTCTAACCCCACATAATGGTAGTCCATAATAGAGACAATGAAATGCTTCAGTGTCAGTCATGCCACGCAGTGCATCATCCACAAAAGCTAAATACTTGTATGTCTTGCCACTCGATAGACTGGAAGGTAGATAGCAGCTGGAAGATGTATCCACCTAGCAAAAATAATCTCCTATTTGACAAATCCGCCTCACGGGGCGGATAATCTTTATCTAAAACTCCTTTAAATACGCAATTTTAACCTCTATCATTTTGATATTTTTTTAACTTTTCTTTCTTAAAAAAATAAACTTTTTACAAAAATTTGCATTTCTAGCGCAGATTTTTTCAAAATTGGTGTAATTACTATAAATATCTTTTAAAAAGGATAAAAATGAAAATATTTTTATTAATAGTAACTAGCACCGCTAGTACGAGAGAAAAGTTTATGTAGTGAGGTGATTTGCCATGGCTAATGCATATACAATAAACGACCATAACCTAGTTTTTAAACGTAAGGTCGGGTTTTTAACATATGGTAGAGCTATAGGTAGATTTGCGCATGCGTGCCGTGAGAAAAATCAAACCGAGCATATAAAGTATCTTAACAAGAATCCAACCACTATTAATCGCTACAAGCTCCTAAGCGAATTTAATGGCAATGGCAATATGAGAGATGCTAACGGCAAAGATGATGAGCTGCATAATATGGCCTTTGTAAAGAAATTACTTAAAGGCTTTTCAAGATAGCTTTAAAGAAGACTATACACGCAGTCCTATACACAAAAAGCGAAATGGCAAAGATACTGTTATAAAAAGTCTTGGCGCAAAGATATGCGTAGCTTTTGTGAGATTATCATCACATTTGGTACAGACAGAGAGAAAGAGAGCCAAAAAGAAGGGCTAAAACGACGAAGAGTCAAAATTTATAAATGAAAAACATACATATGGATAGAGTTATGAGATTTGTAAACGCATACTGCGAAGTATGGCGCAAAGTGTCTGCTTGTGGCTGAGCATAATGACGAAAAGACCAAACGCACTTTCATATCTTTTTACAAAACTACAGCTTTGAGAAGCATGCAAATTTGAGATTTAGCGGCAGGTCAAAAACAGCAGAAATGTGGTAAAGAGCTACAAGATATGGGAGCCGAGGCATTTGAAGGTCAGGTACTTCGTGGTAAGTCAAGTAAAAATAGACACAAGAATTTAACCCAAATGCACCAAATAGCAAGTGAATATAAGAGTGAGCAAGAGCTAAAAGAGAAAATCTCAAAGCTATAGAAGCGGAAGCAAATAAGTATATGCAAAAAGAAAGAGCCTTTGTTGGGAGACATGAGTACTTTTAGGTTAAAAGCCAAATGAAAAAAAGAGCTTTAATAGTAGGTCTTAGAAATTCTGTTTTTGAACAAATGCAAGAAAGCATAACCATCACATCTGATGAGCAGCTAAAAAAGAAAAAGTAGAGCTCTGATGAGCAAGTAACAGAACAAAAGCAAGATCATAGAGGAAGATAAAAAGAAAAAGCATAGAAGTCTTAAAAGAAAAAGAGCAGCTAGAAAAAGAGCTAGATGATTTAAAAAGAAACCCAAGCTGAGCAAGATAATGAGATAACGCATCTTAAAAACAGACTAAAAGCACATACCAATCAGCAAAGAAAGATAGATGAACAAAATGTATTGATAGAGAGTAAGAATAGAGAAAATCTGACTCTAAAAACATAAAAATGAAAGTTTACAAAAGTGAAAAATATCAGGCTAAGAGACTTTAATGACAAAAGCTTAGGGTCTTTTACTTGAAATAGCAAGCACCGATCCTGAGCTAAAAGAGATAATAGTAAATGAGATGCCAGAGCTAAGAAGTAAATTTACGAAAGATGATGCTGGGATGGAGATGGGGTAGCAAGCATTCTTTAAAATTTACAATGCATAGCCAGCCGTGTGAATTCGTAGTCCAATTTACACGGCCTTGCTAACTTACGATATATTTTTACGCAACACTCCTATATCTCATATAGACATACTCGTAATCTCTCTCTGCACGCCGAGATACTTATATCATCATAGCACTCAGGTAGCTCACCCCAGAGCGTATCGCGGATAAGATTATCCACCTCGGCTTTCGTCTCTTGTTTGTCGGTCCAGTGATCTAGCTCGGAAATTTTTGATTTTATCTTGCTTAACAGGGTAGTTGCCACTTCTTTGATCTTTTTATATCGTTTTTACCAAGATCATCTCTAAAAAGCATATCATAAAACGATAACTCTTCATCGCTCGTAAAGCCTTCTCTGGCATATCTTTGCTCTTCTTTGCTCATCTGATTTGCTAGATCCATAAGCTCCATAAACGTCTTTTCTATGGTCGCCCTGCCTTGTTCGGCATTATACTCTGAGATGATTTGCCCGTAGCGTTCATAGTAGTCTATGCGGTTAGGGATTGCTAAATAGCATACTATCTAGCTTTTGCTTAATGATCTCCCTCTAGATCCTTCATAGCTAAATTTCTTTAGTTTTCACCTTTGCAAATTCACTGCGTAGCAGCTCAAAGTCAATGGCGCTTATATCAAATCTACGCGCAGCCTCGTTATTCATAGTAGGCTGATTGGCGATCTTTACATGCTCGTTTATTATTTTATGTATCTCGATCATTAGATCGGTCGTATTTCGTATGTTTTGCGCTTTTTGAAGCTCAGAGTGTATAGCCGCGATAGCTTCATATTGTTTGCGCGTTTTAGCCGTTATGTCGTTTTCGGTCTGTATATTTTACTAGCCTGCTAAGCCCCAAAAGCGTAGGTAGTAAAGATTTTCTTATCCTCGATACTTCCGCACACTGCATTAGCCGCCTCTTGCAAACTAGCAAGCTTTGTAAAAATCAACCGCACCGATAAGTTTTTTTCCAGATCAAATTCTTTCTGCGATAAAAACTCCCTCGTCTTTTCTATCACCTCTATGATGCGCGCGATGAGCTCCTCTTTATCTATTGTAGGATCCGCTCCGCTACTAGCGCGCCTAAATTTGCGGTATAGTCAACGAGTGCTTTTCTAAGGGCTTTTACGATACCCTATATAGTCAACTATAAGTCCATTGCTTTTTGCCCCTTCGCTTACGCGATTTGCCCTAGCGATCGTCTGCATCAGCGTATGCGCTTTTTTAGCGGTTTATCAAGATACAAGCAGGATGGGCACTTTACGTCAAAAGCCGGTTAGCCACATAGCGCAGACAAAAACACTACTCGCAAAAGGATTTTTGCTATCTTTACACTCTTTATCAAGCTCTCGTTTCTCCATCTTTTCTCTGTGATACTTGATGTCTAAGCCCCCACTTTTTTAAAGGTTTGAATTTCGTTTTGTTCTTGGCTTATTACTACCGCCATTTCGCTCTCTTGCATCCATTTTAGTTTGCGCTCTAGCTCCTGCACTCTTGCTGGGTGGCTCTTTTTATATTTTTCTTTTAGAGTTTTTTATCTCCTCTTGCCAGTACTCTTGCACGAAGTTATACATCCCTAACGCACGTTACCTTATTTAGACAAACAAACATTGCCTTTCCGCTCGTCCACAGATCGCAATAATGCCTAACAAAATCACTTGCGATGGATTTTAGCTAGGCTCTGCCAGTTAGCAAATGTATCTCTTTTTGCACATTCGGCCTCTAGCTTATCTTGCTCATTAACATCAAGATCGGCGTTTTCTATGGCGTCTAAAAATTTGATCCGTTATTTCCGGATTTTGTAGATCCACGATCTTTTCGCCGCGATTTTCATAATAAAGCGGCACCGTCACCGTCCTCAACCGCTCTTTTAAAAATCATACACCGAGACATAACCACCAAAAAGTCCTAGCCGTGATATTGTCGCTAGAGAGTAAAAAGGCGTTCCGGTAAATCCTATACGAGCAGCCGTTGGTAGCAGATTCATCATATTGTCGGCAAATATCCCATACTGGCTGCGGTGTGCCCTCGTCCGAGATGATGATGATATCGTGGTCTGGATAGATAGGCTCTTCATTTGGTTTGTTAAATTTCTGAATAAGCGTGAAAAAAGCTTGGATTGCCTCTCAGCTTTTGTGCACAAGATCGCTGCCGCTTGTTGCGATATACTGCGACGCCTTTATATCTTTACCTCAGCAGTCCGCAGTTTTCAAATGTATCGCTTATCTGAGTATTTAGCTCGTCTCTATCGGTTAGGATAACAAAGGTCGGCGTTCGGCATCTTTCGGCGTACCTTTTAGCAAAAATAGCATAGAGTAGCTCTTGCTCTGATCCTTGCGTATGCCAAAATACGCCCAGTTTACCGTCGTTTAGCTTTCTTGCGCGTATGCTTTCATCGCTTCGTTTACGCCTCAGATATTGGTGATTTCTAGTTGGTAATTTTCTGCCGTGTGGCCGTTTGAGTGATCATAGAGGATAAAGTATCTTTCAAAAAGATCTAGGAAAATTTTTCCTTCTTGCATCCCCGCGTAGCATAGTCTCAAGCGCCACGCTTCCTTGCTCATCTTCAGCAAGCCTTTTCCACTCGTGGAAAAACTCAAATTACTCCCAAGCGTGCTGACCTTTGCCTCCATGCCGTTTGATAGCATGAGAAAGGCGTTGTAGTAAAACTCAATGGCACCGTGTCTTGGTAGTCCGTGTAGTTATCCTCATATGCGTTGCGAACATCGACCGAGCTATTTTTAAGCTCTACAAAAAGTAGCGGTATGCCATTTACAAAGCCTACGATATCCGTTCTTCTTCTATGTAGCCTCTCCGTGGATTTTTAGCTCTTTTATGGCTAAAAAGTAGTTATTAGGGTTTTAAAAAGTCTATAACTATAGCTATCTGAGTTTCGCCGTTTGGCTTTTATGGTTACTGGGATTCCGTCTCGGATAAGGTAGTATTTCTTCATTTACTTGTAAAAGCGAAGATGTAGATAGTCTGCTTTCTAAAATTTTTATAGCCCTCGGCGATCTGAGTCTCATTTATCCAAGGGTTACATTTCTTAAGTGCCTCTACAAGAAAGCGAGTTAGGAGACTCTTTATAGCTTTTTCTGCCAAAGGTGCCATTTCGCCTAGAGTCTCGCATTATGCGCAAAACTGCACGTCCCAGCCCAGTTCATCACGGAGTACCTTCCAGCACTCTCTTGCACTAAAATATTTTCGGAATAATCATAACTCATAGGAAAATCTCCTCATCATAAAAATTGTAATTGCCATATCAATTGCATCTTCTTCATAAAATTTTTACTGCTACCATTTTTTTCCTTTTAGGGTCAAGATAATTGGTTCGACACAATTTTTGTCTTGTTCAATTCTTTTTCATTGCTTTATGAAAAGATTTTCCGAATTTAATATCAGGTTTTTCTTTAATCTTGGTGCGTATATCTCCATATGTTAATGGTGGCAATGCTTGATCTAATCTCATTGCAGGAGCTTTAGGGTCGTCTGTAAAGCGGATATCCTTTCTAAGCACTACATTACCATTTTCTTGGTCAATAGCAGCAATTAAATCAGCATTATCTATTTTCTTTTTGACTTGCCGTGTATAGCATTAAAAGCCAATTACTATATTTTCACTAATGCCATCTTTGGCTAAATTTCTTATAGTTTGAACTACAGTATTAATAAAATCATTATGCGTCTTACCATAATCCTGCTTCAAATAATCTACTGAGATTAAATGGTAGTTTAAACCCTACCGGTAAAATAATAAAGGTTATCACTACGAGTAATATCTTTATTGAAGTATAGTTTTAGAAAATTATCATAATTAAGAACTGATTTACTGAGAAGCATAAAAATTACCGGATCTAGGCTGGTTTTCGTAAAAATGGGTATTTAAACAACGATAATCATTTTAGCAGTAATAAATTTTCACTTACCGGTTTGAATATTTGGGTATTTTTCTTGAATTAATATGTTCACTTGTTAACGCTAATGCTTTTTAAAAAGAGATTGTATGTCCATTTTTGTTTTCATATATTTCTTTTTCGTCCAATATTTTTATACACATAAGCCTTTTAGAGCCAATTCCCATGCATTAATGATAAGTATAACAGAGGTTGAATATCTATATGCTATGTTGGGCTTGTTGTGATTTCAATACCGGCAAAAGTGCAGCTTCTGATGAATCCAATAATAATTTGACTATAGATTTGCCTCTTGACATCAATATACCTCTCTTATACTTCTATCTCACCACTCATAAGCTTTTGGTAACAAGCGGTCACGAGCTTTAGGTTAATTTGTTAGATATATCTCTTCAAATTTTGAATCATAGAGAACATAGGTACTGCCAACACATCAAATCTATCCGCAACATCTTTAGTGGGTACTAAAATAGTTTCTGCCTTTAGATATTTAAAATGTCTTGCATAGTGATAATTTGACAAATCAACGGCAATCAATGAGCAATAAAACAGTGATTGTGGCATATTTGTTTCTTTAGACACTATTAATGTGTTCCATCGGCTCCTTTAGCAAAGCGGAAACTGAAGATATTTTAAAAACACGAGTATGGTCACCAAAAACAATAACTGGTTTTTCTATTTATAATAGCTTCAATATCATTCGTATATCCTGCAATAAAATTTTACTTTGATCTACAATCGAATAGCTCAACATCCATAATCAGTTGCTTTGATTTGCTTCCTACGCGGAATATTATCAATAATACTGCCTACTAATTCTTTTCTCCATCTGTCGGGAATGCCGTCGATAAATTGGTATCCTCGTATCCCAGAAAGCGAAAAATCAACAAACCACTCTTTTATATAAACGCTGCGCCGCCTCTTCAAGAAGATTGATCTGCTTTTTGATTGTTTTCGATCAGACTATCAATGAACCAGAGAGGTCAGCTATCCTTTTTGTATGGAGTATTTTGGCAACTTAAAAGTATACTCATAAATTTTTGTAGGTGATGTATGGTGGACTGTTGCTCCAGATGATGTATTGGCTATTGATCTTTGATAATCATTGGTCTGCATAACATAATACAATATAATCCTTGCGATACATCATTATCTTTGAAATTTAATAAGCCAATTCGCTGATTATGAAGATAGCATGCGCTTAGGATTATCTGGAATCTTGCGCTATATCCAGCGTATCAATGTCTTTACTAAGTCTGTCATGGTGACTATATAATCACCATTGTTTTAAAATATAATCCTCTGGAATCTCTCCGTAAAGAACTTACATTTTTCTTCCTTAAACCCTCCTCCGATTTTAAAATTTCCTGGGGTAACAAGGACAATTCCATTATCGTCTGAAACTATATGCTCGCCATCAAAGGCATAACAATGCTATATCAATTATATCGCCTAGTCTTTTTCTGTCACAACCCCATCTCCTTTTAAATTTCTGCGAGATGGTATCCATGAGTAAATTTGACTCGGCTTTGCAAAGATAGTAGTTCGCGGTGTATCTCTATCATGCGCTCTTCAAAATTTACCCGTCATCTTCTACTGGAGCAACACCCACATAAGCTCCGAGGGCGTGAGCGACCAGCCCTTTTTCCTCTATGCTTACGCCATCATCATCTCCTTGCGCCGCTTTTGGTCGTATAGGCAACCTTGCAAAGACCTCAGCACATCTTGATAAACGCCGTCTTTACATTTCTCGTAGAGCCAGTTTGCCCTCTCTAGCTATCGTTAGCTTTTTCGTCTAGCTTAGCAAGCTTTGCGTCATACTCTTCTTGCACTCTTTTCTTTTCTCGCCTTTTGAGCATCTTCAACCGTCTTTTTGGCTTCTAGTCTAAGAGCTTTTTATCTCTTCTAAAATTCATGAATTTGCTCGTCAAAGGCTTGGTGCTTGCAAGAGTATCTTTGTACTCATCAAGCAAGGCTCTATACTTATCTATCTCGCCGCGGCATAGCCATACGATAGCATTGATATTTTTAGCTGCCAGTAAGACCATTCGTTTAAAGTGCGATCAACCACGGTGTAGTAGTTTCTAGCGTCTATAAAAAGCACTTTGTTTTTAGTCTCGTTTGACTTATTTTTATCAAAAACCAAAGAGAGCAAGGAAGAGAGAGCGTGTAAAAGAAGTTATTTCCTACGCTGATCATCACATCAACATCGCTCGCTTTTACGAGGCTTTTCTCTATATCTTTATCTTTTGCCGCCGCTATCAGTGGCTGAAGATGCCATGACAAAGCCTGCGCGGCCTTTTTTTCGTTTAGGTAGCTGTAAAAAGTAAGATATCCAAAGGTAGTTGGCATTTCCGACCTCTTTGTTTTTATTTACGCTTGGCATCCCAAAAGGTAGGCGCCTGCGCTTTCGCAGGACTCGGCTTTTACTTTATCGACGTTAAAAGGGGATTTTGCCATGACGTAGTCGCAGCGGCCGTCTCAGGTTGTGAGCATCGCTATAAAAAGCTGTTTGCCTCATCTCCGGACTTGATAACGCCGGTAAGTCCGATCACCGCCATGTTCATCAAACAAAGCTGCGCGTTGTACTCGACCTTTTTCTTGACCGTAAAAGGTCATCGTGCTATTTGCGTTCATGCCTGCTGCATTTACAAAATCCCCGACTGGATAAACATACCGCCAGAGCCGCACGCAGGATCAAAAAGTATGCCGTTTTTGGCTCTATGATGTTTACGATCATCTTTACAGCGACTTTGACGTAAAAGAAAACGCCGTCATCAGAGGCTATGCTTTTGGCAAATTTGTTTAAAAGTACTCGTACTCTGCCGATGATATCTCCGCCGATCTCGTCAAAGGGGCGGAGTTGTTAAATATACGCAAAAGCTCGGATAATATCTCGTCTGAAAAATCAGTATAGCTCTTTGGTAGTACACCCTATAAGCTGCTCGCTTTGATCCTCAATCAAAGACATGGCGTTGTTTACGACTTCGCCCGTGCTTGTCATGACGTGATTGTCTTTATCTACAAGGTTTGCCGAGGAAATATCTTGAGGTAAATTTAGTAGATAGTCATACTGCGCTTCTTTTTGGAAGATAGCGCGCTCTTGGCCGCAAAGTCGCTCGCCTCAACAGCATAACTCTGCCGCCGCGAGAGGGGCGCCCTTTTGGGTACCTCAGCCCTCTACCATTTTAAATCTGCTATAAAGCATATCGCAAAAAGATAAGACCGAGTACCGGCATGCAGTACTGATACGATGTGAGGTTTGAGCCTGAGCGCAAAGATCCGCCGACTCTCAAAGGTCGTCTCTAATTTTCTAATGTTTATCATCTTTTTCTCCGTTAGTAGCCAAACTATCTATAAATAAGTCCATCGGTGCCATATCTGGCTTTTTACAATTTAGCTATTTATATTTTTGTTTGTTATTTTAGCATTTTATGGGTAGGGGTTGTTGTTTTCAGGAGAAAGAATTTATGATGAAGTTTTAAGAGAGCTTTCACATCTTAAAACAATGTTTATCTTAAATAAAAACTTAGACATTTTATCAACAAAGGTCATCTTGAATGGATAAAGTTTTATTTAAGTTGTATCTTTGTAAATAAAAATCTTTGCCCGTCTGGCTAAGACTTCGACAGCAAGCTCGGTCCGAGCTTATAGTAAGTTTATCAACATACTAAAAATGTTGATAAATATGCTAGAAACTGGCATTAAATTTTTCTTGGATTATAACATACAATTCATAATGTAACATACTGCATGTGATGTAATGTGCAGTACTTGATGTCACGTCAAGTATGTGATGTCACTGCAGTACATGATGATATTACAGATGCAGTAGGTAACGTAACGTATAGTATGTGATGTTATGTTATGTATATTTTGTAGATGAGAGAGCATTAGGATGGGTGAATATTTTTTTCTAGATAGATATTATTGAAATTTTATGTCTAAAAAGCGCTTGGTGTATATCTAATAGTGATGATTATAACGGCCTTATCTTTTTTCATCTACCCTATAAATCACTGTGTAGTTTTTAACAAATAGCTGTCTATAGCTCATATTGGCACATCTGCCAACTTTTTCTAATAGCACCACGATTTGGCATCTCATCTAGACTAAGGATAGTGTTTTTGATAGCCTCTATTGTAGAGTTTGCAGCACCTGACGAGAAAAGATAGTGCGATATATTTATATATTGCTTCAAGCTCTTCATAAGCTTGTAGGTGAGATTAGGACTTTATACTTACTCAAGATACTTATCTTTTAAACTAGCAAAAACATCTTTTGCCTCTAGCATCTTTGTATCTGCTGTTATCTTAGCTTCAGATGATGCGATAGCGCTATCTATATCGGCTGTAGCTACTAGCTTATCATATGTCTTTATACTCATCACAACCAAGTCGCCATAGCCATTTTTAGTTACAAATATTGGCTCATCCTTGCTATTGCATAGCTGTGAAATTTCATTTGTGTTTCTAAGCTCTTTTATAGGTACTATTTGAGGCATATGTTATTTCCTTTTAATAATATGACATGATTATAGCATAATTGTGATATAGAAATTTAGATGGCTTGTCCAGCTAACTTGACAAACTAAAAAGACAAGCCAAGTATCAAGCATTTCCTACTTTTTCTTAACCAATAATAAATTAATAATATTATAAATACAATCACAATAAAATATCTAAAAACAGTAGTGGTGGCTTTAATATGCAAAACAACGAAATAAATATAACCTCACTCTATGCGAAGAGACTTTAAAAAGATAAAAGAGTAGATGACTGATGCGAAATGCGTGACGCTTTATACGTCTAGTTTTAATTCACTCATCATCGCACTCTAACGGCATAGCTAATGAGATGATATCTAATCTAATATTTTCTAAGAAGAGAGATAAAAAGATGTCGATCGTATCTGACTTTTTATATAGATAAAGAGAGCTTACTGATAGTGTCTAAATAGAATAAGAGACTTTGAATATAGAGATATACCAGTAAAGAGATCGTCCATAAAAAGTGTGTTGATAAGTTTTTGTCAATTTAAAGAGAAGATAAGCCCTATAAAAGCAAAAGCAAGATATGAAGTTGAACTTGAAGCTACTCAGGATGAGCATGAGAGAATTTGCTAAAAAGTATGGGCGAAACAAAGACAGAAGCTATAAGCTTTTTATGATATGTTTGAGGTTGTAGTATCCAACTACGACGACGCCAAAGATATCGTAAAAGAGTGCCCTAAATACCTTAAAAATGATCTACTAAGTGATGCTAGTTTTGATATCTAGCGAGGGGCTAGATGGAGCTAATCGTGAAAAAGCATTGAAGAGTGTTTTAGAGAGTTAGATAAGAATTTAAGCTGAACTAAACAAAGAAAGGGAGAGTTTTACTAAAACAAATATTTCTTTTTATACTAAAGCATAGTTGATCTAAGTGACCCAAAGGCAGCGCTTAAAAAGGCAAACGGATGCTTTTTATTCTATGAGCTTAGTAAATTAACCCACAAGATGGTCGAGCATCAAAGCAATAGATCTCTTTATGCTAACCTTACCTATCTTAGTTTTTCACATCTAGATTTGCTTCTATTATAAATACCCTAAATATAAAACCTCAAGCTGCAATGTATTAGTATTTAAGCAAGATAAATCCGCTAATTCTGGCTTTTTATGACTTTCACCCATCTAAAATTTGACTATATCTACTTTTAGAGATGACAATAACCTAAATGAGGTTAATTGCAATGCAGATGAGGGGTATAGTGTATTTGGTCATTTAGATGATCTGTCGGTATTTGATCACACTAAGGATGTCTGCTCTTATGATATAGTAAATAAAAACTTAGGCTTTGGCTCTAGTGATGATACGCTCTTTAAAAAGACTAAAGGATCAAATAAAAGGACTAAATGCAATTTAAATTTTTATCTGTGCATCACTCAACTCTATAAAAACTAGCCAATCTAATAGCAAACAAGTCCGATAAAAATGGCACATCTGCAAACGATGAGATGAACAGCAAAGATTTTTCGGGATCTAAATAAAAACTATGTTGTTCTCTCAAACTCACCTTTAGATCAGGTGCAGGGCTAAGAGAAGAAGTAATAAGTAAATGCCTAGATCAAGTGATAGAAGACGAGGCTAAATAGACCCAACAACCCCAACCTAGTAAAGCAAAAATCTCCGACATAAAAACCCTAAGTCCTATTAAGGATTACAGTCAGTACAGCATAAATATCAATAAAGAAAACAATAGATCAACTCTTGTTTTTAAATTTATCCCCATTTGCAAGGATAGATAAAAATATATAGACAACATAGAGCAAAAAGGGAAGATGAAGAGATCGCCTCATCAAGATGACACCAACTATCTTGATAACTACACCAAATACGAAGAGTTATTTAAGACAATTTTCTCTCACGTAAATGCTTATGCTAGCAAACCAAATGATATGGAGAGATCAAAAAGAAGAAGAAGAGTATATGAAAAAGGTAACTCTCTTTTTAAAGGCAGTATTTGATAAGGTAAATGAAAACACCTTAAACAGAAGAGAGCTGAAGCATATAACAATAGTAATATCTCAAGCCAACTCATAGATGATATAAAAATGGCTCATCAACCGCAGATGAATACCAATCACAAATGCAACGTATAATACAAACCCTCCCAAAAGCGCTACCTTTCATAGAAGACACTATCTCTTAGTGTGGCTTACTTTATAATGACTAAAAGCTATTCATGATAAAGAAAAGCATTAAAGATGGTGATGAATATATAGTAATAGAAGATGATGAGATAAAAGCCCTACACTCAAACTCTATAATAAGAGTGATAGAGATTTAAAGCTATTTTTTTCTATCAAAAGACTCAGTAAAAAGTAGTGGTCTAAAAAGTGGCGAGTATCTATGTATAGAAGAAATTTCTAAATATATGGATGGGAGTAAACTAACAAGGATGTAGTTAGTGTAGAAGAGCTTTTAGCGGGAAAATGAAGTTGGTAAAAACACGCAGATATCAAAAGACCCTTTGCAAGATCTAATGAAACTTATAGAACAAGCTGACAAGATAGATGAGAACTATAAAAAGATGAAGCTACTATAAAAGAGGCTATAGCTGCTAAGAATAAAAACACTCTAAAAGAGGCTATGAAATTTAAAAGATATAGCATATAGCATGATGATAGAGATATAAATAAAGAGGTAACTCATTATTAGTAAAAACTACTATAGAAGAGGTATTTCCACTCAGCAGAGTATGTTGGCGAAGATGGCATATCTAAGATATATGAATCACTTGGTTCTTATATATTTAATAAAGACGCAAAGGCACTAAGAGAAACATTTCTTGATGAGCTTGGGGTACAATTGTCAGTAAAAAGCCTCACTTGGCGCAAGAAAGACTAAAAGAGATAGATAGATATATCTTGCTAATAACGAGTCTCAAAAACTACAAGCGTAGTGTTTACAACATTCTAAAGCTTAATCTAATCATTCAAGCTTCAAATGCTTTTCAGGCTTCATATGGCGATGGAGTATTATAAACTAAGTATAACTTATACAGAGATCACAACATATACCTTATGAGATATACTCATAGGTTTAGCTATACAGATTTTCACAGAGATAAAAGAGACTAATAAAAGATGCGAGGATCACTAGGTAAGAGCATAGGTGCTTCATGGTCAGTGGCGCATTAGAACTCTGGAAAACATCCTATGAAAAACTAGAAGAAAACTATAAAGAGATAATGCACACAAGATACACATATAAATTGTAATGAAGCTTACGCACTAAATAATATCTCATATAAACCTATGTCTATAAAAAGAAGCCTATGATAAAAGATAGTACAAATACCTATTGCTACTATCCAGTAATGATCTATCAAAACTATATAAGCCTAGATCTAAATAGACTATTTCTAGGAGCTAATATAAGTAGTGGAGGACTAGACTATAACTCTTTATATGCTACGACATAGACCATAAGAAAAACAAACTATCTTTTAACCTAGCCTCTAAACTAGCACTAAATAACCTTAGTACTATCTATGCTTAGATGAGCTAAGAGGAGCTGGTAATGAGATAGATGCAAGGTATTTTTAAATATGCTAGAAGTAGATACACTGAATCTGATGTGAGAGATAAGGGAGTTAACATTTGGATGTTAAAGAGGAGAAAGAGGTGTATGAAAGTACAAGCAAAAGCTCATTATAGCAAACGTAGCATCAGGCAAACCAAAAATATCCGATAAACTCATATCAAAGCAGTAGAGATAATAAACAAACTTTAAAAGAGGTATATTTAACACAGAAGATAGCGATAACTCATCGTAACCTCTCAAGAGATCTAGTAGAGGCACTAGATACCATAGAAACAATAACATCAAAGGGTATATGTGGGATGTAAAAATTTTCAAGAATATAAAACAAATTCGAAACAACAAAAGGCACCTTCAAAAATCCCACCTCGCCTAGTGGGTCGTCTAGCCACCACCATAGTAATGGAAGATGGTCTATATATAGGATAAGAGATGAAGAAGATCATATTTATAACTTTAGCTATCTTAGTAGTAGCTTCAGTGCTGTCTATCAATAAAGAAAAAACAATGAATAAAGGGAAAATTTAATGAGTAAAGAAAATTGATATGCAGTCTTAGCATCCAGATGGTGCAGAACTTACATGTGATAAAAGCAACAAATCTATTAGTGCCAAATAACAATGAGTATAAAAGGTGCTACCAGTAAAGAATACTTAGAAATTCAGTCCAAGTAGTCTCTTAGAAGCTCGCTCCATCCTAGACTCATCTCCCATATAAAAACTATAAACCTCTATACTATAACCCTAAACCAAATTCTCTAGGTCAAACAGATTATCTATCATTTAAACCATGGCTAGACATTAGCTATAAACCAAAGCTCAAATAAACTATCACCTTGGACTAAATCAGAAAAAGCCTACTATGAAAGCTTAAAAGATAAACGAGATAGATATATCTATCTAGTAAAAAGAAGCAATCTAAAATGCACCATGATAGATATCCCAGATGATGCAATAGGTAGAGTAGATAGTGATGGCAAACTAACTAAACCAGAATATGCTGAAATTTATGATGAAGTAAATGCTCACAAAGGTACATTAAAATCAGAATTATTTGCAGCTGAGTGGAAATATATGTGCTGGAGTATTAGGAAGCTACTGTTGGATTTTTCAGGAGGAGTTGGACTAGGTTATGCAGGATTTAAAGCAAGAGCATATCAATCAATGTTTCTATCAGCTCAGCTTGGTCAAGACGGAGCCTTAGAAGCATTAGCCGACATGTTTCAATACTCTACCTATCTAGTAGGTCTAAACAAAAATCTACAAATGGCTGAAGAATTTAGAAAACTAGCTAAAAATCCCCCACTAGATGAATATGGAATGATGCCTTATCTTGATGAGATAGTAGGAAGTTACTTCGTGATGGATTTTTAATAGAGGCGAGGTTATACTTGATCCAATAGCTGATACTGTTCATCACTTAAGAGAAATGGTAGAAGATAAAGGCAAGCTGCTAGACCCTAGAGACCTAGATGCAAATGAGACTACTAGGGAAGAATTTTTGAAATATGCAAAAGAAACCTTGCATGATTTTTCAAGCCCCTTATGATGTTGCAGAACCAGATGATACCGAGTTAAAAGCAGAGTTATGTTAAATAGAGATTCTGGTATATTAGAAGCCAAAATAATGTCCCTAACCCCACCAGAGGGATATCCAAATGCACCATACTACAACACACCAGAAGAGCTAACAAGACTATATGAGGCTGGTAAATTAGATAAAAAGCTAAATCCTCTAACACCAGTGATGTATAGAGATAGCTTCCCAGAAGATCTTAGAGCATAAGATCCTAAGCTATGCCAAAGAGCATAATATAAAGGATTAGATTTAACATCAAGCAATAGATTATGGTTTATAGAAGAAAGCATGTATCCATTATAAACCATACATCTAATATCTAATAACACACCATTTCAACTTTTGCTTTTTAATACACTAGCATTTATATTTGTAGCATATGTTCCTAGTAGCACTTTATACTGCTTCTCATGTCCCACTATTTGAGCTATGATATTTGGCTCTACTTCTTGCTGGACAAGCGTATCTATAAAATAGTGCCTAAACGAGTAAAAAGTCTTTTGTTTGTCGCTACTTATTAGTTTTCGTTGTATTTGCGATCTAAAGAAATTTCTGAAAAGTCTTTATTGCTTACTTTAAAGATGCTTTTTATTTACACTAGCTCTTTTGTTTTACAAACTCCATTAGACCAAGTTCTATTAACTTACTATGCACCGGCACAAGCCTTATGGAATTTATATTTTTGGTGCTCTTGCCATCATCTCTATTTACACTAAAGCAAAGCACGTTATTGTGCTGCACTATGTCACGTGCTCTTAGCTGAACTATCTCGTTTATCCTCATGCCACTATATGCTGCTATCATGGTTATATAGTATAGATCATTTGCACTTATGCGTTTGCTTGGCGACTTATTGGTCTCTTTAGAAATTTCTGGACTATTTTAAAGATAGCATTAGCCTCTTCTTTTGCTATAAGGTAACACCTTACGCTCCATTGGATTTATCTCTACTTTTACGTTTAGATCATTTACGATGCTCTTACTTATGTAGTCGCTGTTATAGCAATACTTAAAGAACTGCACTACTCTTATCATATATTTTTGTATGGTTACTTGTGATAGCTTAGCATCATTTTTGCCCTATGCGTATTATCTGCTCTAGGCTTTTTGTCTTTATATTTGGCTTTTTGGTTTAGCTTAGTTGGTATGAGAGCCAAAAGTATTTCTAAATTTAAGCAGATCATCTCGTGATATGGTTGTGATGTCCTTGCTTGGATGAAAGAATTTAAATAATATATTGCCCACTATATTTACCAGATCCATAGTGCTACTTGACCACTTTTGGCTAACGCTAGTGTTAGCTGTCAAATTTCTCAAAATGCCGCTTTTTAGTGTGATGATCTCCCTACTCTCTATCTTTTTGGCTAGTAGAGCATGGCACTATCTCGTATTCTTGGACTGCTTCGTCGTTTAAGCTACCCATGCCAAAGCTACTATCTCCTACTTTTTATGCGCTTGCCTATTAGATGACTATTAGCAGATAGTATCTGCTCTGCACTCCTCTCATCACCTTTTTGTTTTACTAGCTTAAAAAGAGTGTTAAGTCCGTATTGTTGCTCAGCAGTTGCCATTATGGCATGTGAAAATGTACAGCTAGACTTTTTGATATCTTCTTTATTAAGAGGTAGTCCATTTGCTTCATCTAGAGAGTTGATATTATCTTGAATGCTATCTATACCAGTTGGCTCAAATTATAACTTTTCATCTTGTTTGCTTAGAGTGAAGTCTTTTAGACACAAGGTTTGTGCTCTTATCAAGCTTTGATATTAGGTAGTTTAGGGATAGTATATGTTTTTCAAGCAAGTTTTGAGCTATGCTGGCTTTATCATCTTGATCTATGAGCTTCATCTGGACTATTATATATACATTTTAGCCATGTTATTTAAAGTCTCATTACTTTTTATTAAGTAAATCAGGAAAGGTATTATCTTTTTAAAGCCTCTTTAAAATGCTTATTTAGCGCATCTGCAAATTCAATATCTATCTTTTTATCATAAAGCGAATGCTCTTTTATGCTCTTATCGATCTTTGCTTGCATAAAACTATCAACTAATGAATCTATAATTCCTTGATTTAGCCTCATATCCACCGCCTTTGTTATGAGATAAATATATCTATCATAAATTCTAGCAGATTTTTCTGGCTTTTAATATGGAACAAGTCCCCAAGGAGAAAGATAGCTCTCTTGAGCACTTTAAGACTTTTCTTGCGTTTGGTGCGATGACGCTTCGGTAGTAATAAAATCCCATTGCGGTTTTTTTAGATGTACCATGGGTTTGCAGTGGAACAAAAAGTGGGACACTGACTAGTGCTTATGACAAAAAGTTGTTTTGTAATGGCGATGCAGCAGGGCTTTAAGTGATATTTAGAGTATCTCATAAGCCGGAGGTCGGGAGTTCAAGTCTCCCCGTGACACCATAGATGTCCTACTTATCGATACTTTAACTGCCCTTTTTGCAGTTTCCCTTTCTTTACATTTCCTAAAAAGTATGGTACAGTTTTTATAAAAAGCGGTACATTTTTCAGGATTGATTTATTTTACAAGATGCTTTCTATAAATTTGCTTTTATTTTTGCCCATAGGTAGATTACATTTCAAAGCGAGCAAACATAAATTTATCTCGCAATTACTCAGCACAACTTTTGCTTACTCTTTGAAGCTAAAATTTCAAGGAGTAAGCTATGAAAATCTCTTATAACTCCATCTTAACAAAACAGCACTACCAAAAACAGACAAAAAGCGAAGGCTTTTACCATTCTTACCTAACACTACAAATATAAATTCGATTAGCCAAAACCACTACTCCTAAAAATGACTTTGTTTCATCTAGTAGTATCGACTCTCTTTATCAGGCTACATTACTTCACAAGAGGGCTATGGATATAGTGTAGATGCTAAAAGGATTTATGGGAGCTGACTTTTAACAAAGCAGCAGGCTTGCCACGAGGACTTTAAAAATCCACAAAAAGCACACTTGATGCAATAGTGCTACACAATCAAAAAGCACCCAAACTATACAAATATTTCAATGGATACAAGAAAGGATAATGCTCTGTTTGAGAAGGATAGCTTTGCAAATATCGATCTAGCAAATACCATCAAGCAATACTATAAAATTGCAGTCAAATTTCAGCTGGAGTTATTAGCAAGGTAAAGAGTTTTACTCAAACGAAGATCTAGCAAAGATGCCAAAGGGTTACTTTTTCAAAAGATAAAAAAATAGAGCATTACGAATACCTAATGGGTAGGGATGTCAAGTGATGAACTAGATGGACTAACCGATAGGAGCAATGAAAAGATAACTCATATCTTTAGAACGACTCAAGACGTAGAGAATGCACGCAAGCTAATAAATGATCTAAGCGATATAAATGTAGAAGTTAATGAAATTTCCTTGACTTTTCTCCAAGTGATGACAACTGAGCATACTATCCCTTATATGTGGGTTAGTAGTGCTGGATATGACTTCAAGCCTGATATGTCCGTATATGATAGCGAACAAAGGCTATACAAAGGAGCAAATCTTTGTAGCATTTTTGAAAAACGAGCAAAGGTCTTGTGCTGCAGGTGGCACAACAAGGATAACTGATGAGGGCTCTTAGTGTATATAAAAACTATCAAATAATTACAAAAACAAGATAGAAGTGAGATAGGCATACCAAAGGCTTATTATGATGAGATACTATCTGGCAAGAAAGATCTAAAAGATATACTAGCTAGGATTTTTAAAAGCTTAGAAAAGGTAGAGCTTAAAAAGATCAAACGCTTGAGGGACTAGCAAGCAAGATAATGGATGTTTTAAAAAGAGTGATGAGAGGACGAAAGGTAAGAGAGCTTTAAAAAATATAACATAGTGAGGCATTCGCTCTAAGCCCTTTTTGGCTACCATACTACTAAACATTTTTTTACTTTTTGCCGATATAACTATATATTTTAAAAAGGATTTAAAAATGATGGTAACTCACAAATTACAACCCATAAAAATAGATTTGCCCAAAAAACATGATCCACTCAAGGCTACTTCTTGGTGTAGATAGGTGCAAACTTTAGACAACACAAATTTGAAAGTCTGAGCTTAAAGACATCAGCTACTAAGCTTATCTCAAATAGCACTTACTCTATCATCCAAAGCGCCAGCACCAGTGGCGTGAAGTCAGACTACTAAAACAGATATTGGGCTAAATCAAGCTTTTTCTTAGTAGAGACATCGAGAGGAGAAACTGGAGCAAAGAAGACTTTTGAGAACAAGTATCTATTTGGACAAGATGCCTCAGCGCTAAGGAAAGTGGATCAAACTAGCACCTATTTTTCATCCATAAATTCAAAAACTCCCATTAAGCCCATTGCGGCAGCAGATACTAAATCCCCCTACAAATTTAAATGACTATGCCTATGAAAAAAACGATAAAAACCTCACTGGGTGACATGGAGGTCTTTTTGGATCTTTATGACGATAATGACAAACTGGGCATAGGCAAACTAGATGCAAATGGATTTTTATTTAACTTTGATAGCAACAAGGACAGAGTGATAAATTCTGGTGATAAATACTTTGATAAGCTAAAGGTTAGAGGCTACGACAAAGACGGAAATGAGAAAATTATCAAACTAAGCGAAGTTGTAAGCGAGATAAACCTTAACGACTTTATTAAAAAGATGTATTAGAGAGTTTAGCCATGAGGCTATGGACTTTGCTAGCAAGAACACAGTTGATTACAGAGTTGGTTTAAATAACTCAAACCCTTATACTCTATTTTCAGCCAGTATCGCTACCAAAAAGATAGAGCAAAGAGAGAGACTAATAAATTTTTGCAAAAGACCATGCAGACCAAGACGGCTGGGTAGATCTTAGGGATAATAAGATATTCAACGAAGAGCGGCAAACAATTTTGCCTATGAGAAAAGTTGGCTTTGACGGAAAGAAAAAGGCTTAGCGAGTTTAACCCTATCATAAAACCTACTGGGTCTAAACAAGATGAGAGTTTTTCATACGCAGGCTATCAAAAAGATAGCTTTATGAAAGGACTTTATAACGACTACTAAAGAGTCTAGCGCTCACAGCAAAGATGTAGAGTGGATAAGCAAAATTTAAAAAGAAAATGATGTGAAGACGCAGATGATCTCATCTCAAAGCTAAAAACCACAAAGTCATCTTATATGATCGCTAGTGAGAGTGAGTTTGAAAAAGCGACTGGAGCTTGAGTTTAGCCTGAAAAAATTTAGAAAGAGTAAAGCATGCTTTTTGAAGAGTGATACGAACAAGGCAGCAGCTGCTCTAAAGGACACAGACAGCGTAATAGCTATGAAGCTAAACAAAAATGGCTACGATTACGCTTCAGTTGATAGTGGAAGAGGCTAGAGGGTAAAGAAAAGGTATAACGACACTGGCAAGCTAATAAGCAAAGATGACAAAGACAGCAAAAGAGCAAGTATAAATTTAGATGCTAAGAGCATGAATGATGTAGAGCTAAATAGACTTGACTTTAAAGAGATAGGCATAAAACAAGATGATAAGATATCTAGCCTAAAAGAGCTTGGGGCAAACTGGTTTCAAAAACCTCTCTGATAGATTACAAAGTAAATTTCTAATCGGACTTGAAAATGGCAAAAAGTATCACCACCAAAGCGTACAACATCACCTACCTTGAAAAATGACCTCAAATTTTAAAGAGAACTATCTAGCAAAGATAGGCTTTTACAAAAAGGTAGATACAAGAGTTTAGGGAGTAATTATGCATACTAGAAAACCTTTAGCGAAATAAATCTTTTCATAAAAAGACGATATCTTTAGCATGAAGCTAAAAGGATATTAGATGATAAAACACACTTGGTAGCTACCCTTGAGTTAGAGCAGAATATAAAAGGTATCAACCAAAGCTTCTACCAAACAAACCAGCTCTCTAGTTTTAGGGCTATAAGGTAGATAAGGATGGCTACTTTACAGATGAGTTTAACAAGCAAGCTGGCATCCCAAGTGATTATAAAATTCACTCAAGCACGCTGGAGTCATTAGTCAGGATAGAGACGCAGCCTGACTATATGCAAAGGACTTTTGACAGCATCGATATACTAAAAACAGTAAATAATGCCTACAAAATCCTCTCCCAAGTCGTTGGCGAAGACACACTAAACTCAAAAAGATAGCTTTAGCTTAGATGAGATAAAGAAATTTCCCTCAAGGCTTTTCTTATAACCAGCTAAAGTATGCAAGTAACCAAATCCATAACTCCATTCATGAGATTGGCTCGGCTGCGGCTGATTTTAACGGGCAAAGAGTCAAATAAGCAGATGATAAAGCACGCTCTTTTTCAATCAAGCTTTTAGCAGGTGGAGATGTGAGCAGCCATTAAAAGCCAACAACAGATATCTTTAACAACAACAATGGTGGCAAAGAAAATACGGTCATTGGTGTATTTATGGATCCGCATGGAGAGAAATACACTAATAAAGACGGCTCAATAACCAAAAGGCGGACTTATAGCAGCCGTCATAAACAACAACCTTGATGTGAGAGAGGGCGAGACAACAGTACAAGGCAAAAGAGAAGGCTATGACAAAAGCATAGATAGTAAAAGCATTTAATAGGGCATTTGAGCTGTTTGAACTTATGGGCGAGATGGAATTGGACACGGCTTTTATAAATGCTACTGATAACGATATAGCTGGTATGCCTAAATATATGCAAGATCTATATTAGGTCTAAAAGAGACTTTATCTATATCGACTTACGAAAAGTGGCTTTGTCAGCACTCCTGAAGATAGACGTAGGGGGTATGAAGAAGACGAACTATCATTTAAAAAAAGATGATGGAGCATAATCTAAAAATGTTAAAGCTACTCTTTGGTGAGATAGACAAAGACGGCAAAAGAGCAAGGACTTTATGGATAGCTTTTTGAAAATTTGAGCATGCCGCCTTTAAATTTGAGTAAAAGAGCTAAATGAAAACCCAGCTGGAAAACATCTAGTAGATATGCTTGGTATAAAAAGAGATGTTGATATAAAAGGCGTAAGGGGGCTGAAATGATAACTAGCATAAACGGACTTAGATACACCGATACAAGATAACACTATCCAAAAGAAAATATCCTAAAGATACCAAAGATGATGAAAAGGCCAAAAATAGAAGCTTTATGGTATGGTCCAGTTGGAAAGAGCATAAAAGAGTTATTGACATAGACGAAAATGAAGATAATTGGGTTGCAAAAGACGATAAGCAAAATAGATAATATGCTTTCTAAGCGTTACAATACCGAACAAGATCGCAACGCCATGTCGATGAAACAGCCAAAAACTTTAGAAGAAGCAAAGATCAAGTCCTTATAATGTATTCTGATATATTAAAGGAAAACTCTGTTGATGGCAAACCAACCATGATGGGCAAACTAATAGGTCTTGGCACAAAGAGGAGGCTGACCTAAGAGACTTTATGGATAGCATGTCTTCTCTTTATCCAAATAGAAAACAAAGAGTCGCTTAGTCTTTTAGATGAGAACCGACCTAAGCATAGATGAATTTAAAACATTATTTACTAAAGCAAGAGAAAAAAAGCAACAAAGGATGTTGAAGAACAAAAAGAAAAGCAGATAATCAAAGAAGAGCAAGAATACAATGCAAATTACATAAAGAGCAAAAGTGAGAAGAGGTAAAACCTATGCAGGTTAAAAAAGTATGAGACCTATGATATAAACAAGGATCAGAAAATTTATATATGCAAGAGAGCTTTTTAAATTCAAAGAAAAAGAGGCATAGACGTCTTAGAGCTTATGCAAAAGATAGATGAAAACAAATTTTTAAATAAGATGGTTTAAATTTAAAGGATCAACATGATAAAGCACTTGGTAGCTACCCCTTAGTTAGAGCAGAACATAAAAGGTATCAACCAAAGTTGCCACCATGCGAAACAAGCTCAGAGGTTTTAGGCTACAAGGTAGATAAAGATGGCTACTTTACAGATGAGTTTAATAAGCAAGCTGGCATCCCAAGTGATTATAAATTCACTCAAGCACACTAGAGTCGTTAGTAAATGTTGCAGAAGGAACTTCATTTTTTAGTCGAACCTTTAAAAGCATAGATATAGCAAAAACTGCTGGCAATGCCTACAAAATCCTCTCACAAGTAGTCGGCGAAGATACATTAAATTCAAAAAGATAGCTTTAGCTTAGATGAGATAAGAAATTTCCCAAGGCTTTTCTTATAACCGCCAAAGTATGCAAGTAACCACAAAAATCCATAACTCCATTCATGGAATTTGGCTCGGCTGCGGCTGATTTTAACGGCAAAGAGTCAAATAAAGCAGATGATAAGCACGCTCTTTTTCAACCCAAGCTTTAATGGTGGGGATGGTAGGCAGCCACTAAAGCCAACAACAGATATCTTTAACAACAACAATGGCGGCAAGGAGAGCGTGGGAAGTGGTGTTTTTATTGATTCACACGGAGAAATACACTAATAAAGATGGCTCTATAACCAAAAGGTGGACTTTTTAGCAGCCGTTATAAATAGCAACCTTGACGTCAAAGAAGGTGAAACCACCGTTTTTAGGAAAGAAACAAGGCTTTGATAAAAGCGTAGATAGTAAAAGGTGAGTAGGGTATTTGAGCTATTTGAGCTTATGGGCGAGATGAGTGGAGCCATTCAACAAAGCAAGTGACTCTGATCTAGCTGGTATGCCCTGAATATATGCAAGAGTATGTTAAGTATAAAAGAGACCTTGTCTATGTAGATCTAACGACTGGGTTTGTCGGCAAGTATTCAGATGAAGAAGACGAACTATCATTTAAAAAGATGATGGAGCATAATCTAAAAATGCTAAAGCTACTCTTTGGTGAGATAGACAAAGACAGCAAGAAAACAAGGATTTTATGGATAGCTTTTTAAATTAGCATGCCACCTTTAAATTTAGTAAAAAGAGCTAAATGAAAACCCAGCTGGAAAAATACCTAATAGATACGCTTGGTATAAAAAGAGATGTTGATATAAAAGGCGTAAGGGAGCTGAAATGATAACTAGCATAAAACGGACTTAGCAACACACCGATACAAGAAACAGCTATCCAAAAGAAAAATGCAAAAATGTCAAAAGGACAAGAAAGGCTTTTAATTGAGTTCATATATGCAAAGTTAATAATTGATAATGTTGAAAAAATACATCAAGAAGACGAAGTAGTGAAAACTGGATAACAGAAACCATAGAGAGAGATAGACAATATGCTTTCAAAAGTATAGCTATACCATTGATGAAAGGCGAGCTTTATTATCAAAATATCCAGAGAACTTAGAGATTCGAGATCAATGTATTACAATCTCACATGGACTGGTTGCTTTTCTAATTCAGTAGATGGCAAGCCAACAATATCTGGACTGATGGTTGGTATCGGCACAAAAGAAGAAGAAGATGAGACTAGATGCTTTTATGGAAACTATGTCTTCTCTTTATCCAAATAATAACAAAGGAGTCCTTAGTCTTTTAGATAGAACCGATCTAAGCATAGATGGATTTCAGACTTTAGTTTGCCAAAGCAAGAGAAAAGCTACAAGGATGTTGAAGAACAAAAGAGCAGATAATCAAAGAAGAACAAGAATACAATGCAAATTTCGCTAAAGAGCAAAGCGAGGAAAAGGCTAAACCTATGCGGGTTAGAAGAAGTATGAGGACCTATGATATAAAACAAGGATCAGAAAATTTCTCTATGCAAGAGAGCTTTTTAAATTTAAAAGAAAAAGAGGCATAGATGTCTTGGAGCTTATGCAAAAGATAGATAAGAAGCAAATTACAAATAAGATGAGATCAATGAATTATAGAAAGCAATGATTGCTCTGATTAGTCCTTTTATACGGTTTTATCCACTTTTGTGTTTGCGACTTTTCTAAAATTTCGAATATACTTTCGCCATTATCAATTCAGTTTTATAAATTTCGTAGAAAGTACTTCAAATTTTTCATCGGCTTGCATATCATAAGTTTTAAATTCTTAGTTACTTTGCATGGGCTTAAAGGCTTCTTGTTTTTGCGTGTCAGTTTGATTGTCTTGTTCTTCATGATCCGCTTTTTGATCCATTAGCCCATAGTCACCAACCTCTTGCGGCATACCCTATTTATAACCTTAGAATATCTCTCAATAAGATCATCACACTTATATTAGACGATTCAAGGAGCTCGCGACCCTCATTACTAAAAGACACACCAAATCTTTCTAAAGTTTGACGTATCTTTTGTCCTTCTAGATCATCATCTGACGTTTTACCCCAAAATAGTTTGTTTTATTTATCATTGTAGGATTTAAAAAGCTCCAGTAAAGTTTGTGCTGTGCCCATCACTTTCTTATAATTAACTCTACTCACAAATTCTTACTCCTTCAAATAGTGAGTTGTTATTTTAGATTTGGCGAATAGGTTATATTATTAAGCATTGTTAAGGTCTCGCTTTGTTTAGATATTCAGCATCTCTTTCGTAGGGTTTTAATTCTTTATGGTATTAATTTGCATTAGAGCATCTTGCGCCACCTATCCAGCAATGCTGTTTTATACACTAACACACATTCAGCCAAAGAATATAGTTATCCATTACCAGTGGATAATTAATCAACCTACTTGGGTTAATAATGCTTTTTGTGAGCAGAGTATAATTAATAACTAAATCGACCTTTCAACAATTTAGTTTATATGTGACTTCTCTCTAAGCAAAAGTCTTACTAATAGAGCTTATCCTCTCACTCCAAGAATTTGCTAGAGAATTTATATCCTCTCTAGTTGGCTTAAAATTCTCATACTCGTTTGAAGTGACACTCTCTGCGTTAGTGTTCTTTGATCTTGCATACATCAAAAGCGTTAGCTCTTTAAGCCTCTCTTTTATGAGTGCTTTTATGCTCTCGTTATCCTTGCCCGCCTTTTCAAAATCCACAAAGTACTCTTTATGCTCTCCAGTGCTTGAGATATCATTTAGCGCAGCGCTACTAAGCTTAGTCTTTGCACTATCACTAGGTAGCGGTCTAGAACGCATCAAAAATCCCATAAAGAGCTTCTTTACTGTAGCCTTCATCTGACTTATACAAAAGAGATATCAGGGTTAAAAGCTAAACTCATCCACCTGCCTCGCTCATCGTCAAAATCAACCTCTTTTACTATGAGCCTAACGCCTACACTGAAAGCTCTTTGCTAAGAGATTTAGCGCTATTTACTACATCAGTGCTAGAGATAGATGTTTGAGATAGTAGAGTTTGATAGATCTTTTAGCTAAATGTCCTTTGAGTATCATAGTGATGCCTTTTTGTGCTGTAACCTTTTGGTAGTTTGCCTATATCTGCAAGGGTGTAGCTCTTTTTATCATCACCTAAAAGCAGAGGTCATTTGATCAAATAGTCTGTAGTAGTGCCTTATAGTGTCAGCCATATCGATGTTATCAAAGATCTTTATCTGCTCGTCGTGCTCTTGATACGGTTTAGCACATGGTTGCGCTCGGCAAATCGACTAAGCTCATCAAGCGTACTTTTATGGATTTTCAAAGTCATGTGGCAAACCTGCTGCTTTGTTAAAGTCAGCTCCCATAAAAACCTACTTTATCTACTGTGTAGCCGTAAAGCTTGAAGATCCACTGAAAATTTAAAGAGATGAGGCTGTTTTGAGAGGGAAAGTATAGTAAATAGTTGGCTCTTGGAGTAATAGAATTAAGGATAACACTTAATCACTATATTAGTGAAATATGTACTTCTTAATTCTATGAAACTAAGAGAAAGGGGGTAAAAATGAGGAACTATGAAAAAGATAACTAGCACTCTATGAGAGATTAAGTCGTGAGATGATGAACTACAAGGCGAAAAGCAATTCTGATTGTCAAATCAAAAGAAAATCCTTGGAAGAATACGCAGGAAAAAATAATTTTGAAGAACATCATACATTTTTACAAATGATGGAATCAGCGGAACACAGTTTGATAGACCGGGCTTTATGGCAATGATGAACAGAGTTAATCAAGGTAATATAATAGGTTGTATAATCGTAAAAAGATATGAGTGAGACTTGGCAGAGACTATCTTAAAGTCGGTCAGATGTAGGAAATACTTAAGACAAAAAGGGAGTTGGGCTCATTGCTATCAATGATAATGTAGATAGCTTTTTATAGAGACGATGATTTTACCCTTTTCAGAAATATTATGAATGAGATGGTATGCAAGAGATACCTCAAGAAAAATACAAGTCCACATTCAGGTCAAAGGGGAAAGCGGAAAGCATACGAGCAAGCTCTCCACCTTATGGATATATCAAAGATGAAAAGACAAAGATCAGTGGATTGTAGATGAAAAAGCAGCGGAGATAGTAGGAGAGATATTCAATCTGACCATGCACGCAAAAGTCCGTATCGAATAGCAAAGGATATTGGAAAGCGATAAGAGTAGACATACCTGCTTACCATCAGCAAAAATTGGGATATGGACTACATCAAAAGCAAAGTGTTTGAACATCCTTATCGTTGGTGCAGTTCTACGATTGCAAGTATCTAAAAGCAGGAATATTTAGGTCATACTGTCAAACTTCAAAACACAGAAAGCATTTCAAGGATAAGAAAAAGCAAATATGTATCTGAAGAAAACTGGCTCGATATTTGAAAAATACCCACGAGGCAATTATAGACCAAGAAACCTATGATAATGTGCAAAGGATAAGAGGAAATGTAAAGAGTATCCCCGATGGTTGGGAGGAATATCACCCTTTTAACTGGGCCTTATGTATTATGCAGATTGTGGCAGTAAAATGTATGTTCATAGAGACAAGTAATTACAAAAATATTCCCTACTACACTTGCAGTGCTTACACGAAAGTACCTCAGTGGAACACTTTGTCCATCTCACTCACGGGATAAAAAGCGGGAAGCAGTCTTAAACCTTATCAGAGAAACCTTAAAAAGACATTAAAAATATCTTGATGAAGAATCACGAAGCCTTTATCCGTTCCATTTAAAAATGAAATGGAAGAAAAGGAAAAAGTAGAGATAGAAAAAGACAAAAATAAGATTAATGGAAAGTAAAAAGCAGGCTTCAGGAACTTGAACGATTGATGTGCCGTATTTACGAAGATATGATACTGAAAAATACCAAGTAATAGATATGAGATCTTAACAGTCAATATGAAACAGAGCAAATAGCTTTAAGCAAAGAAATTAAAGACTTAGAGTTTTGCAATATTAAGATATGAAAAAGAAACAGATAAAGGCGAAAAAAGTTTATATCTCTAATAAGCCGATATGAAAATTTACGAGTGAACTTACAACTACAATGATAAATGAGTTTGTGAAAAGATTATTGTTCATGAAAGGAATAGAAAAAGTAGTCAAACATCAAAGCATAGAGATATATTTTAATTTTATCGGTAACTATGAGCCACCAAAAGAAGAATTGACATGAAGAAGAAGAAAAGATTAAAAATTGAGGAAGAGAGAGAAAAATCAAGGAAAGAAAAGATAGAGCTTCATCAAAACTACTTAAAGCGTAAAAGTAAATGAAGAAACAACGAGAATATGAGGAAAGGTATAAGGCAAGGAGAGAACAGAGAAAACAAAAAGAAAAATTAAAGGTTCTGAAAAGGGCAGGTATACAAGTTAATAAGTTAGAAAAAGAGATTGAAGTTAGTTAATCTCTGAGTACAGTATCAAGTATATCAATTATGTTATTTTGCAATTGCATGGATAACAGTAACGGCAGCAGAATTACCAAACTGTTTGTAACTTTTGAGTATCCTTACGAGGAATGATATAGTTTTCGAAGCCTTGAAGTCTTGCAACTTCACGAGGTGTTAGTTTTCGTGGATTTTTCCTTTTTGCTCAATAAGTATTTCCTCCCGTCTTTATAATATCTTGCAGATAATGTATTTGTATAAGGACTGTTTTCATTGAACAATGTGTAACCAAATCCATTTCCCTTTATTTTATGTTCTTTCTTTCGTCGTTGATGACCTTGCCAAAGTGCATTTGAAATGGTGTATTTAGTATCAACATTTTGCTCTAAAAATATTTCCCACAGAAACATCTGGGCAGGGAGGAATTGGAAAAGAAAAATCTTTATAGTTATCTATTTTTATCATATCAAATCCAACAATGTAAATACGCTCTCTATTTTGTGGAACACCGAAGTCTTTTGCTTTAAGTATAATAGAATGAACATCGTAGTTTAAATCCTTTAATGTTTTCTATTGTTTTTATAGGTACGACCTTTATCGTGAGATTTTAGGTTTCTGACATTTTCAAGAAGAAATGCCTTGAGGTCGTTTCTCTTTAATAATTCTTGCAATTTCAAAAATAATGTTCCACGAGTATCTTCAAAACCAAGCTTTTTACCGAGCTTGATTACATGCTTGACAAGGAAAACCACCGACAATAATATCATGATTAGGAATATCTTTTTCAGATATTTTTGTAATATCTCCAAAAAGGAGTTTCACCAGATTTGCCTTATATGTTTTTACTGCCAATTTATCAATTTCACTACTGAATACGACATTTGTTTTTACATGTTTGGTAAAATCCAAGCCTTTGTACCACCAATTCCGGCAAATAAATCAATGATTTTATAGGGGGCATTTTTCATTATTGGGGGAAAGGTACTTTTTCAGGGAAATGATAAAATATGTTTCAGCTCAATGGACGATGGCTGACTTTTCTCCATTTTTCCCATCTGCGAATTGTCCTATCTCCGAATTGGACATACCAACAGCATCAGCTAATTCTTTTTGAGTCATTTGTAATCTGATGCGCATATTTTTATTAAAAATAGCAGGGGATTATCTATGACTTGTGGTATAATATTCATATATATTACTCCCTTTTTATATATGTTATTTCAAGGACTAACTGTCCTCTATTTGACACTATTGTACCATATAGAGAAAATTTTTCAAAAGAAAGGAAAAAGAGTTATGGCAAATATTTCTCTTGATGAATATAAAAACTTAGTTAAAGAGGAAAGAAGGCTTTAAACAGCCTTATGACTTGGTTATGATAATTTTTATTACATTGAGGATACGACAAAGCCCCTAAAGAGTCTTTTTAAGTAATGCAAGTGAAGTTGTTGAAAAACTTAGAAAATAGCTGTTGGAGTGAATTTCGAGCCATTAGAAAAAGACTTTACTTCAAAAATGCTAAAGAGTTAGTTGATGATGAGTATATCAAAACTCTTACACCAATAGAGGCAATTACTTGGTTTTGTGGAAGAATTTTCCGGAACATATATGCTTTGACTTTGTCAAATACTCAAAGTGGGAGGAGTAGAGCAGGTAAAAGGTGAAGTATTATAGAACTCATTTGATTGGTGCAGGGATTCCACTTGACAGTCAAGGTAATATAGGTAAACAAGAGTTTGTCAATAAAGGTCTTGGTAGAATTGGTAGATTTAGTTTTCTCCGGGTGTTTTAGAATACATTGTAAATAAGAGAAATACTGTCTTAATTTGGTGCAAAAACCACATTAAGAGAAAAGATGGCAAAAGTGCGTGAAGAAATGGGAAGAGCAGGTGCAAGAGAAATGTTTTAGCAACTCTTGATACTTCTATTAGCTCTGATGTATTGAACACTCTATATGAGGCTAATATACAAGTTACAACAACAAAAATATAAAAGAAACATATTATTCCGATAATGAAAGGGTATTAACCTTTGAAAAGTTGGTTGAAATATGTTTTGAACAATGTTCTCATTGAGAAATTCAACTCACAGTAGAACAAAATGAGCAAATGATGAGAGCTTATCACTAAGCAGATTGAAAAACACCAAAATCATAAAATTTGTAGAAGAATATTATGAGTGAGCTATTAAAAACATAAAAGTAGACAAATTAAAATTTGTCGGTATATCATTAAATCGCATTTTCGATTAAACTATGGAATACAAAGGAGCAAATAATCATGAGCGAACAGAGAATCTATGCATGGACCTTGTAAAAAGAAAGGGATCCGGAAAAGGCTGTCAGAACACCGTTTATCAGACCAGAATCTCTAGGGGCGGATCGGTCTGGGTTATCAAACTTCCAGGTCAGACATTACAAAAAGCTACTATCACCACAATTCCGACGATATGGATCGTCCTTCAGGAAGGAGATATTCTACCCCAGCCTAATGGAGAGGTTCCATTCAAGAAAGGCCATGTCATAGTATCGAAGAGACTCCTGCCACGGAGCAAAAATACTGAGATAGGGATATCATCTTTGTAAGTATAGTACACTGTCGCTGGGCGACTATGATCCTATAAACGAGTGACGGAAAATAAAATTCCCGTTTGACAAAAGGATTGTGATTATACTTGAGAAAAGAAAAATGTTTATATAACATTGGGATACATAGCTGTATCTGGTGATATATTGGTGAGAACAACGGTTGGATTTGGCTGTTACTAATATTTCAACTGGTGAGCATAGTTATTTATATGGTTGGTTGCTCAGTAGTAATCTGTTTTGGTATGCACTTTGCGATTTCTGCCACCTTCTCTTTAGGGTAGGTTTCAGCTCTGTTACTACGAGGGATTTATTGTAGGTATTTGAGAAATCGTGAGTAAATTCAAATTTCAGTTTGTCAGCTGATAATACAGATTCAGACGATAGAAAGTAAAAATCTATCGTCTTTTCTTATGACTTGAAGAGATAAAAATTATGGACAATAAAAACAAATTAGAAAAAGTAAAAGAAAAGTTGAAAGCAAGTAAGAAAGAAAATATGAAAGAAACTATCTCAGCTTATCAGGAAAAGAAAATCAGAGCAAACGGCCTTGAAGAAAGAAAAGAAAGCGAAACACCGTTGATAGAGGAGAACCTTAAGTTTAATTGAGGACAAGCGGAAAAGTAATAAGAAGATAAAGGCAGCTGCAAGAGCATTTCAAAAGACTAAAAAGCAAAGGCAGTATAATTGCTAATTCCTTAGATTTTCTAGAGGCGCAATTACTCACCCTTTAGAATGTCCTTGCGACCTGCCAATGCTTTACCCTTGCGGGGAGCAAAAGAGCCGAAGCATTTTCCGTATTAAAGGCAAAAAGACAACTGAATATAATTCATTCCTATCATCAAGGGTAAAAGCACATTCACTACTCGCTCACCCTTGACAATAAAAGTGAGAACAGATAGCTTACATTAAGCCGACATACTGAAACAACAAAAAGTTAAAAAGTATAGTCAGGCTTTTTCTATTATACCGTTTCAAAACGCTCATTCAGTTTATAGAAAAGCAAAAAGTAATGGAGACCAGAGCATCTAAAACAACAAAAGAAAAATAAAAGAAGATGACAAATGCCACATTCCCAAAAGGTGAGTGTACCTAAATCAAAGAGACAGTACTAATCAAAGGGGTAGTGAAACACGACTTCCTTAAAAAGATAAAAAGGAGTAACGATTTGTTGCTACATTTTTCATAACAAAAGATAGGGAAGAAAAATGGCAGATAAAAAGGATGTTTTCAATAAAGATAGTGGATAGCGACTTATTTTTGGAATATGCCATTAAGTAGCCAATACACGTATTTTCATCTATCTATGAGGGCAGATGATGATGACTTAAAAATTCTAATTACAAAAGGTTTTGTAATTGTCTTTTAAGAGGGTTATAGTCATTACCTATTGGAAGATAAATAACTACATCAGAAATGACAGACGAAAAGAAACGATGTATCTTGAAGAAAAGCAAAGTATAACGCAAACGGAAAATGGAGCATATATCAGGGTTGAAAATCTTGGTATACACAAATGACAACCAAGTGTCAACCGTTTGTCACGCCATGGTATAGTTAGGGTAGATTAGATAAGAGGGAAGGGCAGACGCAGGTTTGCCCACAGTGTCACCTTATGGGAGGTATCAAAATATTCATTTAACCGATGAAAAATGCCAAAATCTAAAAAGATAGGCTGAAAGGTCATACAGATACAGCTGGCTGAAAAAGCTATTAAAGATATAATATCAAAGTATAGGCACAGACTACAAAGAACCACTATGTAACAATCCTGTGGTATGGAATTGGTACTGAGAAGCAAGGGATAAAGAGAAAGATATCACAGAAAAATAATCAAAATAAAAGCCACTTAGAACCTATTCAACCAGCTATGAAGACAGCGGCAAGCCTATAAAAGGGTGTTTTAAGGGTTTAATCCTTAAAGGGTGTCAGACTATGGTTAGATAAAAATAAGCCTTAAAAACGCATTATAGAGCCTGATGTAGAAAAGGAGCTAAAGAGTGTGAGATGATAAAGAAAATACGAGTTACTACAGAAATTAGGGACAGATTTGCTATCATACAACAAAAGAGTACTCACTATGAGAGAAGACGGACCTTATCTATTGCAAGATTTGCCAATAAGAAAGAGCTAAGACGGTAAGAGTAATTCCGATGTTGGCAGCCCTATATGATTATCAGAACGAAGCTTGTAAATGTATGATGAGAGATAGAGAGCTGAGACAGACTGTTAAAAACAAGATGAGTTGAGACAAAGCTGCTTTATATCCAAAAAGTCGATAAGCCTACACCTTTAGAGTGCCAAGTGAGAGATGCAGATAAGAAAGTCATCAAAAAGAGCAAGGGAGACTATGTAAAGACGTTTGGAGAAATGGGAAAAGAGATATTGGACTGACTGCTTTGCGGAAATGTGGGAAGTGGCCAGGACCTATGTGACAGCAGCTGCTACTGCCAGCATATGATTACTGGAATGTAGCCACATGCAGTAAAAATAGGGAACTTTGCACGGATAGTTAAACGATGACTTACAAAGGCGGCACAATCTTGATAGAAACGAGATATATCAGATGGATATGGGCTAGCCCTACCTACTAATTCTTGATGAGTTTTGGAATGAGAGAGAGTACAGGAATGTGCCTTGGAAACCAAATTTACAGTGTAATCAATGCAAGATGCCTAAAGGCTGAGCAACCAATTATAACTTCCATACTTGTAATTTCAAAGATATAGAAAAGAACAGAGAAGATATAATGCTTGGCAGGATTTGTTCAAGGATAATAATCGAGATGTGTTTACCCTCTTGGGATAACGGGACTTGATAGAAGAAAAATACAGAGCAAGAAAGAAGCTGAAGAGAGCGCTGAAACTTAATAATAGATGAATGAGAGCGATTGGAAAAGTAAAAATTCTAATCGCTTTTTAATTGCAAGAAAAGGAATGATGATATGCAAAAATAATACAGAAACAAAAACAATAAAGAAGATTGGAAAAAGCTACCTATGAAGTTGTTGTACATTTTAATAAAAACATACTGAAACAATACAGACAAATTGAAACGCATAATGCTTTAAGAAATTGAGAGTGAAAAACATCAAAAATGATAAAAATGATTAGGAAAAGTCCTTGACAAGTTATTCACGAGTGTTTGGCTCGCTAATCTTTCTTTTGGTCTTTTGGTTAAAAATATCACTAAAATGGTGCAGACCTGCCTTGTTTGTGTGCTGTTGCTTAGTGTATGAATTATATTGGTGCTTAAAGATGCTAATATCATTCGTGGTTTGCCTCAGCTTCTTGCTTTTAAGTTTTAATTAAAAGTAACCATAAAATAATTGACTATCCCGAATTTATCAGTCAAAATAAACAAGTGACAAATATGACAATCACAAAAATTACAAAATTTACTTTACTAAGTCATTCTTTGGGTGGGACTAGTTTAATTCAGTATGCGCCAGAAATTCAATTCAGATATTAGGGCGAGCATACTCTATGTAGCTACAAAATGGTACCATTTTGTTGCTCCATGAGAGCTCGCAAGGAGAGGCTGCCGCTCCCTTGACCCACGCTAAAAATATTTTCTTAATTAAAAAATGGCCATGCAGGATAGGCTATTTTTAATAAAATATTAAAGTTTACTAAGGGTAGCCATAAGTATAAAAATAATTAGACTAAATTATTTTTGTGGTCTGCAAAAATATATTTTAGTAGATTTTTAAAATAGCAACGTAACAAATAAGGTTTTTGGAAGTAATAAATGAGATGGTTTGTCTAATAAAATCAATATAGTCTTCATTAAAACATATCTTCTAGGCTTTGAGTTTTTTCCTTGCATACATCACTTACATGGTGATGTATGCTGGTTTTTGGAGTATTCACGCTCCTCTATCGATTCTCTACATATTCTTGTAGCATCTTGTGCTCTATCTGTAAGCTCTCGTATGCTTCTCTCAGATACGGGATTTTTCTTCTGAATCTTTTAATTTTTCTTCCAAGCAGGATATTGAACTCTCGTACATATCTCTTTGTTGCTGCAAAAGATTCGTTAAGGCGTCGTTGCAATCTTTGTTCAAGCTCTTGACTTTCTTTATTAGCGCTGTCACATTTGTCCGTAATATCACGAGCTCCTTCTCGCAGTCTTGTTGCCAAATTCATTATTTCTAATTCGTGTCTGTTCCTTTCGTCTTCGATCATCTTGGTCAAGCGCTCGTTCTCTTCTAGCAATGCTCTCTAATGCTGTCATCCTCTACTCCATTTTTCATTAATACTACATTTCCTGCGCTCGTTCTCTGTTATCTCTTCGTCTTTTTGGAATTGATATGTAATATTCCCTCTGGGTCTTGTCTGCAGTAGGTTGGCTGTATCTCCATTGTTTTGGTATCGCCAAGCTACTTCTTCCTTCTACTATCATTGCGTACTACCCAGCCAATTGCTATTCCCAAAATTAGTGCGGTAGCAACTGATAGCGAGATTATCACCGATCTGTCCTTGTGATGCAGGATATTGTGAAGTTCTTTCGACATATCTTTTTGATTAAATCTATCTCTTTTAATAATAAGCTCCTCAAGTTTTCGCCTACTTTTCTCTGCACTCTGCTTGTGTATTTCTATCATGAATCTCTAATTCTTCTGCTTGAGCTAGCTGAGTCTCCAAGTCTTTGAGCACTGGTGAAGTCTGCATCGTATATTCCTCCTTTTGGACGATTTTTGTTTTTAGTAGGCAGTATGATCGTTATGCCTTTTTGTTGATCCCGGTTATTTCGATACCATTTTGTTTAAGAAGTTCAATCATGTGGTCTCTATTTTTAATATAGCCCTTGCTTAACAGATCGTGCAGCTTTTTGGTCCGAGCTCTTCCAAATTTTATAATGATTGATGTTTTTCTTGCTAGACAATATAGTTTGCTCTTTTTGCTGGATCATCTGGACTTGATAGTCCATACCATCGTTAATGATCTTTTTAATTAGATCTATTCTAGTTTGATCATATTTAGCAAAATAAGGATTAAATGGACATGCCTGTTTCAAGATCTATCTTAGGGATAAGGAAAATTGACTCAAGCCGTCCATCCTTATCAGAATGCTCTACCCATAATACATTTGTACGTTCAAGCATATATTCACCCCAAAAAGAGCACGTTCAAAATCCTTTAATGATTTTTAGTTTTTGCTCTTCAATCAAAAAGTCATACTTCTCTTCAAATGATAAAAACACCAAAAGCAGGTCTTTTGTTTATAGGTGATGCCTTTATAATAGCTCTAGTTAAATTTTTCATCACCTTTATAACTCTTGCTGTTCCAGCAGCTTTTCTCTCATTTAAAAAGATAATTTATGCTCCCAAGGCCACCACCAGTATAAGTACGAAGAAATTTAACTAGCATCACTAGTGCCTTTATTTGTATTGATGCAAAAGTAAATCAAGCAACATATTATTTACCCAATGCTTCATACACTTTTATGTAAGACATCATTATCGTCCGCTATGATCTTGATACCAACTCTATCTGAGACTTTGCCCACTATTTAATTGGCGGCTATTTGGTCTCATGTTTTTGTCCATGTCTAGATAGTTCAGCTAAAAAGCTCTCTCATAATTGGTGCATAAATCTGCTAGACAACATAGCTCTTAGGCGCAACTCTGAAAAGTTAGGCCACTTTCTGTAATTTATCATTAATTACTAACCATTCTACATTACTAGCCTAAGTCTTTTAGTTATGACTTTGGTTACCTTGCGTTTTTATCTTTTCAGAACTCACGTACATTTACTCCCTAATCCAAGAAGAAGCCACTCAAAATCCTATGTCAGTAAAATTTTTGGCAGACTTGCTCTTTAAATATCTTTTAAGGTTATTTTATAAAATTTTCACAACTCAGCAAGGAATTCGGTAGGCTTCAGGCCGCTAAAATGCGTATTTTTAAAAATACCATGAAATATATAATATAATTTTTGTAGCTTTTACATTTCTCTTAGAAAAATTAGTCTAGTGTGAAATCAAGAAAATAAAATAATAAAAATATAGAGGCTGTGCTCATCATAAAAAGAGCACTTTAGATAGGACAAGTTAGTAACATAAAAATGAGTTACTAACAAATCAAAAGATGACTGAAAAGTCTAGCTTTTATGCTTAGCTGATTCATCCTTTAGCATCTCGTATACTTCGTTATTCTCTCTTTTGCCGACAACTAGCACTAACACTACTATCTCACTATTTTTACTTGATAGGCCAAGCGGTAGCCGACATCTCTTAGCTTGATCTTTATAGACATCTTCATAGCCTCGTAGCTTAGTCTTTGGTAACCTTTGGGTTTTCTAGACGCTCACTTAGCTTCTTTTTAAACTGCACTTTTCATGCTATTGTCAAGCTTTTGCCACTCTTTTAAAGCACTTGGTAAGAACTCTAACTCATAGCTCATCTAGACTTACTTTAGGCTTTTCACCACTTACTAGAGCAGCGTCTACTGCTTTGTTTTAGATGATACTCTTCATTATTTCATCATTTTTCATAGACAGCACTAGGTACTAGATATGCACTAGGGACATTGTGGTTTAGTATAGCTGACGACATTATCTCCAGCTTGTTTTTAAAATTTGAGCTGGAGACTTTTTAGCTCGCTTATGCTAGCTGTGATGGTTTTGTATGGTTTGCATTTTATCCTTTATTTAATACCTAAAATAATACTAAATAAGATATAAAGATAGTCTTAAAAGTTTATGCTTTGAGTACTCCTATCTCATTATCATACGATACCATCTCTACTTTAGCTTTGAGTGTATTAGCGTTAATAGGCTTGGCATAAGTGTTTATGCAGTATTATACTGCTTTTCATGTCCTACTATCTGGGCTTATAAGATTTGCTTCGACTTCGTTGCACTAGATGAGTCTATAAAGTAGTGCCTAAAAAGAATAGAATGTCTTTTTAGAGTCTTTGTCTATAAACTTTCTTTGGATCTGGCTTCTAAAGAAATTTCCAGAGAAGTCCTATTGCTTACCTTAAATATATTTCCGCTTTTCTTACTATTAACATATTCTAGCAGGCCTAGATCTATGAGCTTACTATGGATAGGCACAAACCTAATGCTGTTTTTGGTCTTGGTAGTTTTACCATCATTTGTGTTTATGTTAAAAGCAGTAAATCTCCATCTTTTAAGACTATATCTTCCTTATGAAGCTGTGTGATCTCTTTTTATCCTCATGCCACTATAAGCAGCTATCATTGTGACATAGTAAAGCTCACTAGCCTCTATCCTTGAACTTGGTGATTTACTACTTCGTTTGATACTAATTACTATCTCAAAAGATCTTTTCTAGCTTCTGATGCTTCTGTATGGAAGCACTGCCCTTTCGCTAGGGTCTATGTCTATCTTGACGTTCATTTTGCAGTTATGCTGTTTACCTATATAGCCACTATCAAAGCAGTAGTTAAAAACTGAATAACCCTTATCATATATTTTTGGATAGTAGGCTCAGAGAGTTTATCGTCCTTTCTCCCAGCTTAAGTATCTGAGATAAACTTTTATCTTTTATACCTACTCTTTTGAGCTAGCTTGGTTGAATTTTATAAAGAAGATCTCTAAAATCCAAGCAAGTTATCTCGTCGATCCTATAAACTGGCGTATCTTCGTTAAAGTATAAAAATAAGAGCTTTTTGTACGCCAGTAACTAATCTTTTGCGTATCTGGCGACCACTTGTCCAGCTCTTTTTAGTGTTTGTCTCAAATATCTCGAATGCATCCTTTAAGCTCTTTTGATCTTCTAAATTTAAAGCTGAGAATTGATTGCTAGAGCCAGATGTCGCTTGCAGTACTTGCCTGATCTCATACTCTTTGGTTATTTTGGCGCTAGGATTAAAAATACTAAAGCTACTATCGTCATCTAATTTGATCTTGATATTTTTGGTGGATTTGGGTCCAATATAATATCTTCCATGCTTCTATCGCTATTCTTTGTTCTTACTAGCTTTAGAAAGTGAAGTTGAGCCATACTTTTGATCTAGTATGGCATAAACCGTTTCGTCAATCCTCTGAGCCATAGCCTTTAAGCTGTCCATCCGTAATAGGCAAACAACCGCTATCTTCAAGCTCTTTTATATTTTCTTGGAATGAGCTATGTCCTTCAGCGTCAAAACGAACTAGGTTTGGCATGTTTGGCTAAGATTATCACTAGAATCATCTTCAAGGAGAACAGTGCTCACGCTTGTCATCAAAGAGCACACTGCTCTTCTCAAGCTTTGATACAAGATAGTTAAGTGTTAGTATGTTTTTCTCAAAAGAGTTTGCCCTATGTTCTCTTTATTCTTGCTACCAGAGCGCCAGCAGTGTTAGTGATATTACTTATATCCTTAATTAGGTGAGGGCAGACCGCCATCTATCAAACTTTGTTTAAAGTAGTCATTGAGCGCATTTAGAGATCTCACATCCATCTTCTTATTAAGAAGAGAGTGCTCTTTGATGCTCTTTACTAGCTTTCTACTCTAAACGAATTTCACAAAGATTGGATTATGCTATCACCAAGATTCATGTGAACCGCCCTTTTTATCAAGTAAAGATTGTTGTCTCAAAGCTAGCCCCTTTTCTGGCTTTTCCAAGAGATTAGTGGATGTGGAAACCATTCTCGCTTTTCGTTAAAAAGTACTCTAATGCTTGGAGCAAGTGTGGCCTCGGTAGTAATATATACCGTTCTCGCTCCCTTAAAGTGTTGTCCCATATTTAATAGCCAACCGGTCAAAAATGGAACAGTTTTATGTAACTACTAAGTAAAAATCGTCTAAAGTGCGTATTTCAGGCTTTCAGGAGCTCATATAAAAAATCCTCATAAGCCGGAGGTCGGGGTTCAAAGTCTCCCCCGTGACACCAAAACACCCTATTTTTGACTAGCAGTGATGCTTTTGTTCTTTCCCTTTCTTTAAAATTTCCTTTAAAAGAGGTGGAACACTTAGTTACTAAAGTGGGACAGCCTCTTAAAAATTCCAATGATTATAAAGCCATCACCCTTTTAATACCATAAAAAATAGATTTGCTTTAAATTTTTACTTCTAGCTTTTTATCTAGAATCCCCTTAAATACGCACTTTTTGGCATTTATCCTTTTTACTATTTTTAATTTGTTTTTCTTAAATGACATATCACAAAAATTTACATTTCTAGCGCAGATTTTTCCAAAAATTGGTGTAATTACTATAAATATCTTTAAAAGGAAAAATGAAAAAGAATTCATTGATAGTAACTAGCACTGCCATATCGATGAGAGAAAGTTTTATGTAGTGAGGTGATTTGCCATGGCTAATGCATATACAATAAATGATCACAGCCTAGTCATAAATGTTAGGTCAGGTTTTTAACATATGGTAGAGCCATAGGTAGATTTTGCACATGCATGTCGTGAGAAAAATCAAACTGAGCATATAAAGTATCTTAACAAAAGAGCCCCAGCCACTATTAATCGCTTCATAGCTCCTAAGTGGATTAATGGCAATGGCAATATGAGAGATGCTAACGGCAAAGATGATGAACTACATAATATGGCCTTTGTAAAGAAATTACTTAAAGGCTTTCAGGATAAGCTCTAAAAGAAGACTATGACAAGCAATCCTACACACAAAAACGACAAGGTAAAGATATAGTTATACGTAGAACTTGGCGCAAAGATATGGCTAGTTTTTGGTGAAGTCATCATCACACTTTGGTACAGAACAGAGAAGGAGCCAAAAAGAAGGGCTAAACGACGAAGAGTCAAAATTATAAATGAAAACATACATATGGATAGAGTAATAGGTTTGTAAATGCATGCTGTGCAGTATGGCGCAAAGTGTCTGCTTGTGGCTGAGCATAATGACGAAAAGACCAAGCACTATCACATCATCTTTACAAACTATAACTTTGAGAAGCATACCATTTGAGATTTAGTGGCAGGTCAAAAACAGCAGAATTGGCCAAGATCTACAAGATATGGGTGCAGAGGCATTTGAAGGTCAGGTACTTCGTGGTAAGTCAAGTAAAAATAGACACAAGAAAGAATTTACAAAATGCACCAAATAGCAAAGTGAATATAAGAGTGAGCAAGAGTTAAAAAGAGAAAAATCTAGAAAAGCTTATAGAAGCGGAAGCAAATAAGTATATGCAAAGAAAAGAGCCTTTGTTGGGCGACGAGTACTTTGGGTTAGAGCCAAATGAAAAAGAGCTTTAATAGTAGGTCTTAGAAATTCTGTTTTTTGAACAAATGCAAGACATAACCATCATCATCCCGAGTGAGCAGCTAAAAGAAAAGGTGAGAGCTTCTTGCTGGGCAAGTAACAGAACAAAGCAAGATCAGAGGAAGATAAAAGAAAAGCATAGAAGTTTTAAAAAGAAAAAGAACGGCTAGAAAAAGAGCTAGATGAGCTCAAAAAGAGACCCAAGCTAAGCAAGATAATGAGATAACAATCCTTAGACATAAAACTAAAAGCACATACTAATCAGCAAACAAAGATAGATGAACAAAATGCATTGTTAAAGAGCAAGGATAGAGCAATCTCTAACTCGTAAAAAGCGAAAGCTTGCAAAAAGAAAATATCAGGCTAAGAGACTTTAATGACAAAAGCTTAGGTCTTTTGCTGGAAATAGCAAAATATCAACCCAGAGCTAAAAAGATATGATAGTAAAATGAAATGCCAGAGCTAAGAGGTAATTTTACAAAAGATGATGCTTTGATGGAGATGGGTGAGGCTAGACCTTATTGAAAAATTAGTTGTAATAATAAATATTCGCTACTTAATAGACTTAATATTGATAAAAATAATTATGATGATATAATTGCTCGTAACTATTAAAAAGGAGCTGAATATGGAAAGCAGTACCGAACCTGAAATACCGTTTGGTTTGTGATTCTATACGCAATATGTTAAGCGATAATGCTAGTTCTTTTGAAAAAGCTAAAGAAAAGTTTTCTAACTTGTCACCATCTGATATTTTAAATAAAATAAAAAGAGTGTGGACCGGAACTTGCCGGAAAAAGTAGAGTCAAAACTAAAAAGCAAAGAAAAGCAAAAGAAATGAGGCATTGAACTTTAAGCACTAGGGTATGGTATTTGAGGAACTAGAGCAAAAAGCAAATCGGAGCTTTATTGCTTTTTCAATATTTCTTACCTAATAATTAAGACTAGATACATGAGTTGTTTTTGTCTTTTTAAATTAAAAACGAACAAACAAGCCAAAATGTAGCTAAAGTTACTATTTATAGGACATATAGCCTTGTAAAGACATAAGTCCTTTTTAGTTTTTATTAATAAAATGACAACAAAAATTTAAAAAGGTATTATTATGAAGTCTTGATTTACTTGCAGCTACACATCTTTTGGTTTGCATGCTCAAATGCTGATGTGGTTATCAACGTTAAGGGTGATGTTGTTTATAGCATTGACGGCAAAGAGAGCAAAGGCTACTACAGCCACAAGCGGCCAAGAGATCATTTATATCTGTAACGGCGTTTTTAAAGATAACTGACGATGTTTTTAAAGCAAAATTACAACCTAAAAATCACAAATGACACCTACATAGCAGCTACCAGAAGCGGTTTTTCTCTACACTATCTGGCAAAAGCGCAAACTACATCTACGACAGCTTCTACGAGAGCAGAAGGAGGATGCGAGGAGATAGATCCCAGCAAAGATGCATTAGCTATAAGCGATCATATCATTAAAATAGAGATACCGCCAAGGTGACAAGTTTTCTACGAATTGACGTTAAAAACGAAGTATAAGCCCAGAGCTAGACATCTCTCCTAAAAATGGCGAGGGATAGATATGATGGATAAAGATGGATATGAGTCTCCTTGTTTTATAGTTAAAACACGATGAAGTTCTTAGATTTTTAGACAACAACATTCAAAAGATATTAAAAGGTTCAACATATTCTGACTTGTTTCAAAAGTCTAGCAGTATAGCCATATTCTTAGGGAATTCTTGCTATGGCATCTTTTGCCATTTGACAGCTTAGTCAAAGATCGTGAGATCGTCAGAGTAATTCTGGTGACTTTGAGTATGACATCAGTACGAAGAAAGTATGCCAAAGCACCATCAGCAAGCCAATCACATAGCAGTAATTCTAATAGATCAAGCATCACTCTGAGACAAACACGACCTAAGCGACGGACAAGGTGGCATCAATGTAACTTCACCCCCAAGAAAAGTGTTCTTGCTAATGTATTAGATGATTTTTAATAAAACCTTATCTGGTTCAGGCAGCAAACCAAAAACTTTAGTCTTAGACTACTCTTTAGAGTATCAAGCGACATTAACTCAACAGTCACTAAGGATGATCTAGGTCTCTATAGATAGACTAAAATTATATGCTAGCTCATATCCTATATATCACCAGAACTATAAATAAGCCTTTTTACAAGACTTCAAGCTAAAATCCTAACATCAAATTACTCAAACAAATATTTCTGAGCGATAAAGACGGAGTTACTCGTGGATATACGCCCTATCTTTGCGATGGCGATAAGACTTTAAGACATCTTGTCCTCAGAGCTTTGCAAATAGTGAAGCCATCTACTTAGTCCAAGAGAGCTAAGCTTTGATGAAAGTTTTAGATATAGGATACTTTATAAAGATCTAAAAATTGTAGATCAAGGTGGTAACAAAACATATACTTCAAACTATGAAAATATCAAATCTATCATGCAGCCGTGCTATCTCAGATAGACGCAGAGGAGTTTGATGATGCCATAGTGCTTATAGGCTCGGACTATCCGGGCTCAGGGATATACACAAAACTCCTATAGGTGTTATAAGTGGCGTTATAGCCTTAGCCAATGCATAATACCGCTCTTAATCTAAAGGATGGCATAAGTACCATACCAGTTTGGCTAGGTATGATATGTTATCTATTATTCTTTCTTGTGCCCTGCGCCAAAGCTAGCTAAAAGCACTCCACTATCGACGGAAATTTGTAGATCTTTTGAGATTGTCTTCTTTAGTGATATTTTTGTACCAGCAACAATTCTATTTTTATGGGTCATTATGTCTACATGGGTTGTGGTCTTGATAGTACGCTCATAGAGATAGTTATCTCAGTCCTTAAAGCTAAAAGAGTTAATAAAAACCTCAGCAAGACCCTCTTGGCTTTAGTTGTTATTGCTGTAATTATAGCTATTATGATAGTCGGCTTACTTTACTATGGATATTTAAAAATCATATTAAAGGATTAATCATGTTTAGAAAAAATTTTGTTAGCTGTTTTTCTAACCGTCTCAGTTGCGCTTTAGGTGCTACGCCAGATGACGCCAAAAGTTATGATACTACTGCGTTTAAGTGCTCTAAAGGTGGCAACTACCCCAAAGCTTTAGATTTTTATACAAAAGCTTTAAATATAAGAGAGAAAGTTTTGGTAAGACCATCCTGATACTGCCAATAGTTATAATAATATAGGCTCTGTTTATGAGTGATATGGGCTGATTATCCTAAGGCTTTAGATTATACCAAAGCTTTTAAATATAAAGAGAAAGTTTTAGGTAAAGACCATCCTACTCACTGCCAATAGTTATAATAATATAGGATTTGTTTATAGTGATATGGGGGACTGTCCAGCTTTGAGTTTTATACAAAAGCTTTCAAACACATCGAGAGAAAGTTTTAGGTAAAGACCATCCTACTACTGCCAATAGTTATATATAATACAGGATTTGTTTATAGTGATATGGGGACTATCTCAAAAGCTTTTCAGAGTTTTATACAAAAGCTTTAAACACTACAGAGAAAGTTTTAGCAAAGATCATCCTGATGCTGCCGGTTATAATAATATAGGCTCTGTTTATAGTGATATGGGGACTATCCTAAAGCTTTAGAGTTTTATACAAAAAGCTTTAAACATACAGAGAAAGTGAGGCAAAGATCATCCTGATGTTGCCAATAGTTATAATAATATAGGCTCTGTTTATAGTGATATGAGGATTATCCTACAGGCTTTAGATTTTTATACAAAAGCTTTAAATATATGAGAGAAAGTTTTTAGGTAAAGACCATCCTACTGCTATTAGTTATAAACAATATAGGTTCTGTCTATAGTAATATGAGTAATATCCCTAAAGCTTAGAGTACAAAAGCCTCTAAATATACAAAGAAAAGTTCTAGGTAAAGAGCATCCAAGCACTGCTCTTAGTTATAACAATATAGGTTCTGTTTATAGTGATATGGGTGATTATCCTAAGGCTTTAGAGTTTTATACAAAAGCTTTAAATATAAGAGAGAAAGTTTCTAGGTAAAGACCATCCTGATACTGCTACTAGCTATTATGTCATAGGAGAGTATTTGTAAAAATATTATTGATTACCCTAAGGCTTTTCAGAGTTTCATACTAAAGCTTTAAATATAGAGAGAAAGTTTTTGAGGTAAAGACCATCCTGATACTGCCAATAGTTATAACGATATAGGACTTGTTTATAGTAACATGGAAATTATTCTAAGGCTTTTAGAATTTATACCAAAGCCTTAAATATATATGAAAAAGTTTTTAGGTAAAAATCATCTTATACTGCTACTAGTTATAATAGTATAGGACTTGTTTATGGTGGCATGGAGATTATGCTAAAAGCTTTTAGAGTTTCATACTAAAAGCTTTTAGATATACAAGAGAAAGTTCTAGGTAAAGACTCATCCTAAAACTGCATTAGTTATAACAATATAGGTTCTGTCTATAGTAATATGAGAATTACCCTAAAGCTTTTAGAGTTTTTACACAAAAGCTTTAAACATACAGAGAAAGTTTAGGTAAAGAGCATCCTGATACTGCTACTAGTTACAACAATATAGGTTCTGTTTATAGTGATATGGGTGATTATCCTAAGGCTTTAGAGTTTTATTTCAAAAGCTTTTAGATATACAAGAGAAAGTTCTAGGTAAAGACCATCCTAAAACTCGTTATTAGTTATAACAATATAGGTTCTGTTTATAATAAAATGGGTGATTATCTGAAAGCATATAGCTACTCTAAAAAGCATACATGTGTTAAAACTAAACAGAGATACTTTTGAAATATTAGCAATGAACAAAAAGAGATTCTTAGAAGCTAACCGTTGGTATTTACCACATCTTTAACAAACGGTTACTCATATCAGCAAACCAGCTAAAGATAAAGAGGCCCTAAGTCAAGAAATTTATGAGATATTTATAAACGATAAGGGCATACTTCTCGATGACGAAAAACACCATAGCTATGCTAAAAATATCTCAAAAAGATAAAGACCTAACTTCTAAGATAGATAGTCTAACCGCTTAAAAAGAGCATACGCTAAGCTAGTAGGCACTACGCCTAAGCCAGAAGAGGCTACAGCTATCAGGATAAGCCAAAAGCGCTGGGCGAAGATATAGATACAGAGATAGAGATAGCCAAGATGTCACCTAACGAAACAAGAGCTTGTATAAAGATCTAAAGATCAGTGATCTCACAAGTCTTTTAAAGCCAAATGAGCTCTTTTGTAGATATATAGGATATTATGGCAAAAACTACTATATCTTTTAGTGTGGATAAAAAGTGGCGAAGTGGAAGTTTGCGTAACGATAAAGATAGTGACACAGCAAAATACAACTATAAAAAGACTTAGAGCTGACATAGATAAGATCATAAATGCTACAGATGCAAACTCAAGCAAAGCTTTAGGGAGCTATATAACATCGTTATAACAAATGGCATGGAGAGGATAGATACAATTGTCTCTTATCATATCTACAGATGGAGCTTTTGAGGCTACTACCTGTGACAACACTGCATGGATGGCAATGGGCTCTTACATGAGAGGCAAGCAGATACTTATACGCCTTCAGCTAAAGAGATTTGCCAGAACTCTATAGTGTGACATCAAAAGATGAGAAGGCAAAGATATCACTATGTTTGGTGATCCAAATTATGAGAGCACAGAGCGGAAAGAGTATGGAACATGGTTGCAGTTACGCCAAATGCAAATAGAGCACTGAAACTAGATCTATAAAAATATGGGGACATTTAAAAGACTAAGAGGTTTAAGAAAGAAGAAGGTTTAGCTCGTTTAATGGCGTAAACTTTCTAGAAGAACGAACGAAGAAAACATACTAACAGGAAGTCTAAAGATCTTACATATAACCACACATGAATACTTCATAAGTGGTAGAACATAACAACCCTATGTTAAAATCCAGGGTTGCGCTTAGCAGTTACAAATATAGGTATAAAGCAACAAACTGGTGAGGGGTCTTGTAAATGCGCTTAAGCTATCTGGACTAAGCCTAGATGGAACCGATCTGGTTGTGCTATCTGCATGCAGCGAAAGCAGGGCTAGTAGTCATTAAAGACACGAGCTCTGTGGCAGGTTTGCTAAGACATTTACAAGCTGGCTCTAAAATGTGCTAATGAGGTCTGTGGTCTGTAGATGACAATAGCACGGTGGGCTAATGAAGACACATACTGATACACGAGGGCAATGAAAAATTGCAGAAGTTCTAAGAAATGCAAAGATCAAAGATGATAAAGGCAAACATCCGTTTTGGGCTGCTTTATAATGAGCGAGGTAATACGATAGTTCAAAATAGCCACTAGCGATGCCACATAATATCTTGTGGCATCTATTGCTATATACTCCTTTCATACTTTATAATGTTTTAAATTTTTCAGCGAAGTTTTTGTTTTAAGCTTATATAGTTTAAACTAAACCTAGGTGTAAATTGTTAAAATAAATACAGTAGTTTCCATAATAGTCACCATATCAACTTTATTTAGTGCATATGACAGTATCTTTGAAAAGTCCTAAACAATAAACAAATGCCTTAAGCAAAAACAGACCTTTTTCAGCAAAGGTCATCTTGAAAGGACAGTTTTGCTTTCGGTTGTATCTTTCCTTTAAATAAAAGTCCCGTCTGGCTAAGATTTCACAGCAAGCTCGAGACGAGGCTATACTAAGTAGTTTAGTCAACATACTAAAAATGTCGGTAAATATACTAGAAAACTGCATTCGATACTGCTTGGATTATAACAAGCCAGTCGCCATACGTAACATACTGCATGTGATGTTATGTACAGTATGTGTGATGTAACGTCGAGCATGTGATGTCACATGCAGCACATGATGTTAGAGTATAGTACATGATGTAACGTACGGTAGGTGACATCATGTATGGTAGGCGATGTTATTGCATATTTTCGCGCAGATGAAGAGTATTAGGATGGGTGGATATTTCTCTAGAAAGATATTATTAAAGTTATATGTCTAAAAAGGCTGGCGGCGTATATCTCACAGTAGCAGTTATAACGGCCTTATCTTTTCTGTGACCTATAAATCTTTGTATAGTAACAACAGCTGTCTATAGCCCATATTGGCATATCTGCCAACTTTCTCACAGCACCACCGATTTGGCATCTCATCTAGACCTTCAAGACGATAGTGTGATGGCCTCTAGTGTAGAGTCGCAGCACCTGATCGAGAGCAAAGATGGTGCGATATGTTTATATATTGCTTCCAAGCTCTTCATAAAGCGTGGTGAAAACAAGGACTTTATACTTACTCAAGATGTTTATCTTTTCAAACTAGCAAAAATCGTCTGTACAGCATCTTGTATCTGCTGTTATCTTAGCTTCAGATGATGCGATGGCGCTATCTATATCGGCTGTGCCGCTACTAGCTTATCGTGGTAAATGTCTTTATGCTCACGACCAAATCTCCGCAACCATTTTTAGTTACAACATACTGGTTCATCCTTGCTACTGTGTATAGCATGTGATATTTCATTTGTGTTTCTAAAGCTCTTTTATTGGTACTACCTGTGGCATATGCTGGCTTCCTTTTAATAATATGACATGATTATAGCATAATTGTTAGTAATTTAGATGGCTTTGTCCACTTAATCGTAATAAATTCATTTCAACTTCTTTGCCTTTAATACACTAAGCATTTTATATTTGTAGCATATGTTCCAAGTAGTAGCTATACTGCTTCTCATGTCCCACTATTTGAGCTATGATATTTGGCTCACTTCTTGTTTGGACAAGCGTATCTATAAAATAGTGCCTAAACGAGTAAAGTCTTTTGTCGGTCGCTACTTATTGGCTTTCGTTGTGTTGTAGATCTCAGTATTTCTGAAAAGATCTTTATTAAGCTCACTTTTAAAGATGCTTATTTACACTAGCTCTTTGTTTTACAAACTCCATTAGTCAAGCTCTATTAACTTTACTATGCACTGGCACAAGCCTTATGGAGTTTTATATTTTGGTAAGCCTCTTTGCCATCATCTGTTATACTAAAGCTAAAGTCATTATTGTGCTGCACAATGTCACGTACTCTTAGCTGAACTATCTCGATTTATCCTCATGCCACTATACGCTGGCTATCATGGTTACATAGTATAGATCATTCGCACTTATGCGCTTACTGGTGACATGTTGGTCTCTTTAGCACTACGGACTATTTTAGAAGATGGCATTGGCACTCTTCTTTGCTATAAGGTGGCACCTCACGCTCCATTGGATTTATCTCTGCACTTTTACGTTTAGATCATTTACGATGCTCTTACTTATGTAGTCGCTGCTGTAGCAATGCTTACAGAACTGCTCTCTCTCTTATCTTATATTTTGTATGTTACTTGTGAGCAGCTGGTAACCGTGTGCTCATGTGTGTTATCCGCTCCTAGGCTTTTGTCTTTATATTTGGCTTTTGACTTTAGTCGTTTGGTAGCAGAGCCAAAGTATTTCTACCAAGCAGACTCATCTCGTGATATGGTTAAGGATATTCTTGCGGGATGGAAAAGCAAATTTAAACAATATGTGCCCACGATTTTCACTGATCCATAGTGCTGCTTGACCACTTTGACCTAACGCTAGTGTTAGCTGTGTAATACTTTTCAAATGCCATTTTAATGTGATGATCTCCTTGCTCTCTATCTTTTGACCAGGAGGAGACATGGCACTATCTCGGCTCTTGCACCAATTTTCTATCGTTTAAGCCATACACACCAAAGCTACTATCTCCTACTTTTTATGCGCTTGCGTATTAGATGGCCATCGCTAGTTAGTATTTGCTCTGCACCTCCTCTCATCACCTTTTTGTTTTACTAGCTTGGTATGAGTGTTAAGTCCGTGATCGTTGCTCGGCAGTTGCCATTATGGCATGTGGAAAATGCAGCTAGACTTTAATATCTTCTTTGTTAAGAGGCAATCCACTTGCTTCATCTGGAGCGTTGATGTTATCTTGGAAGCTATCTATATCGTTTGGCTCAAATTTGATAACTTTCATCTTGTTTGCTTAGGTAAGTCTGAGACACAAAGGTTTGTGCTCTTATCAGCTTTTGATATTGGTAGTTTAGGGATAATATATGTTTTCTAGCAGAGTTTGAGCTACGCTGGCTTTATCATCTTGATCTATGGCTTTATCTAGACTACTAGATAGAAGTACAGCCATGCTATTTAAAGTCTCATTACTTTTTATTAAGTAAATCGAGAAAAGGTATTATCTTTTTAAAAGCCTCTTTAAAATGCCCTATTTAGCGCATCTGCAAAGTCAATATCTATCTTTTTATCGCAAAGCGATGCTCTTTTTGTACTCTTATCGATCTTGCAAAAACTATCAACTAATGAATCTATAATTCCTTGATTTGGCTTCATATCAACTGCCTTTTGTTATGAGATAGATATACCTATCATAAATTCTAGCAGATTTTCTGGCTTTTAATAGGAGGGACAAGTCCCCAAGGAGAAAGATAGCTCTTGGGCATTTTAAGACTTTTCTTACTTTTGGTGCGATGACTTCGGTAGTGTCGGATCCATTGCAGTTTTTAGATGTACCATGGATTTGCAGTGGAACAAAAGTGGGACACTTGACTAGTGCTTATTGGAGTTGTTTTGTAATGAGCGATCGCAGGACTTTAAGCGATATTTAAGTATCTCATAAGCCGGGTCAGGGTTCAAGTCTCCCCGTGACACCATAAATACCTAAACTACGATGTTTCTACAATATTATATTGCAGTCACCTTTCATTAAATATAGCTAATGTGTAGCAAAACAAAATTCTATGTAACGAAATGTACCCAAGCTTGCAATCATAGCACGTTTTTATAAAACAACAAAAACTAATCATATATAACTGTGCAATTAATACAAATTCTAGAGTTCATATTTCGAGTTTTTGTGAGTACGCAAATTAAAAATACACATCTACATGTTTTAATCCAAATTTTTGCATTTATTTTTAAATCTACTAATCAAAATTTATTTATAGCAAAAGGCTACTCCTATCCAAAAAGCAATGATATGAATGAGATATCATCGAGCCGTTACACAAAAAGGTCTTTATATAGAGAAATGGTTTATATATAAGCAACATGGGATAGCTAGTAGAACATGACTTCGAGGTGTGTGAGGAGATAACTACCTAACCAAATTTCACGATTAATGTACACACTATAATCTATAGCAACACTTATACCTATGCGACTATCATAGATAAAAATAAGACACAACCTACTTTAATGATCAGTTTATTTTTAAAAATCTCTTTATATAAATAGACAATGGCAAATAGGTAATATATATGAATTTTAGATTGATACAATACTTAAACAGCGTTTTCAAAGAGTTGTCTTATTTAGTCTTAGTAGCATTACGTTCTGATATCAATTTTCTAAATTTTTCCATATCTTGTTTATCTAACTCCATATAGTGTGGTTTTAATGCCAAATCAGAAATACCAATATCAACCAAAGTCTTGATTAGTTTATATTCCAAGTGTTCATATTTTTCTACAAAATATTTTTGATTTTCGGGAACAGTTACGTAATTATAAAAATATAAAAAGGCGTTACTATTAAAAACATAGCTAGAAAAACAACAAATAACTCATTATGCCACCTCTATATCCTCGTCTAATATGCCACAGTGTTTCATGCCTTGAATTAATGCATTTCTGACCTCATCTCGTTTTGTCTACTTAGAAACGTAAGCGACTGAGAGCCAAAATGAGACATCGTTATTACTTAGATTATATCTAGCATGCTTTTAGTATATTTTTGCCTTTTTCATCCGTGAGTTGTAGACCATCTTTGTGTATCAAGATATACTCCTTCTATATCACGCAAATCTACATCCTGTGTCCAAAAATAGTTTTAAAGAAAGGCACCCAAAATAATAGATGCTATGATGGAATTAGAAATATCAACCGCAGGACATGTAAATAAATTATTTTGGTATTAATTTTATATGTCAAAATTTAGCAAAATATATTTTTATTAGCGAAAATATATGCAAATCCATAGAATAAGTATGGCTGTTTTAATAACTTGAGGGGCAATTTTAGTAATCCTCACTAGCGTTATATACAAACAAAACAAAACGGTATTCCAGACCACTTTATGAATACCCATACTCTAAATATAGCAGTTTGCTACATCTCTGACAACATACATTTTATTTGTCCCTCTCCATTTGTCTATTTTATAAAAACACTCAAAAAGATACTTATTTAGCAAAACTAAAATGCATGTTTTAAAAACCAGACAAGGTCTCATAAAGCATAGACTGCCTTATCTGAGAGTTTAACTATATTTTTACTACTTAAAAATACTTCATCATTAGCTGGGTCTTTAACAAAAAGCCTAGTTGCTTTATTTTATCTACTAAAAATAACTACCGTTCTAATATAGTCATCCAACACTTCTAGCTCATCGCCATTTTCCTCAAATTCATATTCATCAGCTACACCTTCAGATGTATTTTGCCAAAATGTTTTGAGGTAAATAAAGATAGTTTCACCTCCTTCTGGCGATAACATGCCAGAGTCTACACCATCCTCGTTAGCACCTATGCCAAACGATAACTCTATACTATGAGCTAAATATTTCATACCGCCGTCTACTATTTCATCCATATTTTATCATTTATAGAATAGACGCTTTTTCCACCCCAGAAAACCATGCTCGTAAATGCGTTTTCTAAGCTTCTATTGTTAAATGACACCTAGTTTCTTTAGGTCTATCTCTGAATGACTATACTCATTGCCTTGTTCACACTCCACACCTTCAAAATTAATGGGCTCATCTTCCTCCATCCATGGCGTATTCTCATAGCAAAATATCGTCTGGTGTTGCGGTATCAATATCATACACCTTCTCACTATCAGCATCAATAATTTCCACAATTATCATAAAACTCATCAGCATCATTTATCTTATTATATGCCTCTTGTATTTCCTTTGCTTTTTCATCGCTATCAAACCTACCTATTGCTATTTCTCCACCGAGTAATCGCCCATTAGAATCTAGACGGACTGTAGAGGATATATCATCTTCGTAGCTCTCATTGCATTGTTCCTCTTCATCATCATATTCAATTCTAAACTCCTCAAAACTCAATTTCTGTAGGATCTATCTCACCACTTGCTATCTTTTTCTTTATATAGTGCTTTTTAGGTCCAGGTTTTTAAGCTTTGTTTAAACTCCTCAAAAACTAATTTCCTGTAGGATCTATCTCACCACTTGCTATCTTTCTTTTATATAGTGCTTTTTGGATCTGGTTTTAGTTGCTCTTTAAAAATCCTCAAAGCTTAACTCTGATGGATCAATTTCTCCACTTATGATTTTTCTTTATAAAGAGACTTTTGCATCTTTTTGTCTGAGATATCGGCTTTGGTTCTTTTAAAAATACCTGCTCCGTTTTACTAAAAGACTCTAAATTTGCTAGGATCTGAAGCTATTTTGCGAGACGCTTTATTTAATATCTGATTCATTATGATCTTCACCCGCAACATCTACTAGTCGAGAAATCAAGATATACTTTGACAAGAAAGGTAAGACAATTTCTTGTATAAACTTATCGTCTTTGTTGTAAAAATGAATATAATTCATATCTGCACGTTACTATTCTTTTAGGGAATATTTTACGATTTATTGGATTACTACAGAAATACTATCTATATCATTAAGTCTTATACCTTCTTTTGCTGGTAAAAGCATCGCAGTATACTTTTTGTGGGTAAAGAAGCCTTTTTGCGCTTCCAAAAACAGTATCATCAAATAAAAACAATAGGCTCATTGTTTTCAATATTTGAGTATTCTTTTTGGCGTTTTTCTATATGATGCCCTAGTATCATCGTTTTCGATATTGAAAAACAAAAATAGCCGCTTGACATCAGAGAACCAAGGTTCGCCAGAAAACATATTTAAAATATTCATTATCTATCCTTTATAAAGATTTTTAATTTTATCAGTATTTTTTAGAGACTACCTAATAATAGTTTTTAGAAAATTCAATCCCGAAGCTACAGCTTTTAAAAAGCTTCATGAGTCTCCATTTTTCAACCGGTCCAAATTGGGATAATCACTAATGGTAAAAATGCCATACAAAATACATGTATCTTTTGTATATATTATCGTCTATTTTTATCAGTCTTATCACGCATTTTCGCTTTAAAAGCTTGGTCGTATCATCAGTTAGTTTATTTAACCTAAAATCAGCTATTAGCTTTATCTACTTGCCCAACCAGTTCATTGCTTTGCATTCTACTCTCCTTTGTAGTTGTATTAATGAAATTATAATATATATTTTAAGACAATTTTATGTCTTTTAAATTAGTAAATATACTCTTTTTATTCTAGAGATAAATTCATTTTCTTTGATTTTGATCTCATCGATGCTGGGTTCGTTTGAGTACGTAAGTTCTATGCCATCTACTCTCGGTTGGTATTTAAAATTTTTCAAACCAAGAGTGGCTATGGCATCTATCTATACTAAATTTATTCATAGGGATATAAAAGACCGCCAGCTATTACGTTTCTGCCTTGATTTTGATAGTGAGCTCATATATGTATTTATCTGAAAAAGTCATTTCTATCAACATCACCTAGTCCGTATTGATCCTTGCCTGAGCATACTCATACGCTTATATTTGGTATCAAGCACGAGCACCTTATCGCCGTTACTCATAACTATATCAGGGAATGATCTTTCTTGCAGAGTTATCTTTATAAAAGCTCTATTTTTTGGGCTAGTTACACTCCAGTCTTTTAAACTCTTTTTGCAAAAAGCTTACGTATATAGATCTCAAAAAGCTCAGCCCACATCTACCAAAAGCCTAAATTCCTTTACCATTGCTTTTGGTGCTAGAATCTTCGTTTTCTATGATTAGTTTTGCGTATTCTAAGACTTTTTTATGGGCGTAGATTGGATTATGCAGTGCTTTTTAGATTTAAGGCATTGTGTAATGACATTAGGCGTTACAAGTCTTGGCTCCCTTTATCTCGTTTAGATAGCTTAAAGTGTTTATGACCGGTTTTATCAGCTCTTTTACTCTTTTGCACCATCTTTAATAGCTTTATGTAAGAGCAAAAACTATATCGCTATATCTTGTCTCTCTCTATTTGTGCTAGAATATTTTACCAGCAAATGACATCTATAATTTAGTACTATCGACTTTGCCCATAACCTTTGCTTCATGATAGCTTTGTCTTTATATTCTTTAGGCAGTCCAGTAAAAATGCGCGCTCTAGCGCTTGTATAAAGAGATAATAGATGACGATCCTTGACAGATTTTTCTTAGCATCTATGGATTTGCCAAGCGATACGTCATCCACGTAGATATCATTTTGCAAAACGCAGTCATCCCGCTCTAAAAATTTATTTTGAAAATCTAGAGTTTATCTCATATCTATGCCATTATGGATAAAGCTTCCTATGAAAATTTCCAGCTTGCACATAAAGCCCATCATCTTTGATTTTTGTGCTAATGATAAACTCATCTTCTTTTTCTTTTGAGTCTGGCAAAAAGAGAGAGTGCCGCCATTAGCCACATACTCACTTAGAGTCAGGCCAATTCCGTCTTTTCTTTCTTTTGTAGTTTTTGTCTTGCTCTGTAATTTCCGAAAAATTATCATTTATTACTATTGCCATATTTATCAATCAGCTTTTGTTTTCATGTCATTTAAACGAGTTTCTATGTCTTTTACCGCTATACTGAGTTCTTAAGTACTCTTTTAAAAGCGGGCTTATATGTCCTTCCCAGAGCTTGCTTATCTCTTTTTGCTTAAATTTTTGGTTTTAGGAAATATGAATGCCCAAGTTCGTAGCTGTCATCCAGCCCTAATCTTTATCGCTAGTTATATACTCATTTATATCTTGCAAAATTCTACATATGTTTCAAGTTTATCCTCGCTTGATTTATCAAAATGTTCAGCTATTACATCATAATTTCGCAACCATACCTTTTTCAAAACAAATCTTCTTCTAAAGCGCCATATCAAAGCTATCTATGCTTTTATCTATATCGTTCATTGTGCCGATGAAGTATCGATTTCAGGCACTCAAAGTACCTGACTTCATCTATATAAACAGCGTGTTTTTCGTTATCCCAAAGCGATGATCTGCTGTTTTACTAGCATGCCTTGTAAATTTTCGCCCTCATATCTTAGTCTTTTGTCCTCTTCAAGACACAAAAGTAGCTCACAAAGACCCTTGAAAGCTCAGCTCTATTTATCTCATCAGCTGACAGTAATATTTTTGAGTTCTTCTTTGCCTTCTTGGCTATTTTAAATTTCTAAAAGCATCAATACATCTGCTTAAATACCATTTTTAGCTCCACTCATCGCTCCATTTTCTATACTGGTTGGTTTTTACACCGTCCATGAAGTCCTCGTAGTTATAGCTTGGGTGAAACTGAACTATTTTATATTCGTGGTTTTTCTACTAGTTTTCTAGCCTCTATGGTTTGTTTGGTTTGATATGTTTTTCCAGTACAGGGCACCGTAAAGGATGATATTTTTGAGACTCAAAGTCTATGCCCACTGCTCCACATATACTCTATCATCATAAAAATATTTTCCTCACCCTTTTCTCATTTTTGAGAGCATCTTTTAAGTCTATTCTCTATATCTTTTTAGTTTTTCATCAAGATCATCAGTGCCTTGTTTGCAGTATATGCTCTCAAAAAGTAGCCATAATAGCTTCCTTGAGGCGTTGCTGATTATTGGCACGTATTCTTCTGGCTTAAAAAGATGAAGCAGGGCATTATAGATCGAAGCCGTTTTTCTTTTTCCGTTTATCGTGATACTATTTCAAGCTCTTTTAGAATGTCTATTTCTTTGTCATTTTCATCATTTTTCTAAATATTTTTGGGTAAAATACATTATATAAGCAAGTTCAAAGGATTTATTGCTGTAATAATAGCTGCCGTGTGAAGCAAAACCGTTAACTGAAGTAGTTTTAATTATTATTTTCATTATCATGCTACCTCTTCCCAACAATATTTAGGAATGCCCTAATAATTGTTACCATATCTCAATCCTAGAGGGCATCCTCAAAGCCAAATAATATTAGCCTAAGGTCTATCACGTCATCAGTAATAGCACCTATTAACTGATCTTTTACTACTCTATCCAAAAAAATGACTTCTTTCATTATCTTTTGTTTTTCTATCTTGCTATCGTCTAATTTTTCTACAAAATGATCAATAAGAGCTCCACGTTGTCTTCTATTTATACTTTCTGTAAAATAGATTTTTCTACCTTTCAAAAATATTTCTTTGTATTTTTGAAAAATGCATCTTCATAATTTTCAAACGCCATTTTTCTCCTTAAATTGTGTGATCTAAATAAAATATATAATGCAATTATTATCTATTTTTCCTAGACTTTTTATGTCTTATTTTTATGCTAAAAATTAAAGACAGTGTTATTTTTATTTAAATATAGATTAAATAAAACATAATAATTGCTTTTAACAAAAGGGTCAAATAATGAGTATAAAGTTCTTATCAAAATCACTCTATGTAGAGGTCTTCAGTGTCCAAAAATCACTATGGCTTAAAAATATAAATCTGATGTTTTAGAACAAAAATACGGACCCTAATATATTTGAGACTGGGAATATGGTAGGAGAGCTTGCTTGTGAACTATTTAGTGGCGGCAAAAGGATAGATTTTGATGGGAGTAGTTTTAATGACAAGATAGATCAAACTAAGAACGTCTACAAGATGGTAGAAAAATAATATATGAAGCTACATTTTTGCTTTGATGAAAATTCTCGTGATGGTAGATATATTGCAGATCATTGATGGAAAAGTCATTATAAACGAAGTAAAAGTAGTACAAAGCCTATCTGATGTCTATATAGATGATGCCCAGCATCCAATATCATGTTATTAGCTCATTGGGATATGAAGTAAAGCGAGTCAATATAGTCTATCTAAACAATCAATACATTCGCGTAGCGAGAAGTTAGAACTAGATAAGCTTTTTGTAATAATGATGTAACAAATCGACAAATTTCACTCATGCAAGGCGATGTTATTAAAAACATAAAATTAAAAAGAGACTATAGATGACGACGTTGAGCCAATTGTAGACATAGTCATTGTTTTAAACCCTATGAATGTGATGGGATGAATTACTGCTGGCAAAAGGCAAAGAAATATATCTGATAAAATTCCGTATTTAATATCACAGAATTAATAAGCAAAAAGCAACTGATCTTTATCAAAAATGGGATAGAAATACTGCCGACATTAAAAAGAGATGGATGCCTTTAATGCAAATCAGCAAACTACAGATAAACACTAAATTAGTGGAAAAAGATTTATAAACAAAACTGCGATTAGAGTTTTAGCACGCTTAGCTATCCGCTCTATCACCCAGTTTTTGAGACGTTTCACAAGCTGTACCAGATTTTATAGGTATTAGACCATATGAGCCGAATGCCTTTTCAATTTTCTATACATAAAGATTATAGCAATGTAAAACAGAGCATCTTGGATTTCTTTAGCTGAGGCAGGAGCTGACCGGGTAAATTAGCATTAAAATTAGTTGATACATCCCACAAGATGTTTGTGTATTAGCTTATCATGCTAGTTTTGAAAAAGGAGTAGTGCTAAAATTGGCCTCATTTTTCCACAATTTTCATCTCACCTAATGAATATATATGGCAATATCAAAAGATCTTGAGACGCGTTTGCAAAGAATATATTACCATCGAAAAATGTGCGGAAGTTCATCCATAAAGAAAGTTCTGCCAGCTATAGTACCTAACTTTTGAGGATGCGTATGCAAATTTGGATTTAATCCATAACGGTGGAGAGCAATGAATGAATACGCAAAAGCTAAATAACAAGACTAGAAAGCAGAACAAGATATGGTTAGAAAAGCGCTTTGGGGTATTCAAGATGGGATACACTGCTATGGTTAAAGGTTTTAGAAAAGCTGCATGATATCGCAAAAATAGGCATATAGATATCTGACACTAGAAACAAACCATAGTAACCAAATTGGCTTTTAAATTACTAACTCTAAAATGCACCCAGCATTCATAAAAACTATATTCATTGAGAATTTTGCTTAGTCATAGACTTTTATCCTTGAGATATCAGGTAGCTCATAGCCATAGGGTCAAAATCCAAAAACTATCAGCAAAGATGACTTTTAAGCATATCTACCATCTAGATATACAAAAAGTAGAGTGATAGGGACATAGTATACTGGATATGCGGCTATGAGCTAGATGATGATATGTTTGCATTACCGTTTGGTTTTATGGGGTGAGAGATGGCCAATAATTTGGTTTCTATAACAGCTCACGATAATCTACCTTCTCAAACTATCATACTCTGACTTCACATCCTGATCTTTTGTGTTCTGCTACACTTGATGGTTGTTTTGTTTGCTCTGCTCAAAGTTACTGTCAAGTCCTTGACCATATAACTCTTGCTTTGTTATTTTTAGTGAGCCAAATGATATATGATCATTTGCTAGAGATATATTATCTGTTTCATAACGCTCCTTTAGCTTATTAAAGCCTTGCATATCTTGCCAATCTTTCATATAGGTTTTTATATTATAAATTAAGCATTTATAGTTAATTTTAGCTATGTCTGGCAGGTATTTTTAAAGCTTTCAGTTCTATTTTATAAAAGCTAAGTAGTATCTATTTATATCTAAATGGCCATCGATAGCTTTTTACGAAGCCTTCATATTCATTTTGTTTAAGTCCTAGCTTTTTGAATGAGATCATCATCATAAAACCCAGTTTTTCATCTTTCTAGCTGCTTCATCCATTATCTCTAATGTAGATATATGGGGTATAGTGTCTATTTTGGTTAAAAGTAGACTGTGTTTTCTTCTGGCGAGTAAAGATATCTACCACTCTTGCCAGAAAGTATTTGATGATTTTTATATTCTTTAAACAGAGTGCTCTCGTCAAAGTATTCTATTAGCTCTTTTTATTGGGAAATCTTTGATAGACATGAGCTTGATAGCTTGCTCTTTTAATATGCAAGTTGGTAGTCTTTTGGCTCACAGCTAAAGCTCATATTTTCTTAGATTTTGTGTAGAAATTTCCTCTATGGCTTTAACATCCATATTATTAATATCTGTTTTTAAGCTGGCATCTTCAATAGCTCTTGTATTATCCAAAAGTTTTTCCACTAATGCCCTACAGTTCAGATCCACAGTACCGGGTGTGATATTACTGAGGATGTAGGCTCTACGGTTGTTACTATGTTATATAGCAAGCTCTCTTGTTATCTCTTTTATGTATTCATCATATTCATTTTAAGCTTGGAGCCTGTTGTGGGTATGATGAGTTTCATTACTCTACTTTTGTATCTGGTGTTTGATAAGTGGTTGGATATGTAAAACCTTTTTATTCCTTTGCTTTGCAGTATTATTGCAGGCATCACTTATAATAGGTAGGTTATCCTATATCATATATAAGCGTGAGTTATGACCATCAGCACGATAACTTCTTACTTTTATCTTTAGAGACTTGCCACTGATATGGCTGAATAGTTTTTCAGTATTGATTTTAGGTTGTATGGCTCTATTTTGTATCATTTCCCAGTTATTTGTACGCCAGGTTTTTGGGTTCTTGTTTGGCGTACTAAAGTCACTGCTCCATAATGTTATCTTTGGCTCATTTTTATTGGCTTGAAGCTCTATAAGCATTTGCTCTGGTTCAGTAACTACGTGAAACACGTCCTTTTCTGCCATTTACAGAACTATCTTTACATTAGATCAGTTAGATTATAAGTTCATAAAAGAACCATCCTCTTACTTTATATTTGTCGTTTACCATTTTGCGGTTTTGCGGTGATGTTCATTTAGCATTGATCATGGCAGTTCTCTTTATATCACTGCATTAAGCCTCTTTGCCCTCTCATAGTAGTCTTTTTGAGACTCTCATCTTCTTCTATCATTTGCCCAATAGATAATCAGCTGTAGCAAAATTTGCAGCATCAGCTGCGCTCTTCAACATATATTTTGCTCTTTTGTGTTGCTTTTGGCTCGATCACCACATCTGTTTCTATCTTTATCGTGTATCTTTTTCTTGCCTTTCCTAACTGTGCTACTTTTAAAGCTTTTCCATATTGCTAGTTGGTCTTCATCCACTTAAAGGCTCTATATTATTTAGACCATACTTGTTAGATAAGATGTCAGTAACTACTCTTCATTTCTCTGCTGATTTAGCCATGATAGCTTTAGCTTGTTGTTTGGATGCACCTTTTGTATATATACTCCACCAGTTTTACACTATGAGTAAATTTCATATTTTCAAAAGAGACTATTATATGGATGTGAGGCTCTCTCTTTGGTGGTTCGCCATTTTTATGTTTTTGTTTAATACTCTGATTTTCTAGTGCCCCTTCTGGACGAGGAATGTATGGCTCTTCTTTGATTATAGGCAGATGAGCTAACATAGTAGCTCATCTATGTCGTGATTTGGGAAAGTGGGCTAAAAGTCATTATAAACTCATCTATATTGCCACTTTCATATAGTCTGCTCCACTCCTCTGAAGTAAATGACAAGGATATATAGTATAAGTAGTTATGTTTCTTATTCTTTCTTGCTCTGGTGCCTTTCGAGACATCTCGATAGATCTAAATTCAGCCGGTGGCGAAAATCTATCATCTTTTTCATCTAGTTAGCTTTGAATCTCTTTTCTTACAGTTTTTAGATAATCAGCTACGCCTTTTTGCCCTTGAGATCCTTAACTCATAGCTACTCCTTATTATGCTTAAAATTTCAGTGGGACTGATTGAGACTTTTGTACAACTCTTCTTGTGTCTGCAGTATCAGTTTTTAATCTATATCGCCACTAGTCTTATAAACTATATTTAGTTTCTTTTGCTATTTGATTGATGATTGCTAAAAGGTCTGGCAAATTTTGCAATGATTGCTGGATCTAGCTCTTGCTTTTTATAGATTCGAGATTTTCCAGCACCATTATCTATGAAAGATGAAATGATTTCTGATCTTGATATTTTTCTAGTTCTCTAGCCACTATCAGATAATTTGCTATTTTGCTGAAGTGATCGCTGTAAAGGCCTGCTATCTGACATTTTTGGCATATGATATCCTTTCGCCAAAATGTACTAGCCGAGATGAAGCGTTTTAACGCTCATATCTCGCATTGTAGCCCTCAGCGAAATCAAGAGTTATACAAAGGTATGAAAACGAAGTGTCGCCCATTGTGATGTCTTGCTATTAAATACCCGCATACTACAAACATTGCTGTCGCCATTTTTGTTTAGCCATTTAGTAAAATCTTCGCTAGCTTTTTGACTATCTTGGTTGTAGATATGGATGATAAAGCCTTGAAGATTGGACGCTTTATTAAGTACTTTATCTAGACTGCTTTGTAGGTGCAGGTTGGCTTCATTGTCTTATGGCTATCATAAAGCGGTAGCCAAAAAGAAGATCACTTCTATAAATACAAAAGGCAATTAATGCAGATATTATCTTCTTCATCAAGAGCTAAAAGATGAGTTGATCTTCGATATAGTTTTGTCTGCACCTTTTGTAAGTATTTTTAAAGTTGTTTTGAATCTCTTCTGTCGCGTTCATAAAGTTCAGCACCTCCTTGCTCTATAAGCTCTATTTTCTTTGAAAGCTTTTTATCAAAGCTATCTGCAGTTTGATTAAAAAGTTCAATATTATTTCCTAATATTTTCCACTAGCCTTATTACCCATTTCGATATGTTCTTGTAGACAATTACGGCATTTGCCGCAACTGCTGTATCGCTACTCTTGATTTGATTAGTGCCATTGCTTAGCTCCTCATATTCTTGCTATTATCTTCTTTGGGTACGAGAATGTGCATGCATCAGAGGTTGATTGGCATTTGTTTGCCTCAGACTCTTTCCTCCATTTGGAAAACTCCTTATTTGATAGCTTTACGCTAAGTACTTCGATTACTAACACACTCTTTGAGTGTTGCTTGTTATGAAGCAAGACCTCAATACATGCTTGTTGATCTCTTGTTTTGTTTTATTTTTCTAATAATTTTCAAATCATTTAAAATTGTTTTTTACTTGGCATTTTTCTCCTTTTGCCATTTAAAATTTACAGAGACAGCAATAGCCATCTCACCAAATGGGCATGACTTATAGTGTGACCATTAGCTAATATAGTAGTTGTTGATAAGGTTTTATTTAAGTAGTTTAAAAGTAGATGAACGATTACAATAAGATGCTTACAACCTATCGTAGGAGTTCTCTTAAATACTTAAATAGAGCCTCTACACCCTAATTTTGATCATATTGCCTCCTTCGACTAGAGTACATCAAAAACTAGGATGATTATAAGGGCATCTTTATGGCTAGGTCAATAAATTAAGCTTCGTTTGGAAGTGCGATGTATCAATGATTTGCTCACAACTGCCTCCTAACACTATAATGCTTATAAAATGCTTAAGTAAATATTTATTTATATAATTGATAGTTCAGAAATTTCCACTACATTAAAAATAATTTTAATATTCTCTACTTTTTATTTCATTTCAGTAGTATATATTCCTCAATAGTTGTGTCCAAAAACCATATAAAATAAAATTAGCATCTTTAGCTAATACCTTTTAGAATATTATAAAAGCTTTTCGAATCTGAATGTATGTCAGCACAATAAAATAGCTATCAAATATCTTATTATCAAGACCACATCCTAGATTTTTCGTTTTTATTAGATATTACTTAAATGACGTATCAAATACTTATATTAGTAAAAAATATATTTTATTGTGTATAATAAGGCACAACTTTTAAAAGGGAAATAATATGAGTTTGACATTGATTAGTGGCACAGCCTATGAACAAAAGCATGGTTTCAAGGATGAAAAAAATTTCAACGGGTTGTTAAGGATCATGATAATTCGATTTTTACGATATATTAGTGAAAATCTAGAAGATACTAAAGAATTATATCATCAATATATTGATGATGCATCATCCACTATATCGCGGCTACAAATAAAAACATTGAAAGTTGGTGTTTGTTGAGGATCTTTCAACTATCTAATAGAAAGGTTGAAAAAGAGGATCTACAATCAAAGGTTATGCTGACGAGGTCCAAAAAAGATGTTAGCAGTATCTAAAGAGATAAATTTCTAATCAAAGAGGCACTATGAGCGGCAACGACAAAGAAGCCTTGAGCTTATCAGATACTAAAAGAGCTGGTCGCTACTGAAAAAATTTGATGATGGCTCATGGGCCTTGCAAAAAGCGATGTGAGCGAAATTTCATTCTTGGACAATGAGGCACTAACGGCTGTGGATGAGCTAAAAGGAGCTTATGAAAAGGGCGATGCGTCAGATATCTTTGGCGTTCAAAAGGCAGATGAATTTGAAACTAAGCCGTGAGATGATATAAACCTGAACAATTCTTGTATAGCAAGTGATGTAAGTTATATAAGTTTATAATGTCTGGTTTCTAGATTGGTTCAAATTTACTTTAAAAACATATAACTCCCAGTCAATATTAGGTAATCAATATTGACAGGAGCTATAATTACTTCCTTTTTAACTCACTATCTGAAAATAACCACTACTTCTCTATCATAGCCTCACATCTTCATTATATTCTAGCTTGTTTCTCTATGATACTTGAGTCAGCAAAAGGTGGTGTTCTTATCTGAATATCATAGCTTCTAGTTCGATAATATCAAAACGGATCATTGGCCATTAGAAGCCTTATCTTTAATTGCCCTCTTTATCATTCCCATGGTAATGTAATATAGTGTGCCAGATCATTGCGTGGTTAGATGAGCAATCCATATCTATGTCTTTATTAAATTTTGAGCTAATACAGTATAGATTATCCATATCAGTTCTTTTGATGTTAACTCC
>BNJV01000524.1_pt1 | contig 162752 bp, 220 predicted proteins | sample 8540591 | NCBI WGS metagenome assembly BNJV01 (sample SAMD00202457, study PRJDB9452) | human saliva metagenome | host: Homo sapiens
TTATGGATAGATTTTTTTAGAATTATTAACTAACCTAAATGATTTTTATGTGGACATATTTTCTGATAGGGTTAGTTATAGTTACTGGTATATATTTTACATTTAGTACAAAGTTTGTACAATTTACATATATAAAAGAAATGTTTAGACTTATTACTGAAAAAGCCTAAAGTAGGAAAAGATGGAGAACAAAAAGGTGTTTCTGCATTCCAAGCATTTACAATATCAGCAGCATCTCGTGTTGGAACAGGGACTATTGCCGGAGTAGCTATTGCGATTGCTATGGGTGGACCAGGTTCAGTGTTTTGGATGTGGGTTATGGCTTTATTTGGAGGAGCATCATCATTTGCTGAGTCTACATTAGCCCAAGTATATAAGGTGCGTGATAGAAAAGGTGTTTATCGTGGGGGACCAGCTTACTATATGGAAAAAGGTCTAGGTCAAAAATGGATGGGTGTGCTATTTGCGATTGTTATTTCGATAACATATGGTATAGCTTTTAACTCAGTTCAAACAAATACGATTGCTCAAGCTTTACAAGTTTATGATATAAATCCAAGAGTAGCGGGTATTGCACTATTAGTATTAACAATTTTTGTAGTATTTGGTGGTGTAACTAAAGTAGTAAAAATTACTCAATGGTTGGTTCCTGTAATGGCAGTTTTATATTTATTTATTGTATTAGTTATTATGGTATTAAATTTTGACAAATTACCTGGGATTTTAGTACAAATAGTTAGATCTGCTTTCGGACTTGAACAAGTTGGAGGTGGAGTAATAGGGATGGGAACATCTATATTACTAGGTATTAAACGTGGTATGTTTACTAATGAAGCTGGACTAGGGTCAACACCTAATGCAGCAGCGACTGCGGATAGTACACACCCTGCCAAACAAGGTTTTATTCAAACTTTAGGGGTATACTTTGATACATGCTTGGTTTGTACAGCAACAGCATTTTTAATTTTACTATATCCTGGTGTAGAGTATGGTGCAGGTAAACTGCAAGGTATCCAATTAACTCAAGCGGCATTAACTTCACAAATAGGTAGTATAGGTACTATATTTCTTGATTGTAGCTATCTTTCTTATTTGGGATATAGTTCAGTTATTGGTAACTACTACTATGGTGAAACAAATATTCAGTACTTTACTACCTAAAAAATGGGCGGTTAATATTTATAGAGTTATAGTTTGTATATTTGTTTATGTTGGTAGTGTAATGGATTTAGATATAGTTTGGGGATTTGCTGATGTTACGATGGGATTAATGAGTTTACTAAACTTAATAGCTATTATAGGTTTATCAGGTGTAGTTTATGTAGTACTAAAAGACTATGTGAAACAGCATAAACAAGGAAAAAGATCCAGAGTTCTATTTAGATAATTTACCGATAAAAAAATTAATAATGCTACAGCATGGAAAAAAATAAGAAAGAAAAAAATAATATTAGGAAAAGTAGTTTATTTATTAAACTACTTTTTTTAATATATTGAAGAAAATAATAATTGAATTTTAATTTTTTTTTAAAACATTCAAAAACACCTTAGATTTAGGTTATTGATTGACGTCTATTATTATAATTAGTATAATAAAATTACTATTAATAATGTAGAGGTATTTGTTATGTTAAAGAAATTTAATGATAAGTTTAATAGTTTACCGAAAAGGGAGTTCAATTTGTTTTTAGCTATTGAGCTGCAGCAGCAGGTGCATATATTGGTTATACTTTAGCTTACAATTTAGTAACAAGCTTTATTAAAATAAAATCGAGTATTTATACCTATATTAATTTATAATTACAAAGGTGGGTACTATTGATGATGCTTACTTTTCTTACTAGTGATTTTCTATAAAGTACTTGATTATTGTTAGAATATATGATAATATATTAAACATATTTTAATTATAAAATATATGCGATGAGCCGATAAGTAAGAGTTCTTGCGTACCGTAGGATACAGAAAAGAAATCAGTGGTTGAGAGATTTCTCCTAGGCAAGACTTTGAAGTAGACGGTGAGCATTTAGAGTGAACATAAGTAGCTTTTAAACGTGGTTAGAGCGTTAATCTTATTAAGTGCTAATAATAATTAGAATAAAGGTGGTACCACGGAAACTTTCGTCCTTGTTGATAGGATGGAGGTTATTTTTTTATCTAAAAATTTGATTTATTTTTTTAAATAGGTAATAAGATAAAGTAAAAATCACCAAATATATAATATGAGATAACAAAATTAATAACAATACCTAAGGAGGAAAAAGTCATGACTGAAATGTCTACAAAATATAATCCAACTCAAGTAGAACATAATCGCTATAACTGGTGGTTAGAAAAAGAAGTATTTAAAGCAGATAATAAAGTAAGAAAAATCCATATACAATAGTAATTCCACCACCAAACGTAACAGGTAAATTACATATTGGGCATGCTTGGGATACAACATTACAAGATATGTTAACAAGATATAAAAGATTAAAAGGTTTTGATGTGCTTTATCTTCCTGGTATGGACCATGCAGGTATTTCTACTCAAGCAAAAGTAGAAGCAAAAATGCGTGAAGAAGGAATTAGCCGTTATGATTTAGGACGTGAAAAATTCTTAGAGCGTGCGTGGGATTGGAAAGAAGAATATGCAGGATATATTCGTGAGCAATGGGCAAAGCTAGGATTAGGACTTGATTATACTAGAGAAAGATTTACTCTAGATGAAGGTTTAAATAAAGCTGTAACAAAAATTTTCGTAGATCACTACAAAAATGGGACAATTTATCGTGGTGAAAGAATTATTAACTGGGATCCAGTTCAAAAAACAGCATTATCAAATATAGAAGTAATTCACAAAGATGTTGAAGGTGCATTCTATCACTTAAAATATTTCTTAGCTGATGGTAGTGGTGATTACTTAGAAATAGCAACTACAAGACCTGAAACATTATTTGGTGATACTGCGGTAGCAGTTCATCCGGAAGATGAAAGATATCAAAAATATATTGGGAAAACTGTACTATTACCAGTAACAAACAAAGAAATTCCTGTTATTGCAGATGAATATGTAGAAAAAGATTTTGGAAGTGGTGTTGTTAAAATTACTCCTGCACACGATCCAAATGACTTTGAAGTAGGAGAACGTCATAACTTAGAACGTGTCATCGTTATGGATGAAGGTGCTGTTATGAATGAACATGCTGATAAATATAATGGTATGGATCGTTTTGAATGCCGTAAAGCATTAATAGCGGACCTACAAAAAAGTGGAGTTTGCTTCAAGATAGAAAAACACCTTCACTCAGTAGGTCACTCAGAACGTAGTGGTGCTGTAGTGGAACCATATCTTTCTAAACAATGGTTTGTTGCTATGAAGCCACTTGCTGATAAAGTATTAGAAAATCAAAAAGATAAAGATGGAAAAGTTAACTTCTATCCACCTCGCTTTGAACATACATTAAATACATGGATGGAAAATATCCAAGACTGGTGTATTTCTCGTCAGCTTTGGTGGGGACACCGTATTCCAGCTTGGTATCACAAAGAAACTGGAGAAGTTTATGTTGATGTAAATCCTCCAAAAGATATCGAAAATTATGTTCAAGATGAGGACGTTCTTGATACTTGGTACTCTTCAGCTCTATTCCCATTCTCAACATTAGGATGGCCAGATTTAGAAAGTGAAGATTTCAAACGTTACTATCCGAACAGCTGTTTAGTTACTGGATATGACATTATTTTCTTTTGGGTAGCTCGTATGGTATTCCAAGGATTAGAATTTACTGGGGTACGTCCTTTTGAAGATTGTTTAATCCATGGATTAGTTCGTGATGAGCAAGGTCGTAAGATGAGTAAGTCATTAGGTAATGGAGTAGATCCAATGGAAGTAATAGAAGAGTATGGAGCAGACAGCTTACGTTACTTCTTAGCTACTAACTCAACTCCAGGACAAGATTTACGTTATTCAACTGAGAAAATTGAAGCTAGTTGGAACTATATTAACAAAATTTGGAATGCTTCTCGTTTTGTAATTATGAACTTAGAAGGTTTTGAATATAGCGATATAGATTTAAGCGGTGAAAAAACTCTAGCTGATAAATATATCTTAACTAAATTAGCTAAAACTATAGAAGATTTCGAAAGATTATTTGAAAAATATGAGTTTGGTGAAGCAAGCCGTATTCTTTACAACTTCGTATGGGAAGAATTCTGTTCATGGTATATTGAAATTGCTAAAATTTCACTAAATGGTGAAGATGAAGCTGCAAAAAATACAACTAAATCTATTTTAGTTTATGTATTAGATGCTTCTCTAAAAATGTTACATCCATTTATGCCATTCGTAACTGAAGAAATCTGGCAACATATTCCACATGAAGGGGATAGTATTGTAACTAGTGAATTTGCTAAAATTGATGCTTCATTAGTATTTGAAAAAGAAACTGAAGATATGCAATTTATCCAAGATGTTATTACAGCAGTACGTAACATCCGTAGTGAGGTAAATGCTCCAATGTCACGTGAAATTCCTATCAAAATCAAATACTCTCAAGATAGCGTAAAAGATGTACTTCTAAGTGGTAGTGCATACCTAGAGAAATTTGCTCGTCCTAGCGAACTTATTATAGAACGTGAAGTTGAAGCTAATGAAACAGATATAAGTAGAATTTTACCAGGAGCAGAAATCTATGTATCATTAAGTGATTTAATAGATGTAGATAAAGAAAAAGAGCGTCTAGGTAAAGAATTAGATAAACTACAACAAGAATTAGATCGTGTTAATAAAAAACTTTCTAATGAGAAAGTTTGTAGGTTCAGCACCGGAAGCTGTTGTTGCTAAAGAAAAAGAAAAACAAACTACATATCAAGAACAATATGATAGTGTAAAAGAGCGTATTGCAGCATTAGATAATCTATAAAAATAAAAAGACAGTCAAGAAAAATAATCTTGACTGTCTTTTTTTATCTTTTTAGTAAAAAGAAAGTAACTAGAATAATTATTACAATATTATAGATACTGCAATCTATTATAGCTTCCCTGTCTTTGACGGGTAGTATCTAATTTTTATTATTCCTCTGTTTTGTTCTCTTCTTTATCTTTTTCTTCTACTGTTTTTTCTTTATTAAGAACTTCAGTTTTTAGTTTTTCATTTAACAGAGTTAAGTTTTTTTCAGTAGTTTCATTTTTTTAAATTCTTCTACTTTTTTTCTTGTACTTTATCATCTTCAACATTCTTTTTTTAATATTTGCTACTTGGTATTTTATAGCACTTAGTGTTGATTGAACTTGTTCTTTATAGTTATTGATTACTGGTTTAAGTTCGTCACCAGCAGCACGAGCTGTAGTGATATTTTCTTTAAATTCTTTAGAGTAAGATTTAACATCAGCAGCATGTTCTTTTATTTCAGCAACATTACTTGAAAGTTCTTTTCCATAATCTACTGCATTTTCATAAGTGTTTTCTAGGCTGTTTTTTAGTACGTTTAACTACATTTTTTTAAAGTCATTATACATGTAATTAACAGCTTCTTCTACACCATTCTTCTTAGTATATCTAATCATACAACGAGTATAACCGTAATAATCTTTTGCTTTTTTCTTAACATAATTAGCGTGCTCATCCACTTTTTTAGGATTTTTTGTGTAGAAATTAGCTACAGCTACACCACTACCAATTACAAGGAGTTTAGATAATTTTGACATATTTAATTCACCTCAATTTATTTTTTTATATTATATCATATATCCCTAGAAATTTGAATAAAATAAAAAAATTTTTGTAAAAATATTTGTTACATAATTTTTCATTAAAAAGATAATAATAGCATTTAAGAAATCGATTTATTTATAGTTTTAAAAATATAAAAAAATTATTTTGTAAAAAGATATAATAATTGTTAAAAATGATAATTAATTTAGGTTATTCCGAGTTAATTATTACACATTAATTAAAAAAATAGTGTTGAATTGATGTGTAAGATATTGTATAATGATATATGTAAAACAATAAAAAGGAGGAACAATGAAACTTACTGATAGACATAAGGCTATAATTGAAATAGTAAAAAGTTTTGAACCAATTACTAGTGATGAAATTGCAGAGAAGCTTTCTTTAGGGAAATCTACATTAAGAAATGATTTGGCTGTTTTGGGAATGCTAGAAGTACTAGAAGCTAAACCAAATGTGGGATACTATTACAATTATGACTTTTCACCGGGAGAAAAAAAGGAAGAAATAAAAAGTAAATTAGTAAAAGAAGTAATGGGGATTGCAATTACTGCAAAAAGTACAGCAAACTATGCAGATGTATTATCTAAGTTATTTATATATGATGTAGGCACGATTTTCATTGTTAATGAAGATGGCCACTTAGTAGGAGTTACTTCAAGAAAAGACATGTTAAAATTATCAAGAAATGCAGATGCGGATACTTTACCTATAGCGCTTGCTATGACAAGAGTTCCCAATGTGATTTATATTCATGAAGATGACCTAGTAAGTGATGCACTTAGAAAAATTATTTTACATGAAATTGACTGTTTACCAGTTGTAAGGGAAGAGGCTGGTGGAAGAGTGATTGTAGGAAAAATTTCTAAAACTACATTAATCAAATTATTATTAGAGATACTGGAGGGATAGGATGTTAACTGTACATATAATATCCGATTCGATAGGAAATACTGCAAAAGATGTTGTAAAATGCAGCTTTAGTACAGTTTTTCTTATTCGGATGCGAGATATAAGATTTTAAAAAATTCTAATGTTAGTACAAAAGATAGAATTGAATCTATAGTGGAGAATATAGAAAAAGATGATGTAATTGTACAAACATTAGTAGATAGGGAGTTAGCTGAGTACACTAAGAGAATTGCTGAAGAAAAAGGGATAAAAGTAATTGATTTACTTAGTGGAATGTTAAATGTTTTTGAAGAGAAATTAGAAGTGAAACCAGAAAATAATCCCTGGTTTAATTAGAAGAATGGGGACAGAATACTTCAAACGTGTTGATGCTACTAGAATTTGCTGTTAAATATGATGATGGGAAAGGATATTAACGGCTTAAAAGAAGCTGATGTAGTAATTCTAGGAGTATCAAGAACATCAAAGACACCACTAAGTTTATACTTAGCTAATAGAAATATTAAGGTAATGAATGTACCAATTGTACAAGATTTAATTTTACCTGAACAACTATATGAAGTAAAAAAAGAGAAAAATTATTGGTTTAACAAACTCTGTTGAACAACTAAACAAATTAAGGGAGCAAAGACTTAAAAACACTTGGTGTTGATCAAGGGACAGACTATACTGACGAACTTCAAATTTTTCGAGGAGTTAGAGTATGCTTTGGAGATTATGGAAAAAATTGGTTGCCCTGTAATAGATGTACAGAATAAGGCAATAGAAGAAACTGCTGAAATTATTATTAATATAATGAGGGAACGCGGTTTAGAGGTTTAAACAAAAATTACTATATTATTTAAAAAGACGAAAAAAAATTAAAAAAATTAATGGGGGAAGAAAAAAATGTCAAAAAAATATGTTTATAATTTTTAGTGAAGGTAATAAAGATATGAGATCTTTATTAGGAGGAAAAAGGAGCAAACCTAGCAGAAATGCAAAGTTTAGGTATTAATGTTCCTCCTGGTTTTTACCATTACAACTGAAAGCTGTAACAGTTACTATGAAAATGGTGAAAAGAATTAAACCTGAAATTTTAAAAACAGATAAATGAACAATTAGAAATACTTGAAAAAACAATGGGTAAAAAACTTGGTAGTTTAGAAAATCCACTTTTAGTATCAGTACGTAGTGGTGCTGTTTATTCAATGCCAGGTATGATGGATACTGTTTTAAACTTAGGATTGAATGATGAAACTACTATAGTATTAGCTAAGAAAAATAACAACTATCGTTTTGCTTATGATAGCTATCGTCGTTTTATTCAAATGTTTTCTGATGTTGTAATGAATGTTGAAAAATATAAATTTGAAGAAGTTCTAACTAGAGTAAAAGAAGCTAATGGATATGCTCAAGACAGTGATATGAATGAAAAAGATTTATTCAAAGTTGTTGAAGAATTTAAAGCTATCTATAGAAAAGAAGTTGGGTCGTGAATTCCCAATGAGCGTAAAAGAACAACTTATGTTAGCTGTAGAAGCTGTATTCAAAGTCATGGAATAATAACCGTGCAAAAGTATATAGAAGACTACACAATATTAGTGACAAATTAGGTACAGCAGTAAACATTCAAGCAATGGTATTTGGGAATATGGGAGATAACTGTGGTACAGGTGTTTCATTCAGTAGAAACCCTGTAACTGGTGAAGATAAGTTATTCGGAGAGTACTTAATTAATGCACAAGGTGAAGATGTTGTAGCAGGTATAAGAACACCAAAAAATATAAGTGTATTAGAAGAAGATATGCCACACTTATATAAAGAGTTTGTGGATATTTCTAAAAAATTAGAACATCACTATAAAGATATGCAAGATATTGAGTTTCACTATAGAAGATGGAAAATTATATATACTTCAAACTCGTAATGCTAAGAGAACACCGAAATGCAGTAGTAGAAGTAGCTGTTTCATTAGTAGAAGAGGGAATAATTACTAAAGAAGAAGCTATTTTAAGAATTGGTACTGAAGAAATTAATAAACTTTTACATGCTACATTTGAAGAAAAATCGTTAAAAGAAGCAAAACAATTAACACAAGGGTTAGCAGCTTCTCCTGGTGCTGCAGTAGGTAAAATTTACTTTACTGCACAAGAGGCTGTAGAAGCGGCTAAGTCACATCCAGTAGTGTTAGTTAGGGAAGAAACATCTCCAGAAGATATTGAAGGGATGGTAAGTTCTCAAGGTATTGTTACATTACGTGGTGGTATGACTTCTCACGCAGCTGTAGTAGCTCGTGGTATGGGTAAATGTTGTGTATGTGGTTGTCAAAATATGATAATTGATTACAACGAAAAAACATTGAAAAGTATCTGATGTAGTACTTAGAGAAGGGGACACTATTTCTGTAGATGGAAGTAGTGGTAAAGTATACTTAGGTGAAGTTAATAAAGTAGATGCACAATTTAGTGATAGATTCAAAAAATTACTATCATGGGCAGATGAAATTAGAGAAATGAAAGTATTTGCGAATGCTGATAATGAAATTGATGCTAAAGTAGCATTTGATTTCGGAGCAGAGGGAATAGGATTATGTAGAACAGAGCATATGTTCTTTGAAGAAGATAGAATTAGTCTTGTAAGAAAAATGATTTTAGCTGCTGATACAAAACGAAAGAGTTAAATTCTTAGAAAGATTACAACCTATTCAAAGTGATGATTTCTACAAAATCTTCAAAGCAGCAGAAGGAAAATCTGTTAATATAAGATTATTGGATCCACCTCTACATGAATTCCTTCCAAAGAGATGATAAAACTATAGCTATTATTGCTGAAGAAAGTCGGAGTAACTGTAGAACAGTTAAAAGCTAAAAATTACAAGTATTGCAGAATTCAACCCAATGATGGGACACCGTGGTTGTCGTTTAGGTGTTACATATCCTGAAATCTACTTAATGCAAGCTAAAGCTATTAGCTCAGCTGCAATAAGAGCTAGAAAAGAAGGTATAGTAGTAAATGTTGAAATCATGATTCCTCTTGTTGGACTTGAAAATGAGTTATCAGTACTAAGAGAACAAATCGTTGACTTAGTAGAAAGAGAAATCCACCTATATAATGCTGAATTCAACTACAAAGTAGGAACAATGATAGAGATTCCTAGAGCTTGTATAATAGCTGATAGAATAGCTAAACATGCTGACTTCTTCAGCTTTGGTACAAATGACTTAACTCAATTAACTTTCGGATATTCACGTGATGATGCAGAAAAATTCATTGATATTTATAAAAAGAAAAATATCTTAGAATCTGATCCATTCGTACATTTAGATGAAAGTGGAGTATTAGAGTTAATGCATATCGCAGTTGATAAAGCAAGAGCAGTAAAACCTGGAATTAAACTAGGAATTTGTGGTGAACACGGAGGAGATGAAAAATCTATCCTATTATGTTCTAAGTTAGGACTAGGATATGTATCATGTTCTCCATACCGAGTAATAATTGCTCGAATTGCTGCAGCTAAAGCAGCTATTGGAGAAGTTGAAGGAGCTTCAACAAAATAACTTATAAATAAAAGGACCTCAAGGTTAATTAAACCTTGAGGTCTATTTTTTTATTTTAGTGTATATTTTCCAGTTTTATAATCGATTGTTACACCTTTTTGGTAGTTGTATATAAATACGTTGTATTTAACACTTGCTCCATTATCTTCAACAGACATAGCTTCCATAATAACTCCTTGAGCTACAAGGTCTTTATCTTTGAACACTGGTGTAACTCTATAACGAACATGTTTATTTGTCTTTTTAACATAATCAGCAACTTGATTTTCAAAAGGAATCATATTTAGATTCATAAATCTTGTACCAGTCATAAGGTTTTTCTCATTATCATTTTCACCTGCTAGTTGGAATGCTATTAAGTGTGAACGATCGTATACATGAGTTCCTTTATTGCTTTGCCATCCACTAGGACGAACGTTTAAAATCTCTGAACGTTTTTCTGTCGGCATAAGATCAGTACCAACAATTGCATTTGCTTGACCTACACGTTTTAAACTATCTAAATCACTATAGCTTTCATATGATTTTGTAGATAAATCATCTTTAGTAAAATATGGTGTATTATTATTTAATACTTTATATTTGATTGCTCATCAGATGCTTCACTCTCGCTTGGTGCAGATAATGAGTTTAGTACATCTTGTGGAATAGATGAAACATTAGAAAATGTTGTTTTACTTGATGATTTATTAGTAGTGTAATATGTAATTGCAAAAGCAGCTACAATAACTAATATAATAGAAACAATTGTAAATAGTGAAATTTGTTGTTTTTTTCTTTTAGCCATAAAGCCTCCTTATAAAATTTTTACAGATAAGAGAGCGACTTACAAATTTAACAATATTGCTTAGTCGCTCTAATTAGTAATTTAGAAGAGATACACTTCTAAAAAATGTTTATTTAAATTTTTTTATTTTCTTAAAATAATTGATACCCATAGCATCTTTTACTTCATCTAGGGTAGAAGCAGCTACACTTTCTGCTTTTTCACTTCCCGCTTTAAGCATATTATAAACTTCTGCTTTATCTTTCGCAAATTCTTCACGACGTTCTCTTATTGGACGAAGGAAACTCTTGCATAACTTCGTTAAGACGTTTTTTTAACTTAACATCTCCAAGACCACCACGTGAATAGTGTTCTTTTAGTTCAGCTACTTCATCAGTACGTGGATCAAAAATATCAAGGTATTTAAATACTACATTTCCTTCTACTTGTCCCTGGATCTTCTACACGAATATGGTTAGGGTCAGTGTACATTTTCATTACTTTATCTTTGATATCTTTTTCGCTATCCCCTAAGTATATACCATTATTAAGACTCTTACTCATTTTTCCTTTTCCATCTATACCAACTAGACGAGCATGATCTTTAGGAGGAAGAATGATTTCTGGTAAGACAAGAACGTCTTTATTATAAATTCTATTAAAGTCACGTACTATTTCACGTGTTTGTTCAAGCATTGGTTTTTGGTCTTCACCAACAGGTACATGTGTAGCTTTAAAAGCTGTAATATCTGCTGCTTGACTTACAGGATAAGTGAAAAATCCTGCAGGGATACTTTCTCCAAATTTTTTATCATTGATTTCTTGTTTTACCGTAGGATTACGGTGTAGCCTAGAAACTGTTACTAAGTTTAGATAATACATATTTAATTCAGCTAATTGTGGTATTTGTGATTGAATAAATATTGTAGTTTCTTGATGGATCAAGCCCAACAGCAAGATAATCAAGTGCTACTTCTGTAATATTTTCTATAACTTTACCAGGGTTATCAGCGTTATCAGTAAGTGCTTGTTGATCGGCAATCATAACGAATATTTCTGTATCTTCTTCATTTTGTAAAGCCACACGATTTTTTAAAGAACCAACATAGTGTCCTAAATGTAGTTTTCCCGTAGGTCTATCTCCAGTTAAAATAATTTTTTTGACATAAGTGAGTAAACTCCTTCAATGTAAAATTTTGTTTTTTCTCTTAATTATACCATATATTTAGAAAAGTTTGGTTTGAATAGGTTTAAAAAAATTTTTATTTTATGTGTTTTTTTGTTTAGAAAAAAATTGAATTTTTGTATTATAATATATATATTAAGAAATAAGTTTATTAATTAAGGAGATTAATATGATATATATTGAATCAAAAAGTAATGACCCACGCTATAATACTGCATTGGAGTTATATGCTTTTAATGAATTAGCAAAAAAAGATGATGTTTTTATGTTATGGATTAACAAACCCATGTATCGTTGTTGGTAAAAACCAAAATACAAGGGAAGAAGTTAACCAAAAATTCTGTGATGATAACGGAATAAAAATTGTTCGCCGTGTAAGTGGAGGAGGAGCAGTTTATCATGATTTAAACAACTTAAACTATACTATCATTTCAAATGGTAGAAGCGGAGAAGAATTCGACTTTAAATCATTCTCTCAACCAGTAATTGATGCATTAGCTTCTCTAGGTGTTAAAGCAGAATTCACAGGTCGTAATGACTTAGAAATCGATGGAAGAAAATTCTGTGGTAATGCACAGTACGTTCGTTCTGGAAGAATTATGCACCACGGTTGTTTAATGTTTGATGTTGATACAACAGTTCTTGCAGATGCGTTAAAAGTATCTAAAGACAAAATTGAGTCAAAAGGTATTAAATCAGTTCGTTCACGTGTAACTAATATTAAAGAACATTTACCAAACCAAGATATGACAGTTCTTGACTTCGTAGCAGCACTTAAAAAATATATGAGTGAAAAATACGAAATGACTGATTTTGTAGCTACAAAGAAGATGAAGAGGCTATTTTAGCAATCCAAGAAGAAAGAAATAACTCTTGGGATTGGGTATATGGTAAAAACCCAGACTTCAATATTAAACGTAATAGAAGACTTAAAACAGGTAAAATTGAAGCTAATATCTTGGTGGAACATGGTGTAATTTCTAGCATTAAATTCTATGGAGACTTCTTTGGAGTTATGGATGTAGAAGATATAGCTAAGAAATTAGTTGGAGTAAAATATCAAAAAGAAGATATTAAGAAAGTGTTAGAGCAAGTTGATATTAACTCATACTTCTTAGGAGCTACTTTAGAAGAAGTAGTTGATATATTAGTAGATTAATACTAATCAGGGAATATAAAATTATGATTATAACGACAATACAAGATGTACCAGGAATGGAAATTTTAGAATATAGAGGTCTTGCTACTGGAGAAGTAGTAGCAGGAATTAATGTTGTTAAAGATATTGGAGCAGGTATTCGAAACCTTTTTGGTGGACGAATCAAAGGGTACGAAGATGAAATTATTCAAGCAAGAGCTGAAGCTTTAAAAGAGTTAGAAGCTCGTGCAGAGGAGATGGGTGCTAATGCTGTTATTGGAGTTAGAATTGATTTTGATGCTCTAGGAAGCGACGGTAACAATATGCTTTTAGTTACAGTTACGGGAACAGCGGTAGTAGTAAAATAAAAATACAATTAATAATATAATATAGAGGAAAATAAATTTAAATGAAAAAAATATTTAATTTTAAAAAGATTTTTTCTGTCTTACTTTTAACTATAGCATTAGTAACTTCTGTGGTGTTTGTATCTGGTTGTAGTAGTAAAACAAGTACTACTCAAAATTCTACTGAAGTTACATATAAAGTAAGTCAAGAAGAAAAAGATTATTTATCAAAACGTTTTTCAGATTTATCGAAAAACTAATAAGGAAGTAGTTGGGTATATCTATGCTCCGGGTACTGATTTAGATGAACCAGTTGTTCAAACTAATGATAATGAAACATATCTAAATAAGACTTTTTGAAGGTGGAAATGTTCCATTTTTAGGTACTGTATTTATGGATATGGACAATAAAAAAGATTTTAAAGATAGATTAACATGGCTATTTGGACATGCACGTGGAAGTAAATTAAATGATCATCGTATGTTTAATGATGTAAACTACTATGATAAACAAGAGTATATGGATAGCCATAAATATGTTGTAATCGAAACTCCTGAGAGAAAATATTACTATGAAGCGGCATTTTTTTAACTATTGTTCCTGAAACAACATCATTTTTATCGTATAGATTTTTGAAAATGATGAAGATTTCTTAAAAACAATTAACAGATGTTAAAAAAAGATGCTAAAACTAAAAAAATAATAATGTTGAATTAAGAGGAGATGACAAGTATGTAGTGTTATCAACTTGTCGAGAAGAAGATGAAACAATAAGAGCTAATCTATATCTACGTCAAATTCCAGACAAAGAAATGGATGACTTTTTAGCAAAACATAAAGATGAATTAAAAATATGTAGCAAAAGATAATATAAAAAAATCTTATGACCTTTTGTGTCATAAGATTTTTTTATTTATCTGAGTTATATTATTTTTTTGGCATGTTTCTAAATTCTCTAGTCAAGAAGAATAATGAAACTGCGAATGCACAAATATCAGTTATAGGTGTAGCATAAATTATTCCATTTAAGCCGAAAATATGAGATAAAACAAGTAGCATTGGTAATAGAATTACTATTTGTTTTGCTAAGGCTATTGTAACACCGATTTTTGGTTTTCCAATTGCTGCAAAGAATGTTGAACTTGAGATTTGAATACCGTTAATAAAGGTGAATAGTAAGAAAAATCTCATATATTTAACTGCAAATTCAAAGTATAGATCATTACCATTACCAAATACTGAAACGATTTGTTTAGGGAATGCTTCAAATATTATAAAGAATATTACAGATATAATTACTGCATATTTCATCATATAGTGCATAGTTTCACGTACACGTTCAAATTTTTTAGCACCGTAGTTAAAACCAAAAATAGGTTGAGCTCCTTGTACAAGCCCTATAATTATTGAAATAAATATTATATTAATTTTAGCAACAATTCCAGCTACAGCTATAGGAATATCATTTCCATATACACTTTCAGATCCGTATATATTTAGTAAATTATTTGTTACTACCTGAATAATCATATTTGAACCTTGAAATACAAATGATGTCATACCAAGAGAAATTGCTATTTTTTTAAAAAGTGAAAATTTAGGTATAAAATCTTCCTTTTTAAATTTTAACACTTTTTAAATCTAGGGAAGTAGAATAGTAAAAATAACAGCAGATAAAAAAATTGACTTATCACAGTAGCCCATGCAGAACCAGCAATACCCCATTTAAAACCAAAAATAAATATTGGATTTAAAATCATATTTAAAACTGCTCCAAAAACTATTCCAAACATCGAATATTTTGGACTATTGTCAGAACGAACAATTGGGTTAGTACTAATAGAAATTAGTAGAAATGGAATACCTAGTGAAGTTATCCCTGCAAAAGTTTTTGCGTATTCTAGTATTTCATCAGTTGATCCAAATGCGTACATAAGTGGCTCTAAAAATATTTGAACTAATATTGTTAAGATAATTCCAATTAGAAATAGAGAACTAACAGATGTTCCAACAACAGCTTTAGCTTTTTCTGGATTACCTCGTCCTAATTCTAAATTGAAATTTGCTGCAGCGCCTATCCCAATCATAAGACCGATAGCAAGACATATAGTAGTAATAGGAAAAGCGATGTTTGTTGCAGCGTTACCTAAGTATCCGACCCCTTGACCGATAAATATCTGGTCAACGATACTATAAAGTGCATTGACTATATTAGCTGTTATAGCAGGCCATGCTAGTGATATAAGCAATTTTTTTACGGATTTTGTTCCAAGTGGATTTTGTACCGTTGATTCATTCATAAAATTCTCCTCCAAAGTTAATTAAGCGATTTTGTTTAAAAGCGAATAGAATATAGATATTTCATCTTTTGATAGATTTCTTAATGCTTCTTGTTCACTTTCTTTTATTAAATCTTTATGTGTAGAAACTACAGAATGACCTAAGTCAGTTAAGTGTATTGAAAAAGAGCGTCTATCTACAATTCCGCGTTTTCTTATTACAAAACCTTTTTCCTCTAATACATTTATGTTTCTACTAACTATATTACGATCTTTTCTATGAATTTCTGAAAGTTGCGCCTGAGTTACGCCTTCATTTTCTGAAATATATAATAATGTAATGAAATGACCGTGTGTTATGCCAAGCTTGGCTAATGGTTCTTTTGTGTAGTTTCTCATTACTTCTAGTATTGTAATAAGTTTGTGACCTAATGAATCTTCTAACATATATTTTTCTCCTAAATTAATATACCTTATATATTGTATACCTAGTATATTATTATGTCAATAAAAAAAGAGCAAATTTTTAAAAAAAATAAGCTCCTTTATATTTTTCTGTAATTTAGTGTTCCTTTCCGCCAGTAATCCTTCTATCATTCTTTTTATAGTATTCAGCAGATGTAACAATAATATATTTTTAATGCTAAGATAATAATTTCCAGGTCCATAAAAAGGAGTATTCGGTTTATCTTTAATTTGCTCTTTAATAAAAAGGTATATGAATAAAAGCCTGTTTCTATATCAGTGTATTTAGTATTAGCTAAATATAAACTTTCATACATAATATGATTACAAACAAATGTACCTGCTGTATTGGAAATTGCTGCAGGAATATTGTTATTAATTAGTGTTTCAACTATTCCTTTTATAGGAAGAGATGAAAAATATGCATTTTCTCCATCTTGACGTATTTTTTCATCAATAGGTGAGTTATTATCATTATCTGGGATTCTTGCATCATCAATATTAATAGCTACACGCTCAACAGTAATTTTATCCCTACCGCCAGCTTGACCAACACAAATAACGATATTTGGGGAAAACTCTGCTATATACTTTTCCAAAACCTTAGAGCTTTTCTTGAAAATAGTAGGTATTGTGACTTTTTTTATGATTATATCACATATACTGTCTGGTAGGGAATTTACTGCTAGATTAGAAGGGTTGATGGTTTCATTTCCAAAACTATCAAAACCTGTTATTAAAACTTTCATTTGATAAACCTCTCTTCATATTACTATTAAATAATATATATTATATGATATTTTTTTAAAAATAATTTAAATATGAAAATAAATATTTATATAAATTATTTTTTTCTATATATTATAAATACAAATTGTAAATAAATTTTTAAAAAAATGATATTATTAATAATAGAGGTGAGGGAAGTGTCGAGAGAAGAAAAATTAAGGACAATTATTAGTACAATTGATAATTCGGAGTATAGTAATAATAAAGATAATAATATACAACATAATTGCAAGATGAAAACTTTTAAAGATCCTCAAGAAACATGGCTTTCAAGTACTTTTTCGAAAATGAAATATGCAGATTATAAGCCGTTTCAATTTGTAGATGGGGAAGGGGTAAGGTGTTCAATATATCTAAGTGGATGCTTATTTGCTTGTAAAGAGTGTTTTAATGAAAGTATTCAAAATTTCAATGCAGGAAGTCCTTATACAGTGGAACTTGAAGACAAAATCATAGAAGATTTAGGAAATTCTTACGTTCAAGGATTAACTCTTTTGGGAGGAGAGCCTTTTTTAAATACACAAGTTGCTATACAGTTGGTAGAGCGAGTTAGAAAAGAGTTTGGAGATAAAAAAGATATTTGGGTTTATAGTGGGTATACATATGAACAACTTCTTAGAAGTAGTGAAGATAAAAAGAAGTTATTGGATCTTTGTGATGTATTGGTAGACGGACCATTTATGATATTTTTAAAAGATTTAAGCTTGAGATTTAGAGGGAGTAGTAACCAACGAATAATAGATATAAAAAAATCAACAATTGATAATGTTGTCTTATATCTTGACTAAGAAATACTTTTTTTGATAATATTTTGTATATAATAAAAAAATTAGGGATATATAATATCTCTAATTTTTTTCGTTTTTTTATTTAAAGAGAGGAGTCTTGACTTTGAAACAAATTATTGAAATTTTCAAAAAGTGATATTAAGGAAATTTTTTTCGTAAAAGTAAACACATGGATAATAATTATAGGATTGATTTTTTTACCTTCCATGTATGCTTGGCCTAATATACTATCATCGTGGGACCCATATAGTCATACGAATAATATAAAGGTTGCTGTTATTTCAGAAGATGAAGGAGCAACTGTAGAGGGGAAAAATGTTAATTTAGGTGAAAGTCTTATAACTAATTTAAAAGGTAATAAAAATTTAGATTGGCAATTTGTTTCATCAAAACAACAAGCAGAAAATGGTGTTAAAATTGGAGATTTTTATGCGAGTATTGTAATTCCTAAAAGTTTTAGTTCGGATATAACATCTATAACACGAGGAGAACTTAAAAAGGCTACAATTGAATATACAGTTAATGAGAAGATAAATGCTATTAGTCCAAAAATCACTAATAGTGGTGCCTCAGCCCTAGCTAATACGATTGGGAAAAACTTTGTAGAAGTTGCAAATGGGGTTATTTTTGAAAAATTACATGAAGCAGGAGTTAAATTTGAGGAAAACCTTCCGGCTATCGAGCAAGTTAAAGAAAAAATTAATCATTTAAATGATAACTTTACAAATTATGAAAATTCACTAAATGAGTTAATTGGTAAGGTAGATCGTGGGTATAATGTTTTAAATACTATACAGGGAACTTTACCAGAAATAGATAGAGCAGCTACTAATAGTATAATGCTTGCTAATAAAACAAATGTTACTATTAAAAATATTGAGAATTTTAATCAAATAATGCTTAAAAATATTAATACTCAATTTGATAAAGTAATAGAAATATCAGGAGAAGTGGTTAAAGTAGCGGAGTTAATTCAAAAGAAACCAACTAATCCTGAAGAGACAAAAGCCAAAATGAAGGCATTAGATAGTAGGTTTGAAGCTGCAGAAAAAAGGTTAGATATAGCGAAAGATATTTTTGAATTTCTTAATTCGTTATCAGATCAAAATCTTTTCCAAAAACAGTTGACGAAGATAAATACTATGGAAAGTGATATAACTAAATTACGTTCATTAAATAAAAAAATATATAGTAATATTGATAAATATGATACTATTGGAAATAATGTAAAAGTAGAATTTTTAAAAACATCTAAAAGAGTTAACAGAAATTCAATAGACTTCAAGAAAAAACTGAATACAGAAGTAGCACCACTTATAAAACGAGTTCTTACTAATGCTGATACAAAAATAAGAAATGTGAGTAGTGTTATATCACGAGCCCAAGCTCAAATACCAACAATAAACGCAAAAATTAGTGAAGCAGAGGTTAAGATTCAAACAGTTCAAGGGAAATTACTAAAACTACAAGGTGAGATGCCAGAAATTAAAGAGAAAGTACAGAAACTAACCGGTATTGTAAATAAGGCTGATGGCGAAATTGATACTAATGCACTATTTAATTTATTAAAAGTTGACTATAAACAGCAAGCAGAATTTTTTGCGAATCCAGTACAGCTTAAAGAAAATCAGTTATACCATATTAAAAACTATGGTTCAGCGATGACTCCGTTTTATACTGTGCTATCTATTTGGGTAGGTGCATTATTAATGTCTTCTTTACTTACAACTAAAGTAGAGGATGAAGAAAATAAATATAAACCATATCAAAAGTATTTTGGACGTGGTTTATTGTTTATGATAATTTCGTTACTACAAACATTAATAATAACTCTGGGGGATATGTATTTACTAGGAACTCAGGCGAATTCACCATATAGATTTGTGATATATGCACTGCTGATTTCATTATTATTCTCAGCAATTATATATACAACGGTATGCTTATTAGGAAATGTTGGTAAAGCAGTATGTATTATCTTATTAGTGCTTCAAATTGGTAGTTCAGGAGGAACATTCCCAATCCAGATGACTTCAAGTTTCTTCCAAGCACTATATCCTAAAGTTCCATTTACTTATTCGATAAGTTTACTTAGAGAAGCAGTGGGTGGAGTTTATATACCTGCCGTTAATCGTGATATGAAGATATTATTAACATATCTTGTTATTACTTTAGTAGGTGGAGCTATTTTAGTTAGCTTAAAAGCACGTTCTGCTAAATTAAGTAGAGAAAGAAAAAGATCTAAGCTATTTTTTTATAATATTAAAAATAAAATATTTATGGAAATATATAATTAATAAGACTATCTTAAAAAGAGTAAAAATAAACTTATTCTTTCAAGATAGTTTTTTTGTTGATAAATGAAATTTAAAAAGATTTATGTTATAATTATTAAAATATAAAACCTTATAATATATAGAGGAAAAAAATTATGGCAAAAAAACATTAGACAGAACCAAAGACATATTTTTTTAGATACTATGCTTTTTGGGGAATGAAATTTTAATAAAAAAATTAAAACAACAAGTAAAACAAAAAAATTACAGTCGTATTAGCGGCATTTAGAAATCTTGATCGCTTAAGTAAAAATTCTTAAGGATTTATTTAAACAAACTTTTATGGATTTTTGAAATTATTATTGTTGATGACTCATCAACATTTGAAATTGAAGAATTTGTTGCAATTAATGATAATAGAAAAAAATTAACTATATTAAAAAAACAATTGGGGTCTAACTCATCAGCAAAAGAATTGTGCATTAGAATTTGCTAAGGGTGACTATATTGTTTTTTTGTTGAAGAAAAATGTAAGATTAAGAAGTAACTATCTAGAGAGTTTATATTCATTTGCTGAAGAAAAAAACTTAGATATATCAATACTCACTCGTGAGGGGTATACTTGCTTTTTACAAGAGAAAGTAGTCACTGGAATAGAGTACTTAGAAGAAGAAATAACAAGATTTAAAAGTGATTTAGATTACAATCTAACGTCATGTTTATTTAAGAAAAAATTCTTAGATGTATATAATTTAAGATTCCAAGAAGACATGCTTTCTTTAGAAAATTTATATTTTTAAATTAAAAGCTTTTGATCAAGCTACAAAAAGTGTGTCAAAGAGCAAGAATGGGGTATAAAGAGCTTAGTGATGATAAAACTGTGCGAAACCAAGCAATGATAGATGCATCAGTTCGTCGAATAATGACTGCAACTGAAAAAATAGAAGAGTTTAAAGTTGGCAAAAAATATGAAACCTCACTAAATCTATTATGTGGTTATTTACTTTTCGATGTGCTAAGAATAAGTAATAACATAGAAGATGAAACAGAATTAATAGAATTAATTAGATCTAAAAAAGATTACTTTGCTAGTGATACTTTTATGAATAGAGCAATGATAGCTATGTCACCAATTTTATTTGCTAATAACTTGAATAGAAAGGATAGACAGTAGTTATGAGGAGAATATTACATAATGTATTTTCATATGCTTTTATTTCATTATTTGCAGTTGCATTAATATGGGCATATGTAGCACCTTTTGTTTATGAGCGTATATTAAATCCATTGGCACTTTTACTTGGTGTGCCAGTGGTATTTATCCTGTTTATTTATGCAGTAAAGAAGATTTTAGCAACTGAAGAACAAGGTTTAAAGAAATATAACCGTATAATTGTTGTTTTGTACTTAATTTTCCAAGCAATAATATTATCGATGGATACATTAAACTTTTCAGATGGAGCTGAAATAGAAAATGAAGCACATTATATGCTGAATTATGGTAAGTTTTCAGGAGAAAGATATTTCTTAGTTTATCCTAATAATATTAATCCAACGATTATTTTGTATTGGTTGTATCGTATAGCGAATTATCTTCATTTATCGGAAGTTTGGGCTTTACACATATTTTGTTTTGCTATTACTTCACTTACTATGTATTTAACATATAAAACAGCAGGGAAGTTACTTAGTAAACAAAAACAAACAATTATTTTAGGATTAATGCTAGTGTATATTCCGTTTCAAATGTATAGCTTATTTTATTATTCAGATAGCTTAATGGTGGTATTAGTAGCACTTATTATATATGTGCTTATTCCATCTGATGGAAGTTTTATTTTTAGAACTAAGCATATTATGGCGGTAGCTATAATAGTTGCATTTGGTTGGAATCTAAGATCTAATATAATAATTATTATTCCAGCATTAATTATATATTTACTATTTTTCAAGTGGTATAGGAATCTAGTTATATTACTTGTGACGTTCGGTATAGCATTTATTGCTTTTGGTAAAGGTTTTAGTATGCTGTGGGCCCACTACGGATTTATACAAGATGATGGATATAGATTCCCGATGCTTCACTGGGTTATGATGGGAATGAGTATTCAAGGTGGTAGCTATAATTGGCAGGATTTCCAATATACTTATCTTAGTCAAAATAAAGCAGCAGATGATTTAGGATTATTCTTTAATCGTTTAACACACAGACCAATTTTCTTAAACTTACTAATGGTAGTGCTTAAGATTCGAGGAAATTGGAGTGACGGTACAATAAATTATACAAATGGTACTCGTGCATTAAGAGATGGAGATGGATTCTTATGGCAATTATTCTATGGAAGTAATAATAGTTTCGTTGTTTATATTTCTCAAATGATGTATGTAGCAATACTATTTGGAATGGTTTATTATATTTATAAACGTAGAAAAGAATATATTACCTCTTGCTTCTTATTCCAAATAATTATTTTTGGGGTATTTATGTTCCATTTAATATGGGAAGCTAAACCTAGATATGTTTATGCTTGGATGCCTATTATCTTTATTTTAGGTGCAAAAAGGATTAATACTTTTTTTGCAGAAAGATATGAAGTAACAATATTCGATAAATATAAGAAAAAAACTATTTATAGCTTTTTGAGTTGTTTTTTTGCACTTCAAATAGGAAGTGATAGTTTCTTACGACCTTCTTACTCAATGAATTTAGACTATGATTCACGTGTTATTAATGGTATTAGTATTTATGCTACTGATAATTATTTAAGAGATGGTATCGTAAGGGTAAATAGAGATACAGAAGTAGAACAAACATTTAAAAGCTACAAGAAGTTTTAACTATATTCGTGGCTATATTTCATCATATGATGAGAAAAAAATAATTCTAAATATAAAGTAGAAATAATAGATAAGAAAACTAATCAAGTAGTTAGAGAGCATGAATTTATATATCGTGAATTATATTGGGAACTACCTCTTCAAACCTATACATTACGTTGGTATTTTGATGACTTACCGGCAGGGGACTATAGCGTGAAGTTTTCTCAAATAGAAAGTGATAATAATGGAAGTATTGTTATTTCTAGTGTACCTAATGAGATGGTAGATATGTACGAAGCTGGGAAACTTTATATAAATGGTGCAGATCAAAATAAAAAAAGATTTATCGTTACAAATAGGTCATAGATATAAAAAAACTATGGTGGTATTAAGAAATATAGAAATTCTTATTTAATTGGAGAAAAAAATGAAAAAAATTTTTAAGTAAAGTTTGTTTAAAATATTAAGTTTAACTAAAAGTAAGTTTAGTATAATAACATTATAGAACAAAACTTTTAATAATATTTTTTTCATAATATACTGGCTCATCGAAAGGTGAGCCTTTCTCCTTTTTATAAAAAAATAAATTAAAAAAATTTTTAAGTTTATATAAAGTTCTTTGAGTATAATAATTGTATAGAACATAACTTTAATAATATTTTTTTCATAATATATTGGCTCATCTTAAGATGGGTCTTTCTCCATATTTAGGGTATATATATATATTTGTCAAAAAAAGGTAAAAATTATGTTATAATGAATCTAACAAAACATAAGGAGTTTAAATTTATGACAAACATTTATGATAAAGCAAATGAATTTGAAAGAGCATTGAGAGAAAGTGCAGAATATAAAGCATCAGTAGCAGCTTCTGAAGGATTATATGCAGATGAAGAAGCTAATGCGTTATATACTGAATTCGTATCAAAACAAAAAAAGAATTAATGGAAGGTGCTCAAGCAGGGAATGAGCCTTCAGAAGAAGAGTTAACAGTATTTGAAGAAATACAACAAAAAAATTAATGGGGAATGCTAAATTCTTAGAATTTGTACAAGCTCAACAAAAAAATTACAATTTTTTTAATTGAAGATTTAAATAAAGTAATGTACAAACCATTAGACGAACTTTTTTGAAAAAAATATGGAAATAAATAATAATAAAAAAAGAAGTTGTTTATATCAACTTCTTTTTTTCATTTTAAGAGGTAAGTTTACAATTATTTTTGCTTTTAACTGTCTCAATATAATCGATTAATTCAACAGTTAAATCTGCTCTAGTAAATGGAGTGATTAAGTAAATTCCATTAAAATGTTTTAGAGCAACATCAAGTAATTTTTTACTTTCTTCTAGTGCAACTTTTTGACAAAGTTCTTTGTCATCTTTAACTTCTTCTAATCTTGATAAAAATTCTTCTGATAATTTAATTCCTGGAACTTCATTGTGTAAGAATATTGCATTATTATAACTAGTAATTGGCATTATTCCAACAAAGAATGGAGTGTCAGGATAATTTGAAGCTAATTCTGCTAATTTAACAATTTTTTCTTCTTCAAATACTGGTTGAGTGATAAAGTAATCAGCTCCAGATTTGATTTTTTTCTCAACTAAGCGTTTTGTTTTACTTATATCGCGAACATTTGGATTATAGGCTGCAGCAACAGTAAAGTTAGTAGTCTTTTTAAGTGATGCTCCGTTATATCCAAGTCCTTCATTAAGCTGTTTTATAAATGGTATTAGTTGAAACTTGTTACATCAAAAACACTTGTTGCACCTGGGAAATCCCCAAGGTTACTAGGATCTCCAGTGACTGCTAGAATATTGTTAATACCAAGTAAATCAAGACCCATCAGTCGAGATTGTAATCCAATAAGATTGTGATCGCGACAAGCTAGATGTAACAGAGTAGGCGTTGTTATATGTTCTTTCAATAAAACTGCAGCCGTTAAATTACAAATTCTAGTACTTGCTAATGAATTATCAGCTAAAGTGATAGCTTCAATATTCTTTTTATCAATAGTTTTGGCAGCTTCAATAAATTTCTCAATATTTAAATGCTTAGGTGGATCTAATTCTGCTATTATTGTAACTTGTTTTTTTACTTTATCAACTATAGTAGGCTTATTAGACGCTACACGAATAAGTTCTTCCTCAGCAGGTAGAGGAGTTATTGTTTTTCTTTTTACTGGTTTTAAACCTTTTATTCCTTTTTTTATAGCGCGAATATGCTCTGGTGTAGTTCCACAACACCCACCAATTAGTCTTACTCCTTCTTCTACTAATAGTTTTGCACTTTGTTCAAAGTAAGATGAATTTTTTCTAAAACGATATTCATTACCATTAATAGTTTGAGTAAGTTGCATTAAACTAGCATTAGGGTATGCTGATAAATAGCTTTGAGCAAATAAAGGAACTTGTTTAAAGCTTTTTATCATATGATAAGGCCCTAGGTGACAGTTTAAACCAACAATATCGGCACCAAGATTAACAAGAGTACTAAGTGCATCAGTTACTTTCTCTCCATTTTGAGTAATACCAGCTTCTAATAATGAAATATTTGTAATTATAGGTAAGTCAGTAAGTTTTCTTACTTCAGGTAAAATAGTACGAATTTCTTCTTGATCATAATATGTTTCAAATAATAAACCATCGATTTTTTCTGTAGATAAGAGAACCTTAACTTGATCTAGTGTTTCGTTTACTATAGCTTCTAAAGTTAGCTCACATTCACGAAGTCCTCTTATAGCTCCAATAGTACCTAGTACAAATGTTTTTTCTCCTGCAGCAGAACGTGCGATTTCAGCTGCGCGAATATTAATTTCTTCAAACTTATCTTCATATCCGTAAGTTTTTAATTGACACTTTTTGGCAGCATATGTATTAGTCTGAATTATATCAGCTCCAGCTTCGATAAAAGCTCTATGGATTTCTTCTACAGCACTAGGATTCGAGATGTTGTTGTATTCATGACAACTTTCTAATCCATTACTGTAGAGAGCTGTACCCATAGCACCATCGGCTACGAGTACATTATTTTCTAATCTCTCTAGTAAGTTTCTCATAAATCTCCCTCCAATACTATTTTTTTAGTTCAGAGCGGATTTCTTTTGTTACCTCAACTAAAACTTCTAGTGCTTCAATTGTTTCTTTTTCTGCACGTGTTTTTAGACCACAGTCAGGGTTAATCCAGAATTGTTCTGTAGATAATTTTTGAAGTGGACGTAAGATATTAGTACGAACTTCTTCTTTTGTAGGTACACGAGGAGAGTGGATGTCATAAACTCCAAGACCAATACCTAGAGGGTAGATTGCTGTCTCAAATGCAGAGATTAATTCTCCGTGACTTCTACTTGTTTCAATAGAAATAACGTCAGCATCTAATGCTCTAATAGAATCGATAATTTCATCGAAGTTAGAGTAACACATATGAGTGTGGATTTGTGTTTCGTCATTTACTGATGAAGTAGCAAGACGGAATGAGAATACTGCTTCTTCAAGATATTTTTCTTTTTTATTATCTCTAAGAGGTAAACCTTCACGAAGTGCAGGTTCATCAACTTGGATAATTCCAATACCAGCTTTTTCAAGTAGTTCAATTTCATTTTTAAGAGCTATAGCAATTTGGTTAAAGATTTCTGCTTTAGGAATATCACTACGTTCAAATGACCAGTTTAGGATTGTTACTGGTCCAGTTAACATACCTTTAACAGGACGGTTAGTTAAGCTTTGAGCATAAGCAGTTTCTTTAACTGTAACAGCTTCAATATGTTTTACATCTCCGTAAATGATTGGTGGTTTAACCCCACGAGAACCATATGATTGAACCCAACCAAATTTAGTTGATGCAAATCCAGCGAAACGTTGTCCGAAGAATTCAACCATGTCTGTACGTTCAAACTCACCATGAACTAATACATCAATGTCAAGGTCTTCTTGGATTTTAATCCAACGAGCGATTTCTTCTTCAATGAATTTTTCATAGTCTTCATTAGATAATTCACCTTTTTTCCATAATGCACGTTGAAGACGTACTTGTTTAGATTGAGGGAATGATCCAATTGTAGTAGTTGGTAATAATGGTAAGTTGAATTTTTTATTTTGAACTTCACGACGAACTTTGTAATCAGAAGGACGAGTAGAACGAACATTTTCACTTGATTCTAATTCAAGATTTCTGAAATCAGCATTTTGTAATTTGTGGAAATCTTCAACGTGTTTTTTATATGCGTCAGATTCATTTCCATCTAATTTATCAGCTAATAAATTAAGTTCTACAAGTTTTTCATCAGCAAATGCTAATCCATTAAGAAGAGTTTCTTCAAGTTCAGTTTCATGTTTTGTTGTAACAGGAACATGTAATAGAGAACATGAAGGTTGGATTACTAACTCAGCAACATTTTGTTTGATTTCTTCTAGTAATTTTGAACTATCTTCGAAGTCATTACTCCAAACATTACGTCCATCAACAACACCAGCAAATACTTCTTTATCTTTAAATAATCCTGCTTTTACATTAGCTAGGTTTTCTTCTCTACCATGAACAAAATCTAATCCGAATGCTACTGGTAAATCAGCAAGTTTTTCAGCTTCTACTAAAGCTTCAAAGTAAGTTTGGAAGATGAATTTAGCATTTACTTCATTATTGAAGTGGTTATATACTTTATGAGCTAATTCCACATAATTTTTACCTTCGTCAGTTACAAAAATTGGTTCATCTACTTGGATGTATGATGCTCCTGCTTCAGCAAGTTCTTTAAACACTTGTGTGTATAGTGGAAGTAGTTTATCTACAGCTTTTTCAAATTCTTCTTCTTCTAAACCACTAGATAGAGCAACATAAGTTATAGGACCAGTAATAACTGGTTTTAGCTTTATCACCAACTATTTCACGTGCTTCTTTATATAAATCAAGTAGACGAGTATTGTTTAATTTAGGTTCAACATTTTGCCACTCAGGTACGATATAGTGATAGTTTGTATTAAACCATTTTTTTAATGCAGAAGCTACATTGTCTTTATTACCACGAGCGATATCGAAAAATAGGTCAACATCTACTTCTCTACCAGCAAAACGTTCTGGAATAACGTTGAATTGTACAGATAAATCAAGAATTTGATCATACAGTGAGAAATCTCCTACAGGGATTAAATCTAATCCAGAGTCATATTGTTTTTGTAAGAAATCTCTTCTTAATTTTCCAGCTTCTTCAAATAGTTCATTTTGGCGAACTGTTCTAGCCCAATATCCTTCAATTAACTTTTTCCATTCTCTTTTTTCCCCTAAACGTGGGTATCCTAAACTTGAAATTTTTGTCATTTTTTCTTTCCTCCTAAAATGTAGATATAAATTTCTTAATTGTAAAATAAAAACGCCCTTAAACAACATAAAAAAATGTTGTGTAAGGACGTGCGTTTATACGTGGTACCACCTTAATTTATGATATCCAAAATGTAGATATCACCTCATTATAATTTTAACGCGTTTAATGCGTAATTATTTTACCGGATATTATTCAGCTCAATAATTAAAACTCAAAGACCATTTTTCAAAAAAAACTCATTAATCTCTTTTTCAGCTACCGAGACTCTCTGGTGTAAATCCTTTTTTTACTTATCTTATCAAAGTTATTATATTAATTTATAAAAATATTTTATATCAGTTTTAAATACGACAAAAGGGTAGTAACACAAGGGACGAAATGACCGTGTTACCACCCAATTTTATAATCTTAAAATAAACTTTTAATCTTACCTCAATGATTATTAACGGTAATCAACCGGAACTAACTCATTAATAGTCATTAGTTCAGCTCTGTGACCATTTACAATACACCCAAATCCTTTTTTTCACCAACCAAAAAGGTCTCTAACAATTAAGTAATATTGCTCTTCACTTCTTCACTTTTTAAAACTGTTAGAGAAATAGTAACATAAGTTTTTTTCTTTGTCAACACTTTCTAGTGAAAAAAATTAAAAAAATTTTTCCCGGAATTGTCAGAAATCTAAGTAAGACCATATATATTAATATATTTTTAAAGATAATATTTTAATAATAACTATTTAAGAAATATTTTAACTTTTTACTAATAGTTAGTTAATATCCATAAGGTATACTGTATTCATCAAACAAAAAGTTTTGGTAATAAAGTATTAAATAAGAGGAGAGAAATACAAATGAAAAATAACTTTATTAAATCAGAAAATTTTACAAAATGGGCAATCAGAAAAGTTAGTGTTGGTGTGGTGTCAGCTGCAATTGCTAGCGGAATTTTTATAGTTGTTGGCAGTGGAGAAGCTCATGCAAGTGATTTACAAGATAAAGCTCCTGTAGTTCAAAATGTAGAAAATAAACAAGTAGATAATGCAACTGAATCTAAAGTAATTGAAAACAAAGTGAATACTGTAGGAAAAGAAACAAAACAAGTTGAGAAAAGTACAGTTGAAGCAAAAAATGTTGTAAGTGCTGAGAAACAACCTGAAGTAAAATCAGAAAAAGAAGTAAGTATTGAGTCAAAAGAAACTGATGTGAATAATTTAATAAAACAGGCAAAAGATGTAGCAGAACCACAAACAACTCCAGTTGAAGTTAAAAAAGCAGTAATGGAGAATACAAAAGATACAGTAGATGTACAAGCTAAATACTTAGACAAAGCAAACTTCCCAGGACCATTCACAGCGGGAGTAAACCAAGTAATTCCTTATGAATTCTTCGGAGGAGATGGAATGTTAACAAGATTAATCTTGAAATCATCAGACAAAGCACCATGGTCAGATAATGGAACAGCGAAAAATCCAGCATTATTGCCATTAGAAAAACTAGGAAAAGGATTATACTTCTATGAAGTAGACCTAGAAGGAACAAAAGGAAAATCAGATAAAGAATTACTAGATTTATTAAAAGCTAATGGAACACAAAGTTACACAGCAACAATCAAAGTATACGGGGAAAAAGACGGAAAAGCGGATCTAACAAACGTAGTGGCAACAAAAGATGTGACTATAAATCTACATAAAGAAACTAAGCAAATGGATATGAAACCAGAAGAAGATATGATGCAAAATAATACGGCTACTGGTTCAATGAATTCAAATGTAAGTGGAAAAGTAATGAATATGAGTAAATCTGATAATATGAATATGAAATCTAGTATGAATAAAGCTATGATGCCAGAAAATATGACTATGGATTCTCATATGAATAAAGATATGATGCAAGATAATATGACTATGAATACTCATATGAGTAATGGAATGACGAAAAAAGGTATGCTACCAAAAACAAGTGCGGCACCTGAAGGAACAATGAGTTCAACAAATTCATCAAATACTGGAATACTAGGATTAATCATTGCAAGCTTCTTAGGTATATTAGGATTCAGAAGAAAAAAATAATTAATAAATAAAATAAACTTGTAGATTTTTATCGAAATAGTGCTATACTTTTATTGTATAGTACTATTTTTGATAAGAGGAGTTAAATATGGTTAATAAAAATTTTTATTAGTAGATGATGAAATAGAAATAACGGAGATAAATAAACGATATCTAGAGCAAGGTGGATATGATGTTGATATCGCTAATGATGGTAAAGAAGCTTTTAGAGAAATACAAGAAAAAAATAAATATTCATTTAATAATTACAGATATAATGATGCCCAATATAGATGGCTATGATTTAATCAGTGAAGTACAGTATTTAGATGAGGAACAACCATTTTTTTATTCATAACAGCGAAAAACAACAGAACCAGATAAAAATCTACGCTTTAAGTTTGGGGGCAGATGACTATATAGTAAAAACCATTTAGTCCAAGAGAATTAGTTTTAAGAGTTAGAAATATACTACGTAGAATTGAGAAAAATAGTAGTGAAAATATTTTAACTTTAGGTGATTTGAAAATTAACTATAATAGTAGAATTGCTATGGTAAATGATAGACAATTAGAACTAACCGTGAAATCTTTTGAATTATTATGGCTACTGGCTAATAATCCGGATCGTGTTTTTTTCTAAAACAGAATTGTATGAAAAAATTTGGCAAGATGAATATGTAGAAGATGCAAATACGCTAAATGTGCATATACACTCATTAAGGAGAATGTTAACAAAACATTCAACAGAAAAAACACCGAGTATAAAAACGGTATGGGGTCTAGGATACAAAATGGAAAAAAACAAGTTTAAAAAAATGGAAAGGAAATATAGAATGAAATTAAGAGATTATATTATTGTTGGATATATTTTTATCATTTTTTTAATAACTATTATGGCTGTTTTTTTGGGCTTCAAATTTAATGTTAATTGAAAAAAAGATACATATTTTTATAGTTGTGATTACAATAATTGCAGGACTAATTGGAGCTACGATTAGTATTATATTACTAAAAAGGTGTATTTAAGTCATTACATGTATTAAGAAAAACAAATGATTAGTATAAGTGAGAAAAAAATTTTTGATATTAGTAATACTGTAGAAGGTCCTACTGAGTTTAGAGAATTATCATTATCATTCAATGAAATGGCAAAAACATTTAAAAAGAAAGTTTTTGATTCATTAGAAGAAAGTGAAAAAGAAAAAAATCTCTTATGATAGCCCAGTTATCTCATGATATAAAAAAACTCCTATAACTTCAATTCAATCAACTGCGGAAGGAATGTTAGACGGAATAATAAAGGAAGAAGAATATAAATATTATCTAGAAACAATTTGTCGACAAACGACAAGATTGAATAAACTTGTTGAAGAATTAAATTATTTAACATTAAGTGTAAAAAGATACTAGTGAAGATGATAAAAATGAAACAATATTTTTTTAGATAAATTATTGATTGACTGCATGTCAGAGTTTAAGTTGCGAGCAGAAAAAAAGAAAAAAAGAGATATCTATATTAAAGTTATTCCTGAAAATGCTAAAATAGTAAGTAATTACAATAAAATTCAAAAGAATTATCGTGAATTTAATAGGTAATGCATTTAAGTATTCACCAAGTGGGACAAAAAAATAGAAATAGTTGCCGAAATAAAAAAATCAAGAATTATCTATTTCTATAATTGATGAAGGTTGCGGTATAAAAAGAAGAAGAGATTGATAATATTTTTTTAAAAAGATTATATCGTGTTGAAGCATCAAGAAATATGAAAAACAGGTGGTTATGGCTTAGGTTTGGCAATAGCGAAACAGTTAGCCTTACAAATAAATGGAGACATATTGGTAGAAAGTGAATATGGTAAAGGAAGTAAATTTACTTTTAAAAAAATTAATTGTTAATACACTGAGTATACAAGGAAATCTTTTGAATCAGATTTATTATTTTGAAAGAATAATTGGAATTAGATTTTTTTAGGAATTTTCAATATAAAAACATACAAATTTTTTTGAATTTTGACAAAATAAATTTTTTTCACGGTATAATGAAAAAAATCTACTGAGGAAAATAAATATGGCAAATTCAAAGTATATTACACGTCTTAAGCGCTCAGAAGGGCAACTTAGAGGGATTCAAAAAAATGATAGAAGAAGAGAGAGATTGTATTGATATAATAACTCAATTAAGTGCGGTTCGTTCAAGTGTTGATCGTGTTATTGAGTTACTAATAACAGAAAAATCTTATGGAATGTATTAATAATCCTTTAGAAAATCCTGTAGAGCAGAAAGAAAAAAAATAGAAAAAAAGCTATAAAATATATAGTAAAGAGTAAATAGTTTAAAAATAATAAAAAAAGCCTTGTTCCTGAATAATCTTAGGAACAAAGCTTTTTTTGATGATGTATTAATTTTTATATTAAAGAAAAATTTAATATAGTAAAAATTGGTTGTTTTTTTATTGTTTAATATTTTACTTTGTTTCTCCAGGCCAATTATTCATACCACCTTCGATATTTATTATATCGAATCCTTGAGCCTCTAAAAAATCATATGCCCTAGCTGAACGTCCACCTGCTTGACATATTACATAGTATTTTTGATTTCTATCTAATTTAGTGAAATCTATACCAAGACTACTCAAAGGAAAATTTTTAGCAGAAGGTATATGACCTACTTCGTACTCGTGATTTTCTCTTACATCGAGAATCGTAAGTTCCTCATTATTATACTTTTCATAAAAATCTTGCATTGAAATACTATTTTTCATGATCTCATCCTTTCAATATTAGTAATTTTAGACTATTTTTCCTCTCCATGCAGACATACCGCCTTGGATATTAATAACATCGTAGCCTTTCTTTTTTAGTTTTTTTGCTGCAAGTTTGCTTCTAGCTCCAGAGTGACAAATAACATATACTGTTTTATCTGTTATTGGAGTAAATTGACCAATCTCATTAAGTGGAACATTTTTTGCATTTTTTATATGTCCTCTTTGAAATTCACCAGGTGTTCTTACATCTATTAATTGAATATTTTTCTTTAAGTTTTTTTGTTCTAGTTCGATAGTAGAAATACTAGCTACTTTTTGTGAATAAATAAAACATATATAATATACCTCCTGATATACCCTTATAGGGTATATTAAATCATGAGGTAGATGAATTGTCAAGAATGTTGATTATAATCAGAAAATCAAAACTAGCTTATGAATTATTTTTAAAACAAAGATGATTTAGAAATTTTTATTTATAGTTCCTAACTTCTAACTAGAATAATATTTCTGTAATTTTAGTTTGAAATTTTTTTATTAACAGCTAGTAAAATAGTATATGAGCAGTTAGTATTAAATATAAAAGAAAAATTTTTAGGAGGGATAAGATGTATATAAATGAGTTTAAAACTGATCAAGAAGTACGTATGTTTTTTTCTTGTTGGATAATGTAGTAAGAGGAATAGCTACTAGTGGTAAACCTTACTTAACATTATATTTAAAAAGATAAAACCGGATCTATTGATGGAAAAAAATTTGGGAAGTTAAAGAAGAAGATACTGAAAAATTTAAAAAGCTGGAATTATGGTATTTATAGAAGGAACTGTTTTTAGATTATAGAGGGAAATTACAGCTTAAAAATAAAAAAAATTATAGATTAGCAAATGATAATGATTCAATAGATATCCAAGATTATATTCAAACAGCTCCCTTACCAAAAAGAAGTTATGATTAGCGAATTAAATGACTTTTTTTAAAAAGAAATTAGTAATCAAAAAAACTAAAAAGCAGTTACGATAGAATTATTAAATAAATATAAAAAAACAATTTGTTAGTTATCCTGCTGCAAAATCAATGCACCATGATTTCTATTCAGGTTTAATCTATCATACAATTACAATGTTAAAAATTGCTAAAGCATTATTAGAAATTTATCCATCTTTAAATAAAGATTTATTATATAGTGGTATCATTTTACATGATTTAGGAAAAAAACTATAGAATTAAGTGGTCCTATCGGTACTTCGTACACTCTAGAAGGGGAGTTATTAGGACATATCGTTATTATGAGCGATGAGGTTTCTAAAACAGCGGAGAAACTAGGTATAGAGGGTGAAGAGATTATACTACTTCGTCATATTATACTTGCTCATCATGGAAAATATGAATTTGGTTCACCAAAATTACCTATGGTAAAAGAGGCAGAAATTATTAATTTTATAGACAACATTGATGCTCGTATGATGATGTTCGATAAAAACTTATCAAATGTAGAACCAGGAACTTTTAGTGATAAGTTATTTGGTTTAGAAGGTCGACATTTCTATGTACCTACATTTAATGTTAATGAAAATAAATAATTAGGAGAATTTAAGGAAAATATTATGAATAAGACAGTTAAATATATATTAGGTTTTGTAGCTATTTTTGTGGCTGCAGTAATTTGCGTTTTTGGTATTATTAAATATGAGGAATCACAGGAAGCTTCAACTACTAATAATAGTGAAAACTTAGGTAGTGTAGATGGTAAAAAAATTTAGATAAAGGAAACTACAGTAGTTGTAGAGAAAATACGTACTATTACAGATTTAGATTCATTAAAATCTGAATTGAATTTATCTCAAGAAACTATTGCTGAGCTGAAAAACTTTGCCCCAACGGTTAGTTATTCAGTAGATAGCAGCAATGGAGGTACTAAAATCTACCTAAGACAAGGTGGACATATTTCAAGCAATAAGATTGTAGGAAAAAATGAATTAATTGGTGCATATGATGTAAAAGATGGGAAATTAACACCTGTCAGTGAAGATCTTAAAAAAGTTTCATCAAAAAAATAGATTCTAGTAAATTAAAATGGACTGATTTAAATCTGAAAAATACTGACCATAATAAATCTGCAGCAAAAGAAATTCTTAAAAAATATTTCTTTGTAACTCATGGAGGAAGAAAGTTAGAGCCAGTAGCATTATTTGGTTATTTAGTTGATATAGATAAAAACGTCACTGTCAGTGGTAAGGATTATCATGTAACTAAAATGTCATTGGCTGAATTAACGGATGTTTATAATACAGCATACAAGGATACATACAGTGCAGAAGATGTTTATAAAGATGTACCATCACTGAAAAATATAAAATATAGAGAAGTAGATGATAGTTATTCAGGTAATGAAGATAAGTATAATAATTCTCTTGTGTTAGGAGAGACAGTATTCTTTAAAAAAGATAAAGTTTATATAACAGGAATGGGAGGAATTGGTGGTGCAACTCAATTTACTCCAACTGATGAAAGTAGTTGGACTACTGAAGGGGATAGATTAATAGTTCCAATTAAAAATTCATCTTCAAATAGTATTGTAGGTAAAATATATACTGCGATTAAACGACAAGCAATATAAGGGTGGAGAATCTCGCTCTAAATACTATATAGAGAGTATAGAATTAAACTAATATGTTAGAGATAAATAATAAAGTAGCTTTTAGTAGTTTGTTCTAACGGCAAAAGCTAGGGAAGATAAAATTAAATTAGATAAATTAGAAGAAATATTAAAAAGTCTAGGCTTAGTTACTGTTTATAGTAACTATTTATATATAGATAAATTTGGAAGAAGTGCTAATGCTAAAATACGCAGTGAAGAGCTAATGAAATTTTTTTAGTGATAAAAGTATAAAGGCAATTTTTTTGATATTTCTGGTGGAGATCTTTCTAATGAAATATTAGATTATCTAGACTATGATATTATTAAAAAGAATATTAAACCATTTTTTTGGATATAGTGATCTAAGTGTAGTATTAAATGCAATAACGGTTAAAAACAGATGAACCTACTTATTTATACCAAGTATTGAATATTATTGGAAATGAAAATATAAGAGATAGTTTTAAGAAAACAGTGATGTATAATGAACCAGATTTAACAAATATATCATGGGAATTTTTTTCAAGGTGAAGAAATTAGTGGGATAGTTGCAGGTGGAAATATTAGGTGTTTTTCTTAAACTAGCAGGCACTCAGTATTTTTCCAGATTTAGAAAAATAGAGTATTATTTTTTTAGAAGGACTAGGTACAACAGTAGAAACATTAATTACTCATCTAACTCAATTAAAAACAAATGGGTGTTTTTTTGATAAAATTTCAGGTTTATTACTTGGAACTTTTTACTAATATCGAAAAAAATATAATAAAAAAATGATATTTATAGTATAGTCAAAGATTTTTATAGATAAAGATTTACCAGTAGCTAAGACAAGTGAAGTAGGGCATGATATAAATTCTAAAATGCTTACTATAGGTGGTAGAATAAATATAAAAAAACTTTCAGGGTAGTTAAATTATTCTGAAAGTTTTTTTCTATTATTTATAGGTTATACCATTTAGAAATAGCTTGAGTACCATTAGTATTTCTTACTTCTTCTTCTAATTCATTATATAGTTTATAAGCTACTTCTAATCCTGGTAGTGTAATATTCATTTTTTCACATTCTTCAAGTGCTAGACGCATATCTTTTATAAAGTGATGAACAAAGAAACCAGGTTTAAAATCATTTTTAAGAATTCTTGGTCCATAAGATGTCATAGAGAAGCTTCCTCCTGAACCTGTTGAAACAGTTTTGAAGAAATCTTCTAAATCAAGACCCACCTCTTTAGCAAATTTAAAACTTTCTGCAACGGAAATCATAGTAGTGGCAATAGCTATTTGGTTGGCAAGTTTTGTATATTGCCCTTTTCCAGCTTCTCCGAAATAAGTAATGTTTTTACCTAAGTGTTGAACAAGTGGTAGTACTTTTTCCTCATAAACTTTTTTATCTCCACCAGCCATTATAGATAAAGTACCATTTTTTGCACCGATATCTCCACCAGTAACAGGTAGGTCTAATGCGCTGGCACCAACTTTAGCAAATTCTTCACTGATTTTTTTTGCAATAGTAGGTGAAGAAGTAGTCATATCAACAAATACCTGTCCTTCTTTAGCAGTAGTTATTAAACCGTCATGTCCTAGATAAACACCTTCAACATCTTTAGGATACCCAACCATTGTAAAAACAACATCCGCATTAAGTGGGGCATCTTTTATCTCAGTAAGTAGTTTAGCACCACGATTAACTAGTTTTTCTGTTTTTGAAACTGTACGATTATAAACATAAAGTTCATGCCCTGCATCTAGTAGATGACCAGCCATACTTTCTCCCATAACACCAGTACCAATCCATGCAATTTTCATAATGAAATCCTCCGATTATTTATATTATATTTTTTTAATTATATCATATATTGTAAAATATGTTATAATAATTTAAGTAATAAAGATATTTAGGAGGTAGCTTTGAATAAAGGTAAAATAAAAGAATTCTTTTTATGTACTAGACCTCATAGTTTTCCTGCAGCAATAGCACCTGTATTATTTGGAACAACATATGGATTATTATATAGTGATAATGTTTCATATTTGAAGTTTTCTTTATTTCTTATAGCGTGTTTACTTATACAAGCAGCAACTAATTTATTTAATGAGTATTTCGATTATAAACATGGATTAGATAAAGTAGATTCTGAAGGTATTTCAGGTTCAATTGTAAAAAGGTAAGTTAAGTGCAAAAGAAGTGATGAACGGAGCGATAGTACTTTATGCGGTTTCGTTAATTCTTGGTATAATTTTAACATTAATGACAAGCTATTATATTTTTTTAGTAGGTATAATATGCATGTTGACAGGGTATTTTTATACAGGCGGTAAGTATCCTATAGCGTATTCTCCTTTTGGAGAAGTTGTTTCTGGATTATTTATGGGAACGATTATTATTGCGCTAGCTTTTTTTATTTTCAAACAGGTTATATTAATATTGATATTATATTAGTATCTTTACCGATATTTTTTTAATGATAGCAGCTATATTATTGGCTAACAACATCCGAGATTTAGAAAATGATAAAGAATCGGGTAGAAGAACTTATGCCATATTAGTAGGTAGAGATAATGCTATTAAGACATTAGCAGCTAGTTTTGTTTTTAGTGTATTTATTAAATATAATTTTTTTCAATTACTAAATATGGATCGATATCATATTTACTAGTACTTGTAACAATACCGTTAGCTATGAAAAATAATAAAAGGTTTCAAATCTAACAATAATAATAAAACAATGGCACCATATATGCTATTGACAGCAAAATTAACAATTTTCATAGGATTTATAATGTCATTAGCAAATATAATAAATATAATTTTTAAAATAAATTAAACTTGTCAACTTTTTTTGTTGACACCAGACGATAAAAGATATATAATAAATAATGTGTTTATGAGGTGATATTTAATGAAATGGTTAAGATCTTCGTTATTCAAAAAAATAATAGTGATACTTTTTGTTTTTTTGAAGAAAAAAATAAATGTTAATGTAGGACACTACGATAATTCTCTAAAAGATATTAGAGATGTTGTTGTTAGTGGTAAATTAACTCGAGGTGGCCAAGATAAAAATATATGCCGATCTATTAATTAAAGGAAATTTCGAAATGATTTCAGGAAAACATTAAAAAAATGTTATAGTACCTTTTTGAAATCGAAGAGAGAGAAGAATATGTCGATAAATCTCTTTTTATGGGAGAAGATGTATTCGATGTTAATTTAATGGATATGTATATAGATCTTACATCTTTAGTACATGAGCTTATAATTTTAAATATTCCAATTACAACTTCACAAGATGAAGAAGAGTTGGAGATGGTTTCCGGTAATGACTGGGAGTTGGTTTCTGAAACTGATTTAACAGAAGTTAAAGAGAAGAAAGAATCACCATTTGCAGCCCTTAATGGTTTATTTAAAGAAGAATAAGAATTATTTAAAATAATTGGAGGAAATTAACTATGGCAGTTCCTTTTAGAAGAACATCAAAAACAGCTAAAAGAAAAAGAAGAACTCACAAAAAACTATCTGCACCATCAATTTCTATCGATGCAACAAGCGGTAACTATGTAATGGGTCACCGTGTTGATAGAAAAACTGGTATGTACAAAGGTAGACAAGTTCTAGACGTTAAATAATTTAAATATTACCAAAAGCTTAAGGAGGTGTCCTTAAGCTTTTTTTATAACTAAAAAAGAGGTATGGTTAAGGCCATACCTCTTTTGCTTATTAATCTAAGTATCCTAGTTTTTTGATTAATTCTGCAGTTAATACTGCTCCTCCAGCTGCTCCACGTAGTGTATTGTGAGAAAGTCCTACAAATTTGTAATCAAATAGGTTATCTTCACGAAGACGACCTACAGTAATTTGCATTCCTTTTTCGTTATCACGATCTAGAACTGGTTGTGGACGATCATTTTCTTCATAGTATTTAATAAATGGTGTTGGAGCTAGTGGTAGTTCATATTTAGAAATTTCTGGAACATGGTTTTTAATTTTTTCAACTAAAGTTTCTAGTCCTGGGTTATTTTCTAAATTGAATGATACACAAGCAAGGTGTCCATCAAGTACTGGAACACGAATACATTGAGCAGAAAGGTTCATAGAATCTGTTGGAACGATTTTCCCATCTTTTACTTCACCGAAAATCTTAAGTGGTTCTTTTTCACTTTTCTCTTCTTCTCCACCAATGTAAGGAATGATGTTTTCTACCATTTCTGGCCATTCGTTGAATGTTTTACCACTTCCTGAGATAGCTTGGTAAGTACAAATAGATGCTTCTTTAATACCATATTCTTTAATTGCTTCAAATATTGGTACATAACTTTGGATAGAGCAGTTAGGTTTAGTAACAATAAATCCTTTTTTTGTACCAAGACGTTCTCTTTGAGAAGGAATAACATCTAAGTGAGCTGAGTTAATTTCAGGGATAATCATAGGAATATCTTCTTTATTTCTATTTGCTGAGTTGTTAGAAACAACTACAACTTCATGTTTAGCATAATCTTCTTCAAGTTTAACTAGTGCTTCTTTGTCTAAGTTTATTGCACAAAATACCATATCGATATCTTTTGATACTTCATCTATTTTATATAAGTCTTCTACTACTAATTCTTTAGTATATTCTGGGATAGGTTGATTTAATTTCCAACGGCTTTCCATTAAGTCTGCATATTTTTTTCCAGCAGAACGAGGTGATGCAGCTAGTTTAACTACATCAAAATATGGGTGGTTTTCTAATAATACTAATAAACGTTGACCTACCATTCCTGTTGCACCTAATACGGCTACTCTTGATTTTTGCATGATTTTTCTCTCCTTGTATTTGTATAATATTTTATTTAATCTAATAACTCTGTGAGCTAAGTTAATTTTCTTATTTTAATAAATTAATTTAGAACAACTGTTCCTTCTTTATCTACTTTAAGTAGAATAGCTTTCCAATTATAATTCAATTTATCTAATTCTGATTGGATTTTTCTCAATATTTTTTTCATCACTTACAATATTCATAAGTGTTGAACCACTACCTGAAATAAAGAATGCTGCACTATCTATACTTTCACAGATATTTTTAACTTCTTCATATTCATGGATGATTACTTTTCTATATGGTTCATGTATTTTATCACCCATAACTTTTTTTAGAAGTGTTAAATCATAAGTTTCAAATGCCTTAATAACTGAACCAAGACGAGATAATGAGTAAATAGCATCTTGCAGTTTAATATTTTCAGGCATAACTTTTCGTGCTTCTTCTGTTGATGTTTCAAAGTCTGGTATAAGAGCTAAGAAGTTAAATCTTTCATCAACATCATATTTTACCGTTACTGCTTCTTTATTGTCTGTAGTACAAGAAGAACTTAAACTCCCAAAGATTGCAGGTGACACATTGTCTGGGTGACCTTCAATTTCATTAGCAATTGTAAATATTTCTTGTTTGTCTACAGGGGTATCAGTTAATAAATAAGCTCCATATATTCCAGCAACAACACATGTAGAGCTGCTACCTAAACCACGACAAATTGGAACATCGTTTTTTATAGAAATTCTAACACCTGAAATAGTTTTATTTAATTTTTTTAATGTTGTTAGTAATGTTTGATACACTAAGTTGTCTTCGTTAGAAAAACGCTCTTCAAATCCAACAAATTCTACACCTTTATCTAACTTTTCAAATCCAAAAGTAGTGTAGAGTGTAAGTGCGATACCTAAACTATCAAAACCACAACCAACATTAGCAGAAGTTGCAGGTACGCGAACATTAACCATTATAAATCACCTAATTTCTCTAAAATATATTTTTTCATTTCTGTTTTATTAATGACATCTTTATGTCTAATTTCTTTTTTATCTAAGTCTTTTAAGTTTTCTGGGATAGCTACTTTAGTTTGTTCGTGAAGTTTATTCATAAGAGTAAACTCATCTTCATTAGTAGCTTCATTTAAAGAGGTGTAGACACTTTCTGTAAATTTATATGGAGATGCAGTAGATAAAACAACATTAACATGTTCTTTATCTAAGTTATCTAATAACACCTTATAGGCTACTGCAGTATGTGTATCTAATAAGTAAGCATCTTTTTCGTAGATTTTCTTAATAGTTTGTTTAGTATCAAGATCATCAGCGAAACCAGTTTGGAATTTTTCTTGAATTCTATTAAGAATTTCTTTTGTTACTTCAAAACGTCCAGTTTCTTTTAAGTCTTTCATTAGACTAGCTACATAAGCATTATCACAACCACTTACATAGTATAGTAATCTTTCTAAATTACTAGAGATAAGAATATCCATACTAGGAGAAACAGTTTTTAGAAAATCTCTATTTTTATCATATACACCAGTTTGTAAGAAATCATATAAAACATTGTTATTGTTACTAGCACAGATAAGCTTGTTAACTGGCAGACCAATTTGTTCAGCGTAGTAGCCTGCTAGAATATTTCCAAAGTTACCAGTAGGTACAACGAAATTTACTTTATCTCCTAATTTAATTTTATCAGTAGTTACTAATTCTAAATATGAAACTATGTAATAAACTACTTGAGGAATTAATCGTCCAATATTTATAGAGTTAGCACTTGATAACTTAATATTTTTTTAGAAAGTAATTCTTTTTTTAAACTCTTCATCAACAAATAATTCTTTAATTCCACTTTGAGCATCATCAAAGTTACCATGTATTGCGCAAACTTTTGTATTTTTTCCTTCTTGAGTTTGCATTTGAGTTTTCTGAACGGTACTTACACCATCATTTGGATAAAATACCATTATTTTTGTTCTATCAACATCTTTGAATCCTTCTAATGCAGCTTTTCCAGTATCACCACTAGTAGCTGTTAAAATTAAAATATCATTTTTATCATTTACTTTTGTCAGTGCTGTTTTTGTAAGTTGCGGTAGTAGTGAAAGTCCTACATCTTTAAAAGCACTAGTAGGTCCATTAAATAATTCTAGAACATAGCTATCGTTAAGTTCAACTAGAGGAGTAATTTTCTCATTAGAGAATTTCCCTTTATATGCATTTTCAACACATGCTTTAATTTCTTGTTCACTAAAAATCAACGAATAGTTTTTAATACTTCTTCTGCAACTTCATAATAATTTTTTTCCAACTAAATTTTTTTAAATCTAATTTATTTTTTTCCTAAATCTCTTAAGACGAAAAAGCCCACCTTCTTCACTTAAACCTTGAAGAATAGCTTCACTTGGATTTATTTTTTTCTATTTATATCACGTGTACTTTCGTAAATCATGTAAAATCTCCTTGCTTTTATCGTTGTATATATGATACAATGTTCTCTATAAAAAAATACAAGTGTTTTTTTACAAAAAGAACATAAAAAAATTATACAACTATAATTTTACAACAAAATTTGCTGTAAAAAAACAGTGTAAATTAAAAAAATCTACTTTTTTTCAAAAAAATTATGATAAATATAGTTGAAAACAAGAAATATATAAATTATTAAACATACTTAAAAAAAATAAAAAAATGATAGGAGAAAAGTGTATGAAAGTAGCAATTTTGGGATACGGAACTGTTGGAAGTGGAGTTTATGAGATTATTACAAATGGTAAGAGTGAAGAATTAAAGAATATAGAAGTAAAAAGTGTTTTTGCTAGAAGTCGTGACAAAATGCACCTTGCTACTGATGATATAAATGAAATTATTAATGATGATGAAATATCAGTAGTAGTTGAGTGTTTAGGAGGATTAAATCCTGCGCATGAATTTATTAAAAGAAGTCTAGAGAGTGGGAAACATGTTGTTACTGCTAATAAGGCTGTTGCTGCAAAGTATTTAGACGAATTTGTTGCGTTAGCTAAGGAAAACAATGTTAAGTTTATTTTTGAAGCTAGTGTTGGTGGTGGTATTCCATGGTTATTTAATTTAGAAAGAACTAGACGTGTTGATGAGATTAATAGAGTATATGGAATATTTAACGGAACTAGTAATTATATCTTAGACAATATGTATAGAAATGAACAAGAATTTGATTCTACTTTAAAAACAGCTCAAGATTTAGGATATGCAGAAGCGGATCCAAGTGCTGATATTGATGGTGGAGATGTTATTAATAAAATAATATTAAGTAATGCTTTAGCATTTGATATTCATATTGAACCAAACTTCCCAACATATTCTATGAGAAATATAACAAAAAATGATATTGATTACTTGAAAAAATATGATTATGCTGTGAAATATATTGGTGAAACTAATGTTGCGGATGGTAAGTATGAAACTTCAGTAATGTTGTCTATTTTTTTGATAAAGGTTCACAAGAAGCGGCTGTTGAATTAAATAATAATATAATTACTTTAGATGGTTCATTTATTGGAGAACTTAAGTTTTATGGGCAAGGAGCTGGAAAATTACCAACAGGTAATGCGATAGTTCAAGACATAGTAGATATATACTCAAATATTCCGAGAAAAGATGTAGTAATAAAAAAATGAGTTAGTTCAATCAAATGAATTAACTAGTAAGAAATATTTACTTCGCTCATCTTCTGAACTAGCAGGAGAATTAATTGAATCTATTGAAAAAAATATGAAAATGAATTTTTACATTAAAACTAAAGAAATATCATTAATTCAATTAAAAAGAGTTAACTAAAGAATTAGAAGCAAAAGATGATAAGTACTTAGTGGCTAAATTCCATTAATATTGGTAATAATTTTTGGAAATGCATTGAAATATTTTTCATATTAGATGTAATATATAACTAAGTAAAAAAATAATTATGGAAGAGGACAAATAATGGTTAGAGTAGCTAAGTTTGGTGGTAGTTCAGTAGCGAGTGCTGAACAATTTAGAAAAGTTAAAAATATAGTTGAGCTTGATGATTCAAGACGTTTTGTTGTAGTTAGTGCTGTAGGTAAAGCAGATAAAGATGATAATAAAGTTACGGATTTACTGTATCTTTGTTATGCACACATTAAGTATAATATTAATTTTTGATAATATCTTTAAGATGATTGAAGACAAATTCATTAATATAAAAAAATGAATTGGGGTTAAATTATGATATTGAAGGTGAGCTTGCTAAATTAAAAAAAGTGAGATAAAAAAAGGTATAGATGAAGAATACTTAGTAAGTCGTGGGAGTATCTAACTGGTTTATTAATGGCAGAATATTTAGGATATCACTTTGTAGATGCAAAAGATTTAATTTTCTATAATTATAATGGAGAAATAGATTATTTAAAAACACAAAATGCATTTGATAATATTATAAAAGAACATGATAGATTAATAATTCCAGGCTTTTATGGAAGTCGTCCAACAGGTGAAGTTAAAATTATGACACGTGGTGGTGGAGATGTTAGTGGAGCAATTGTAGCGAATATAGCTGATGCAAGTGTTTATGAAAACTGGACAGATGTTTCAGGAATATTAATGGCTGATCCTCGTATTATTAATAATCCTCGTGAGATAAAAGTAATTAGCTATACAGAATTACGAGAATTATCATATATGGGAGCTAGTGTATTACACGAAGAGGCTATTTTCCCTGTTCGTGATAAAGATATCCCGATTCAAATACGTAATACTAATAACCCAACTGCTGAAGGAACTATAATTAGTGATAAAAAATGTGCTAGTTCAGATCAGATTGTAACTGGAATAGCAGGTAAGAAAGATTTTTCTATTATTACAATAAAAAAACGTCATATGGCAAACGAAGTTGGATTAATAGCTAAAGCACTAAAAATATTTGCAGCATTTAATGTGAGTATTGAACATATCCCTAGTGGTATTGATTCGTTCTCTGTCGTTGTGGAAACTAATAATGTAAAACCGTTTATCCATGAGCTTGTTGCCAAAATTAAAGAAGAAATTGGTGCTGATGAAATAAATGTTACAAATGAAATAGCTCTTATCGCTACAGTAGGTGAAGCTATGAAGAATACTTTAGGTGTTTCTGCAAGATTATTTGGTGCCCTAGGAAAAGTAGGTGTTAATATAGCGTTGATTTCACAAACAAATGATGAAATAAATATCATTGTTGGTGTGCACAATAGAGATTATGAAAAAACTATAAATACACTATATGATGAATTTAAATAGTTAATAAAAAAACTTTCTAACATTAGTAATGTGTTAGGAAGTTTTTTTAAGAAACTTTATTTTTACTGAAAATAAGGAGAAGATAATGAAGATATTACAGATTTTTAGCCCATCCAGATTATGATAATAAAAAAATAGAATTTCAAATCTATTAGCAGAATTAGGGGAAGAAGAGTTAAGGAAAAAGATATAATAATATTACAACATTAAATCTATATGATCCTAAATGTTATATTCCTGTAATGGACAAACATATGTTTAATTATGATGATAAAGAATTAACTAAGCAGGAAGAAGCTGATAAGACAAGGCAAGAAGAACTACTTAATATTTGGAAAAAAAGTCTGATTGTGTATTTATTTATATGCCATTGCATAATTTTTAATGTTGTTTCAAAGTTTAAAGATTTCATAGATAATATTGTTATTGTTAATGAAACATTTAAGTGTGAAATAGAAACAATGGTAGGTTTGGATAATACAAATAAACAAGTTACTTTTTGTTATAACTAGCGGTGGAGAATTTGATAGCCATATTCAATATGTAAATTTAGATTTTGCTGTTCAGTATGTTAGGGGAGTCTTTAGTGTAATAGGAATTGATAAAGTTAAAATTATTCGTTCTCAAGGATTAGACTTAGTTCATAATGATAAACAAGCAATAGTAGAAAATACAAAAGAGGAACTAATAAAAGCATATTAGTTCATTATAAAAATAAAAAAAGTGATCAAGTTACGTAACTTGTTCACTTTTTTACTGAATATCAAACTCAAGTTGTTTTTCACGAGAAGAAATAATCTTAAATTGACCATTAGTTAGGTTTGCAATCCATGTTTCAAAATTACTATAGTCTTCTTGCATTACATATATTGTATATATAAGTTTATCAGTATAATCAATATTATTAACAATAAAATTAGTTTTATCTATTTCATATTCTATTTTTCCGTTTAAACTATAATCGATTTCTAACTTTATTTCAAAAGCATCTTTTCTTTCAACTAATGTAGCATTCTTTAATGCATTAATAACTCCACCGCCATAAGCACGTACTAGGCCACCTGTTCCTAATTTTGTACCACCATAATAACGTATAACAGTAGCACAGACATTTTTTATATTATTTTTAACAAGAACATCAAGCATAGGCGCTCCTGCAGTACCACTAGGTTCACCATCATCATTTGCTCTAGTTATTTCATTATTGTCTCCTACAACATAACAAGAACAAACATGAGTCGCATCGTAGTGTTTCTTCTTCATTTTTTGTATAAAGTCTCGAGCTTCTTCTTCGCTATTAATTCTAATAAGATGAGTAATAAAAAGTAGATTTTTTTCTACAAATTCATCATAAGAATCTTCTTTAATTGTAATAAAATTCTTTGCCATATACTCTCCTTAAAAAAATTTGAAAATTTAACATGTATTAATAATTATTATATAGGTTATGGAAAAAAAGTCAATAAGTAAGTAAACTTAATTAGGAGAAAAGAAAAAGAACTTAGAGAAATTTTTATCTCTAAGTTCTTGTTTTTTTAATTATTTTTATTGTTGTTATCATTACCGTCTGGTCTATTTTCATTACTTACTGTTGGATCATTATTTAGATCTGATTCAGAGAGTCTATCAGGAAGATTAGTTAGTTGATCATCTGAATCAAAGTGAACTAATGAAGATAAGCCATACTGACGTCTAGGAAGTAGATTTTTAATTTTATATTCTTTTTCTAAGATTTGAATATGATTTTGATAGTAAATATTCAGTAAGTCAGTAGCTTTAGGTAATTCTAAATCTAAGTTATTTCGTAAAGCAGATGACGTATAAAGTAGAGAGCTTGGTTTTGGATAATAATAGTATACGCCGTTATGCATTACATTGTAACCATCTATTCTATGAGAAACAATTTTCATATCGTTGTTGATAAACATTTTAATCGCAGAAGCGATTTGTGTTGAAGTAAGGTTGTGTTCTGTATTATCTCCAGCAATATTTATAACTTCATTAATTTTTGTTAGTGCATTTAAACTTTTAGCTTTATCAATTAATGCATGAATAGCTTGTAGTTGTCGTTGACCTCGCTCAATATCGCTATCATAATATCTACTACGTACAAAAGCAAGCGCCTGTTCTCCGTTAAGTGTATGCCAACCTTTAGTTAATTTAATAGTATTCATTTCTCCATTAGCATTTTGTTCATCCATATCAAATGGAACATAAAGATCAATTCCACCAAAAGAATCGACAGCTTGTTCAAAGGCTTTGAAATTAATTAATACATAGAAGTTTATAGGTGTATCAAGTAAGTTTTCTACTGCATTAACAGTACCTTTTACATCGTTATAAGAGTGAGCATGAGTAATTTTGTCAAAGAAATATGCACTATTATCACCTTCATCTTCTTTTTTACGCATTAACGTAAGTGAGTCACGAGGGATACTTACCATGTCCATACGATTTTTTTGTTTGTTAACTGTAGCAAGAATCATTGAATCGGTTCTACTATTTTCTCTTGTCTGTCCTTCAGCTGCACGTGAATCATTTTCATCAATACCTAGCATAAGAATAGAAAACTTATTGAAGTTTGGATCAACTTCTGCAAGATAATCTACTTTTTTATAGCCTTTATTAGTAGAGTTGTTGAAATTATATATTGTATATAATGCAAATGCTCCTGTTGCTAATAAAATTATAGTAATTATAGAAATAATTATAGGTTTTAGTTTTTCCTTTTTTTCTTTCTCTTAATTTCTTGTTCTTGTCTTTTTCTATCTCTTCGTGATATTCTTTTCATCCATTTTTTTGAAATAACCTCTTTAATAATTTACATTTGATTTTTCTTATTATACTACAATTTATTCTGTATTACCATAAAAAAATTTAATTTTTAAGGGAAAATCTTTGATAAAATTTAGTCTATATATTAAAATAAAAAAATAGTAATATAGATATATAGGAGCTAATTATGCCAGAATTACCTGAGGTTGAAAAATATAAAACTAGGTTTAGAAGATAGTTTGAAAAAAAATAAAAAAAATTTTTAAGCGTTACTTTTTTTCGGATACAGTGGAAAGAGGACATGATTTAAATAAAATGCCAATAGTTAAACAAAGTCTTATTAATTTTTTTCGAATAATGTAGTTGGTAAAAAAATCAAAGAATTGTCTAGACGAGGTAAGTATTTATATTTAACTTTGAATAAGGGATATATTATTACTCATTTTGGTATGACAGGAGCATTTTTTCTTGGTAAATGACATAGCTGAAATTACAAATAAAAAAATTATTATAAACATAGACATGTAATATTTGAATTAGATACTAACGAAAAGCTAGTCTTTAGCGATATTAGACGCTTTGGTGAATTAAGGTATGTTGAAAAAAATTGGTGAATTCAAACCATTTGTGAATTTAGCCCCAGAACCATTTGAAAAAAAGCTAAACAGTATTTTTTTAGATAAATTATTAGAGAAAAAAATATAAAGATCAATCTATTAAGGCACTTTTTATTAGATGGAAATGTATTTTGTGGATGTGGAAATATATATGACTGTGAAGTTCTATATAGAAAAAGAATTCATCCACTAACTAAACCTTGTGAATTGACACTAAAGGAAAAAGAAGATTTATTTGATGAGCTAGTTTTTTTATATTAGAATGGGCTATAAAGGAGGGAGGCTCTACTATATCTGATTATGTACATGCTGATGGAGGCGAAGGTAATATGCAGAATTTCCATCAAATATATGGTAAGAAGAAATGTCCACTTGGACATGATGTTGAAAATATTAATATCAAAGGCAGATCGAGTCATTATTGTCCAGTTTGTCAAAAAAGAAATTAATAAACGAAAGGGGATTGTATGGAGAATATAATAGAATTTTCGAAAAAATACATAAGTATTATAATAGGATCGCTTATTTTTGCAGCAGGATTAGAATTTTTCCTAATTCCAAATAATATATTGGATGGAGGAGTAATAGGTATATCAATTATTGCTCGTCATTACATTGGATTGCCACTAGGAGTGTTTATATTTCTATTTAATATTCCATTTTTATTTTTAGGTTATAAACAGATAGGGAGAGGATTTTCAGTAGCTTCAGTATTTGGAATTATCGTACTATCTGTAGCTACATCATATTTACATAAGTTTCCTCCGTTAGTAACAGACCCATTTTTAGCGTGTGTCTTTGGGGGAATAATACTTGGAATTGGAGTAGGGCTTGTTATTAGAAATGGTGGTACCTTAGATGGTAGTGAAATGTTCTCAATATATGCTACAAAAAAATTACCTATATCAGTAGGTGAGATGGTATTAGGAATAAATGTAATAATATTTATTGCTTCTGGCTTTGTTTTCTCATGGGAAGCAGCACTATATTCGATGATCAGTTATTTCATTGCATCAAAAGTAATGGATATTGTAATTGAAGGGCTTAATGACTCTAAATCGGTAATGATTATAAGTAGTAATTACCAAGTTATAAGTCAAGAAATTCAAGATAGACTAGGACGTGGAGTTACACTTCTTCATGGAGAAGGTGGTTACACAGGACATGAAACAAAAATTATATTTTGTGTAATTACTCGTATAGAGGAGTCTAAGCTTAAGAAAATTGTCTTTAAAAACGATAGAGGTGCATTCTTATCTATCGGTACAGTTAGTGAAGTAAGTGGTGGTAACTTTAAGAAAAAAGATATTCACTAATAAAAAATCTCGTAGACTATATGTATTCTACGAGATTTTTTTATTTTTAGTTGAGACTGTTTAAAAAAAGTTTTGGTATGATCTTAGTGATATTTAAAAAAATAAGCAAAAAAATAGATTAAATATGATATAATATACTGATGGAAATTTTTAAAGGATAAAAAAAGATGAAGATAAAAAGAGATTATAGTAGTAGAGGGAAGAGACGATACAAATAGAGTGAAGGAAGCTATTGATTGTGATACTTTTGAAACTAATGGTTCTGCTCTAACTAAGAAGAAAAATAGAAAGATTAATTTTTCTTGGAGAAAACACGTGGATTAATAGTACTAACTGATCCTGATTACGCAGGTAAAAAGGATTAGAAATATTATAGAAAAAAAATATACCAACAGCTAAACATGCTTATATTTCTAATAAAAAAAGCAGTGGATAGCAAAAGGAAAAAAATAGGAATTGAAGCAGCAAGTAAAGAGGATATAATAGCTGCAATAAAAAAAATCATTATACACCTATGGATGAAGTCAAAAAAATGATATTACAAATGAATTATTAATAGAGTTAGGTTTAGTAGGTGGTGCTACATCAAAAATGTTGAGAGAGCAGTTATGTGAAAGAATCAATATAGGATATACCAATGCTAAGCAACTCTTAAATAAGTTGAATATGTATAATATATCTAAAGATAGATTAATTAATGAAATGAAAAATAAGTAAAGGACAAAAAAATAAATGATAGGAACACCAAAGAAAACTTTTGAGATTCTAAAGAAACATGGTTTTTACATTTAAAAAAAGAGTTTAGGACAAAAATTTCTTAATAGATGCAAATATATTAAATAGAATAGTAGATGGTGCAGGAATTAACGATAAGGTTGGAGTAATTGAAATTGGTCCAGGTATAGGTTCGTTAACAGAAGCTGTAGCTAAAAGAGCAAAAAGAGTAATTTCGTTTGAAATAGATGGAAGATTATTACCGATTTTGTCTGAGACACTAGCTGATTATTCAAATGTAGAAATAATAAACAACGATATTTTTAAAAAGTAGATGTTGATAAAATAATTGAAGAGAAGATGTCTGACTGTGAGAAAATTATGGTAGTTGCGAATTTACCATACTATATTACTACACCAATATTAACTCATTTAATTGAAAATACAAAGAGAATAGATGGATATGTAGTAATGATGCAGCGTGAAGTAGCTAATAGATTAAATGCAAAAAGTAGGAACAAAAGACTATAATTCATTGACAATACTTTTTAAACTACTATACAAATGTGGAATATTTATTTACAGTACCTAAAAAAAGTATTTGTGCCAGCACCTAATGTAGAAAGTGCGGTAGTTAAAAATAATGACAAAAAGATGAAAAAAAGAGTTTGAAGCAGATAGTAAATTCTTTAAATTTGTTCGTTCTTGCTTTGTTCAACGTAGAAAAAAACATTGTTGAATAATTTAATTTCAAGTTACGGTAAGGATAAAAAAACAAGATCTTCAGAATTCTTGTTTAGATAGTGAAATAGATTCGACAAGAAGAAGTGAAACTCTATCTTTAAGAGAATTTTTATAATTTATATAATAATTTGAAAAAAATAATGATTTGATTTAAAGGAATTTTTTTATGGAAGAAGTTAAAGAAATTATTACTAGTTTTTAGAAAAAAAGAGATTGGAATAAATATGATAGCGAAGGTAATTTAGCAAAAAGTATAATTATTGAAGCAGCTGAACTACTAGAACATTTTTCAATGGAATGAAAATGATTATAATAGAAAAGAAGTAAGTTATGAAATAGCAGATATACTTATATACTCGTTAGCCATGTGTTATCATATGGATATTGATCCAAAAGAATTAATAAAAGAAAAATTAGAAGACGTAGCGAAACGCTATCCAGAAGTAAAATAAAAGTACAAAGGAAATTACCTTTGTACTTTTCGTTTTTATTAATTTATGGCTTTAGCATCTTTTCCTTTGTAGAAAATAGCGTACAGAATGGCTACTGCTACAGTTAGTGCTGCACAAAGTATATAAATACCACTGTATGATAAGAATGAATGAACAGTACCTAATGCATAAGGCCCAAAACCAAGACCTAAATCTAATCCAATAAAGTAAGTTGAAAGTGCAATACTTACTTTAGAAGGTTCAACAAGTTTTAAGCACACAGCTTGTCCATTTGACATAAATGTTCCGTAACCAAGACCAATTAATGCACCAGATAATAATAACATAAAGCTAGTAGTAGTATAACTTAGTGTTAATAATCCAATTGCAAGAAAAATAAAACTTGGATACATAACGGCATTTTCTCCTTTTGCATCAAAGATTTGTCCTGCAAATGGTCTAGTGAAAGTTATGATTAAGGCATATACTACAAAGAAGAATGCTCCTGCAGTAGAAAGTCCTAAGTTATCTGCATATATTGATAAAAATCCAAGTACACTTGAGTAAGATAGACCAATAAGGAATGCTACAATAGAAATAAATAATACTTTATATTCTATGAAAGTATTTAATGACCAGCTATTAAGTAATTTTTTGTGATCATCAGTTAGTTCAATATTTTGAACAGGGAATAAATAACAAGCTACAGTTACTAATACTGATAAAACAATTGCAAGAATGATTACTGATTTAAAACCAACAATTGGTAATAATAATATCCCAATAAATGGACCTATTGCAGCTGCTAAACTTGTGCTTAGACCATAATAGTTAATTCCTTCACCGTTGCGTGATTTAGGAATATATGCTGTTACAATAGCGTTAGCTGCTGTAGAAATAGTACCGTATGCAAATCCATTAAGGAATCTAACAGTATCTAAAATAATAATATTAGTTGAAATAAGGTAAGCAATTGTAGTTATTAAATAAATAATAGCACCAAATCGTAACATTTGTTTACGTCCGATTAGTTCCAATTTTTTACCGATATAAAGACGGGCAATTAGTGTACCAATAATATAAATACCTGCAGCAAATCCGGCTTGAGCTGGACTAGCACCAAGTTCAGATGTTGCAAATTTAGCGGTAATTACTACAAAAACAGTAATATATTAAAAAAATACAATAAAGTTAATTGTTGTTATTGTTATAAAGCCTGTGTTGAATAATTTTTTTCTTTTTGAATATTTATCTGACTATCCATTAAAGTTCTCCTAGTTAAAAATATAGTTTAAAAAAATCACATAATATCTATAATACTCCTATGAAAAATAGTTTTTGCAATAGGGAAAAAAATTTTTCAAAAAAATAATAGATATTAAATTTTTATTTACATTATTTAGATTAAAAAAACAACACTAATTATAAATCTTGATAAATCAATGGTTTCTCTCTAGTTTTTAGATGAGAAATACACCTTATGCGCTAAGTTATGTAAATGAAAACGAATTATTTTCAATATTATTAATATAGTAGCAAGAGCATATTTAAGAAAGTATATTGTTCAAAAAAATTCATATAAAATCTAATTAATATATTTTTTTAAAAAAATTTATAAAAAAAATAATATGAATTATATAAATAGATAAAAACAAGATATTTAAATAAAGTGATTTAGAATTTTTCAGAATTTTTTTCAATTAAATTCAATAAATATATTGACAATAAAAAACTGTTGTTATAATGTAGTCAAGAATTAAAAAGTAAGGAGAAAAAAAGATTTATGAAACTGTATCGTGTTGACATATTACAACTAAATATTCGTTGGCAAAGCCACTAGATACAGAGTCGATCTTGTTTCTTTATTATAAAAGCATAGATACGACTCTCAGTGAGAAGTTAGTATCTATGTGGATTATTTGTGATGATATAATTAAGACCACATAGAGTTATCTAGGTGGTTTTTTTGTTTTATATTTTTATAGGATGTAAAGACCACTAGATAGTAACTAGTGGTCTTTTTATATGGATACGCTTCTTAAAAAAATATTAAATTTTTATTATTAACAAAAAAAGGAGATAGGAAAATGAAATTAAATAAAATTTTTTTATAGCATTCGCATTATTATTAGTATGTGTTTTAGGTTATGGAGTATATTCAAGCAATAAAGGAGAAGATACTAATAAAACACAAAATAAAGAGGTAAAAGTAGGAGTTCTTCAATTATTAAGTCATCCAGCATTAGATCAGATTTATAAAGGTTTAGAGGATGGACTTGCTAAAGAAGGATATAAAGTAGGAGAAAACTTAAAAATAGATCTTCAAAATGCTCAAGGTGACCAAAGTAACCTAGCAAGTATGGGGCAAAAGTTAGTTACTGATAACAATGATATATTGGTAGGTATAACAACACCAGCAACTTTATCATTATCAAACGCAACAAAAGATAAACCTATTATAATGGCAGGTATTACTTATCCAGTTGAAGCAGGACTTATAAAATCAGAAGATAAACCTGGAAATAATATTACTGGTGTAAGTGATAGAACTCCAATAAAACAACAATTAGAAATTATGAAAAAAGTATTACCTAAAATGAAAAAAGTGGGTATCTTATATACAGCAAGTGAGGATAATTCAGTAAAACAAGCACAAGAAGCTGAAAAACTAGCTAAAGAATTGGGATTAGAAGTTAAAGTATCTAGTATTGCAAATACAAATGATATTCAACAAGTAACAGAAAGCCTTGCTTCAGAAACAGATGCGATTTTCGTACCAATAGATAATACAATAGCAAGTGCAATGTCAACAGTTGTAAAAGTTACTGATGCTAAAAAAATTCCAGTATTCCCTTCAGCAGATACAATGGTAGCAGATGGTGGGGTATTAGGAATTGGTGTTGACCAATATCAAATAGGTGTTGAAACAGCAAAAGTAGTAGCAAAAGTATTAAAAGGTGAAGATACTAAAAATATGCCAATTGTACTTGCTAATGAAGGTGTTATCTACTTAAACGAAGCTAAAGCAAAACAATTAGGAATAGAAATTCCAAATGAAGTTAAAGAAAAAGCAAAAGTTGTAGATAAAAAATAGTTAATTTGTTATGATATTTGGAGAGAAAGTTTGAAAAAACTTACTCTCCAAAATAATTAGGTGTAATGAGCCTATATTATAAAAAATGTTAAATAAATATTAAAGAGGTAGAGGATGGATTTAATTATTTCAGCGATTTCTCAAGGTATGCTTTGGGGAATATTGTCGCTTGGATTATTTATAAGTTTTAGAGTTTTAAATATAGCTGATATGACAACTGAAGGAGCGTATCCTTTAGGGGCAGCAGTTTGTGTTATTTGTATTCATAATGGTATTAATCCAATAATAGCAACGTTGATTTCAATATTAGCAGGTATGATTGCAGGATTAGTAACAGGTTTTTTTAATTACAGTGTGTAAAATACCAAGTTTATTAGCAGGAATTTTTAACAATGACTGCATTACTATCAGTAAATTTAAGAATAATGGGTAGACCAAATTTAAGTTTAATAAATAAAGAGACTATCTTTAGTAAATTACAGAATTTAAATTTACCAACTCATTATGATACAGTTCTTGTAGGATTTATTCTATCATGTCTAATTATTGGGGCAATGTCATTATTTTTTGCAACAGAATTAGGACAAAGTTTAATAGCTACAGGTGATAATGAGAAAATGGCAACAGCATTAGGAATATCTACAAACAATGACTATTTTAGGGCTTATGCTTGCAAATGGAATTATTTCACTAGCTGGAGCAATTCTTGCACAGAACAATGGATATTCTGATGTAAATAGTGGTATTGGAGTTATTGTAGTTGCTCTTGCAGCGATTATTATAGGTGAAGTTGTGTTTAAGGATGTTAGCTTTACAACGAGATTAGCGTGTGTAATATTTGGTGCAATTATATATAGATTATTACTTGTAGGGGTATTAAAATTAAATATAATAGGAGCTAATGATTTTAAATTAGTTTCTGCTTTAGTTATTGCACTATTCCTTACATTACCACAGTTAAAATTAAAAGCTAAGAGAAAGGATGTATAGAGATGTCATTTATAAAAATTAATAAAATAGATAAAACGTTCTTTCCTGGTACAATAAGAGAGCAACATGCTCTAAAAAATATAAGTTTAGAAATAAATGATGGAGACTTTATTACTATTTTAGGAGGAAATGGAGCAGGGAAATCAACATTTTTAAATGCTATTGCAGGTTCTTTCTCAGTCGACTCTGGTGAGATTCTTATTGAAGGTAAGGATGTAAGTAATATTGTTGAGCATAAAAGGGCAGCATTTATTAGTAGAGTATTTCAAAATCCTTTAGATGGAACAGCTCCTCGTATGACAGTTGCTCAAAACATGTCTTTAGCTCTTAGACGAGGTAAAACTAGAGGTTTTAAAATAGGAACTACTAAAGAAGATAGAAAGTTATTTAAAGAATTATTATCAACATTAGACTTAGGTTTAGAAGATAGATTAGATAGTGAGATGGGATTATTATCTGGTGGACAACGTCAAGCTATAGCGTTACTAATGGCTACTATGACAACACCAAAACTATTACTTCTTGATGAACATACGGCTGCACTAGATCCAAAAACTCAAAAGAAAATAATGGAGTTAACTAGAGAAAAGATCGAAGAAAAAAACTTAACTGCTCTTATGATTACCCATAATATTCAAGATGCTGTGAAATATGGAAATAGAATAATTGTACTTCATAGAGGAGAGTTAGTTAGAGATATAGGAAAAGAAGAAAAAGAAAAACTAGATGCGAAAGCACTATATGAATTATTGTACAACTTAGAAGAAAATGAATATTAGAATAATAGACCTAAAACTTAATGTTTTAGGTCTATTTATTTTATCCTAGATACTGTCCGATTAGTATTCCTATATAAGTACCTATAATATAACCTAGTGTTCCAACTAACATACTTGGTGCTACTAGTTTTTGCCATCCTTTAGAAATAGCCATCGCAGCTGCAGTGGTTGGACCACCAATATTTGCATTTGATGCAAGAATAGCTTCTTCTAAGGTGAAACCAAATATTTTTGCCGCAATAAATGTTACAAGCATATTAATTAATACCATAATTCCACAAAATAGAAGTAATAAAGGTGACTTTTCAATAATTGCTTCGATAGAAGCAGGTATTCCTATAACAACAAAGAAAATGTATATTAAGAATGTACCTATTTCGTTTGCTCCATTAAATGAATTAAAATATTTTGGAAAGATTGAAGCAAATCCAACAGTTAATGTAGTTACTAGTAAATATTTATTTGAAATAAATGTAATTAAAGATGAGTCTCCTAAATTGCCTAAATATTTAGAAAGAGTAAAACTGATTGCTACTATAACTACTGCTGTAGCAAAAGTAAATGCAATATCAGTAACGCCTACTGTGGTTTTTGAAGAACTACTTTGTTCTTTGATTTCTACGTCATTAGAATATGAAGTCTTAAAATACTTTTTAAAGAAAGTTATGTTAGGAATTAATATTAATACGAAGAAATATAATACCATAAGTAAATTATCGCTGACTGTTGCAGCAGATATTAAATCTCCAGGGACTTCAAATGCTGAAGAGACTGCAACAAAATTCACGCCACCACCTATATATGATCCTGTCATCATTCCAGCTATTTTGTTTAAAACTGGTATAAAGTTGTGTAATGCTAAGTAACCTACAGCAGCACCTATGATTGTTCCAACAGAACTTATAAGAAAAATAATAGTCATTCTTCCACTATCTTGCCAAATCTTTCTAAGGTCGCATTGGAAAAGAAGCATGGCAACAGCTACAGGAACAACATATCCCCAAATACTATCATAAACCGGTGATTCGAGTGGGATAACTTTAAGATTACTAAGTGTTGCAGCTATTACAAGTCCAATTATAGCACCACTTACTTTAGCGGCCCACTTATATTTTCCTTCTAAATAAATACTAAGTGTAGCTATAAAAATGATAATAGCCCAAAGAGCCCATATATTGTCTTTATCTATCATAAATTTATTCTCCCCATATATTATTTGTAATTATTATTATATCAAAAAAATAGATAAAATAAAAAAAGATTTAGTAAGAGTTTTCAATTATTACTAAATCTTTTATAATTATTTATTTTTTTCTACCATTATATACATAGTATCCAAATAGAATGGCTAATATTATATATATATTAAAATTAGGATTGTTAACATAAAAATATAGTGGCACTATATGAAGTCCTCATTAATATTCCTTGTATAATTTGTGGGCTAAATAATAGAAGAAATACAAACGAGCTTTTTAATTTTTTTCTAGCAAAAAAAATATTAATGATCCGAGTAATAAAAACTAATAGAATAATCGCAAGATATCTATTGATTATAAAATTGAAAAATTACAGGGAACTTAATAAAAATCAAAATAAATCATTGCTGCAATAAGTAAGACAATAATAGTAATAATTGTATTTTTTTGTTTGAATTGATAATTTACTTTTTGCAGTATAAAAAGTAAATATAATGTAAGTAAGAACACCCATAAACTAATAGTGCTAACACAGCAGCTTCCATTATGTTTAAATAGGCAAACGGATTAGCTAGTATTGGCGAGAAGTAAAATAAAACATAAATAAGTGTTGCTACAAAGTTATTCCTTTTTAGTATTGTCATATAAAACCTCCAAACTTCTATGCAAATAGACCAGATATTAAATATGAGATAAATGAAAATACAACAATTATTATTATGACAACTATAGCGCTTGTATTAAATATTAACAGTAGCGGTAATGAAATTATGATACTTAATATAGGTGTATAGATTTTTTTCTTTCGCAAAAAAATATGATATTAATAAGGTAATAGCAAAAAGAAGAAAAAAAGTGTACATTAATATTAAAAGTAAATCCTGCCTTGTCACTAGCACCATTATAATATTTTTATAAATAATAATGGTATAACATAGTATAGTCCAATAGATAATGCAAAATTGTAAAAATAAAGTTCTTTTTGTCCATAAATTAACTCCGAAATGTTATTTTTACATATAATTGTAATATTTTATTTATTTCAAGTCTAGTATTTTGTATAAGATAATATAATAATATTTTTTTGAAAGTATAATAGCGTTTTTAATTTACACTTGTGAAAAATCAAATAATTAGAGTAAAATAATTATAATAATACAATAAAAGGAGAAAATAGAATAATGGCAAAAGTTCATGTATTTGATCATCCGTTGATTCAACATAAATTATCATTTATAAGGGATAAAAAGACAGGATCGAAAGACTTTAGACAGTTAACTAATGAAGTAGGGTCACTAATGGCTTATGAGATCACTAGAGATTTACCTTTAGAAGAGGTAGTTGTTGAAACACCGATTCAAAAAACAACATGTAAGAGATTAGCAGGTAAGAAAGTAGTGTTTGTACCAATTCTACGTGCTGGGCTAGGAATGGTAGATGGATTAATGGATCTAATACCTTCTGCAAGAGTTGGTCACGTTGGATTATATCGTGATCCGGAAACACTTCAACCACATGAGTATTTTGTAAAAATACCAAGTAATCCAGAAGAACGTTTATTTATAGTAGTAGATCCTATGTTAGCAACTGGTGGTTCAGCAATTGCCGCTATAGATTCATTAAAACAAAGAGGAGTTACAGATATTAAATTTATGTGTTTAATAGCAGCTCCAGAAGGGGTTGAAGCATTACACACTGCTCACCCAGATGTTGAAATATTTATTGCGGGCTTAGATGAAAAACTTAATGACCACGGTTACATTGTACCTGGATTAGGGGATGCCGGCGATAGAATATTTGGAACTAAGTAAAAAAATAAAAAAATATTTTTCAAAAAGTTGTATAAAAATTTAAGAAATAACTAGTAAATTGAAAAAAAGTAATATAATTATTATATATTTCTTAAAAATTTATGAAAACAAACATTTTTTTGAAATATAGTAATAATAATTTCCAAGCGAAAAGAGGTGAGGGGAATATATGGAAGAGCATACTTACCTTATTACCAAATTATTTGGTTATGATATTACAGTCAATATTCCTAGTGTAATAACAACCTTATTAACAGTTATTTTAACCTTTATTTTTGTAATGTTTTTAACTAGCAGAGTAAAGTTAAGACCAGATAGCAAGCGTCAAAATGCTGCAGAGCTACTAGCTGTTTTTGTTAGTGATAATGTTATTAAAGGTAATGTGGACTGGAAAAAATATGGTAAAGGTTTATGGGCAACTGCTCTAACATTAATTACATTTATAGCTGTTGCAAATACCATAGGGGTGCTAATTGAGGTGAGCTATGATGGAGTTATATATGTTAACTCTATTACTGCAGATCCAACATTTACGTTTACAATGGCTGTTTTAGTTATTGTGTTTACCCATTATGCTGGACTTAAGTATAAAGGGCCAAAGCATTATGTAGGAACTTATACATCATCAGGTATAGGTATTACACCATTTAAAATTATTGAAGAGTTTACAAACTTAATGACTTTTTCAATGCGTTTATACGGTAATATCTATGCAGGTGAAATATTATTAGCACTATTAGCTACACTTACAACAGCAGGGTTCTTTGGTGCAATAGCTGGAATGGCAGGTTTAGTAGTATGGAAAGGATTCTCGCTATTTATTGGTTTTATCCAAGCATACATCTTTACTGTATTAACATTCATTTATTTATCACATAAAATTAGTGATGAACATTAATTTAAAAAACGCACTAAAAGTGCAAAAATCTAATAATTAATAAAATTCATTTATTATCCAAGGAGGAAAATATAATTATGGTAGAATTAATTGGAGCAGGATTAGCAGCAGGATTAGCAGCAGTTGGTGCTGGTATCGGTAACGGATTTTTATTCGGTAAATTTATAGAAGGTGTATCTCGCCAACCAGAATTAGAGTCAAGATTAAAATCAAATGCTTTCGTATTATTCGCACTTGTAGAAGCGGTACCTATCTTAGCAATAGTTATCTCATTCATCATTTTAGCAAAATAGTTAATTTTAGTATTAAAATAAAATAACTAAGAAGAATAGGAGCAGTTAGTAAATGGAAAATTTAGTATTTTTAGCTACTGAACACTCTTCTCATCAAGGTTTTAATCTAGGAAATATGGCTATTAACATTGTAGCTGTATTAATCTTATTAGTATTACTGAAAAAATTTGCTTGGGACAAACTTATTGATATGTTAGATGAGCGTCAAAAATTAGTTGAAGGTCAACTAGATGATGCTGCTAAAAATCAAAAAGAAGCGTTGAATTTACTTGAAGAAAATCAGGAAAAATTAAGAAATGCGCAACAAGAAATCAAAGTTATGATGGAAGATGCTCGTGAACAATCTAAGGTTGAAAAACAAGCTATTCTTGAAGAAGCGCGTAAACAAGCAGAACAATTAAAAGTAAATGCTCAAAGAGATATTGAGGATGAGAAGAAAAGAGCACTTGAAGAAATCAATAAACAAATTGCTGATTTATCTGTGCTTGTAGCTTCGAAAATTTTAGAAAAAGAATTAGATGGCTCAACACAAAGTGAATATGTTGATAAAGTCATTAAAGAGGTAGGGGTGAAATAATGAGTAAATCAGTATTAGCTAATAAAATTGGATATTCATTATTTGAAGTTGCAAAAGAAAATAATTCTTTGAAAGAAGTTTCATATGAATTGAATGAAGTTGCAAAAAGTAATAAATGAAAAATTCGGATTTTTGTTACATTGATGAACAACCCTAATATAGAAAGAATAAAAAAATCAATTTGATAGATGCTTCATTTGTTGGTGTGAATAAACACATAATAAATGTAGTAAAAAAATTTTAGCAGATAATCTGCAAATCTCATTAATAAATTTTGTCTTAGAACAATTTGATGAATTGTATAGTAGATATTCAAATAGCGTTGTTGTTAAAGTTGAATCAGCTTCGCCATTAACTGAAATTCAGTTAGAAAATCTAAAAGAGAAACTTAAGAATGAGTTAGAATTAGACAAAGTAGAAATTAATAATTTAGTTGATGAAAGTCTTATAGGTGGTTTGAAAAATAACTTATAATAATAAAGTTGTCGATGCTAGTATTAAGGCTAGATTAAATGCTTTAAAATCAAAAATTTCTGCTGTCTAAAAGAAGTTGAAACAAGGAGGGACATAAATGGCTATTAAAGCTGAAGAGATTAGTGCATTACTAAAATCACAAATAGAAAATTATCAGTTTGAAGTTAAGTCAACAGATGTCGGATCAGTTATAGAAGTAGGGGACGGTATAGCACGTGTATACGGTCTAAATGAAATAATGAGTGGTGAGCTAGTAGAGTTCACTAAGACTGGAGTTATGGGACTTGCTCAAAACCTTGAAGATACAAATGTTGGTATTGTAATTTTAGGGCCAACTACTGATATTAAAGAAGGAGATGAAGTTCGTCGTACTGGACGTGTTATGGACGTTCCTGTTGGTGAAGAACTAATTGGACGTGTAGTTGACCCATTAGGTCAACCAGTTGATGGACGTGGACCAATTAATATTACAAAACGTCGTCCGATCGAATCACCAGCAGTTGGTGTTATGGGACGTAAATCAGTATCTGTTCCTTTCCAAACAGGTATTAAAGCGATTGATGCGTTAGTGCCAATCGGACGCGGACAACGTGAGCTTATCATTGGAGATAGACAAACAGGGAAAACTGCTGTTGCTATCGACTCAATATTAGCACAAAAAGGACAAGATGTTATCTGTATCTATGTTGCAATAGGTCAAAAAGAATCTACTGTACGTAGTGTTGTAGAAACTCTTAAAGAACATGGTGCATTAGATTATACAATCGTAGTTACAGCTGCGGCATCTCAACCAGCACCACTTCTTTACATTGCACCTTATGCAGGGGTAGCGATGGCAGAAGAGTTTATGTTTAATGGTAAAGATGTAGTTATTGTTTATGATGATTTATCAAAACAAGCTGCTGCATATCGTGAATTATCATTACTATTAAAACGACCACCAGGTCGTGAAGCATATCCAGGGGATGTATTCTATCTACATAGTCGTCTTCTAGAACGTGCTGCTCGTGTAAATGAAGATTTTGGTGGAGGAAGTATTACTGCTCTTCCATTCGTAGAAACTCAAGCTGGAGATATTTCAGCATATATTCCTACAAACGTAATTTCAATTACAGATGGACAAATCTTCTTACAATCTGATTTATTCTTCTCTGGTATTAGACCAGCTATTAACGCTGGACTTTCAGTATCTAGGGTTGGTGGATCAGCGCAAATTAAAGCGATGAAAAAAGTTTCAGGTACATTACGTCTTGACTTAGCATCATATCGTGAATTAGAAAGTTTTGCTCAGTTCGGTTCTGACTTAGATCCTGCAACTCGTGAAAAACTAGAACGTGGTAAACGTACAGTTGAAGTATTAAAACAAGACTTACATAAACCACTACCTGTAGAAAAACAAGTTATGATTCTTTATGCTTTAACTCATGGGTATTTAGATGATGTTGAAGTTAAAGATATTCATAGATTTGAACAAGAACTATATGCTTATTTAGACGCTCATGAAACAGAAGCAGTTAAACATATAGTAGAAACTAAAGACTTACCAGATGAAAAAGTAATGAATGAAGCAATTGAAGCTTTCAAAAAAACTTTTTCTTAGAATCCAAAAGTAGAGAAAAGGTGGTGAACTAATTGGCGTCACTTAGAGATATTAAAAACAAAATCAATTCTACAAAGAAAACTAGTCATATAACTAAAGCGATGGAGATGGTATCAACATCAAAATTGTTAAAAGCACAAACTAACACTCAGAAATTCTATCCATACATGAATAAAATGCAAGAAGTTATGGGGACAATTTTCGGTGGTAATGCGAATATAAAACACCCAATGTTAGAAAAAAGAGAAGCTAAGAAAACTCTTTATGTAGTAATCACTAGTGATAGTGGATTGTGTGGTGGATTTAATTCTAATATAATTAGAAATTTTGTCAACACGGTAAACGAAAGACACGCTGAAGGTGATTATGGTATTGTAGCAATAGGTAACTATGGGGCAGAATTCTTTAGGAAAAATGGCTATAATGTAATTGATAGTTTTAGAGATATACCAGATGAGCCAAGTTTCACACAGGTTAAAGAGATTACTAATAAAGTAGTAGGTTACTTTATTGATAAAGAATACGATAAAATTTATTTACACTACAACCACTTTGTTAGTATGATTCAACAAGTTGTTACAGAAAGCCAAGTTCTTCCTATAGAAGACACTAATCAATTTAAGGATTCTAACAATAAAGTAACAGGTGCTTACGAATTTGAACCTGGTGAAACAGCGGTATTAGATGTCTTGCTACCACAATATGCAGAAAGTATGATTTATGGAAGTATATTGGATAGTAAAGCTAGTGAACATTCTGCAAGAAAAACAGCGATGAAAAATTCGACTGATAATGCAGGTAATATTATTGATACACTTACGATTAAATATAATCGTGCAAGACAAGCTGCTATTACTCAAGAAATTACAGAAATTGTAAGTGGAGCAGCAGCGGCAAAATAGTAAATAAGAAAGGAGAAGCTATTAAGTTAGCAAACAACATATGAATAAAGGTTATATTCTCCAAGTTATGGGACCTGTAGTAGACGTAAAATTCGAATCAGGGCATATGCCTAATCTATTAAATGCACTTGAAGTATTTGTAGATAAAGGTGATGGAAAAAGAGAAAAATTAGTACTTGAAGTTTCTTTAGAAATTGGTGATAACGTTGTAAGAACAATTGCAATGTCATCAACTGATGGATTAAATAGAGGAGCTGAGGTAGTAGATACAGGAGCTCCAATTACTGTTCCTGTAGGAAATTATACATTAGGACGTGTGTTTAACGTGCTAGGAGAAGCAGTAGACCACGGTGAAGAACCTGGAGCAGAAGTACAAAAAGAGTCAATTCATAAAGAAGCTCCAACATTTGAACAATTATCTACACACGTTGAAGTATTAGAAACAGGTATTAAAGTTATTGACTTACTTGCTCCATATATTAAAGGTGGTAAAATCGGTCTATTCGGTGGTGCCGGAGTTGGTAAAACGGTTCTTATCCAAGAACTTATCAATAACGTTGCTCAACAACACGGTGGACTTTCGGTGTTCACTGGAGTAGGAGAGCGTACTCGTGAAGGTAATGACTTATACTATGAAATGAAAGATTCAGGAGTTATAAACAAAACTGCCATGGTTTTCGGACAAATGAATGAGCCACCTGGTGCACGTATGCGTGTTGCATTAACAGGATTAACAATGGCAGAATACTTCCGTGATGAAGAAGGACAAGACGTTCTTTTATTCATCGATAACATCTTCCGTTTTACACAAGCAGGGTCTGAGGTTTCTGCGTTATTAGGTCGTATGCCATCAGCCGTTGGTTACCAACCAACTCTTGCTACAGAGATGGGGCGTTTACAAGAACGTATTACATCAACTAAAAAAGGATCTGTTACATCTATCCAAGCGATTTATGTACCTGCCGATGACTATACTGACCCGGCACCAGCTACAACGTTCGCTCACTTAGATGCTACAACAAACCTTGAACGTGCGTTAACAGAGATGGGTATCTACCCAGCGGTTGACCCACTAGCTTCTACATCAAGAGCTTTAGCTCCTGAAATCGTAGGAGAAGAACACTACCAAGTTGCGACAAGAATTCAAAGAACTCTTCAAAAATATCGTGAATTACAAGATATCATTGCTATCTTAGGTATGGATGAACTTAGTGATGAAGATAAGAAAACAGTTGATAGAGCACGTCGTGTTCAATTCTTCTTATCACAAAACTTCCACGTTGCTGAACAGTTTACAGGGCAACCAGGATCATATGTACCAGTTTCTGAATCAGTTCAAGCATTTAAAGGTATCTTAGATGGTAAATATGATAATATTCCTGAAGACTGCTTCCGTCTTGTAGGTGGAATTGAAGATGTATTAGAAAAAGCTCGTAAACTAGGAGTAGAAGTATAATACAACAGGAGGTAAATAAATGAATACTTTAAATGTAAGTATTGTTACTCCTAATGGAGAAGCTTACAGAGCTGAGGAAGCTTCTATGGTTGTATTAGGGACTACAAGTGGACAAGTAGGGATAATGGCTAACCATGTTCCTATGGTTGCTTCATTAAAAATTGGTCCATTAAAAGTGGTTTTTCCTGATGGAAAAGAAGAAATATTAGCAGTAAGCGAAGGTTTCGTAGAAACACATAAAGATAAAATAACTGTAATTGTCCAAACAGCTGAATTGGACAAAGATATAGATGTAGAGCGTGCAAAACGTGCGAAAGAGAGAGCAGAGAAAAGAATTACTGAAAATCAAGAAGGTTTAGATGTTCGTCGAGCTCAACTTGCACTTGCGAAGGCTCTTACTCGTATAAAAGTTGCAGAAAAATAATTTTAAAAGATATACGTTAGATAATCATTTAATGTATATCTTTTTTTACTTTCATAATATTTGAAAATCTTTTAAAAAAATATAGTAAAAATTATTTAATTAAAACATAAAAAGAAAGAGGTTAAATTAAACCATATGGATCTCAGTATCTTAATTAAAATTACAGTAATAATATTATTATTAGCAGCATCAGCGGTGTTTGTAATGTTCGAATTTGCATTAGTAAAGTTACGACCTACAAGAATTAAAGAAATAGCTGAGGATGGAAATAAAACAGCTAAAATACTCCTAAAAATGGTTGATCAATTAGATCACTATTTATCAGCTACACAATTAGGTATTACTATTGTGTCTCTAGGACTAGGTTGGCTTGGTGAGTCAACATTTCATGCATTGTTTAATCCTATATTTGAAGTGTTTAAGTTAAATGAAACATTAACTCATACTATCTCATTAGTTGTTTCGTTTGGATTTATGACATTACTTCATGTTGTATTAGGTGAATTAGTACCTAAAACAATAGCGATTCAGTCTGCAGAAAAAACTTGTTTTAAAGTTGCTTGGCCGATGTATTGGTTTGATAAAGTAATGCGTCCACTAGTATGGGTATTAAATTCATTAGCAAATGTAATTGCAAAGCTATTTGGATTTGAACCTGCTTCAGAACATGATGATATTCATAGTGAACAAGAACTTAGAACAATTATGAAGTTATCTCGTGCTCATGGACAAATTAACGACATAGAGTATCGTTATGTAGAAAGAGTATTTGAGTTTGATAATAAAATAGCAAAAGAAATAATGACGCCAAGAACAGAAGTGGAAGCTATTGACCTGAGTGACTCATTAGGAATCATAACGAGACAAATGAAGCAAGAAGAATATACACGTTATCCAGTTATTGAGAATGGAGATAAAGACCAAATAATAGGGATATTAAATGTAAAAAAATTATTATTTACAGATAAAAAAATTGAATCAACAGAAGATTTAGAGGAATATATAACACCAGCGATTAAGGTGTTCGAACATACTCCAATCTCACAAGTATTAGCTATTATTAAACAAAATCGTGAACATATGATTGTTATTACGGATGAGTATGGTGGAACAAGTGGAGTAGTTACACTTGAAGATATAGTAGAGGAACTAACTGGGGAAATTCGTGATGAGTTTGATGAAGATGAACAAAGTTTAGTTAAAAAACTAAAAAATGGTCATTACCTAGTAGATGGCTGGGTTCCTATACAAGATGTAAATGCACTATTTAAAGTGCAATTACCGCATGAGGAAGTTGATACAATAGGTGCATATGTTTATATGCAAAAATATGAGGCTAAAGTCGGAGCTGTATATTCAATAGATAAATTAACTTTTGTTGTTAGAAAAGTTGAAGAACACCAAATCAGAACGTTAGAGGTTTGAAAGAAAAATAAAAAAAGAAACGATTGGAAAATTTTCAATCGTTTCTTTTTTTCGTTATTTTTATTTTTATATTTACACAGAAATATCCGGTATTAGTTAAATTAATAAATAATAATATAGAAAATATTAAATTAATACGTTTTAAATATTATTGTAAACAGATTGTAATGACTTAATAAATTAATTTCCCTTTACTAATCCGAACAATAATGGTATTATATACTTATAATATACGAATTGAGGAGTATGAAGTATAAAATGAAATTAAAACGAAGTGAAAGAATAGTAGTAATGACGGAATATTTATTAAATAATCCTAATAAACTAATTCCTTTAACTTACTTTGTGACGAAATTTAATCAAGCAAAATCGTCAATAAGTGAAGATATTCATATTATAAAAACAGGTTTTAAAGAAGAGAATATTGGAGAAGTAAAAACTCTTGCTGGAGTAAGTGGTGGTGTAATTTTTACACCTACATTAGTAGAAGAAGATGCAAGAAAAATACTTGACGAATTCATTGAAAAAATATCAGAGGGTGATCGACTTTTAGCTGGTGGATATATATTTATGTCGGATATAGTTGGGAATCCAAGTTTAATGAACAAACTTGGAAGAGTTATAGCTACTGTGTATAAAAATAAAGAAATTGATGCAGTAGTTACAGTGGCTACTAAAGGTATTCCGGTAGCATATGCAATAGCATCTATATTAAATAAACCAGTTATTACAATAAGACGAGATAATAAAGTTACAGAAGGAACTACTGTTGCGATAAATTATGTTTCTGGCTCTACAAAGAAAATTGAAACAATGATTTTATCTAAGAGAAGCTTAAACAATCATTCTAAAGTATTATTAGTAGATGATTTTATGCGTGGTGGTGGCGTACTTACAGGTATGGAAAGTTTGATGAATGAATTTGATGTGGAAGTTATAGGGAAAGTTATACTAACACAATGTTATGACTCACCTAGAGAGCATGAAAATGATTATTTATATTTATCAAAAATAGAAAATATTGATGAGTACAATGGTTCATTTGATGTCAAAATAGGTAATGTAATAGAAAAACTAAAAGAAGCAGAGAAAGAGGATTTAACTAATGAGTAATAAAAGATATGCAGTAATTTTGGCAGCTGGTAAAGGAACAAGAATGCAGTCTAAGTTGTATAAAGTATTACACAAAGTATGTGATAGAACGATGGTTGAACTTGTTCTAGATAGTTTAAATGATTTAGAGATGGAAGATGTAATTACAGTTGTTGGTCACGGAGCTGAAAAAGTAAAAGAAGTTTTAGGTGAAAGAACAAAATTCGTACTTCAAGAAGAACAGTTAGGTACAGCTCATGCAGTTAAAATGGCAAAAGAAGAATTACAAGATAAAGAGGGTACTACTATTGTAATGTATGGAGACACTCCTCTAATTCGTCCTGAAACTATTAATAACATGTTAGATCATCATGAAAGAACAAATGCTAAGGCAACAGTTCTTACTGCGATAGCAGATGATCCTTTTGCGTATGGAAGAATCATTCGTGATGTTAATGGAAAACTTGTTAAAATTGTAGAAGAAAAAGATGCTACTGAAAAAGAAAAACAAATAAAAGAAATCAATTCGGGTATATATTGTTTTGACAATAAGCTTTTATTTGAAATGCTAGAAAAAGTAAAAAATGACAATAAACAAGGTGAGTATTATCTGCCAGATGTATTGGCATTAGTTCGTGAACAAAGAGAAATAATCGAAACATATTTATGTGATGATTTTGATGAAACTTTTGGAGTTAATGATAGAGTAGCTTTAGCTTATGCAGAAAATGTAATGAGAAATAGAATTAATACTAAACATATGCTTGCTGGAGTAACGTTAGTTGATCCAAACAATACTTATATCGCTCCAAATGCTATTATTGGACGTGATACAACAATTTATCCAAATGTTACTATTAAATCAAACACAGTAATTGGAGAAGATTGTCAAATTAAACCTAATTCATTCTTAGAAAATGTAGTAATAGGAAATGGAGTAAAAGTTTTATCTTCAACAATTAGTGATTCTAAAGTAGGAGACCATACATCAGTAGGACCATATGCACATATTAGAAATAACTGTGAGCTTGGTGAAAATGTAAGAATTGGTAACTTTGTTGAACTGAAAAATACAACATATGGAAATGGTTCTAAGACAGCTCATTTAAGTTATCTAGGTGATGCTACTGTTGGTAATAATACAAACATTGGTTGTGGTACAATTACAGTTAACTATGATGGAAAAAATAAATTTAAAACAAAAGTAGGTAGTGATACTTTTGTTGGATGTAATTCTAACTTAATAGCGCCACTTGAGATTGGTGATGGAGTTGTTGTTGCTGCAGGTACTACTGTAACTGAAAATGTTCCAGATGATGCATTAGTAATTGCTAGAATGAAACAAGAGAATAAAGTAGGATATGCTAAAAAATTACCTGCTGGAAGAAAATAACAATATATTTTGCTAAAGGAAATGAATAATTGTTATACAAAAAAATAATTTATTAATCTGTAGTAGTAAAAAGAAAAAAATTATTTTTTTAATTTATATATACAAGAAAATATAAAAAAAGGAAAAAGAGTGAATTATAAGTGAAATAACTATAATTTCACTCTTTTTAACTTGAAATAAAAAAAGATGAAAAGTATATAATTACTATAAAGAGAAAGTGTACTAGAAAAAATAATTGTATTATAATAATAAATGAGGAGGCAAAGCAGTGAAATCAAAACATCAAAAAATATTAGAATATATTAAAAGCTTACCGATTGGTAGTAAAATTTCAGTACGACAAGTAGCCAAAGAATTAAAAGTGAGCGAAGGAACAGCATATAGAGCTATTAAGGAATCGGAAAACCGCGGTTTTGTGTCTTCAATCGAACGTGTTGGAACTGTAAGAATTCAGAAGAAAGAACGAGATAATGTAGAAAAACTATCTTATTCTGAAATAGTAAATATAGTTAGTGGTCAGCTAGTTGCAGGTCGTGGTGGAGTTCATGAAATCGTTCAAGATTTTGCAATTGGGGCCATGGATTATGAACAAGTTGGTCAGCATATTAGACAGGGTACGTTATTAATAATTGGGAATCGTCCAAAAATAATAGAAATGTCGCTAGAAAAAGGATGTGCTATTTTAGTTACTGGTGGATATATGCCAAGTGATAGTATTAAAGCAATAGCTGATAAAAAGAATTTACCACTTATTGTAACACCACATGATACTTTTTCAGTAACACATTTAATAAACCGTGTTACAAATGACCAAATTATTAAGAGAGATATTATTGCAGTAGATAGTATCTATATTAAAGCAGAAAGGCTATATACAATAAATCTAAACAGTACTGTTAAAGATTGGTACGATTTACAGTTAGAAGTTGGTCATACTAGATATCCAGTTGTAAATGAATATGGAAAATTAGTCGGTATAGTTACAGCGCGTGATGTATTTTTACAAGAAAAAGATACATTAATAAAAAGAAGTTATGGAAAGAAAAGTTGCTACAACTACTCTAGATACTCCAATATCTTCTGTAGCTAATACTATGTTATCAGAAGGGTACGAACTAATGCCTGTAATAGATAATAAAAATACATTACTAGGAGTTGTTACTAGAAAAATAGTAATAAACTCATTATTAACAAACAATAGATATCAAGAAGGACATAATAATGATACGTTTGATGAAATAATGAGAAAAGGTATTGTACCTCGTGCTGATGGACTACAGGTAAAAAGTAATTCCTCAGATGTTAGATCAATTTGGTACTTTTTTTCTAGTTCTGCTTTTATTAAGCATTATTGATGAATCTATTCATATTACAAGTTACAATTACAATAGAAGTGAAGTGTTAATGCAAAAATAGTACATTATACTTCTTAAAAATCAGTACCTTTTAGATAGAACAGTAACTACAAAAAGTTACAATTTTTAGATATCGGTAGAAAAAAACAGCAAAATTTGATGTTGAAGTATTTGATAAAACAGAATTAGTAGCAAAAGCTATGGTTACATGTCAAGTATTCCAAAAGAAACTAATAGAAAGAAGAAATTAAATGACTACAAATTATGAGAACTTATACGAAGAAATCTTTCTTAAAAATAAAAAGAAAAATGATAAGATTATTATTCATAGACATGAAAGACCAGATCCCGATGCATATGGATCACAGGGCGCTATGTATCAACTAATTAGAGAAAACTTTCCTGAGAAAGAAATAATAACAGTAGGAAAAGATTCACCTTCTCTTAACTTCTTATTTACAAATACAGAAGTTAGTGAAGAAGATTATAAAGATGCTTTAGTTATAGTAACAGACACAGCTAATTTTTCCTAGAATTGATGGCAAGTTATTTACAAAAAAACAATTTTTTTAATTAAGATTGACCACCATCCACCATTAGATGACTATGGAAATATTAATTTAGTAGATACAGAAGTATCATCTTGTAGTGAATTAATTTATAATTTTTATACATATTTAAATAAGAAATATGGTATAAGATTAAATGATGAAGCGGCAAAATTATTGTACTTAGGTATCGTAGGTGATACAGGAAGATTTTTTTATTCCCAAACACATCTAATAATACACTTCAAGTTGCATCAGAACTTATAAAATATAATTTTAATATGAGCGAATTATTAGATAAACTAGAAATAACAAGTGAAAATCTTATGCGTTTTAGAGCATTTATATTTGAAAAATATGATGTTTATCAAGATGGAGTAGCGTATTTAAAAATAACTAAAGAAGATATGGATAAATATGGAGTTGATCCAGGTGAAGTATCTACAGGTGTTAATTTACTTAGAAGTTTAGAAGGTCTATATGCATGGTGTTTTGCTATAGACGAGGGGAATAAAGTTAGAGTTAGAATACGATCAAAAGGTCCAGTTATTAACACTTTAGCAGAAAAATATGCGGGTGGAGGTCATCCATTAGCTAGTGGAGCAACTGTTAAAAATTGGGAAGAACTAGATGATCTTCTTGATGATATGGCTAGAGTTGTAGCAGAATATATTAGAGAGAATGAGTTATAAATTATTTAAATAACTGTATTTTTCAGAAATTTTTAAGAATATATTCAAAAACGTCTTGACAGTAAAAAAAATATAATGCTATACTTAAAAAAAGTTATAATAAAAACCAATACTCTTATAAGTACTAGGTGAAATAATCAAAGAGAGTGCAGTAGGCTGAGAATGCATATTATGTAATCTAGGAAAATGGTTTGAGTGGTTAATGAAGTAAACAATGATTGTAAACTTTATTCGGGTATCCACGTTATAGGATAAGCTATGTTAGTAGTATAAGTAAAAAAGTAAGGTGGTACGAGTAAAACGCCCTTATTCTGTATAGCAGAGTAAGGGCGTTTTTTTAAATAATAAAAAAAGAGAAAGGATATACTATGATTGAATTAAAAAATGTAAATAAGATTTATAATAACAAAGTTCATGCATTAAAAAATATTAATCTAAAAGTAGAAGAAGGGGATATTTACGGTATAATCGGATATTCTGGTGCTGGGAAAAGTACATTAGTAAGATTACTGAATGGATTAGAGATTGCTACTGATGGAGAAGTTATTATTGAAGGAGATGACTTTAATAAAATTACTGAGTCTGAGCGTCGATTAAAACGCCAAAGAATAGGAATGATATTCCAACATTTTAATTTGCTATGGAGTAGAACTGTTGCAGAAAATATTGCATTTCCATTAGAAATTTTAGGTAAACCGAAAAGTGAGATAAAAGAAAGAGTAGAAGAATTAGCTAAATTAGTTGGTTTAGAAGATAGACTAAATGCTTATCCTTCACAACTTTCTGGTGGACAAAAACAAAGAGTAGGGATTGCTCGCGCATTAGCAGGTAAACCTTCAATTTTACTTTGTGACGAAGCAACAAGTGCTTTAGACCCAGAAACAACAGCTGAAGTATTAAACTTGATTAAAGAAATTCATAGAAAAACTAATATAACTGTTGTACTTATTACTCATGAAATGAATGTAATTAAAACAATTTGTACTAAAGTAGCTGTTATCGATGGTGGTACAATTGCTGAAAATGGATTAGTATCTGAAGTATTCTATCACCCAACGCAAGAAGTAACTAAAAAATTCTTAAGTCAAACTTCATTTGCTTCTGAAATAGAAGAGCGCGAAAATATTGAAGAATGGAAAAAAGTATTTGCAGATGGTATTATTATTAAATTCACATTTGATAACAATACATCTAAGAAACCTATCTTAAGCATGCTATTAAAAGAAATTGAATTTGATTTCACTATTATTAATGGTCACATTGATAAAACAGCGGATGCCAATATAGGAACATTATTTGTTCAATTACTAGGAACAGATGAAAATATTAAAAAAAGTAATATCTAGATTGAATGAATTAGGTATTTTAACGGAGGTGTTATAATGTTTGATTTTTCTCGTGTTAGTTGGATAAAAGTACAAAGTAAAACAATAGAAACATTAGTGATGACTTTTGAGTCACTGGCAGCAGTAGTTATTATTGGGATATGTTTAGGTCTATTACTGTACCTTAGCTCTAATAGTAATGGAACATTTGGACGTATTTTTTATGCAGTTGTTTCAGCAATAGTTAATATTTTTAGAGCAATTCCATTTATTATTTTAATTGTTCTATTATTACCGTTCACAAAAACTTTAGTTGGTTCTATAAGTGGACCTCAAGCAGCAATGCCAGCATTAATTCTTTCTGCGGCTCCGTTTTACGCTCGTCTTGTAGAAATTGGACTACGTGAAGTGGATAAAGGCGTTATTGAAGCAGCTAGAGCTATGGGTGCTAAAAAGATTACAATTGTTACTAAAGTATTAATTCCAGAAAGTTTACCAGCAATCGTTTCTGGATTAACAGTAACGGCAATTGCACTTGTTGGATCAACAGCGATGGCGGGTGTTATTGGAGCAGGTGGATTAGGGAATCTTGCTTATTTAGATGGTTTCCAAAGAAACAACAATACATTAACATTTGTAGCTACAGTATTAATATTAATAATAGTATTTGCTATTCAAATACTAGGAGACTTTGTAGTTAAGAGAATAGATAAGAGATAATAAATCAAAAAAATGAGATAGTTTGTGATTTGGTAATCAAACTATCTTTTTTTATTTATTTTTTACCAAAAATACGTTAAAAAAATAGCTGAAAATATGATAAAATAGTTAAGATGTTAAAACAATAGTAAATTAGTAAAAGGAGGTTATTTATGGTTATTCAATGGTTTCCAGGTCATATGGCCAAGGCAACAAGAGAAGTTAAAGAAAAGTTGAAATTAGTAGATATAGTTTTTTTGAGTTAGTAGATGCCCGTTGTCCTTTGTCTTCTCATAATATGTATTTAGATGAAGTAGTTAAAGATAAGAAAAAAATAATTATATTTAATAAAAATAGATTTATGTGATAGAAAAAGAAACTGCAAAAGTGGAAAAAAATTATTTTTGAAAAACAAAGGCTATGTAGTAGTATATACTGATGCGAAAAATAGTAATAATCTTAATAAAGTCATAGATAAAGCAAAAGAAGAGTTAGCGGAAAAAATAGCAAGACAAGTAGCTAAAGGAATAAAACCTAGAGCAATTAGATCAATGGTAATAGGTGTACCGAATGTTGGGAAAATCGACATTTATAAATAAACTTATAAAGAAAAAAATGTGGCTAATACGGCCAATAAAACCAGGTGTTACAAAAAAACAACAGTGGTTAAAATTAAATAAAGACATAGAACTTTTAGATACTCCGGGAATACTTATGCCAAAAATTTGATAATCAAGAAATTGGGAAAAAAACTCAGTTTAATTGGTTCTATTAAGGATGATATAACTCCTTTAGATGATGTAAGTTTGTACTTAATTGAATTATTAAAAAAAATAATTATCTTGAAAACTTAAATAATCACTATAAATTAAATGTTAAAGCCGAAGATGAAAATCTAGCAATTATGGAAAAAAAATAGCAGAAAAAAAGATTTAAAAAAAATAGGCGGAGATTATGATTATGATTCAACTATTAAGCTATTAATTCAAGATTTTTAGAACACAAAAAAATTTGGATTAATAACATTAGATAATTATAATGAAATAGTTAATAATGAGGAAAGTTATGAAGATTAATGAAATTAAAGAGTTACTTCAGCAAGATGAAATATCTAAAGAAGTACTAGAAAAGTTACGCACTGATGATCGAAGTGGTGTGAAGAAAATTACTGTCAAGCTACGATAAAAGACAAGAAAAAAACTTTTTTTATAAAAAAAGAGTACGAAAAAAATCATTTTTATGAAAAATAAATGTTATAATAGAGGATGTAAATATATCTGTGGTATAGATGAGGTAGGACGTGGTCCGCTAGCAGGTCCCGTAGTGGCGGCAGCGGTAATTTTAAAGAAAGATAGTTATTTTGAGGGATTAAATGATTCTAAGAAACTATCAGAAAAAAAACGTGAAGAACTATATGATAAAATTAGAAATGAAGCAATTGCTTATGCTATTTGTGAAGTAAACAATGAAGAAATAGAAAAATATAACATATACAATGCTGCAAGAATAGCTATGCAACGAGCAGTTGAAAAGCTAGATGTAAAACCAGACTTTTTACTAATTGATGCAATGCCTTTTGAAAATTACCCTATCCCTAGTTATAGTATGGTTAAAGGTGATGAAAAAAGTGTTTCGATTGCAGCCGCCTCAGTAATAGCAAAAGTATACCGAGATAATTTAATGAAAAAATATGCTAGTAAATATCCGTATTATGATTTTGAAAATAATGCCGGCTACGGAACAAAAAAACATTTAGAAGGTTTAAGAAAACATGGAATAACGCCTATACATAGACGAGATTTCGAACCTATTAAATCTATGATAAAAAGAGGAGGCAATAATGGACAATAACAATAATATTAGCATTGCAAAGAATCTGCAATCTAGTAAGAGAAAAAATACTCAAGCTAAGCAACGAAATAATAAAAAAATAGATAAGAGTAAAAATACAAAAGTAGTTGCTAAGAAAAAAGCTAATGAGAGAGTAATTACTAAACAGTCTGAAATAAAAAATATAAAAAGTAATAAAAAAAGATTCAAACCCATTGATAAATCTTAAAGGAAATAGAAGTAAAAAAAATATAGCAAAAATTCGTATTACACCATTAGGTGGTGTTGAAGAAGTTGCAAAAAACATGTATATGGTTGAAATAGCTGATGAAATATTTGTTTTAGATGCTGGTCTAATGTTCCCTGAGACGGAGATGATCGGTATTGACGCCGTAATTCCTGATATAAGTTACCTTGTGCGTAACAAACAAAAAGTAAAAGGTATTTTTCTATCAAATGGACATGTTAGTTCTATGGGTGCAATACCTTATATAATTGATAAATTAAAATGTCCTGTTTATGGTTCAAAACTAACTATTGACTTATTAAAAAATCATTTAAAACATTTAGGAATAAAACGTAGAATTAAGTTCTACTATGTAAAAAGAAAAATAACAAGTATGAATTTAATAATGCTAATGTTACATTTTTTTCAAAAACTACATATTCAATGCCTGATTCGTTAGGAATATGTATTGAAACTAGTCAAGGGAATATTGTTTACACAGGTGAATTTAAATTCGATCAATCAGTAAGTAAAGAATACAAATCAGATATTGTTAAAATAAGTACGTTGGGACAAAAAGGTGTTTTAGCATTATTGAGTGATTCTAGTAATGCAAATGTTAAAGGGTACAATGTACCAGAAAATGAAGCTGCGGAACAAATAGATAATGCTTTTTATAAAGCTAATAAACGTATAATAGTAACATGTTATGCATCAAACTTCTTAACTATTTCTCACATAGTGAAAGCTGCATTAACACAAAATAGAAAAATTCTATTATTAGGTGAAGCAATTCAAAATTCTATCAACACTGCAAGAGATATGAAATATTTAAATATAGAAGATGAGAATTTAATAAGTATTGAAAACTTGAAAGACTATCCTCAAAATGAAATTTGTATTTTATCGTCTGGGGATCAGGGTGAGCCGATTGAAGCAATGAAAAATATGGCTGAGAAAAAAATTAAAGGTATTCAAATAGATGAAGGGGATACTATTATGATTGCAGCAACTCCATCACCTAATATGGAGGTAATGTTATTCCAAACACTAAATCTATTGGTGAAATTAGGTGCTCATGTTGTCACTGCTTCTAAGAGACTTCATGCTGCAAGTCATGCTACTCGTGAAGAGTTGAAGATGATGTTAAATATGCTTATGCCTAAGCACTTTATACCTGTTCAAGGTGAGTTTAGAAATCTAAGAAAACATGCAGAGATTGCTGAGGAGACAGGAGTTTCTAAAGAAAATATCCATATACTGCAAAAAGGAACAACTTTAGAAATAAGTGGTAATAAAACAAAAACTATCCCTAATAATGTACCTATAGGGAACGTACTTGTTGATGGTCGAGGAATTGGAGATGTAGAGGATAGTGTTCTAAAAGATAGAAAAGTACTATCAAATGATGGAATATTTGTTACTTCATATGCTATAAGTAGAAAAGAAAAAACATTAGTAGGAAGACCATGTATTCAAACAAAAGGTTTTGTATATGTTAAGAAAAGTGCAGAGCTTATAAAAAGAAGCTGAAGAAAAAGTTATTGATTATCTAGAAAAATAATCCAATTAAAAAAATATAAGAGAGTGTGCTGCAGTAAAAGCAGAAATTAGAAATATGTTAGCAAGCTTATTATATGATAATACAAAGAGAAAAACCTATTATTATTGTTAACTTTTTCATTAGTTTAAAATAATTTAGTAATTTTTAAAAAAAATTAACAGTTTATATTTTATGAATAATCTTTAAAACAGATTATTTCTTGTGGGAGTAATTCAATAAAGTTGATTTCTATTGAAATCATGTTTTTGAATTACTCCCAATATTAATATCAAATAAGTGGAGGTGAAGTGTTATGTCTAGGGTTATAGCTCATATAGATATGAATTGTTTTTATGCTAGTGTTGAAGAAAAATACAACCCAGAATTACGAGGGAAACCGTTAGCTATAGCTGGAACAGTAAAAACTAGGCATGGTATAATAGTCACTTCTAATTATGAAGCAAGAAAACTAGGTATAAAAACTACAATGCGAGTTGGAGATGCAAGAAAGATTTGTCCAACAATAAAATTTCTTCAACCAGATATGGAAAAATATCAAAGAGAGTCTAAGTTGATTTTTGATTTAATACGAGAATATACTACAAAGGTTGAGGTAGTTTCGGTGGATGAGGCTTATATAGATCTTTCTGAATTTGAAGAGCCGATAAAAGTAATTGCAACTATACAAAGAAGAATCTATAAACAACTAGGGATGCCCTCTAGTGTTGGGGTTTCATTTAATAAATTTTTTGCTAAAATGGGTTCTGATTTGAAAAAACCATTAGGTTTTACTATTATTAATAAAAAGAATTATAAGTCTATATTATGGGATATGGGTATAGGTGAAATGCATGGTTGTGGAAAATCTGCAACAAAGAAATTAAAAAAAATGGGTATATCAACTATTGGAGATTTGGCGAATGCTAATGAAGTATTATTACATAGTATATTAGGAATTCAGGGCTTACGATTAAAAAAAAATGTGCTAATGGTGAAGATAATAGAGAATTAAAATATACTGTGGAACGAAAATCAATAGGTAATTCAAAAACTTTTTCAGAAGATTTATTAGAAGAAATCGAGATAAAGAATCAACTAAGAAAATTGAGCGAAAAAGTTAGTAATAGAGCAAAATCAAGGAATTACGTAGGGAATAATATCTCAATAGTTATTAGGTCCTCTGATTTTAAGAATATTACACGTTCAAAAAAAGATATCAGACTATATCGATAATACTGATGATATTTATAACAATGCATTAGAGTTAGTTTTAGAAAATTATGATTTTTTTCCTATCCTATAAGATTATTAGGTGTATCACTTAATGATATTAAGAAAAAAAGATAACTTAAAAGGTACAACTGGATATTTTTTTGATAAAAAGAGTTATAAGGAAGAAGAAGAGTTTAGAAAAATTATCAAAAAAATTGAAAATGGAATTTGGAGATAATATAATTACAGATTTTTAATAATCTTGATGGTAAAAAAAGGTAAGACAATTATTACTACAAGTTTTAGCAAAGATTTTTTTAGAATAAGGATTTTTATTAAAGAAGGAGAAAGAATGTTAGCAATAAATAAGAGACTAGAGTTAGTAGCAAGCTATGTTGAAAATAAGAGATTAGCAGATATAGGTAGTGATCATGCGTACTTACCTATTTTCTTGGCTAAAGAAGGAAAGATAGATTTTGCTATAGCAGGGGAGATAGTAGAAGGACCACATAAGGTATCGATTAAAAAAATGTTAAGGAAGAAGGATTATCTAATACAATAGATTGTAGAAAAGCAGCTGGATTAGATGCAATTACTCTAGAAGATAATATAGAAGTTATTACTATTTGTGGTATGGGTGGAAAATTAATTTCGGATATATTAGAAGATGGAAAAAGATAAATTAATTAATAAACCCAATTTGATATTGCAAACCAAATGTTGGTGAAAGTTTTGTTAGGGAAAAAAATTACAGCAATTAGGGTATAACATTGTAGCAGAAAAATATTATGGAAGAAGATGGTCATATTTATGAAGTTATAGTTGCTAAAAGCAGGAGAAATGAATCTGACAGAAGAAGAAAAAGTCTTTGGTAAATATTTACTAAAAAGAAAAAAAGTGATCTTTTTATTAAAAAAAACAGAAATTAGAACTGAATAAAATAAAAATATATTTTGTCACAATTACAAAAAAAGCAAAAAGAAATTCAAAAAAAGATAAAGTGGATGAGTTGGAGAAAAAAATATAAAGAAATACAAGATATAATTTCTGTGTAGAAAAGGAAGAGGAGGAGATTATGATACAAAGCTTACAAAAGCGAACAAGAAGCAAAAAAAGTTATTATACCTGAGTGTAAAAATGGCTAAAAAAATATGCTTTCTTATGGTGCTGAAGTTTATAGAGTAGAAGATACAATTAATAGAATATATAAATCTTTTGATAATATCAGAGCTGCAAATAGTTTGGTTACTTATAACTTTATAATAGTATCGTTTATTTATGATGATACTACATATACAACAATGAGAAGAGTAGTATTAGGGGATAGAAATCTTGAAAAAAATTTCTTTAATAAATGATTTATCTAGAAAAAAATGGTTATGGGTGGCTGTTCTTTAGATTATGCTTTTTAAAAAAATTAAAAAGAGATAAAAAAATAAGAATAGATATCCCAATCTCGCAGTAATAGCATCTATGACATTGTCTGCGCCATTTTTTGCTATAATGTTCGGTGGTACTTTTAAAGACAGTCTTATAGCATTTGTAATCATGGCTATACAAACGTTATTTTTATTATTTACAGCAAAATTTAAAATAACTTACTTTTTAAGTAATTTTTTTAGGTGCTTTTATTGCAACAGTATTAGTGATGTCTTTTGCGAAAATAATAACCATCTATAATCCATTTAGTATTATTATTGTTAGCTTAATGCCTCTTGTTCCAGGGGTTCAAATAACAAACTCGGTTAGAGATTTTATGGCAGGAGATTATTTATCAGGTATGATAGGTGCCCAAGCTGCAGTATTTATTTCAACCGCTATAGCTATTGGCGTTGTATTAGGGTTAAAGATTGTTTAAGGAGGAAAAATGGAATATAATATAATAATTCAATTTGTGGCAGGTTTTGTAGTTTCATTTGCCTTTGCAATTTTTTTTAATGCTCCTAAAAAATCATTATTATCATGTGGTATAGTTGGCGCAGTAGGTTGGTTAGCATATGTATTAACCAAATTAGTATCGGATGTTGTAGTAGGAAGTTTCGTAGGAGCGTTATGTGTTGGAATGTTATCTACTAGTGCTTCTAAACGATTACGTATGCCTGCAACAATATTTATTTATACTGGTATTATCCCCTTAGTCCCTGGGTATGGAATGTATAATACTATGCAAAATATAGTTACAAAAAACTATAATATTGCATTAAAAGTTGGTTTAGAAACATTGCTTCAAGCAGGTGCCATAGCAATGGGGATTTTACTAGCATCAGTATTTTCAGATTCAATAAAAAGGGTAAAAATACAAAGAAGAAGATAAAAAATAATAGCTCTACAAACATATAAATAGAGCTATTATTTTTTTTATGATAAAATTAGCTTAAAGATATAATTAGGAGGGCAATTATGAAACCAATTTTTATACTATGCAAAAAGACTGTCCAGATACAAAACCATTCGTTGATAGATTAAATGAATTAGGGATTGTTTATGAAGAAGTAGAGGTATTTACGTCTTTAAAAAGATTTAAAACAGTTTTTTTATTTGTAAGAGATACTTATAAAGTATTTGATAAGATTAAAGGGAATATGCAAATAGGAATTCCTTGTTTAGTAGTTAGTGAAACTGAATGTATTTTTAGATTTAGATAAATTAAATGAATTATAAAAAAAGGATAATTTTTTTAAAAATTATCCTTTTTGATTTTTTATTAGTCTTGATTTTGTTTTCTTCTTAACGCAGCACCTGCAAGTGTAAGTAAACCTAATCCTGCAAGTGCAGAATTCGTATCAGATTCACCAGTATTTGGTAAATGTTTGACTTTAACTTTGTTAGGTTTTACAGGTTTATTTGGTTTATTTGGTGGAGTTACTGGAGGTGTTTGTGGTATTGTTTTTTCAACTTCAATAACATTCTCATGCCATTTTATTTCTGGTTTTGTTGGCTCCACTGGTTTATTTGGAACTTCTACAACTTTTGGAGTTGGAGGAGTAGGTTTAGTTGGTTCTGTTGGCGCAACTGGAGGAGTAGGTTTAGTTGGTTCTACTGGTTCTTTTCCAGGTTTTTGTGGTAGACCAACTTGTGAGTTTATTGCAAACCAATAAACTGTAGGTTGTCCAGAAGCATTTGCTCCGTTAGCAGTAAATACTAAATGACCATCAGTCATTTTTAATCCGGCACCACCATAGTATAAGTATTTAGAGTTTGGATTATCCCATCCTTCTAATGTAGAAGAAGACTCACCATTGAAAACTGAACCATGTTCAATATATTGGTTATCTTTAAGTGAAGTTACTTCTTTAGTATTAGCATCATAAGTTACACTTGAATTTGGAATTGGAATAAATTTATTATTACCAACATTAACAAATTCTTGGTGTTCAATGTTTTCGAATTTTTTCTTAGGAGTAAATGTAATTTCTCCAGTGATTGAATTAATAGAATATGTACCAATTACATCATCTTTATCTTCGAATGTATATTCTTCAGCTCCGATAGAGTGTCCATTACCTCCGCCGGAAGCGTTTACTGAAGTAGCTGATGTTACTGATTCTTCGCTAACAGCAAATTCACTACCATTCCAAGTTGCTTTTTGAGTAACTACTTTTAGAGGATTATTTGCTGATATATTAACAGTTACTCCTGATCCGAAGTTTGCAGTTCCTGATTTAGTAACTACAGCATTATTTTCAATACTCATTGAAGAACCGTCTGCATAAGGATTCCATGTACCACGTACAACATTTCCATTTGTATCTTTAGCTTCAACTGTTAATTCTCTTGGTTTATCACCGTTGTCTACATAAGAAGCACCAGTCCAGTGGTTAAGTGAGTTTAAAGCAACAATAGCATTATATTTTTGAAGGTCAAATTTATTCCCGGCATTATCATAAAACTCAACATCAACTGCTACTTTAACAGGTTTATCTTTATCTGTAGAAGCACCGACAGTTAGTGTTACAGTTGGATCGTTATTAACTGCAGCGATTCCTTTTCCATCATTAGAAGGCAGGCTAAGTATTTCATAGCGGTAAATAACTCTTGTTATATCATTTTTAGATTTATCTTTTTCATTCATATGAGATTGGTTTAATCCATCATAAGTTACAACGAATTTATCACCTTCTTTAATTTGAACGTATTCAACTTCATTATTAGCCCATGGACTTGTAGAAACTATATCGTCACTAGTTAATTTATTAGAGTCGTATTGAGCTACATTACTTGTGTTTAATCTTGATTGAGCTTCACGAGTTAAATATGTGCTTATTCCATCAATTTTATGTGTTGCATTATTTTCACGTTGGAATGTTAAATCTTGAACAGTTTCAACTTCTTTAATATCTCTATAATTACTGTCGTTTACATATTTATCATATGCTTCTTTAGCATCTTGGAATTGTTTAAGTAATATTTTGTATTCTGCTAAATTCTTTTCGTAAGTTGAAAGATCATTATTGTATTTTTGCAAGAGCAGAATCATATGCAGCTTTATCTGTTACATATTTATTGTTTGCAGTATTATAAGCTTTGTAATTCTTTATTGTATTTAGCTTCATTTTTCTTTATTAACAGCATCAGCTGCTTCTTTTTTTCAGCTACTTTTTTTATCGTAACTTTGTTTAGCTTCATTATATTTTTTTCTTTTTCAGTTGTATAATCTTTAACAGAAGTTTGAATTTCCTCAGCTTGTTTTTAAATTATCTTTTACAGCTGATTCAATATTTTTCTTTTACTTCAGTTTTTTTCTTTAGTAACTGTTAAATCTTCTTTTTTGCAGAGTCAACAGCTTCTTCTAAAGATGGTGTTACAACTTTATAAGTATTTTTTTCTACATTTCCTTTTGTTTCAGTAGATACTAATTCTGTTGTTGAGTTAGTTTCTTTTTGTAGATTTTTTTATCAGTATTAGTAGTAGAAGAAACTACTGCTTCTGTTGATGATACATCAGCTGCTTCAACGGCACTAGTACCTAAGAAAAAGAATCCTACGGCAATAACTGCTGAAACTACACCTTTTCCTCCTATCTTTCTAAGTGAATAATGAAATTTTTTTCTCATTTTGGTTATGAATATTTTTTTCATAATATCCTCCATAGTATAATTATTTTTTTCTGCACCAGTGTTAATAATATTTGATTTTTTTATAATAATACACATGAGCAACTTATTATATCATAACATCTTATGAAAATACAAGAAATCAGTTTTTATTTTTTTATATAATTTGAAACTTAAACATTAAATTAGACATAGGGTAACGTATATCATTTTTTTGAAAACATACAATAATAGTAAATAAGCTAGTAAATAGAATTCTAATTAATTATTATCTTTATAAATTCCCTCTTGAAATATCTAAAAAAATTTATCTAATTTAGTTAATGGAATAGTTATTTAAGAAATTTGTATTATAACGTATTTTTGCTATAAAATATTATTAATTAAAAACGTTACAAGGAATTTAAAGATGAATAAGAATAATTTTTAAGATACTAATTACATTTGTAATATTAACTTTTTTTATTTTTTTATCACAAGGTTATAGTAATATTTTTAAAGCCATTTGATTTAAATGTAATAAGTTATATTCAAAAATTTAGAAAATGAATGGTTAACAAAATTTTTATAAGATGATAACTATTATCGCTGATACATATCAGAGTGCTATTATCACAATATTATTAGTTGCATTATTATATATTAAAAAGTACTATAGAGAAGCGCTGTTTTTAACGGTAACAATGTCTGCATGCGGCCTTGCCATGCCATTGCTTAAAAATATCTTTAGCAGGGAACGTCCTAATTTTCACAGGTTAATAGAAATAAGTGGATATAGTTTTCCAAGTGGACACACTACATCGGCAACAACTATGTATTTAACACTTGCAATTATTCTACTAAGTATCATGAAAAAATTAAATAAATATTTTGTTTTTTGTATTGCAGTACTAGGAATTGTTATTATAGGTAGTTCTAGAATTTATTTAGGTGTTCACTATCCAACAGATGTTATGGCAGGAATTTGCTTAGGTATTAGTATAGTGAGTACAGTATATATTTTTATATTATAGTAATTCAAGTAAGGAGGTTAAATAATGAAAAAGGTATTATTACTAACAGGTTCATTTGGAAATGGACACATTCAGGTATCAAATAGCTTAAAGGCTGAATTTAAGAAAAAAATTATAATAGTGAAGTGTCAATAGTAGAATCTGATTTGTTTTTTAGAAGCACATCCCAATTTAACACCAATACTAAAAAGAACTGTACTTATATAGTTTTTTTCATATTTTAGAGATATTTATGGATATTTATATTACGCTGGAAAAAAAGGCATAAGAATATGTCTTCTTATAGATACTTTAGTTATCATTATTTAAGGAAGCTTGTAGAGAAAGAATCTCCGGATATTATTGTTTCAGTATTTCCTACACCAGCATTGTCTTTATTGGAGAGTACCGATATTCCAATTGTAAATGTAGTTACAGACTATTATTTTTCATAAAAGTTGGTTAACTAAAAATGCTTATAGATATTTTGTTTCAAATGAGAATTCAAAAAAAGGCATTTGTAGAAGCAGGTGTTGATTCAGATAAAGTAAAGGTTCTAGGAATACCAATAAATACTAAGTTTGATGAAAAGGTGGATAAAAAGAAATGGTATGAAAAAAATAATTTATCTTTAGATAAAATGACGATATTATTGTCTGCAGGTGCTTTTTGGGGTATCAAATAATTTTCAAGATATAATTAATAATATTATCGATATTGAGATTTACAAGTTATTATAATCTGTGGGAAAAAAATAATCAATTAAAAAAATGAAACTAGAGAAAAATTTTGAAGGAATAAAGATATCAAAAATTATTGGTTACACAGATGATATGAGAGAATGGATGCAAACATCTGATGTATTAATTACAAAGGCAGGTGGAGTAACGATTTCTGAGGCGTTAGCTAGTACAGTTCCTTTAATTCTTTTAAATCCAGTGCCTGGCCAGGAAAGAGAAAATGCAAAAATATTTCGAAAGGAACGGATTAGCAAAAAAATAGCATATACAGAAAGTGAAATCATTGAACATTTATCATATTTTTTTAAATGAGGAGAATTTAAGACTAGTTAGAAATAAAATGAAATTATTTTTACCTCCCACATAGCACACAAAAATATATGCAAGGCTATTCTAAGTATATTAAATAAAAGAAAAAAATTAAGTAATGTGTTATGATGTGAATGATTATCAATTAATTAGGATATTACTTGTAAAAAAAGATAGAAAAATTGGTAATATTACTATAGAATAATTTGGTATATACAAAAATCATTGGAAATAGAGTGAAATTGTAGATATTTAATAGAATATTGAGTTAAATTGATTTTTTTATCTGTAATTTACATAGTATTTAAATATAATAGGTCGACTAACAAAATTGTTAGTTGGGGCCTTTTATTTTATTTATATATAATACAAAAACATATATTAAAAAAATACGAGATACTCTAATTTATTCTATATAAAAAGTACTTTGTATAGAGTTGTTGAAGCAGGAATTATTTATACAAGTATAAAAAAAGGGAAGAGAAGTTTTTTTAATTATTCTAATAAATCTATATGTAAAAAGGTGTAAATCATTTAATTTTATTGATTTACACTCTTTTTATTAAAACTATGATATAATTTATAGTAGAATTTTATGAGGAGAAATAGCAAGATGAAAAAAGTCTATTCTAACGTTATTAGGGAGTACCATAGTGCTAAGCGTTTTTATATTTGCAAAATCCTATTTTTTTGGAAGGATACCAAGGAAAGAACGGAAAAAAAGATTTTTAGAATCAAAGAATTATTATAATGGACAATTTAATAATATTGAAAATACACCTTCAATACCCGAAGATACAGGTGTTCTTGATATACTAGGTACTCTTTTTTCAGTGCACAAGGACAATAGACCTAAATCAGAAATTCCTCTTATAAAGACAAATTTAAAGAAAATATCAGAGACTAGTGATAATTTTTATATTTGGTTTGGTCATTCTTCATATCTTATTCAAATTTCTGGTGTAAAATATTTAATAGATCCTGTCTTTAGTGGGTCGGTTTCGCCGGTTCCAGGGTCAGGAAAGGCTTTTAAAGGAGCTGATTATTATGATGTTGAAATGTTACCGGAAAAAATTGATTATCTAATTATTTCTCATGACCATTATGATCATTTAGATTATATTACTGCAAAATATCTGAAAGATAAGGTTGGAAAAGTAGTTGTTCCGCTAGGAGTGGGTGAACACTTTGAATATTGGGGGTATTCTCTTGAGAAAATTATAGAACTATCTTGGGATGAGGAGAATCACTTAGAAGAGAATGTAAAAATAATTTCGGTACCATCTAGACATGCTTCGGGAAGACTGTTTCCTTTAAATAAAACCTTATGGACATCATATATTTTATATGTAGATGGTAAGAAAGTCTTTCTTGGTGGGGATAGTTCATACGGGAAGCATTTTAAGAAAATTAGAGAAAAATATGGTGAAGTAGATATCGCTATTTTAGAAAATGGACAATATAATAAAAATTGGAAGTACAGTCATTTATTTCCTGAAGAAACCTTGAAGGTTTCTGTGGAGCTTGGAGCAAAGTACTTAATACCAGTTCATAATTCAAAATTTACTTTAGCACCTCATGCGTGGTATGAACCATTAAGAGAACTTGTAAAAATAAATGATAAGAAATATAAAGTGGCAATTATAACACCGATGATAGGAGAAGTTATTGATTTAGACAATTTAAATCTGATAAAAACTAAAACGTTGGTTTGAATAATTAAAAATATTTTTGGGGTGAAATTTATGGAAAAAAATTAGTTTAGAAGAGTTTAAGAAAAAGGTTATATTATAATGAATCAGATTTTTTTCAAATATTATCTTTGAAAAAAATGGATTTAGAAAAATTTTGATCTAAGTAATAAAGATTTTTTTCTTATTCGAATTTCATATGTGTGAATTTAAAAAGGGGTAAATTTTTTTCATTTTCTAATCTTGAGAATAGTTTATTAGATGATTGTAATTTAGAAAACGCACTATTTATAAATTCTAATTTACAGCATGCGTCAATGAGAAGAACAAATTTGAAAAATGCGAATATTGAGGATGCGAATCTATATGCTTCGGTATTAGAAGCGGCAAACTTAGATAATATAAAATATAACGAAAAGACTAAGTTTTTTAGTTTGTACTGCCCGGAAGAAGGAGCATTTATAGCATATAAAAAAGGGTTAAATAATAGGATAATAAAACTTTTAATCCCTGGAGATGCGAAGAGAGTTTCTGCAACTAGAAACTGTTGCAGATGTGATAAAGCAAAAGTATTAGAAATTAGTGATTTTTGAGAAAGAGAAATACTTTGACGAAGCATGGTCAACAGTTGCAGAAGGCTTTTGCTATAAGCTTGGGGATTGGGTTTATGCCAAAAATTTTAATGAGGATCGTTGGTATGATTCGACAGGAGGTATTCATTTTTGGATGACTAGAGAAGAGGCTAAAAAATATTAATAATAGTTTTAGGAGATAATTGTGAGAGTAGTTTTAATATGTAGATATGATGGAAGTAGATATCATGGATTCCAAATACAGCCAAATAACAATACTGTTCAAGAAGAGATAGAGAAAAGTTTAAGAAAAAAATTCATAAAAAAAATTTAAGAATTTATATGAGTGGGAGAACTGATAGTGGAGTTCATGCTTATGGACAAGTGTTACACTTTGATACAGATTTAAATATTCCTACAGATGGTTGGGTTAAAGCGATAAATGCTATGATACCGAAGGACATAAGAATTGTATCGGCTAAAGTAGTTAATGATGAATTCCATGTTAGGTATAATAGTATAAAAAAACATATAGTTATAAATTGTACTTAGGCAGAGAAATAGATCCGTTCTTAATTAATTATGTTGGCTAGCATAAATTTAACTTTAACTTTGAAAAAGCTAAAGAAACTCTACAATATTTTTATAGGAGAACATGATTTTTTTCATCGTTTTGTTCTAAAAAAATACTAGTGTAGAAGATAAAAATTAGAACAATTTATAGTTTCAAAAATGGACCGTGATAATCAGAATGATAATATAATTAATTTTTGAAATTACAGGTAATGGATTTTTTTATAATATGGTAAGAATTATAATAGGTACTGTTCAAGATGTTGCAGCAGGGAAATATGAGCCAGAATATATACAAGAAATACTTGCTAAGAAAGAAAGAAGTTTTGCAGGACCTAAAGCAGATGCATCAGGATTATATTTAAAAGAAGTATTATATGATAACGATGAAGTTAATGAGTTTATTAATAACGCATTAGAGTTATTTTAATATAATATTGAAAAGCGATGTAATGATTAATATTAATTAAATTGGTAAATAGTTAAAAAAATATATATTTCTAGTTGACGAGAGTTGCTAGATGTGTTAGAATTGAAATGTTGAGTAGCTCCTAAAATAGCTACTACAACCGCACGTATAAGGTATAAAAGTGAGAAATCCACCTTATGTGGCGAGTCTTAGTAAAAAATATTTAAGGAGGTGCAGATATGTACGCAGTAATTAAAACAGGTGGGAAACAACTACGTGTTGAAGAAGGACAAACAATTCTAGTTGAAAAATTAGCAGCTGAAGTTGACTCTACAGTTACTTTTGATGAAGTAGTATTAGTAGGTGGAGAAACAACAAAAGTTGGTGCTCCTTTAGTAGCTGGTGCGACAGTAACAGCTAAAGTAGTTGCTCAAGGTAAAGGTAAAAAAATCACAGTATTTAAATACAAACCTAAAAAGAACAATCACCGTAAATTAGGTCATCGTCAACCTTTCACTAAATTAGTAGTTGAAAAAATTAACGCTTAATCATGATTAAGGTGGAAATTATTAAAGAAGTTGATAATATTAAACAAGTCACAGTAGATGGTCATGCAGATTTTGCTGAACATGGTTCAGACATTGTATGTGCAGGGGTATCAGCAGTGGTATTTGGATTAATTAATTCAGTAGATGTATTAGATGATGATGTTCAGTTTGATATTTCAGCAAATGAAGATGAAACAGGACATTTAACATATAGATCACTGAAATCTACAGAAAAAGAGCAACTTCTACTTAATGCAATGTTAATAGCATTAAAAACAATTGAAGAAAATTATTTAGAATATATAACTATTGAAACAAGAGAGGTGAACTAGAGATGATGTTAAAATTAAATTTACAATTCTTCGCATCTAAAAAAGGGGTAGGTTCTACTAAAAACGGACGTGACTCTGAATCAAAACGTTTAGGTGCTAAAAGAGCTGACGGTCAGTACGTAACTGCAGGTTCTATACTTTACAGACAACGTGGAACAAAAATTTGGCCAGGAACTAACGTAGGAAAAGGTGGAGATGATACACTATTTTCACTAGTTGATGGTGTTGTACGTTTCGAAAGATACGGACGTAGCCGTAAAAAAGTTTCTGTATATCCACAAGCATAGTAAAATAAGAAATATCTATAGTAAATTATTACTATAGATATTTTTTTATTTGTTTATAAAAACTTATGTTGTAACAGTATTTTAATATAAATAATAGTTGTATTTTTCATCTATATATGTTAAACTCAATCTGTGCATTTGACATTGCACATATACATTTTCAGGAGGAAAAAAATGTCAGCGTTAGGACAAGAAATTTTATTTTCTTTTTTAGGTGGACTAGGTCTTTTCTTATTTAGTATTAAATACATGGGGGACGGTCTACAATTAATAGCGGGGGATAAAATGCGTTATGTCTTAGATAAATATACTTCTAAGCCTTTAATGGCATTACTCGCAGGGATTATAGTAACTATACTAATTCAATCAAGTACAGGAACTATTGTTATTACAGTAAGTTTGGTAGGAGCAGGTTTATTAAAAACTAAACAGGCTATAGCGATTGTTATGGGTTCTAATATAGGTACAACTCTTACATCATTTATTATAGGGTTTAACGTATCACAATATTCGTTACCACTTATATTTTTAGGAGCAGCGTTTTTATTCTTTACAAGAGCAAAACTAATTAATAATATTGGTCGTGTTATTTTTGGATTTGGTGGAATATTCTATTCATTAAAAATGATGTCTACTGCAATGGGACCTTTAAAATCAATGGAATGGTTCCAAACAGTATTAACTCATATAGATGATAGTGCGTGGGTTGGAGTTGGAGTAGGTACGTTATTAACAGTTTTAATTCAATCTTCAGCAGCAACAATTGCGATTGTACAGAACTTATATGCAGAACATGCGCTAAATCTACATGGTGCAATCCCAGTAATTTTCGGGGATAATATTGGTACTGCTATTACAACAGCAGCACTTGCAATCGTAGGAACTAATATAGCGGCTAAACGTGTTGCTATATCTCACGTAATGTTTAACATAATTGGTACGATAATATGTTTAATTTTATTACAACCATATATTTCGTTTGTAGGACTTGTGGAAGCTAAACTTGGTTTAGAACCTAAAATGGCTATTGCTTTTGGTCATGGTACATTTAATATTTTTAATACAATACTACAATTTCCATTTATTTGGTTACTTGTTAAAATTATTACTAAGATTATTCCAGGTGAAGATGAGCAAATTAAATACTCTACACAATACCTTGATAAATCATTAATTGCTAGTGCACCTGCGGTTGCACTAGGGCAAGTAGAAAAAGAGTATGTTGAAATGTTAACATTATCTAAAAAAAGTTTGAAAAACTCTGTTGATTACTTTATGACTCGAGAAGAGCGTTTTAATGAAAAAGCTGAAGTACTAGAGGATGCGATAAATACATTCGATGAAGAAATGACTAATTATCTAACTCTATTATTTAGAGAAAAATTAAGTCCAAAAGAAGGGTTAGCAGCCTCAGTATTATTAGATGGTACACGTGATATTGAACGTATAGGAGATCACGCTCGTGATATAGTAGGATCAGTAAATTATCAAATTAAAAAGAAAGTTAAGTTCTCTGATGATGCAAAAGCTGAAGTACAGGAATTATATGATCTTTCAAATAGCATAATTGAGAAAACTATACAATCATTAGAAGAAAATAATATTGCAATTGCTGGGGCAGCATTAGCAGCTTGTGAAAATATTTATGAACTTGAAAAAAAAGCTCGTAAAAAACATACACAACGTATGAAAGATGGGGAATGTGAAATCTCTGCTGGTGTTGTATATATGGACCTAATTCAGCACTTTACACGTATATGTGAACATGCAAGAAATATTTTGGAAAAAAAGAAATCCAAGGTAACTTATAATTATGACAAATAAGCAAAAAGTATATTTTATAATATTTATTATTTTATTACTTATATTTTTTTAGTAATATATAAATTATTTAAAAATACAATTAGCATAAATTTTTAAGAGGTAAACATCGAATGTTAAAATTATGATGTTTATCTCTTTTTTTCCTTTGTAAATAAGGGTATTCGTGATATAATAAAATAGTCGATTTATATAAAGAATTAGTAAAAATAATTGAAAGGAAATTAAGATGTTTCAAGAAAAGAAAGTATACACAACTAAGTGGGCAGGTAAAGAATTAACTGTTGAAATAGGAGAAATGGCAAGACAAGCAAATGCTGCAGTAGTAGTTAAGTATGGAGATACAGTTGTTTTAACTACAGCGGTAGCATCTAAGGAAGCAAAAGATGTAGATTTCTTCCCGTTAACAGTTAACTATGAAGAAAAAATGTATGCTGTAGGAAAAATACCAGGTGGATTTTTAAGAAGAGAAGGAAGACCTGGAACAGAAGCTACATTAGCTGCTCGTCTTATAGATAGACCTATTCGTCCTCTATTTGAAGATGGATTCAGAAATGAAGTACAAGTTATATCTACAGTATTGTCAGTAGAATATGATTGTGATCCTGTAATGGCAGCAATGTTAGGAAGCTCATTATCTTTATCAGTATCTAACATTCCTTTTAAAGGACCGATTGCTGGTGTGACAGTAGGTTATATTGATGGGGAATACATTATTAATCCTAATATTGAACAATTAGAAAAATCTGAAATTGATCTTAAAGTTGCAGGAACAAGTGATGCAATAAATATGGTAGAAGCAGGTGCTAAAGAAGTATCAGAAGAAATCATGCTAAATGCAATTATGTTTGGTCATGAAGAAATCAAGCGTTTAATAGCATTCCAACAACAAATTGTTGATGAAATTGGTCAAGAAAAAATGGAAGTAGAACTTAAAGTTATAGATGAAAAAATCTATAATGAAGTTTTAGAATTAGCATTATCAGAAATGAAATCTGCGATTTCTATTAAAGATAAACAAGAAAGAGATGAAGCTATTTCTACTGTTAAGGAAAAAGTAGTAGCTATATTTGAAGAAAGAGCAAGTGAAGAAGATGAACTAGATATAGTTAAAGAAGCTAAATTATCTCTAGATAAGATTGTTAAGGATGAAGTTCGACGTGAAATCACTGAAGATAAAGTTAGACCAGATGGGCGTGCATTAACAGAAATTAGACCATTAGCATCAAGAATTGATGTATTACCAAGAACACATGGTTCAGCATTGTTTACTCGTGGTCAAACTCAATCATTAGGGGTTGTTACTTTAGGTAATTTATCAGATGAGCAAATTATTGATGACTTAACACAAGAGGAAAATAAACGCTTTATGCTACATTATAATTTTCCCAGCATTCTCTGTAGGAGAAGTAGGATTCAGTCGTGCTCCTGGTCGTCGAGAAATTGGACATGGTGCATTAGGTGAAAGAGCTCTTGCACAAGTAATACCATCAAAAGAAGATTTCCCATATACAATCCGTATTGTATCAGAAATCTTAGAATCTAATGGTTCAAGTTCACAAGCAACTATATGTTCAGGGATCTATGGCATTAATGGCGGCTGGTGTACCTATTAAGGCACAAGTTGCTGGTATAGCAATGGGATTAGTGAAAAAGATGAGCATTATACTATTTTAACTGATATTCAAGGTATGGAAGACCATTTAGGAGATATGGACTTTAAAGTAGCGGGTACTACTGAAGGTATTACAGCTTTACAAATGGATATTAAAATAGATGGTTTAAGCGAGCAAATTTTAAAGAATCACTTGAACAAGCACGTATCGGAAGACTACAAATTTTAGATCATATGAACGAAACAATAAGTGCTCCACGTGAAGAAGTTTCAACTTATGCACCTAAAATTAAAATTATTAAAATTAAACCAGAAAAAATTAAAGATGTTATTGGATCTGGTGGTAAAGTTATTAATGAAATTATTGAAAAAACAGGTGTTAAAATCGACATTGAGCAAACAGGAGAAGTATTCATTTCTTCACCTGAAATCAATGGTATTAATAAAGCAATTGAGATTATTGAGAATATAACTCGTGAAGCTGAAGTAGGAGAAATTTATTTAGCAGAAGTTAAACGAATTGAAAAATTTGGTGCATTTGTTGAATTATTCCCAGGAGTTGATGCTCTTGTTCATATTTCTAAATTAGCTGCTGAGCGTGTAAATAAAGTTGAAGATGTTGTTAAAGTGGGAGATACTCTAAAAGTTAAAGTAATCAAAATTGATGAAAAAGGTCGAGTAGACGCAACAGCTCACTTCTAGGAGATTTATATGGAGTTATTTGAAAAAGAACGTCGTGGAATATATGTATATTTCAAAAGTTTTAAAGATTTAAGTAAACTTGAAAAATATGGAAACTTTATTTCATATTCTAAAAAAGGAAGGTATGCATGTATCTATGTTGATGAAAATAGAATAGATAGTATAGTAGCGGACCTTAAAAAAAGAAGAAATTTGTTAAAAAAAGATAGAAATTTCAGAGATGTCTGATTTACATCTTAGTTTTTGAAAACTTTGATAATAAATTGGATAATACTAGGTAGTTTATAGTTTTTAAGGGAGGAGAAATCCTCCTTTAATTGTATTCAAACTACATTCTTGTGTGAGGATTAAATGAGAGTTATAGCCGGGAAGTATAAATCAATAAAATTAAATTCAGTAGACGGTATGAATACAAGACCAACGACTGATAAAATAAAAAGAAAATTTATTTAATATGTTAGACTGTGAAGGTAGAGTGTTAGATTTATTTGGTGGCACTGGCGGTCTAGGAATAGAAAGTTTAAGTAGAGGAGCGGATTATGTAACTTTTATAGATGGTAGCAATAATGCTGTAAAAGTTATTCGTTCAAATATAGAAAAGTGTAGAATACCAAAATCAGACTATGATATATATCGAAATGACTATAAAAGAGCATTAAAGATATTAGGGTAAAAAAAGGAGAGAAGTTTGATTTAATATTTTTAGATCCACCATATGATAAGGGACTAATTAATCAAGCTATTAGTTCTATATTAGAAAAATGATATATGCAATGATGGTTGTATAATAGTATGTGAGAAAAAGTGTGGATGAGGTTGTTGAATCGAAGTTTGAAAAAAATTAGAACTAGTTAAAGAAAAAAATATGGGATAACAAATATAATTATCTTTGAGTATATGGAGAATTAGTTAGATGAAAAGAAAAATTGCAATAGTACCCTGGGAAGTTTTGATCCTATTACTTATGGTCATATTGATATAATAAAAAAAGAAGCGCACAGTTATTTGATGAGGTCATAGTTGCTATTTTAGTAAACCCTGATAAAAAATATTTATTTACATTAGAAGAACGTGAAGAAATGATTAATGAATCTATAAAAGATTTTAAAAATGTCAAGGTGGATTCATTTTCAGGGTTATTGGTTAATTATGCTAAAAAAGTCAACTCTACAGTTATAGTTAGGGGACTAAGAGCAGTTTCAGATTTTGAATATGAAATGCAGCTTACTTTTATGAATAAGGCACTGGATGACAATATAGAAACGATTTTATATGATGGCTAATAAACAGTATTCATTTATAAGTTCAAGTATAGTTAAAGGCGTTTCAGGGTTTGGGGCAGACTTATCAAAATTTGTTCCTAAACATGTAGAAGAAAGACTAGAGAAAAAGGTGAAGGAGAGAGAATAATAGTGAATAAAATTCTTTTTACTGGTGGTGGCTCTGCGGGACATGTCTCGGTTAACGTAGCGCTTATTCCGGAGTTTAAAAAACATGGTTACCAGATTTCATATATTGGTAGCAAAAAAGGAATAGAAAAGGAAATGATTGAAAATATAAATGATGTAAAATATCATGCTATAAGTTCAGGAAAACTAAGGAGATATTTTTCTTGGGAAAACTTTATAGACCCATTTAAAGTATTAAAAGGTATTTTAGATTCGATTTTTATTATAAAAAAAGAAAAGCCAGACTTTATTTTTTCAAAAGGTGGTTTTGTAAGTGTTCCTGTTTGTGTAGCAGCACGTTTATTAAAAAGTTCCTGTTGTTCTTCACGAATCTGATTTAACTCCAGGACTAGCAAATAAAATAAATATAAAGTTTAGTAATCATATCTTTACTACTTTTGAAGATACATTAAATTATTTACCAAAAGGTAAGGCAAGTTTAATAGGTGCTATCGTACGTGATGCTATATACGGTGGTAGTAAGGAAACGTGCTTATCAATTTACAGGATTTTAATGCAGGAAAACCTGTTATTCTAGTTATGGGAGGATCTTTAGGTTCAAAAATACTTAATGATTATATTTGGGATAATATTGAAGAGTTGACTGAAAAGTATCAAATAATACATTTAGTTGGAAAAGGATTTATTAAATAAAGACATAAATGTTGAAGGTTATAATCAATACGAATTTTTATCTGCAGAGTTATTCGATATTTTTAAAATCGTAGATTTTACAATTTCTCGAGCTGGTGCAAATGCCTTATATGAGTTTTTTTAGCATTAAATATTCCTGCTATATTAGTTCCATTAGGAACTAATCAGAGTAGAGGAGACCAAATAGAAAATGCTAAGTTTTTTTGAGAAAAAAATGGTTTTGCTCTTGTTATTCAAGAGGATAGCTTTCAAGGACTTAGAATTAACTAAAGGTTGATGATTTTTTTATAATAGTTTGAAATGATTATAAAAAAATGCGATGATAAAATATAAAGATGAGAAAAAAAGTAATTAACAATGTGGAAGATTTTTTTACAATAAAATATTAAAGGAAGTAGGAGGTAAATAATAATGAAAAAGTTAAAAATTTTTATACCTATTTAAAAAAATAATAGCTTTTTCTTCTATTAATGTTTGTAGCAATAGCTTATCCTAAGAATGTTTTTTTGATGTGATTATTGCTGATTTAATTGAGATAAAAAGTATTAGCGACAACTAGCTAAGATTATATCTTTCAGTGTTTAATGATAAATTGTTATTATTAATAATGATTTTATTATCAGCATTTTTTTAGTGTGGATTAAAGAAGTGAAAAAAGCAGTATTTATATTTCTTTAGTGCAGGTATTGGTGGTTTCTTGTTATTTGCAATTAAGTATTCTGTTCAACGAGTAAGACCTTTACCAGATGTGCATGATGGATTTAGTTTTCCAAGTGGACACTCTACATTTGTAGCATTATTCTTCTTGGCATTACTATTTATAATCAACAAGAAAGAAATTCTATCTGCAGTAGCAACATTTGCAATTATTGCTGTACCAATTTCAAGAATGGTACTAGGGGCACATTTTTTAACTGACGTTATTGCAGGAGTACTACTAGGTAGTATAGTTGTAGATGTTATGAAAGTATACTATATAAATATATATAATATAATTGTAAGGAAATTAGGAAAGAATAAATGGATAAATTAAGATCAAAAGAGGGAATAGTTGCCATATTTTTAGCTGTAATTCACTTTGCTTTATGGTACTATTTTGCTTATATTAAATATGCTGGAGTAGATGTTAAAGATTATAAATATATACTAGGGTTACCAGAATGGTTTTTTTCTATAGCTCAGTTGTAGTAAGTATATTTATAATTATTATGGTTATTATCTTTACTAACTTTTTTTGTTTAATAAAGATATAGAAAAGGAGGATAATAATGAAATATAATGTAGATCTTAAAATTCTTCTTTTGTTTACGTTTATATTTTTTTAGGCATTATTCTCTTACCTTTAATATTAAATAAGACAGCAAAAAAAATCATCATGGTTTTTTTGAAAAAAATATTATTTGGCAGATAGAAATGTAAGTGGAATAGTTTTTAGCTATTACTTTAATGTCAACGTATGGATCAGCTTCAACATTTTTTTAGGTGGACCTGGGGTAGCCTATAAATTAGGATATGGTTGGGTATTACTAGCTGTAATTCAGGTAGTTACAGGATACTTTGTATTATTAGTATTAGCCAGAAAATTTAAAAAAGAAGCGAAACGTATAAATGCCATAACTATAAGTGACTATTTAAAAAATAGATATAAATCTAATATTGTTGCTTATCTTTCAACATTTGCAATGATTATTTTCTTAATTGCTGCTATGTCAGCTCAATGGGTCGGAGGAGCTAAACTATTAGTAGCTTTTACGGGCATAAGTTATAAGACAGGTGTACTATTGATATCTGTAATTATAGTATTTTGCGTAGTATTTGGTGGATTAAAAAATATTTTGATTACCGATATGATTCAAGGTTTAATAATGATTTTTTCTACAATAATATTACTATACTCAGTAATATCATTTGGTGGAGGAATCGAAAATATTACAAATAATTTAGTTGCAATAAATGAAAAGATAATAACACCTTTTGGAGCGGATGGTAGTTTAACTGCAAAATATGTATCATCATTTTGGGTATTAGTTGGGGTCGGAGTAATAGGTATACCTCAGATTGCAATTAACTCAATGTTGTATAAGAATACAAAAAGTTTGAAACAATCAATAATTATAGGAACAATAGTTATTTTTATTGTAATGTTTGGGGTACATTTAATAGGAGTAATGGCTAGAGGTGTTTTCCCAGATATTAAAGATTTTGACTCTGTTATACCAATAATTACATTAAGAGTACTTCCTTGGTACTTGGCAGCGATAGTTCTTGCGGCTCCAATGGCAGCGATTATAACGACAGTTAATGCTCAATTTTTACTGATATCATCAGCACTTGTTAAAGATTTATTATTTAATACAAAATTTGTAAAAAATAATATTACAGGAAAAAAAGTTCCAGTTTTTGTTTACACAATAAACATAATTGTTATTTTACTAATAATGTTTATTAGTATGAGACCACCTAGTTTAATAGTTAATGTTAACTTATTTGCTTTTGGAGGTCTTGAATCAACATTCCTATGGCCTATTCTGTTAGGGTTTATATTGGAAATATGCTGAAAAAAATAGGGGCAATAGCTTCAATAGTAGTAGGTTTAGTAAGTTATATAATTTTTCAAAAAAATATATATGTTATAAAATCAATTGAACCAGTAGTAATTTCATTAACATTATCATTTATAGTATTTGTTATTATATCAATGGTTATAAATAAAAAAATTGCAAAAATGGTGATATTATAATAAAATAAAAAGAGTATATAAAAGGAGGAAATACAATGGCTAAAAAAGTTAAAGTTAAACACACTGATGCAGAGAAGTTTAAAGTGAGTGACATGTTAACAATTGGAAAAGTTTATGAAGTTGTAAATGAAACAGAAGAATATATATTCATAAGAGACAACAGTGGTAAAATTGGTGGATATTACCATGACTATTTTGAAGAAGTTTCGGAATAGATGGTAGGACTTTTATATGGATAAAAAAAGTATAAAAAATTCTGTACTAGTTGTTATCTTTGTTGTATTAGCTCCACTTATTCTTGTAGGGTTGACTGCATTAGGCAATACTATTGGTATTAAAGGTAATCCTTCTACAAATGCAACACAAACTACAGAAAAAGCAGCCAAAGTACCAGAAGAAACAAAATCAACAACAAATAATGATATACCTAAAGCAGATGATAAAAAAATCTCAAATAATACATCATCAAATAATAAAGATAAGAATCAAAACTCAGGAACAGTAAGTTCAACTCCTATAGCAGGACAGAGTTATGTGGTAAAAACAGGGGATACATTATTTACGATAGCCTCAAGTGCATATGGTGAAGGAAATGCACAAAGTGGAATAGATAAGATAAAACAAGCAAACAACATGAATAATAATAATTTAACTGTTGGACAAAAAAATTCAAATTCAAAATCATAATAAAAGAATCATCATTAAAAAGAAATTTCTTCTAATGATGATTCTTTTTTTATTTTTCTAAATCTTTATTAAGTTGCTCTAATTTTTGCTAAAAGTGTATCTATTTGTGTATCTGATAAACTAAGACTAACTCTAATATAATTTTCGCCGCCACTTCCAAAAACATGTCCAGGCATAGTAACTATTCTATATTGTTTTAATAATAATTCGAAGAAACTTTGACTATCAAATCCTTCTTTTACTTTTAACCAAATAAAAATACTACCTTCCGGTTTAAAGTAAGAATAACCTAGTTCATCTAGTTTATTAGTAATTTTCTCAATTCTATTTTTAAATGTATCCTTAATATTTGAAGTAAGTTGCTTATGATTTTTTAGTGCAGTTACTACAGTATCTTGAATTGCGCCATAAATATTAGCGTGGAAAATAGAGTTATACACTCTAAGACCTTCAATAATTTCTTTGTTTCCGACAGCAAATCCAATTCTAAGTCCTGAAATAGAGAAGTTTTTAGAGAAAGAAAAGAATTCTATACCTACATCTTTTGCACATGGTGTGCTAATAAAACAAGGTGATGAACCTTCATTATAATAAAAATCTGAGTAGGCATGGTCTTGAACTACAATAACACTGTTTTCTTTAGCCCAACTAACAGTTTCTTCATAAAATTCTTTTGTTGCAACGGCTCCAATAGGATTAGAAGGGTAGTTTAGGAAAATTAATTTTCCTTTTTCAACTAGATTATTTGGTATTGAAGAATAATCTACTAAGTAGTTATTTTCTTCTTTTAACTGTATTTCTTCATAGTTAGCTTGTGCAAGGGCAATACCCTGTATATAATCAGGGTAGCTAGGTACAGGAAGCAAAACAGTATCATCTTTATTCAATAATACTGAAGGAACACTAGATAATCCAGATTTAGTTCCAAATACTAGAGCAATCTCATCTTTTGGATCTGCATCTATTCCATATGTTTCTTTAAGCCAAATAGAAATTTCATTTAGTAATGTTTCTTTACCATCAAAAGCTCCGTATCTCATATTTTCAGGTTTTCTAATTGCTTTTTCCAATGTCTCTAATAAAAGTTCTGGGGTATCAGAGTCTGGAACTCCGATACCCGCATTTAATAATGGTATATTACTAGAACTTTCTTCAGAGATTAATTTAAAAAAATTGGATAAAAAAACATTTTTCTGGAACATTTTTTTAATGTATTTGATAATTCAATTTTCATAATTAATCACGTCCTAATCTATTATTTTTTTCAGGTTTGTCAAAACCTTTGAATTCTTTATCAATTATTTCATTAAATTCTTTTTGATTGAACAATTTCAATTAAGTCTTTTTGAAAGTTGTGAATCTTTATTTGCAGTAGTCACAACAATGTTATTTCGGTTATTTTCATTCATTTTTTCTAATTTTAATGCTTTAGTTAAATCGAATTTTGCAGCTAAAGCGAAGTTTCCAGGTACTGCAGATAATGTAGTACTGCTTAATGAACGAGCAAGTTGACCAGCTTCTAATTCAGTGAATTTAAGATTTTTTGGATTTTCAATTACATCGTTTTTAGTAATTTTTAATACATCAGTATCTGGTTTAATTTTAATTAGGTCAGCAGCAGCTAATAATGCATAGGCACGAGCTGCATTTGATGGGTCGTTTGGTAAAGTTACTTCAGCTCCATCAGGTAAATCTTTAAGATCTTTTACTTTATCAGAATAAAGTCCCATTGGTGCAGTTGGAACAGGTACAAGAGCAGTTAAATCCATATTATTTTGTTCAGCAAATTTTTTCATATATATTTTGTGTTGGAATAAGTTTGCATCTAATTCACCACTATTTAAAGCTTTGTTAGGTTGAATGTAATCAGAAAACTCAGTAACCTTAACGCTATATCCTTTTTTCTCAAGTAGAGGTTTTATAGCTTTATTTACCATATCTGCATATGGTCCAGATGTAGCACCAATTTTAACTTCTTTTTTATCACCACTTGAATTTGAGCTAGATTTAGAAGCTCCACATGCAGTAAGTGATATTGCTAATAATGCTGTAAAAGCAATTGTTAATATTTTTTTTAGTTTTGTCATAATAATGAATCTCCTTATATTAATTTTTTTTGAATTTTTTTGAAATATAATTTCCTATATATTGTGTAATTTGAACGAGTATTATTAATAATATTACTGTAACCCACATTGTAAAGTTATCGAAACGATAGTACCCATATCTTATAGCAAGGTCACCGATTCCTCCGCCTCCGACAACTCCAGCCATTGCTGAAAATGCGATAAGATTAATTAAAGTCAGAGTAATTGATTGGATTATACCAAACATTGCTTCAGGGATAAGTACCTCTCTTACGATTAGAGGTAAAGAGGCTCCTGATGCTACGGCTGATTCAATAATACCGTAGTCTATTTCATTAAGAGATGTATCAACTAATCTTGTAAATAAAGGTATAGCAGCAACAGTTAACGGTACTATAGCTCCAGTAGGACCTGTAGATTTACCTAGTAAAAAAATAGGGTGAATGGTATTAAAAATACTAGTAATATAATAAATGGTATAGAGCGTATTGTATTAACAATAAAAGTCAACAGTTTTGTATATAAAAACATTTTTTTAAATAACAGTCGGTTGCTTGTTAAAAAAATAATACGATACCTAGGAATAAACCAACAATAACAGTGATTACAATCGAAACACTTATCATATAAAGTGAATCACCAAATGATTGAATAAGTTCAGGTTGTAGATTATTCCATTGTTCAGCTAAACTAAGATTATTCTCCATAAACTTTCACCTCCACATCGCTAACGTCACTAATAAGATGGTTGACAAAAGCCGAACAGTTTTGCTCATTACCTGTAACTGAAAAAGTAAGGCTACCTAATTGTTTATTTTGAATATATTCAATTCTTCCTGCTAGTATATTTGTAATAACTTTATATTTATTTGCCAGTGTTTGAATCACTGGTTCTTTTGCTGCATCTCCTTTAAAGATAACTTTAATTACAGTTTCATCTTTATATTGTTCTAAAAACTGTTCTTCAAAATCATCGTCACTATGTAAGTTCGAAATAAATTCTTTCATTAGTTTTGTTTTAGGATTAGAGAAAACATCATAAGCAGAGCTTAATTCAATAATTTCACCATTTTCCATAACAGCAACTTTATCACAAATTTGTTTTATAACTTCCATTTCATGAGTGACAAGAATAATAGTAAGTCCCAGTTTTTTATTGATTTCTTTCAATAATGAAAGAATTTGTTTTGTTGTCACTGGATCAAGTGCACTTGTAGCCTCATCACAAAGTAATACTTTAGGATTATTTGCTAGTGCTTTAGCTATTCCAACACGTTGTTTTTGACCACCTGAAAGCTGACTAGGGTAAACATTTTTCTTGTCAACTAGTCCAACAAGTTCAAGTAATTCATCGATACGTTTTGGGATCTCATCAGCTTTAGCATCTCCAGCTTTAAGGTTAAAAGCAATGTTTTCACCAACAGTTTTAGAATTTAATAAGTTAAATTGTTGGAAAATCATTCCTATTTTTTGTCGATAGATTCTTAAATCCTGTCTATTTAGTTTATTGACAACTTGCCCATCAACAACTACTTCACCACAAGTTGGCGTTTCTAGTAAATTAATACATCTTAATAGAGTACTTTTACCAGCACCAGAGTAGCCGATTATACCGAAGATTTCTCCTTCTTTAACATGAAGGTTTGTTGGTTTTAAAGCTACAATTTCTTTTCCTTTCTGATGGAATGTTTTTCCAACACCATTCAGATTTATCATAAAATTCTCCTTTCTTTATATGAAAAAAGACGTACCTTAGCATAAGCTAAAGGACGTCTTAACGTGATACCACCTTTATTTGTATAATAATCACTTATTATACCTCAATAAGTTACTTTCATAACTCCTGCTATAACGGGCATACCCGTAGTATAAATACTAAATGCTCAAAGTCCATTTCTCCTAAACCTAATTAATCTCTTTCAGCATACAAGATCTCTCTATAAAGTAGTGTATAGGATTCTACTTTTCATAGCATAATTAATCAATGACTATATTCTAGCATAAATTTTCTGACAATGCAATATAAAGGTTTAAATTTTTAGAATAAATATAAGAAATAATAGATATATATATAATTGGTAAAAAAATAACTTGACTTTTTATTAATTATCTTATATAATAATTAAGTTAATCATCTTAATATTTATATTGTCAATAAATTTGTTGCTTACAGCTATTTATGATATAATGAGGTGTATTGCATAGGAGGTATTATGTTTAAATTTTTTTAAGAAAAAAATAAACCTGAAGAAATAAAAACAGAATTAAAAAAAACACCTACGCATGTTGCTATTATTATGGATGGCAATGGACGTTGGGCAAAAAAAAGAAATATGCCACGTATAAAGGGGCACTATGAAGGAATGCAAACAGTAAAAAAAATAACTAAGTTTGCATCAAAACTGGGAATCAAATATTTAACACTGTATGCTTTTTCTACTGAGAATTGGGCAAGACCTAAGGAAGAAGTTAGCTATTTAATGGATTTACCTGAAAAAATGTTCAGTAGCTTTATGCCTGAATTAATGGAAAACAATGTAAAAGTAGAAGTTATAGGTGTAATTGAAAAATTACCTGAAAATACTAGAAAAGCTGTTAGTGACGCTATCGAGCAGACAAAAAATAATACAGGATTAAAATTAATTTTTGCATTAAACTATGGTTCAAAAGACGAAATAATCAGTGCTGTAAAAACAATTGCTAGTGATGTAAAATCTGATAAATATAGTATAGAAGATATTACAGAAGAAACATTAAGTAGAAATCTTTTTACTGCAAATACACCAGATCCTGATTTATTAATTAGAACATCAGGAGAACAAAGAATTTCAAACTTTTTTTATTATGGCAAATTGCTTATAGTGAATTTATTTTTTACAAAAGTAGCTTGGCCAGATTTTTACTGAAGAAGAGTTTTATAATTCATTATTAGAATACCAAAATAGAGATAGAAGGTATGGTGGTTTAAATGAAGACTAGAGTAATAACTGCAATTGCGGCTTTTAATTGTATTTTTTTACCACTACTATTTTTAGGTGGGGATTATTTTTAAATATACTACGTTTGCTTTTAGGTGTTATGGCAATGTATGAAATAGTTAGAATGACATTTAAAGAAACTAATATTGTTATCTTAGGACTATCTTCTCTAGCAGGAGCAGTATTATATTTACATAATGAAATTTTTAAGTTTATCACAGTATAGTATAGTATATATAATTATTATTGGTATGTTAGGATCAGTTGTAGGTACTGGACATAGAATTAAATTAGTAGAAATAGGATCGATTATATTTGTTACAGCATATATATTTGTTGGATTTTATTCGCTATATATGTTGAGAAGTTTAAGTCTATTCCATGTTGGATATTTATTGCTTACTATTTGGTTTACTGATAGTTTTGCATATATTGGAGGAATGAAGTTTGGTAAAAATAAACTTTCTCCACATATAAGTCCTAACAAATCAATTGAAGGATCAGTTATAGGAAGTTTATCATCAATAATAATTGCCGTTGTATTTTTATTTTACAACTAATATTTTTACTAACTTAATATTAGCAATTGTTATTACTTTGGTGATTAGTGTAATTGGTCAATTTGGAGATTTAATAGAATCTGCATATAAACGTGAATATGGAGTCAAGGATAGTAGTAATTTACTACCAGGTCATGGAGGAATTTTTGATAGATTTGATTCAGTAATTCTTTCTGCTCCATGTTTAGTACTATTATTAAACTTAGTTGCGATGTTATAGAGAGGAGTATTAGATGCAAGGTATAATAGCATTTATATTAATATTTTTTTGTAGTAGTAACAATACATGAATTTGGTCACTTTATAGTGGCAAAAAAATCTGGAATTTTATGTCAGGAATTTGCTATTGGAATGGGACCAAAAAAATATTTCATAAAAAAATTGGAGAAACAAACTTTACTATTAGATTACTTCCACTAGGTGGATATGTTAAAATGCCTGATAATGTTTTTTTGATTTTTAATAATGATGTTTCAATGTATGACTTAAAAAAAGGAATGAATATCAGATTAAAATTAGACAAAGAAGATAAAGTTGAAAAAAATTATTTTTAGATGAATCAAATGATATGGAACTTTTGCCAATTCACCTAGAAGATTTTGATTTAACAGAAAAATTATTTATTAGAGGATTTGTTGGAGACGAATCAGAGTACTTCGAAGTTAGAAAAGATGCATGTGTGGTATTTGGTGGTATGGAAGAACAAATAGCTCCATTAGACAGAATGTTTTCTTCTCACTCTTGGGGTAAAAAATTCTGGACACTTTTTGCTGGACCACTAATGAACTTTTTTTTAGCAGCTGTAATCTTTATAGGATTAGCTTTTTATACAGGTGTACCGGTCAATAATGATGATGCCAAATTAGGAGTTGTTGCCGATAATTCGCCAGCACAGACAGCAGGATTAAAAGTTGGAGATACGATAACTGAGGTTAATGGTCAATCTATTTCTACTTGGACAGGATTTGTTGAAAAAATTAAGGAATCTAATGGTCAAGAATTAACTTTAAAAGTAAATAGAGATGGTTCTATACAAGAAGTTAAAGTAACACCAAAAGAAGAAGTTACAAAAAATAAAAAAGGTGAAGAAGTAAAAACTTATAAAGTAGGTATTGGAAAATACCAAGAAACAAAAAAAGGTTTTGTAGATTCTATAAAATACGGTTTACAAGAGACTTTACATTATGGTACTTTAATATTCACAGCTATAATTAATTTATTTGTTTCATTGTTTACTGGTGGCTTCAGCCTAAATCAATTAGGTGGACCAGTAGCTATATATGAAATGTCTAGTAGTGCAGCCAAAAAGTGGATTAGTAACTACACTTCAGTGGACTGGAATCTTAAGTGTTAACTTAGGTTTAATGAATTTAATACCAATTCCAGTACTTGATGGTGGTAGAATAATTTTTGTTATATATGAAGCTATATTTAAGAAACCAATTAATAAAAAAAGGCTCAATATTATATGACGATAACATTTGGATTATTAATGGTAGCATTAATGTTAGCTGTTACTTGGAATGATATTCAAAGACTATTTGGAAAAATAAGTAAGTTAAAAATAAATTAAATCGAACAAATTATAATAGTTAACGATTAAAAAAACATGAGAGTATGCTTTTTTTAAGACATACCCTCATGTTTTTTTATGTTGTTTACCATTACATTAAGCTAATATACCTTAAGTCATGTTGAATATTTAATAGTTTGTATAATTTAGAAGATTAGATTTAAATAATTACAACAGTATAGTAAATAAAAAGTAATAGATTATGATATAATAATAAAGAAATAATTAATTATTTTTTTAATACTTAATAATTTACTGAATATATAAATATAATATTAAGAGGAACGTAGAATATGAAACATAAATTATTAAAAACAAAAAATTTAGCTGTGGTGTTTGGAACTTTTGCCCCGATGCATATAGGACACGTAGATCTTATAACAAGAGCTAAACGAGAAAATGATGCAGCCTTAGTAGTTGTTTCTGGAACAAATACTGAAGAAGACCGTGGGACACGTGTAGGACTTCACCTTAAACGACGTTTTCGTTATGTGCGAGAAGTATTTCATGATGATGAATTGGTAGTTGTGGATAAACTCGATGAAGAAGGAATTATTTCAGAACAGAATGGTTTGGAAAATTGGTTTAAAATTTTACATGAACTTATTAAAGACAATACAGATTATCAATTTGAAAAGATTACATTTTATGTAGGAGAAGAAAAGGATCAAAAGCCGTTACTTAGCTATTTTGAAAATGTATTTAATGATGAATATCTTTTAGGAAAAAGTGATACTGAGTCTTCTGATTCAATTATAAAAAAAGAAGTAGGTATTAAAATAATTGATAAAAGTATAATCCCAGTATCAAGTGCTGAAATTCTTAAAAAACCTTTAGCTCACTGGCGCTATATTACTAAACCTTTTCGACGTCATTTTACAAAAAAAGTGTTGGTAGTAGGTTCAGCTTCGGGAGGGAAGACAACACTTATAAAAGATTTAGGCCGAATTTTTAATGCGCCTGTATCATTAGAATATGCACGTTATTATCAGGGGGTACATAATGTTCGTGATGATGAATTAGACACTAATGATTATATTCGTCTTTTTGCTTATCAAAATCATCAAACTTCAAATATTATCGATAGTGGTAGTCATTCGGGTATTGTGTTTGTTGATACTAATGCTACTGTAACTATGGCTTATGTAGACTACTATCTTAAGGATGTTATTTCAGAGGAAGAATATCAAGCACTTAACTTATCATATAAGGTTGCCGTTTCAAAAGAAAAATGGGATCTGATAGTTTTAATTCCACCAAAATCTGCATATGTTAATGATGGTTTTCGTGACATGAGTATGTCAAGTCAGGACATTCGAGATGATTTTACTAATCACCTTATTGAGTTACTAAAAAGAGATGGTTTTGAAGACAAACTTTTAATTCTTGATAGTGAACCAGATACATTTTTCATAGAAAACTATGAAAAAACAATTGAAGCTATTAAAACAAGACTTAATATTGATATATAAATTATGGATATGATTATTTTTTTAAGTTTAATAGTATATGTGTTAAAAAGTTAATATAGAGCTAATTTAAAAGTTAAAATTTGTGAAAAAAATGGTGGAATTTGATATAATGAAATGATGTTTTTAAAGAAGTAGGTAAAGATAATGATAAAATTTGAGAATGTATTTTTTTAAGTATTCTAATTCAACAAAAAAATGTACTAGAAAAATATAAATCTTAATATAAAGAAAGGTAGTTGGACTAGTATATTAGGAGAAAACGGAAGTGGTAAGTCCACATTAATGAAGTTATTATACGGACAACATAAGCCTACTGATGGAAAGATACTAATAAACGGTACTGAATATACTGAAGAAGTATATGATGAAATTAGAAATAGTATAGCAGTTGTCTTTCAAATCCAGATAATCAATTTGTAGGAGCCACTGTTGAAGAGGATATTGCTTTCGGTTTAGAAAATAGAAATATACCAACTGAACTAATGGATAGTATTATTGAAAAATCATTAGAAGCGGTCGATATGCTTGAGTATAGAAAGTATGAACCTGTGTCTCTTTCTGGAGGTCAAAAACAACGTGTAGCAATAGCTTCAGCATTAGCTTTAAATCCTCAAATACTGATTTTAGATGAAGCGACTAGTATGCTTGATCCTAAGGCTAGAAAATCAATTTTGCAGTATATAAAAAAAATTAATAAAGAAAATGAGATAACAATTATCTCAATAACTCACGATGCTGAGGAAAGTATTTATTCTGATTATATAGAGATTATGAATAAAGGTAAAATTGTATTTACTGGAAACTATAATATGTTGTATGCTGAACCTGATATACTAGATAAGTTTAATTTAGAAACTCCATTTTTTTAGAAAGGGTAAAAAAATGAATTAAAATGACCAACTAGGTTCAAAAAAATTTTTCAATATTACCGAAGATGAAGGGAGTGTAGTAGAAAAAAATATGCAAATTAATCTAAATAATATAGACTACACTTACAATAAAGGGACAGTTTTTGAAAAAAAGAGTTTTAAAAAATGTAACTTTGAAATTAAAAGAGCGAGCATATAACGTTATAGTAGGTAAAACAGGTAGTGGAAAATCTACGTTAATCGAGCATATTAATGGGTTACTAGTACCAAATAGTGGTGAAGTAATTGTAGACGATACTATAATTACTTTTCCAAAAAATAAAAGAGAAAAAAAAGAATTAGCAAAAAAACTAAGAGAAATTAGGAAAGATGTTGCTGTACTATTTCAATTTTCAGAACAACAGCTTTTTGAAACTACTGTTTTGAAAGATATTATGTTTGCACCATTAAATTATGGAGTAAATGAGAAGGAAGCTCGAAAGAATGCTATAGAGCTTGTGAAGTTAGTAGGGCTAAGCGAAGATTATCTTGAAAAATCACCTTTTGAACTTTCAGGTGGAGAAATGAGAAAAGTTGCTTTATGTGGAATATTGGCGCTAAATCCGAAAGTTTTAATTTTAGATGAACCAACTGTTGGATTGGATTATAAAAGTAGAGAAGATATTATGAACTTAATAAAAGAATTGCAACATAAGAAAAAAATATGACAATTGTGCTAGTTACACACAATATGGATTATGTTTTGAAATATGCAGATAAGATATTTGTTTTAAATAAAGGGGAACTAGATTTTTCAGGGACAGCAGAAGAGTTATTTTCAAATAAGCAAATACTTGAAAAGAATTCTTTAGATCTACCAGAAGTATTAAAGTTCTATAAAGAACTAAAAAAAGTAAAGGGATAGTTATCCCATTTCCTCGATGTTATAAAGAAATGATAGAAAGTGTAAAACTTTTAATAGGAGATAGAAGTAAATGAATAATTCTTTAATAAGTAAATACATACCGCTAGATACAGTTATTCATAATCTTGATCCGAGAACAAAACTATTTTTTTGTAATAGTATATTTAGTGGATATATTTATAGCTCATAGCATAGCTGAATTTTTCATTATTGTTTTTTTAATCTTTATAACAGTTGCATATTTGTCAAAAACGAGCTTTAATATGTTGTTATCAAGTGTAAAATCAATTATAGTTCTGATTGTATTTACTTCATTGGTACATATTTTCTTTAATAAATCAGGAAGTGTAGTATTAGACCTTTCTTTTATGAAAATATATAGTGGTGCTTTATTAGGAATTTTATTAATAACTGTAAGATTTATTCTTGTTGTTATGGTGATGGTAGTGTTTATGGCAACAACATCTCCAAGTCAAATAACTCATGCAATAGAGAAGAGTTTAGGTTTCCTTAAGGTAATAGGTGTTCCAATTTCTACTTTTGCATTAGTACTATCTATATCTTTAAGATTTATTCCAACTATAATAGAAGAAACAAACAGAATAATAAATGCACAGGTTTCGAGAGGTTCTGATTTTAATGAAGGAAGTTTAATGCAAAAAGTGAAGAAGTTTATTCCAATATTAATTCCTTTATTTATAGCAACTTTAAAAAGAGCAGATGAGCTTGCTACTGCAATGGAAGTAAGAGGTTATAGTACAACAATTAAAAAGGAGTAAGTATAAGAAACTTAAATATGATAAATTTGACTATTTGAGTTATTTATTAATAATTGTAACTACAGTATTTATTATTTTTAAAAATAAATTTGATTAGATATGTTTACGTTTAATACAATAAAGGAGATTCTATGGATACAGAAATAATAAATATTTCTAAGAGTAAAAAAATAAAGCAGAAATATACAAAAAGTTACGACAGTATTACAAAAGTGATAAACTAGTAGCAATTCCTACAGAAACTGTTTATGGCTTAAGTGCTGATGCAACAAGTGATAAAGCAATATCAAAAATTTATGAGGCAAAAGGCAGACCTAGTGATAATCCCCTAATAGTTCATTTTTATGATGTTAAACAACTAGATAACATTGTTGACTATGCTGATGATAGAGTAGGAGTATTAATAGATAAGTTTTGGCCAGGGACCTATGACATTAATATTAAATGCTATTGAAAACAATGGTATTTCGAAAAACGTTACTGCCGGACTTAATACCTTAGCTGTAAGAATGCCTTCTAACACTACTGCACGAGAAATATTAAAGGAAACAAAAGTTCTTTTAGCAGCACCAAGTGCAAACACAAGTGGTAAACCATCGCCAACCAAATATGAACATGTGTATCATGATTTAAATGGGCGAATTGATGTTATAATTGAAGATCAACAATCAGATATTGGCTTAGAGAGTACAGTAATTGATTGTACTAGAACCCCACTTGTAATAGCTAGACCAGGAGATATTACTAAAGAAGATATAGAAAATGTCTTAGGAGAGGGTAGCGTAGTATATAATGACGAGATAATTAGCGAGAAATCAGGCTCCGATAGCTCCTGGAATGAAATATAGACATTATTCACCAGAAGCAGAATTGATTTTATATAGACATTCTTTTGAAGACTTGCTAGAATTGTTAAAAACTAAAGGTAAAGAAACAGGGTTTATAACATATGATAATTATAAAAATAAACTAAAGGGATTAAACATATCCATAAAATATTTAGCAGATTCTGAGAAAAAGTGTTGAACAATCTAATAAAAATTTATATAATATTCTAAGAGAGTTTGATGAAGAAAATATAAAAAGAAATATATATATTACCAATAAAAAGAAAAATAAAGAAAATGTGGCTTTTATTAAATAGATTAAATAAAGCTATAAGTAAAAAATAAAAATAGGAGATTAGTGATGAAAAAGTTATATGTAGTTATACCTTGTTATAATGAAGAAGAGGTATTAAATGAAACTGCAAAAAGATTAGAAGATAAAATGAATTCGATGATTGAAGAAGATTTAATTTCACCTGAAAGTCGAGTTGTTTTAGTAAATGATGGTTCTAAAGATAAAACGTGGGAAATTATTGAAGAACTTCATAAAAACAATCCATTATTTAGTGGAATAAACCTTAGTAGAAACCGTGGACACCAAAATGCATTGTTAGCTGGTTTAATGACGGTTAAAGATCATTGTGATGTTAGTATATCTATGGATGCTGACCTACAAGATGATATTAATGCAATGGATGAAATGATGAAAAAGTATTTAGCAGGATGTGACATAGTTTATGGTGTGAGATCTGCTCGTACTACTGATACATTCTTTAAACGATTTACTGCTGAAGCATTCTATCGTGTTATGGAAAAATTAGGTGCAAATACAGTATTTAACCATGCTGACTATAGATTGATGAGTAGACGTGCATTAAATGGATTAGCTGAATTTAAAGAAGTTAATCTATTCTTACGTGGTATAGTACCTATGATAGGATACCCAAATGATATAGTTACTTACGAAAGAGCAGAGCGATTTGCAGGAGAAAGTAAGTATCCATTATCAAAAATGTTAGCTTTCGCATTTGAAGGAATTACGTCACTTTCAGTTAAGTTAATAAGATTTATAACTGTAGGTGGGTGCGCTTATGATTTTCATAGCAACACTAGTATTCTTCTATACTCTATATAGCTATTTTGCAGGATTTGCAAGACCAGGGTGGTCTAGTATGATGATATCTATGTGGTTTATCGGTGGAATGATTATGATTTCATTAGGTATTGTTGGAGAGTATGTAGGTAAAATTTATCTAGAAACAAAAGAACGTCCAAGATTTATCATTGAACAATTTTTAAATAAAGAAAAAAATGAGAAGGAATAATCTATGATTAAGGAAATAATGCAAAAATTACCTAACTTTTTTTGTAAAAGTAATTGCTGTAATTTTTCTTTTATACTAATGGGATTAAATACTTTATTAGTATTAACAAAGACAGCTATATTTCCTAAAGATTATCAAGAAACACTATTTTTATGAGAACGATAATGCTATACTAAATATTATTTTTCCTAATAATATTTAGTATAGTTATCTTAATATTAGCTAGATATTTTTTAAAAAAAATTATAAGTGTAAAGAGATTAGTTTTTAATAGTAATGATTTATAGTTTTATAATTAGTATTCTATTTGCTATTTTTACGTCGTGACTATGTGCAATTTGATCCTTTTAATGTAATTGATCAGGCTAATAATTTTCATAAGAGGTAATTATAGTGGTCTTGAAAAAGGAAATAATTATTTATATATTTATTCACACCAAATAACAACAGTGTTTATCTTTCAAATAATACTATCGTTATTTGGACGAGCAACTTTCATATTATATATAATGCAGAGTTTCTCAATAAGTTTTATTATCTTTATGTTATATAAAAATATCAAATATATTATTTGAGGATGAAGATACAAACTATCTAGTTGTGATATTAAGTGCTTTATGTTTTTCCGCTTGTGTTTTTATGTAGCTTTTTGTGTACGGAATATTGCCTGGAATGTTTCTTACTCTAGTAGCATATTACTATTTCATAAAATATACAAAACAAAAAAAGAGTGGTATTTATTGGTAGTTAGTGCAATAAGTATTAACATTGCAATATTATTTATTGGAAATAATATGATACATATGATAGCTATCTTTGCAGCTGCAATAATATATTTTATTAGAAAAAAAGATAAAAAGATTCTAGCTTTTATATTGAGTTGTTTATTTTTAATGACTGCATCTAAAAGTATAATTTATAATTATTATGAAGCAACTAGTCAAAAAGAAATAGCACCGGGTGTACCAAAAATAACATGGATTGCTATGGGAATGCAAGAAGGTGATAGGGAAGCTGGCTGGTGGAATAGGTTTAACTATGATATTATGCCAGAAGAAGATTTTGATGCAGAACGTATCACAGAAATTTCTAAAGACTCAATAAAACAAAGACTTACAGTTTTTAGAAATAATCCAAGGTATGCTTTTGATTTTTATGAGAGAAAGTATGAAAATCAATTTATAGAGCCTTCTTTTCAGAGTCTATTAGTAACTGCTCCACAAAGAAACTTTGATAACGAGACGACATTAGAGAAAGTTAAAGACTTTTTTATAAAACAAATTTACTTCAATGAAACACATCATGTGTTGATGTTTATAATGAAAGTATTTCAAGTATTTGTTTATAGTTTTAGCTTTATTTTTGCGGTAAATATTTTTAGAAAAAGAGGAAGTTCTAACTATTATACCTGTTGCTTTTTATTGGAGGAACGTTATTCCATATGATATGGGAAGCAAAAAGTAGATATGTATTCCCATACTTTGTGTTTTTTTAATACCAGTAGCAGCTTATGGATTAATTATTTTTTTAGAAATAAAAATAATAGAATATAAAAAAACAAAAGAGGAAAAGAATGAAAAAAAGTAATATGTAAAACTCTTGTAGCTATGGTTCTTGGATTAACAGTAGCACCAACTGTAGCAGCAAATGATATTTATGTACCTTTTGGTGAAAAAGAATTTTTTTCTGAAATAGAGAATGGTGAGAAAATACAGTTTGATGATTTGAATTTAAAAAGAAGCTTTACTAGAATACTACAAGTTTCATATTAATAAAAATTTTACAGGTAAAGAAATAACTGTAGATATGATGAAACAGTTTACTAGTTTATCTTTACCTTGGAAAAAAATATTTTTTTCTCTAAAAGGATTAGAACATGCTACTAATGTGAAAAACTTAAATTTATCTAATAACTTTATTGAAGATTTAACACCATTAGAGAAATTAGAAAATATAGAGGATTTAGATTTAACTAATAATAAAATCAAAAAAATCCAGAAAGTTTAGGTAAACTTAAAAAAAATTAAGACAGTTAGTGTTGAGAAAGAATTTAATGAATAATTTAGATTTTCTAAACAACCTTAATGTTGAATCATTAGATATTTCTATGAATAGTGTATTAAAAAGATTATTTACCTAATAATTTAAAAATTGGATAATATAAGAAGTTTAAATATTTCTGGAATAGGTTTAGACAATATAACATTTTTTTACAGAATGCGAAAAAAACTAGAAAGCCTAGTTGCTGAAGAAAAATGCTATTAAAGATTTAAAACCTCTGGGGAATCTAAAAAAACTTTAAGAACACTGTATTTAGATAAAAAAATGATATTAGAGATATAGGACCTCTTAAAGATTTGGATAATTTAGAAGAATTGCTCCTATAAAAAAACAATATAGAAGATATTACACCATTAGATGGAAAAAGATATTTATATAGATTAATGTTAAATGATAATATAGCATTAAAAGATATTAATGTACTAAGAACAGTTCAACATCTATCAAGTTTAGATATTTCTAATACTGCAGTAAGTGATATTAGTCCATTAAATGATTTAAAATATATTTATTATGTTGCAGTCAAAAAAATACTAAAAATAAGTGATTCAGACTTAAGTAAATTTGAAAAACAAATATGGATGTTAAGAAAGAAAATGGTATAGATAAAAAAAACTAGAAATAATAACTACAGAAGCTTCTAAGTATTTTTAGTTTGAAAAAAACTATATTTTTTTATGCTATTAATTTTGATATTTACTGTAACTGGAATTAGAAGTTATTGGAAAAAAATAAATAGAAAATTATAAGACGAATGAATTTACCCTTGAAATTCATTCGTCTTTGTGCTAGAATTACATTAATGAAATAAAAAAAGTATACTTAGGATACGATATATATCTAACTTATTTAAGAGAGGGTATGGTGCTGAAAAATATCTATAAGTGTTATATATTACTACCTAGTTATAAGTATAATATAGTTAGTGAGCTTTATTCACAAAGAGGAAGTAAATTACTTCGAATTTGGGTGGTACCACGAAATTATTCGTCCCTTCTTTAGCCTTTGCTAGAGGAGGGACTTTTTATTTTTTATAAGTTAGACTAAGTATACATAAAAAAGAAGGAGACCTTAATATGGCTAAATTAGTTTTTCCAGATGGAAATGTAAGAGAATATGATAATAAAACACCGTTAGAAATTGCTGAAAGTATCAGTGTAAGTCTTAAGAAAAAAGTTATTTCTGCAAAATTAGATGACGACTATATCGAAGTAAATAAACCAATTACAAGAGATGGACATCTTAAACTTATAGTTGCTGATGATGAAGATCAAGACAGTTTATATGTACTTCGTCACTCTTCAGCGCATTTACTAGCTCAAGCATTAAGAAGACTATATGGAAAATGATGTGCACTTTGGTGTAGGACCAGCTATAGATGGTGGATTTCTACTATGACTTTGATTCTGAATACAAAGTTACTGAAGAAGACTTTAAAAATATCGAAAAAGAAATGAAAAAAATTGTTAGTGAAAATATTGCTATTGAAGGACGTGAGGTTAGTCGTTCAGAAGCATTAGAAATTTTCGCTGATGATCCATACAAAGTTGAATTAATTAATGATTTACCAGAAGATGAAGTAATCACTGTTTATACACAAGGTGATTTCACTGACCTTTGTCGTGGAGGACACGTAGCTTCAACTTCTAAAATTAAAGAATTCAAACTATTATCAGTAGCTGGAGCATATTGGCGTGGTAATAGTGATAACAAAATGTTACAACGTATTTATGGAACAGCTTATTTCACAAAAGATCATTTACAACAACATTTACATAGATTACAAGAAGCTCGTGAACGTGATCACAGAAAATTAGGTAAAGAATTAGGTATTTTCACAACTAGCCAAAAAGTTGGTGCTGGACTTCCTTTATGGTTACCTAATGGTGCAACTATTCGTCGTACTATCGAAAGATATATAGTTGATAAAGAAGTAGAACTAGGGTATGACCACGTTTATACTCCAATAATGGGATCTAAAGATTTATATATCACTAGTGGACACTGGGATCACTATCAAGAAGATATGTTCCCACCAATGGAAATGGATCATGAAACAATGGTTCTTCGTCCAATGAACTGTCCTCACCACATGATGGTTTATAAAAATGAACGTCACTCTTATCGTGAACTTCCAATACGTATCGCTGAACTTGGTATGATGCACCGCTATGAGGCAAGTGGAGCAGTAAGTGGTTTACAACGTGTTCGTGGAATGACTCTTAAACGATGCGCATATCTTTGTTAGACCAGATCAACTTAAAGATGAATTTAAACTAACTGTAGGGCTTATTGAAGAAGCATATAAAGACTTAGGTATTAAAAACTTTAGTTACCGTTTATCATACAGAGATCCAGAAAATACTGAAAAATATTTTGATGACGATAACATGTGGAATAATGCTCAACAAATGTTAAAAGAAACTGCAGACGAATTAGGTCTTGATTATGTTGAAGCAGAAGGTGAAGCAGCATTCTACGGACCTAAACTTGATGTTCAAGTAGAAACTGCAATAGGAAAACAAGAAACTCTTTCTACTATTCAATTAGACTTCTTATTACCAGAAAGATTTGAATTAGAATATATTGGAGAAGATGGAAAAGCCCACCGTCCAGTAGTAATTCACCGTGGTATAGTGTCTACTATGGAAAGAATGGTTGCATTCTTATTAGAAGAATATAAAGGGGACTTACCAACATGGTTAGCACCAAATCAAGTTCGTATAATACCTGTAAACAATGATTATCACTATGATTATTCAAAAGAAATTATGCAAGAACTTAAAAAAGCTGGTGTGAAAGTTGCTATCGATGATAGAGATGAAAAACTTGGATATAAAATCCGTGAAGCAGCTAACAAAAAAATTCCTTATACTTTAGTAATCGGGGATAAAGAAGTAGAAAACAAAGCGGTCAATGTTAGAACATTTGGTTCTCATGATCAAAAAGAAGAAAGTTTTGCTGAATTCAAAGAAAATATCTTAAAAGAAATTAATGAAAGATTAATCGAGAAAAACGCATAAAAAATAATAGAGAAGGGGTGAGAATCATCCCTTCTCGTAATAAGGAGAGATATAATGTTAACTCAATTAACAAAAAATGTAAAAAAAGGACAAGTAAGAGTAAAGATTAAAACTACTCATGGTGATATGAGCTTCAAACTATTTGAAAAAGATATTCCAAAGGCAGTAGAAAATTTCTTAACTCATGCAAAAAATGGTTACTACAATGGTGTTATTTTCCACCGTGTTATTAAAGATTTTATGATTCAAGGTGGAGATCCAACTGGAACAGGTATGGGAGGAGAATCAATTTGGGGACATAGTTTTGAAGATGAATTCTCAATGGATTATTTCCACTTCTATGGTGCATTAAGTATGGCTAATGCTGGACCAAGTACAAATGGAAGTCAATTCTTTATTGTTCAAAATTCACATTTAGATGCTAGAACTTTACAAGCACTTGAACAAGGTGGATGGCCAAAAGAGGCTGTTGAAGGTTATGCTAAACTAGGAGGGACACCTCACTTAGATCACCGCCATACAGTATTTGGACAATTAATTTCTGGTGCAAAAACATTAGATAAGATCGCAGCTGTAAAAACTGGTGCTCAAGATAAACCTCTTGAGGATGTAGTAATAACTGAAATAGTTGTAAAATAATATGAATTAAAGCAAGACTATAGTAATAGTCTTGCTTTTTTTCAAATAATTATATAGTTACTTTTTTTATCTGAAAAATAAATAAAAAAAATTTTTCAAAAAAAACTTTAAATATGCTTATCATTGTGGTATAATTATGAAAGTTTGAATAAAAAAAGGAGAAGAGTAATGTCACAACAAACAAGAATAAAACCTGTCTTAGATGTTAACGAAAAACCTAGTTTGGCACTTTGGATAACACTAAGTTTGCAACACTTATTTGCGATGTTTGGAGCAACTGTATTAGTGCCAATCTTAACTGGATTGCCAGCTAGTACAGCATTAACAACATCAGGAATAGGAACTTTAACGTATTTATTTATAACAAGAGGTAAGATTCCAGCTTATTTAGGATCTTCTTTTGCTTTTATTAATCCTATTATTGTATTATCTACTACTCATAGTGTTGAAACAGCTATGCTTGGTGCATTTTTAGCCAGCTTAGTATACGGGGTTGTAGCAATGTTTATTTATAAATTTGGAGTAAATTGGTTATTAAAACTTTTACCTCCAGTTGTAGTAGGACCTATTATTATAGTTATTGGGCTTGGAATAGCACCAACAGCTATAGATATGGCTATGAACAAAAAAGTTGGTGATGCTAAGGTGTATGATTTAACATACTTTACAGTAGCATTAATAACATTAGCAGCTACAATTTTCTGCTGTGTTGCATTAAAAGGCTTTGCAAAACAAATTCCAGTATTATTAGGAATTATATTTGGTTATATAGTTGCTGTTATAGCTGGTTTAGTTAACTTCCAACCAGTTATTGATGCACCATGGTTTAGCTTTACCTAAGTTTACAGTTCCATTTCGTAACATATACACCTGAGTGGAATGTTGCAGCACTTGCAATGGTTCCTATAGCTATAGTTACAATAAATGAACATATAGGGCACCAAATGGTTCTATCAGAAGTAGTTGGTCGTAATTTCTTAAAAGATCCAGGATTACACCGTTCTATCTTAGCTGATGGTACAGCAATGATGTTTGCATCATTACTAGGTGGACCACCAAGTACAACTTATGGAGAAAACATTGGTGTACTAGCAATCACTCGTGTATTTTCAGTATTCGTATTAGGAGGAGCAGCAGTATTTGCGCTTATCTTAAGTTTTGTTGGTAAGTTCTCTGCGTTAATCTCTACGATTCCATCACCAGTAATGGGTGGAGTTTCAATATTATTATTTGGTATTATAGCTTCTAGTGGATTAAGAATGTTAGTTGATGAAAAAGTAGATTTAAGTATTAATAGAAACTTAGTGATCTCATCAGTTATTATCGTTCTTGGAGTTGGTGGAGCAATGTTAAAATTTCAAAGTATTAACTTTGAACTTCCAGCGATGGCTCTTGCAGCTATCAGCGGTGTATTATTAAATGCATTCCTTCCAAAAAGAAAAAAATAGTAAAAAAATTAGTAATATTTCTAAGAGGTAGTAAAACTTTTATTGACTACCTCTTTTTATTTTTGATATAATTTACTAGGTAATTAGAATTAGTTAAGGTAAATTATTTACCTTCTTTTTAATTTTTTTAAAAAAATAATTTATTAAGGAGTCCGAAATTGAAAAAATTATCTGCACTTATGCTAGGTTTTGCGAGTGTATTCTTTTTATCAGGGTGTTCAGCACAAGATAGAAGTGGTACATTTTATGAAACATTTGTAAAACCTATGGATATGTTTTTAAGTAAAATACATGAATATGTTGGTAGTTGGGGATGGTCAATTGTAATAATTACATTAATCGTACGTATTATAATTTTACCATTTATGTTAAACAACTATAAAACACAAAATAAAGCTCGTCGTGGTCAAGTATTGGCTCGTCCAGAGTTAGAAGTTGTTCAAGCAAAACAAAAAAAGCTGCTCGTGAAAAAGAAGCTCGTGCGATATCTAATGAAGAAAAAACACAAGCTCGTGCTGAATTAATGGAGCTTCAAAGAGAACAAATGGCAATTATGAAAAAATATGATGCTAATCCTATCAGTGTAGGAGGATGTCTTCCATTACTTATTCAAATGCCGTTCTTAACAGGTTTATTCTTTACATTAACAAATCCGCTTTATTCAGCAGGAATCATTGATTCAACATACTTAGGAATATTTAGTTTAGGAACAAGATCCTATGTATTACCTATAATAGCATTCTTAGTTTATGCAGCTCAAACTAAATTAACTATGGCGATAAACCCACCATTAGTACAACCGGGTCAAGAAGCAATGCAAGGACAGATGCAAATGATGCAATGGTTAAGTCCTGTAATGATTGCAATCTTCTCGTTCTGGGTAGCTGGAGCTGTAGCCGTTTATTATATTGTTGGGGGATTATTCTTAATATTCCAAACATACCTAGGATATAAAATTTACCCACCATATAAACCTGAAAAAGAGAAAAAACAAGAGTTCGATCCAAATAAAGTAACACTTGTTTCGAAACAAGAAAAAACGTAAATAATTTTTATAGAGAAACCTTAAGTAAATCTACTTAAGGTTTCTTTTGGTTTTATGAGAAAAAATATAAGTGTTATAAAATAATAGCTATTATTTTGGAATATATCAAAATATTTGATATAATATATTTAACAATAAGAAAAAAAGAGGGTGAAGACATGAAGGTATCAGTAATAGGTGCTGGAAGCTGGGGAACAGCTCTTTCACAAGCAATAGTTGATAATAAGAATGAATTGTTACTTTATGCTCGTAGCGAAGCAGTAAGGGATGAAATTAATAATAACCATACTAATAGTAGATACTTAAAAAATATAGTACTGCCTGATGAAGTTAAAGCTACTAGTGATTTAGAAGAAGCTGTTAAATTTGCTGATGTTATCGTAATAGCAGTCCCTACAAAAGTAATGAGAGAAACAGCAAATAAAATAAATCAATATTTGGATAAGCCAAAATATATTATTCATGTTTCTAAAGGATTAGAGATGGATACAAATAAGCGAATGTCAGAGGTAATACAAGATGAAATAGATCCTCAAAACCTTAAAGGTGTAGGAGTGCTTAGTGGACCATCTCATGCTGAAGAATTAGTTTTAAGAAATCCTACAGTTGTTGCTATAGCTTCTGAGAATAACGAACTAACTAAAGTGGCTCAAGAAATTTTCCACAATAAATATTTTAGAATATATGTGAAATAAAGATATAGTTGGTGTAGAAGTAGGAGGAGCCCTAAAAAATATTATAGCTTTAGGTTGTGGAATTATTGATGGTATGAAATATGGAGATAATGCTAAAGCTGCTTTACTTACTCGTGGTTTAATTGAAATTACACGATTAGGAAAAAAATTAGGTGCAGACGAAATGACCTTCTTAGGATTAGGTGGAATTGGTGATTTAGTTGTAACATGTACATCTAAACACTCTAGAAACTATAATTGTGGTTATTTAATAGGACAAGGATATTCATTAGAGCAAGCTATAGAAAAATTAGATATGGTAGCTGAAGGTGTTAGAACAACTAAAGTATGTTATTTCTTATCGAAAAAATATAATGTGTATATGCCAATAACTGAAAATATCTATAAAGTTTCTGTATGAAGGACTTAGCATAAATGAATGTGCAGATAATTTAATGAAAAAAATGGCTGCAGAAGAACTAAATAAATTTGAATAAGAGTATATACAGGGATAATATTTATATACATTTAAGATGAAATACTAGTTTTTTGATCAAAAAACTGAAAAAAAATGCTGATTTTTTAGTTTTTTCGTTAGTAAAAGCTTGATTATTCAGTGTTTATATGGTAATATTTAATAAGTGAGACGGGTAACCGTTACTCAATTATGGAGGTAAAGAATTAATGAATAAATCAGAATTAATTTCAAAAGTTGCTGAGAAATCAGGACTACAAAAAAAACAAGCAACTGCAGCTATCGAAGCATTCGTAGAAACAGTTGAAGAAACTTTAGCTAAAGGTGAAAAAATCCAAATTATTGGATTTGGTAACTTTGAAGTAAGAGAAAGAGCTGCTCGTAAAGGACGCAACCCTCAAACTAACGAAGTTATTGAAATCGCTGCAAGCAAAGTACCTGCATTCAAAGCTGGTAAAGCTCTTAAAGACGCAGTTAAATAATTAAATTTAATTCAGAAGAGGAGTTACTTATAAAGTAACTTCTTTTTTTTAAAAATGGAGGTTAATTTTGAAAAATAAAGAACAATCACAACAACTAATTAAAACTTTATTAGAAAATATTGGAGAGGATACTTCAAGAGCTGGATTGCTAGATACACCTAAACGATGTGTAAATATGTATGAAGAGTTATTATCTAAAACAAATGTTGATCCTAAAGAAGAAATTAATACATTTTTCGAGTCAGATAACGATGAACCTATTTTAGTAAAGGATATTCAGTTTTATTCATTATGTGAGCATCATATGCTTCCGTTTTATGGAGTTTGTCATATTGCGTATGTTCCTAATAACAGAAAAATAACAGGTCTTAGTAAACTTGCACGTCTAGTTGAAAGTGCTAGTAGAAGACTACAAATTCAAGAAGATATGACATTAATGTTAGTAATGCAATTGAGGAGCAATTACAACCTAAAGGTGTCTATGTAATAATAGAAGCAGAGCATATGTGTATGGCTATGCGTGGAATTAAAAAAATAGGATCAAAAACAGTTACTAGCAAAAAAACTGGTATTTTCTTAGAAGATTCAGAGTTAGTTAAAGATATTCAATATAAAATTAAATTATAACTTTGAAATAACGTGGAGGAAATTATGAAAGAGATTAGTTATATTATTATAAGGGCAGAAGTTGATAATGTAAAAAGTAATAACAAAAAAACTAATAATGAAGAAGTTCTTGAAATACTAAATAAAGGTGAAGTCATTATTCTTAATGTTTTTTTGATAATATTGTAAATTTTCAAAGTTCAGGGTAGAGCAAGAATAGTATCAAATCTTGATCAAGTAGTTTCTGAATAAAAAAATCGCAGAAAAACTAGATAAAAAAATGCAAAAAATAATCTGCGATTTTTTTATTAATATTAGAATAGTAATTTATCTGCTCCACCAAGTTTATAGTCTAAAGCAGCCATAGCAAGTACGTTAATGAAGTGCCATGGACGGTCAAATTCTGGTTGGAAGAAGATATCAGCAAGTGCTAATTGTTCTAAAGTCCATTCAGATGAAATTGCTATTGATAAAGCTGCAATAGCACTAGAAACATCATGTTTAGACATAAATTGAGCACCTAAAATTCTGTGAGTATCTTCATCGAAGTAGATTTTCATATGAACAAGATTGTTTTCTTTTCTCATAAAATCAGGGTAAATACGTTCTTCTACATATTTAGAAGCAACTTTACCATCATAAAGTCCAACACCATTTTGTGATAATCCAGTACTTACAAATTTGTAATCAAAGAATGATAATGCAGAAGTACCATTTACTGCAGGCATTTTAGTTTTTTGTCCCATTGCATTTAATGCAGCAACTACACCTTGACGACGTGCTAATGTTGCCAATGCAATTGGTAACTCTCCACGAGTTGGTGCATAAGGAAGAATTGTAGAATCTCCTCCAGCATAAACATCTTTAGCTGATGTTTCTAAGTATTCGTTAGTTACAACGAAACCACGTTCAGTCATCTCTAATTCTTCACTTAACCAAGAAGCATCTGGACGAACACCAACAGAAACAATAACAGTATCAGCTTCGTATTCACCTTTGTCTGTAACAACTGAAGTTACTTTTCCATTTTCACCTTTAAATGAAAGAACTTTTTCTCCCACCACGAACTTTAAGGTTATGTTTAGCACCTTCTTCAGTTAAAATATCTGTAAGTTCTTGGTCTAAGTAAGTGTTTAAATATTCTTGGAGCAAAGTCAACGATAGTTACATCAATTCCTTGTTTTGCATAAGATTCAGCAACTTCAAGTCCAATATAACCACCACCAACGACTACCGCTTTTTTACTGTTTTGCATACAATCGTAAACAGCTTGTGTGTCTTCTGGTCCACGGAAAGTGTGAATATTTTCTAATTCAATTCCTTCAAATGGAGGCTTTACAGCAACTCCTCCAGGACTTAATAATAATTTATCATATGACTGTTTTTCTTCACCAGCAGGTGTTTTTACTACAACATATTTTTCTTCTGTATTTAATTTAATAACATCACTATTACAGTGGATGTTAATCCCTTGAGAACGGTAAGATTCTTCATTAGCAAAGTGTAGTTCAGATAATGCTTTAGATGTCCCATCTAAATATGATTGACTACCTCATCCCATAAATGAAGCCCCAGCGCCTCTTTCATATAAATGAATTTCAGCATTAGGTTCATTTTTTTAAAAATAGTTTGAACTGCTTCGTAACCGAAAGTGAGAAGTTCCAACAACTACGTATTTCATACGATTTCCTCCTATTTTATTTTTGAATTTAATTTCCGTATAATTACTTTTTTTATACAAATAGAATTTTTAACATGTTATAAATTGATATAAAAAAATAATTTGCTTGAGATTATTGATTGAAACTCATAAATAATATGTTCTTTTTACATTAATTTATATTTAAGAATATAAAGAAAACATTGTAATATTTTTGATTTTTAATACACTATTGATATTAATAAAAATAACACTAAAATTTAAAGTTTGATTTTTTGACTTTTGTTTTAATATAATAATTAGACATGTAATAATTAGATGAGGTGAATATATGATTAAACCATTATTTGATAATATTTTTATTAAAAAAAGTTGAAGAAGAAAAAAATCAACGGCTAGTGGTATTGTACTAGCAGCTAAAGAAGAAACTTTCTAATATTGGAATTGTTGTAGCTTTTAGGAGAAAGCTGTTTGTTATCAAAAAGATAATGAAGGTGAATTATCAGAAGGAAGTAAAGTAGTATTTTTCTGATGAATTTAAAAAAAGTTAGTTTTTAAAAATGAAGTATTTTATTTAGTTAATGAAGAAGAAGTTCTGGCATTAATAGAAGAATAGGAGGAAATATGGTAAAAGAATTAAAATTTTCAGAAGATGCTCGTCAATCGATGAAACGCGGTGTAGATAAACTTGCTAATGCAGTAAAGATTACTTTAGGACCTAAAGGAAGAAACGTTGTATTAGATAGAAAATTTGGTTCTCCGTTAATTACTAATGATGGAGTTTCTATTGCGAAAAGAAATAGAGCTAGAAGATCCTTATGAAAATATGGGTGCAAAATTAGTAGCTGAAGTTGCTAATAAAACAAATGAAATAGCAGGGGATGGAACTACAACAGCTACAATTTTAGCCCAAGCAATGATAACTGAAGGTCTAAAAGAATGTAACTAGTGGTGCTAATCCAATTGGTATTAGAAAAGGTATGGAAAGAGCTGTAAAAGTTGCTGTTGATAAGCTACATGAAATAAGTATTACTGTAGATTCTAAAGATAAGATTGCTCAAGTAGGAGCTATATCTGCTGCTGATGAAGAAGTGGGTAAATTCATATCAGAAGCAATGGATAAAGTAGGTAATGATGGAGTAATAACTATCGAAGAGTCTCAAGGGTTAGAAACAACTTTAGAAGTAGTAGAAGGAATGCAATTTGATAGAGGTTATTTATCACCATATATGGTAAGTGATACAGAAAAAATGATCGCTGATTTAGATAATCCTTATGTTCTTGTAACAGATAAAAAAATTAACGCAGTACAAGAAATACTACCAGTGCTAGAGGAAGTAGTTGCTGCTGCAAAACCATTACTTATTATAGCTGATGATGTTGAACAAGATGCGGTATCAACATTAGTAGTAAATAAACTTCGTGGTACATTTAATGTTGTAGCCGTAAAAGCACCTGGTTTTGGTGAAAGAAGAAAAGCTATCCTAGAGGATATAGCAATATTGACAGGTGCAACGTTAATCACAGAAGATTTAGGTTTAGATTTAAAAGATGCAAATATTACTATGCTTGGTAATGCAGCAAGAATAAATGTTACTAAAGATAATACTGTTATTGTTGGTGGAAAAGGTGATAGAGAAAAAATTGAAGCACGTACACAACAAATTAAGGCTCTTTTTGCTGATTCAAGTTCAGAATTTGATAGAGAAAAACTTCAAGAAAGACTTGCTAAGCTTTCAGGAGGAGTTGCAGTAATAAAAATTGGAGCAGCTACAGAAACAGAGTTAAAAGAAAGAAAACTACGTATTGAAGACGCTCTAAATTCTACTAGAGCTGCAGTAGAAGAGGGGATTGTTCCAGGTGGAGGAACAGCTTTAGTACAAGTAATATCAGAAGTAGAAAAACTAGAAGCTACAGGAGATGAACAAACAGGAATAAATATAATTAAAAAAGCGTTAGAAGCTCCTGTTCGACAAATCGCTGAAAATGCAGGATTAGAAAGTAGTGTAATAGTTGCTAAATTAAAAGAGGTTGAAATAGGATTTGGATTTAATGCTGCAACAGAAGAATGGGTTGATATGATAAAAGCAGGAATAGTAGACCCTACTAAAGTAACACGTTCAGCATTACAAAATGCAGCGAGTGTATCAAGTTTATTCTTATCTACAGAAGCAGTTGTAGCGGATATTTCAAAAGAAGAAAATAATACACCCTCAAATGCCTATGATGTAGATTTTAGAACAAAATATTTGAATAATTAGTTGCAATAGTTTAATATATTAATTAATAAAATATAAGGAGATAGGAAATAATGAGAGAAATCACTGATAAAGAATTTTATGAGTTATCAAAAACTGATAGCGTAAAAGTATTTGACTTTTGGGCACCTTGGTGTGGACCATGTAAAATGTTAGCGCCAGTATTAGAAGAAGTTTCTAACGAATTAACTAATATTGAATTTTACAAAATTAATGTAGATGAAAAATCAAGAAGCTGCTGGTGAATTTGGAGTTATGTCAATTCCTACACTATTAGTTATGAAAAATGGTGAAGTACTTGAAGAAAAAAACAGGTTACCAACCAAAAAGAAGCATTAGTAGAATTGCTATCTAAATACTAATCTACTAAATTTAAAAATAAAGCTAAAAAGAGGTTACTGTATTTGTAGTAATCTCTTTTTCATGAAAAAAATTAGATGAGGCTATATATTATCCTCATCTAATTTTTTTAATTATTAATAATTTTTTTAGATACTGTTCAACTTCCCAATCTGTAACTTGTGTTCTAAATGAATCCCATTCTATAGATTTTGCTTCAATAAAATTATAAAAGATATGAGATCCTAATGCTTCTTTCATTATTGGTGAAGCTATTAATTCCTTAAGAGCTGTATAAAGTGTAGAAGGTAATTCATCTATACCATTAGCTAGTCTTTCTTCTCGAGTCATAACATAAATATTACTTTTTACTTCTTCAGCAGGAGTAAGTTTATTTTCGATACCATCTAAACCTGCAGCAAGTATAGTTGACATTGCTAAATATGGGTTGGCAGCTGGATCTACAGATCTAACTTCAACACGTGTAGATTTTCCGCGAGCAGCAGGTATACGAACTAGAGGTGAACGGTTTGATGTTGACCATGCAACATAACAAGGGGCTTCATAACCGGGTACTAAACGTTTATAAGAGTTTACTGTAGGGTTACAAACTGCTGTAAAGCTACGAGCATGTTTTAAAATACCCGCTATAAATTGTGATGCTATCTCAGATAAACCATTTTCACTATTAGCATCATAGAAGCTATTCTCCCCTTTACTAAATAGAGAAACATTACAGTGCATTCCTGATCCATTTATTCCAAACATAGGTTTAGGCATAAATGTAGCATGTAATCCGTGTTTTCTAGCAATAGTCTTAACAATTAATTTAAATGTTTGGATATTATCACAAGCTGTAATTACATCATCATATTTAAAATCAATTTCATGTTGACCAGGTGCAACTTCATGATGACTTGCTTCAATATCAAAACCTAATCGTTCTAACTCCAGTACAATATCTCTACGTACATTTTCACCTAAATCTACAGGGGCAAGATCAAAGTATCCACCATGATCATTTAATTCAAGACTAGGTTCTCCGTTTTCTTTCAATCTAAACAAGAAAAATTCAGGTTCAGGTCCAAGATTTAAAGTATCGAATCCAAGTTTATTCATTTTAGCTAACATTCGTTTTAAATTACCTCGTGGGTCTCCTGCAAAAGGTTTGCAATCAACTGTGTATACATCACAGATAAAACGTGCAACCTTACCATATTCACTGTCCCATGAAAATACTAAAAAAGTATTTAAATCAGGGTATAGGTACATGTCACTTTCTTCAATACGAACAAATCCTTCTATAGAAGAACCATCAAACATCATTTTATTATCTAATACTTTTTTTCTATTTGGCTAACAGGTACTTCAACATTTTTTTAATAGTACCTGTTATATCAGTAAATTGTAATCTTATATATTTAACATTTTTCTTCTTCGATAGTTTTTTTAAAAATTTGTTTTTTTAGTAATTGTTTTAACCATTATATCTCCTCGTTTTATATAAAAAAACTAATATTAGAATTTATTTTTTTATTATTGTAAAATCTTGATAAATCACCACGTCCAATAGAGCGTTCTCTAGGTAAACCATTAGGGCCTGCAAATATATCATGATGTATGATTTGTCTAATTTGTGTTGTTTCTTTAGAAACAGTTTTACCATTTATTATTTCATCAATAGCCTTTATATTAAAACCTTTGTTTAATAATTCTTTAATTGTTAATAAGCTATCAATATCATTTAATGAAAAAAAGCCTTGTATTACCTTCAGTACGTTTTTGGAGTAAAGAGTTTTTTCTTCATAATATCTTATCTGTCTGGCGCTAAGTTGAGTTATTTTTTTGTAACAACTCCAATTGAAAAAACAGGAAGATTTTTTTGAAATTCCTTAAACCCCATAGAACCACCTCTCTTTTGGAAATTTAGTGAAATATTTATATTGTAACTCGCACTACATGTTCATATTAACATAAATTAATTGTAAAATAAAGTAAATGTTATATAATCTGACATCAACTTTTAGTGCTTTTAATAAACCTTATATAAATATTTAAATAAATGGGTTTTAAAAAAATTAGAAAAATCATGCTAAAAATATATAGTATATAATATTGAAGAAAGGATATGTATAATGCCAATAATTTATTCTATTTTTAGTCTTTATACTTTCTTTTTGTTTTATTATTGGGTTCATATATAGCTTTTAGTAGCTACTAATAAAATAAAAAAAGAAGAATGGATAAAGTTTTGAGACTAGTGGCGGCATATAGTTTAGTCGTTGCTTTAGTATTTTGTTATCAGACATTATATTTATAGTTTGATAATTACAATTAAATAAAACGTTTGGATGTGAAAAAATTGAAGAAAGATTCCTTGTTTAAAGGAACTGCGCTACTGAGTATTAGTTTATTACTTACTAAATTGTTGGGTGCTGTATACCTTATACCTTTTTATCAAATAATAGGTGGAGAGGAGCAGATGGCTCTTTTTAATTATGGGTATAGTTACTATGCAACAATTTTAGAAATTTCGGCTGCAGGTACTCCATTGGCGATAGCGAAATTAGTTGCTAAGTATAATGCCCTTGAGCAATATGATGTTAGTAGAAGAATCGTTAAATTAGGTTCATGGTTACTTGTTGTTATGGGGATGTTAGGTTTTTGTATCTTATTCTTTGGTTCTGATTTTATTTCGGAACAAATATTAATAAGTAAACAACAAAAATTCTTACCATCTGATGGGTGCTTTAGTACTTAAAAGCTTAAGCTTTGGTATACCTTTAGTATTAGTATCGGCTGGATTTAGAGGATTATTCCAAGCTCATGAAATTATGCTTCCATCAGCTTTAAGTCAGTTTATAGAACAAGTAGTGAGAATAGCATTTATGCTTGGAGCTACATATTTTGTTATGAGAGTTCTTGGCTATGGTGTAGTGGAAGGTAATGTTACAGCAACTTTTGCAGCTGCGGTGGGAGCAGTGTTCTCTTTACTAACTTTACTTTATTTTTACAAAAAATATAGCCATGGCTTAGAGTACAGGCAGCATGATTCTACCAACATATATAAACCAACTAAAGAATTGGTAAAAGAATTCTTTTCTGTGTCAATTCCTTTTATATTTATTGTTGGTTTATTCCCTATACTGAATATTATAGATCAACATAACTTTATTCATGGTATGACTGCAATTGGAAAAGCGAATATTGTAGATGGAAGATTTTCATCACTACAATTAGTTAATAAGGTTGTAATGATTGCTGTAGCAATAGCTCCGGCATTCTCTAGTACATTTTTACCTTCGATTACGAGGTTATACGCCTTAGGTGATAAAAAAAGTGTTAGTATTCAAATTAATAAAGTTATATTAGCTCTTATGATGATAGTGCTTCCGGCATTAGTTGGAATGTATATATTAGCTGATCCGTTATATTCAGCATTCTATAGTAGGAGTTTAATAAATGCAGATTTATTAAGATTTTATTTACCTCTTGCTATTTTATATTCTCTTTACAGCTTAACGAGTATAATTATGCAAGCAATAAATAGACAATTAATAAATTTAATAACAATAGTAGTTGGTTTGATAGTTAAGTTTGCTACTATTACACCATTTGTTATGAGTTATGAAACTAATGGTGTTGTGCTATCATCAATGGCTACTTACGTTACAATGATATTAATGAATTTTTGTTGTTATTAACTTCGAGATTAAATTAAGAATCGTTGAGTTTGTTAAAAAAATTTATTAGTTTAGCAATTTCTTGTTTTATTATGTTTATTGCGGTGGCGGCAGTATATGAGTCAATTATTGGAAACTTTGTTATAGAATCAAAATTATCTAGTATGACAATAATAATTATATGTGCTGTTGTTGGTGGTATATTGTACTTCTTTGTTTTTAAATAAATTAAAATTTGTTGAATATTTATTTAACAGAAAAAGTTAGCATTAAATCACTGATTAACCGTAGGAGAAGAGTATAGTGAGATTAGATAAGTATATTAGTAATATTACTGAATATAGTAGAGCAGAGACAAAAAAATAATAAAAAAAGGGTGTTTTTAGTAAATAATGTTTTTAGTAAAACAACCAGATTATCAAGTTGATGAAGAAAAATGATCAAGTAGTTATTGATGGAAAATCTCTTTTTTTATCAAAAAAATATGTATATATAATGATGAATAAACCTGGAAATATTATATCAGCTACTGAAGATAAAAAAGATACTACTGTTATTGACATATTAAATGAAAAGGATCGCTTATTTAAACCTTTTCCAGTCGGACGACTGGATAAAGATACAGAAGGACTTATGTTACTTACAAATGATGGTGAACTTGCTCATAAATTAATATCACCTAAAAAAGATGTAATAAAAAAAATATTATGTTGAAGTTGACGGAGAATTAAAAGCTGAGCATGTAACGATTATTAGAGATGGTGTTGTTCTCGAAGATGGATATAAAACAAAGAGTGCAACACTAGAAATACTTACTTCTAATACTGAAAAAAGCAGTGCTTATATTAGCATTACAGAGGGGAAATTTCATCAAGTTAAAAGAATGATGAAATCTCTAGGTGTTAAAGTAACATACTTAAAAAGATTATCTATAGGTAGTCTAGTTTTTAGATGAAAGTTTAAAATTAGGTGAATATAGATATTTAACAGATAAGGAACTAAAAAAATTAAAAAAATAATGGAGGGATATATTATGAATATCGATTTCAAACAAGAAGTTCAAAATCATAAGGAGGATCTATTAAAAGATTTATTTGAGTTATTAAGTGTAAATTCAGTTTTAGGTACTGATATAACTGAAGAAACACCTTTTGGTAGTGGACCTAGAAAAGCTTTAGATTTAATACTATCATTTGGAGAACGTGATGGTTACAAAACAAAAATAGTTGAAAATAAAGCTGGTCATATCGAAGTAGGGGAAGGTGAAGAATTATTTGGTATTCTTGGTCATGTCGATGTTGTACCTGTTGTTGAAGCGGACTGGATTAGCCATCCATTTAAACCTGAAGTTAGAGATGGTAAGATTTATGCTCGTGGATCATTAGACGATAAAGGACCTACAATGGCTGCATATTATGCTGTTAAGCTGCTTGATAAATTAGGAGTGAAATGGAATAAACGTGTTAGATTAATTGTTGGTAGTGATGAAGAAACTGGATTTAGATGTGTTAAATCTTATTTTGAACACGAAGAACAACCAGCTTTAGGATTTACACCTGATGCAATGTTCCCATTAGTATACGCTGAGAAAGCTAGAGTAACATTTGACCATAATCTTATTTTTAAAGATGAGGAAGGAAACTATGATTATAAATTAGTTGAGTTCAATGCAGGTCAAGTTTTGAACATGGTAGTAGCTAGTGCTGAAGCAAAACTTAGCGGTGAAGAAAAAGATATTAAAGAAAAATTTGAAAAATTCCTTTCTGATGAAAAATTAGAAGGAGAAGTAAATTCTGGAGAAGTTATTACATTAGTAGTAAAAGGAAAAGCAGCACATGGATCAACACCACAGTTTGGTATAAATGCAGGAACTAAATTAGCAGAATTTTTTTAAATACTTTTAAACTTAGATACAAATGGTAAAAAAACTATGTAAAATATATTGCTACTAGATTAGCAAATGATCCATTTGGTAAAGAATTAGGTATTGAATATTCTGATGATGAAATGGGAGCATCAACATATAATTATGGTATTTTTAAATATGATCCAGTAGAAAAAGTTGGAGTTGTTAAAACTGACTGTAGACATCCTAAGAATTTTGATTTAGTTTCTAAATTAGAAAAATTACAAGAAGAAAAATATTAATATTGTTGTAACAAGTACAAAAGAAGCACATTATGTTCCAAAAGATGATGAGTTAGTTACTACATTGGTAGATGTGTATAGAAAACATACAGGTGATACTAAAAATGATGCGTTTGTATTAGGTGGAGGAACATATGCTCGTTGCCTTAAAAAAGGTGTAGCATTTGGACTTCTATTCCCTGGTAAACAAGATACAATGCACCAAGCTAATGAATTTTTAGAAATAGAAGATTTACTATTAGCTACAGCTATTTACGCTGAAGGTATCTACAAACTTTGCTGCGAATAAAATTTTTATAAAAAAATATTTATTCAAAGAAGTAAAAAAAGAATTAATATATACAAGTGAAAAAAACATTCTCAAAGATATTTGTATTTAAAAATGATGAAATAATTAAAATATCTTTGAGAATTTTTAATTATCTACAAAAATATCATCTTGAAAAAAATTAATAAAAAAATTGTAAAAATATATATTGCATTACAGTTTAGTAAAAAGAGAGTTATAGAGAAAGGAGAAGTATTGTTATGTCTAAAGAATATTATCAAATGGGCTGGACATTAGATGATAATTATGAAGAAGATTATTTTTGTTCTAGAGATAATCATCGCTATTTTATTAAGAAAAATACTACTCCAATGATTGCAACACTTTCTGCTGAAGGTATTGTACCGACTCTCAGATGGACTAGAAGAATGAGTAATGGAGATGTTTTAATTGCTCAAGATTTTGAAAATGGTAGAACTTTGGATACTAAAGATATGACTGATCCACGTATACCTGAAATATTAAGAAAAGTCCATAGTTCACCAAAATTAAAAAGAATTATGCAGGCACAAGGATATCAGGAAGAAACTGCTCATAGATCATTAGCAAATCTTAAGTCACTAATAAATGATGATTTAAGAAAAAATAAGAATATACTTCATGCAATAAACTATTTAGAAAATAATTTACCTGAGGATAAGATTGAGTATACACCTTGTCATACGGATTTACATAAAGATAATTGGTTACTATCAGATAAAGGTAAATTGTTCCTAGTAGACTGGGAGCATGCGATATTAGGGGATCCAGCTATAGATATATCATTTATTCTTTATAGATATATTCCACAGAAATATGTGGGGCAAATGGCTTTGAAATTTATGGTCAAGAAACCTACATTAAAGTATAGAAATCGATTTGAAATGGTATATAACTTTACAGACAGTAATTATGATTGTTTGGTTCCATGAAAAAGAAATTATTCTCAGATATGAATAATTGGTTAGTATTTTTAGATAAAAATTTTTTTAATGAATATATATAAGCATTATTGAGGAGAAACCTAAATAATGCTTTTTATTTTTGTAAAAGGTGTAAAATAATAAAATAGAGATAATTCGTATACGGAGAAAAAAATAATGGATATAAAAAAAGTATAAACTTTATTTAATTGATTTAGATGGAACTATATATAATGGAGAAAAAGGAAATAAAGTATGCTAAAGAGTTTATTGAATATTTAAACAATAATAAAATAGATTATTTGTTTTTTTAACAAATAATTCGACAAAAAGAACCTAAAGATGTAGTTAAAAAAATTATATGATTTAGGAATCCAAACATCTGAAGAGCATGTTTACACATCTAGTGAAGCTACTAAAGCATATTTAATAAAAAAAGGTTATAAAGATATATATATAATAGGAGAAAAAGGATTAAAGGAGACGTTAAGTTCATTTAATCAACATTTAGATTTAAATAACGTGGAGGCTGTTATTGTTGGTTTAGATAGAGAGCTTACATACGAAAAACTAACAGTTGCAACTAGAGCGGTTCTAGGTGGAGCTGAATTAATAGGAACTAATCCGGATACCTTACTTCCAACAGCAGAAGGTTTTATCCCAAGTAATGGAGGGCAAATAAAATATTTGGAGCATGCAACGAGTACTGCTGCTACAGTAATTGGAAAACCTAATAGAATAATAATGGAAAGTGCGATGAATTTGTTTAATTATAATAAAGATGATATAGTTATGGTTGGAGATAATTATGATACTGATATAATGTCTGGTATTAATAGTAATATTGATACAATTCACGTTCAAACTGGAGTTACAACCTTAGACCAGTTAAAAGAAAAAGAGATTCAACCAACGTATACAATAGAAGATTTATCAAAATTAATAGATTAAGTATAAAATAGGAGAATAAAATGATTATAAAAACTGAAGAACAATTAGAAAAAAATGAAAGAGATAGGTTTTCATTTGTGCAACTATAAGAGATGAAATGAAAAAGAAAGCAGTACCTGGAGTATCTACAAAAGAATTGGATAACATTGCAAAGGAATTATTTGAAAAGTATGGAGCTAAATCAGCTCCAATAACTGAATATGATTTTCCAGGATATACTTGTATATCATTAAACTATCAGGCTGCACACGGAATTCCATCTAGCACAAAAATTCTAAAAGATGGAGATTTATTAAATATTGATGTTTCTGGTTGTAAAGATGGATATTACGCTGACACAGGTGTTTCATTTGTAGTTGGTGAAGTAGATGATATCATGAAACAGAAAGTATGTGAAGTAGCAGAAGAAGCCTTCTATGAGGGAATAAAACACGCTGTATCAGGTAGCAAAATAAATCAAATTGGAAAAAACATTCATAAGAAAATAAAAGAACATAAATTAGAGGTTATTGAAAATTTAACAGGGCATGGAATTGGGACTTCTCTACACCAAGAACCGCAACATGTATTTAACTACTTTGATCCATGGGATAATTTATTATTAAAAGATGGTATGTGTTTAGCTGTTGAACCTTTCGTATCAACTAAAGCTAAGATAGTTACAAATACAGATAAAGACGATTGGGAATTAGTCGCAAAAGATGGTTCTTACATTGCACAATATGAACACACAATAGTAGTTCGAGAAAAATCAAGAGCCACTAATTTTTAACTAAAATAGATTAATAATTTTTTTATAATAAGTTGACAAGATAGAAAAAATGTTTTAAGATACTACTTATTAAAAAGATAAATGGAGAGAAACAAATGGCAGAAAATTTAGTAATAGTCGAATCTCCTTCAAAAGCAAAAACGATTGAAAAATATTTAGGGAAAAAATATAAAGTAATATCTTCAAAAGGTCATGTAAGGGACCTTCCTAAAAGCAGAATGGGAGTAGAAGTACAAGATAATGGTAATATAGGAGTAGATTATATTTCTATTCGTGGTAAAGGGGATGTTATAAAAAGCTTAAAAAAAGAAGCAAAAGGAAAGAAAGTATTTCTTGCTTCCGACCCTGATAGAGAAGGAGAAGCAATAGCATGGCATATTGCACATATTTTAGGATTAAATAGTAACGATGTAAATCGTGTTGTATTTAATGAAATTACAAAGGATGCTGTGAAAGATGCAATTAAACATCCTAGAAAAATCAATACAGATTTAGTACAATCTCAACAGGCGAGAAGAATATTAGATCGTCTAGTTGGGTATAATATATCACCTGTATTATGGAAGAAAAGTCAAAACCCAAAACTATCTGCAGGACGAGTTCAAAATGCAGCATTAAAGTTAATTGTTGATAGAGAAGAAGAAATCCAAAACTTTATTCCACAAGAATACTGGACATTACCAATTGGTTTCATAAAAAAATAGAAAGATACTAACTGCAAATTTTCTATTCATTTAAAGGTGAAAAAGATAAAACTAGAAAGTAAAAAAAGATGTTGATAAGATAAAAAAAAGCAATTAAAGGTGAAACATTTAAAGTAATAGATGTTGTAAAAATCTAAGAAAAAAATAGAAATGCACCTAATGTATATATAACATCTACATTGCAACAAGATGCTTCTAGAAAAATTAATTTCAAAACACGTAAAACTATGAGCGTTGCTCAAGAATTATACGAAGGAATTAACTTGAAAAAACTAGGAGGAGTTACTGGGCTTATAACGTATATGAGAACAGACTCTACTAGGGTATCAGACGAAGCTATGAAGATGGCTAGCGAATATATAACAAAAAATTATGGTAAAGAATATTTAGCTACTTCAGTTAGAATAAAAAAATCAAATAAAAACATCCAAGATGCTCATGAGGGAATACGTCCAACAAATATTAACTTTACTCCTGAAAGTATTAAAGAATATTTATCAAATGATCAATATAAACTTTATAAATTAATTTGGGAGAGATTTGTAGCTAGTAGGATGAGTCCTGCGGTTTATGAAACTATATCAACTACTTTTGAAAATAATAAAGTTGTTTATAGAGGAACAGAGTCTAAACTACTATTTAATGGTTTTTTAGCAGTCTTGAAAGAAAAAGAAAAAGTTAAGTCTGTTCCTGAATTTGAAGTCGGAGAAGATGCTAAAATAAAAAGCATAGATGAAGAACAACACTTTACGCAGCCGCCAGCCCGTTATTCAGAAGCGAAACTTATAGCTGAATTAGAAGATTTAGGTATTGGCCGTCCATCAACATATGCGACAATAGTTGATACATTGCAAAAACGATATTATGCTAAACTACAAAATAAAGTATTTACACCAACTGAATTAGGTACATTAGTAAGTAAAATAACAGAAGAGTATTTTCCTGATGTAATAAATACTAAGTTTACAGCAAGTCTTGAGAATCAACTTGACGATATTGCAGAAGGTAAGGCAGAGTGGGAAAAAACAATTTATGATTTCTATTCTGGATTTAGAAAAGATGTTGAAAAAGCAGAGTCTGAAATGGAAAAGGTAGAAATTAAACAAGAACTAACCGGGGATAATTGCCCAGAATGTGGTTCGCCATTAGTATATAAATTAGGTAAATTCGGTAAATTTATCGCTTGTTCAAACTTTCCAGAGTGTAGATATACTAACACAATTCAGAAAAAAGTAGGGGTTACTTGTCCGAAATGCCATAAACATGATGTACTAGAAAAGAAATCAAAAAGAGGAAAAGTATTTTATGGTTGTGAAGGATTTCCAAAATGTGATTTTGTTTCATGGGATAAACCTATAAATCGACAATGCCCAAAATGTAATAACATCCTTTTTGAAAATAAAAAAAGGTGTCTACTGCAATAATTGTGATTACAAAGAAGAAATTAAAAAAATAAATATATAATAAGTCAGAAAAATATAATTTTTTTCTGGCTTTTTTTATTTTTATAGCAAGGTTATCAAGAAAAACGTTTTTTTATAAATTAAAGAAAAATATTGATAATATAACAGATAAAAGGTTTACATTGAAGATAAACATAATAGAATTATCAGAAAATTATCTTAAATTTCTTGAAAAAAATAGCGATTTTTTTCGGAATTCTATTGACAAATCCTTGTAAATATATTATTGTAAGTAAATATCAAAAGAAATTATATAAAAATTAGGAGGAGATGTAATGTTAAAATTTCTAAAGAAAAATTCTTATATATCAATCGGACTTATGTTATTTGCACTATTCTTTGGTGCTGGTAATTTAATTTTCCCAGCATTTTTAGGTCAAAACGCTGGAAGTAACTTACCAGTAGCAATGACTGGATTTATTATTATGGGGGTTGGACTTCCACTATTAGGTGTATTAGTTATGGGATATTCAGGAGCTGTAGATTTACTAGAATTATCTAGTAGAGCAGGTAAGGTTTTTGGTGTAACTTTTACTACACTACTTTATTTAACAATTGGACCTTTCTTTGCAATTCCTAGAACTGGGACAACAACATACGAATTAGGTCTATCTAGTTTCTTCCCAGAAAGTAGTCAAATTGTTGCACAAGCAGTATTTAGCAATTTTTATGGGATTAACTTTATGGTTATCAATTAGCCCAAATAAACTTGTTGATAGAATTGGAACAGTAATTACTCCAGTATTATTATTATCTATGGTAATATTAATTATTGCTTCATTAGTTAATCCAATGGGAAGTGCTCAAGCACCTACTGAACTTTATTCTACAAGTTCAACAGCATTCTCTAATGGACTAATGGAAGGATACAATACAATGGATGCTTTAGCTTCATTAGTATTTGGTATTATTGTTATCAATGCTGTTAAATTATATGGAGCTAAAACAAAAAGTGAAGTATTTAAAAATACTACAAAAGCAGCAGTTATTGCAGCAATATTACTAGCGTTAGTTTATGTATTTATTTCTAATATTGGAATGACTTCAGTATCTGTATTAGGATTACAAAAAACTGGAGCTGGAGTATTAACTGGAGCTACTACTTACTACTTTGGTTCAGTAGGAAAAATTTTATTATTCGTAATCGTATTTTTAGCTTGTTTAACTACAAGTGTAGGTTTAGTAACAGCTTGTTCAACTTATTTCGTAAGATTATACGATAAAATTAGTTATAAAGCTTACGCAGTAGGATTAACTGTTTTCTCTTTTGCTGTTGGTAACTATGGACTAGCTGCTATTATTAAAGGGGCAGTACCAGTATTAGTACTTTTATATCCACTTACTGTGGTATTAATACTACTAGGTTTCTTAAATAACTTATTTGGTGGTAAAAAAGTTGTTTATGTAACTACAGTTACACTTACAGCATTATACAGTCTATATGCAACTATTACTTCAACTCTTGGTGTATCAGTTGTAGCTATTGATAATGTTTTAGTAAAAGTATTACCTATTCAAGGTGATTTTGCTTGGATAAACTTTGCTGTTGTAGGAGCAGTGTTAGGGCTAGTATTATCATTAAAAATTCAAAAAAACAATAAATGACTAATAATTATTTATAAAGAGAGTACAAACTATTTTTGTACTTTCTTTTTTTATTCAAAAAAATGATTATTGTATTTTTGACATTAGTAGAAAGCAATGGTATTATATATAAGACATAAAAAAATTATAAGATAAGGATTATTATCACTATAAAAAAATTTTTTTATAGATATAGGAGTAGCAATGGTACTAGAATTTAAAGAATATAAAAAAAGAAAGTTAAAAAAATACAGTATTAGAGTTAGACTTAAAAGCTAGATAGTGGTGAAATACTAACGATAGTTAGTAATGAAGTAGAAAGTTTACAATTAATTAAAGACTCTATTAAAGATAAAGTTAGTTATAAAGGAAAAAAATTTTTATTTAATGATAAAAAAATGCATCAAAGGAAAAAAATTAATATTTACTGATGATTTTTGGTTTTTATAATCATTTATCATTAATGAAGAATTTCAGGAAGATTTTTACCATTATTTAATGTTAATTTATCAAAAGAAGAACTTATAAAAAGAATTTGAGTCTGTCGATTTAAAAACCAGGTGTAAAATATAAAAAAACTATCAAAAAAATGAAAAAGATAAAACTGCACACCCTATTTTCAATTTTAATAAATCAAAAGCTTAATAGTTGTTGACTATTCTGAAGAGACTTTAACTTCAGAGGACAAACATCAAATTAGAGAGTTAATATTATCAAAATCAAATAACGAAAAATATAGTAATATTAGATACTATACTTAATCAATATAATGATATTGCAGACTATATATTAGTAATATCTGATAATGTTAAGTCATATTATGGTTCAATCGATGATGTATTAATTATTAGATCACTTGTTGCAGTAAGTATATCTAATCATCATAATCTAGAAAATATTCTTAAAGATTATCAGTATACTGTTGATGATGAAGGTGAAGTTGTAATTAGAGAGGAAGTACTAGAGGAGGTTCTATTTGAGTTGCTTAAAAATGATATAGAAGTCTATCAAATAAGAAATCTAGGTGAAAAAAATAAAAACTTTACCAAGGGAAAGGAGAAGAACTATAATGTTTTTTTAATAGAATTTGGAAAAAAATATTTAGAAGAAATTTCAACTATCTTTTTGGTTTAATAGTTTTACTAATAAGTACAGGTTGTATATATAATCTAAAAATCAATATCAACGTACTATGAAATACCAGAAATTAATACAATGTTCAATATTGTTTTTAAAAAAATTGTTCTAGTTTTTAGTTATTTTTCATTATGGGTATTAATTATATTTATTCTTATAGAGAGGATTATATAACAAAGGTTAGTACATTATTAATAATGACAAAATAAGAAAGTAAGTCGTGATATTTCTTCAATTTTAGCAAGTTTGATTTACTTTTTTTGTATATTATTTAGTATTAGTTTGTGGAACTTGTGCAGTGTTGTATTCAAAAAAAATAAAGGAACATTCTTAGATATTAGAGATGCTTTTTCTTACTGGACATACAATATATTCTTATGTGTTAATGATTATATTAATGTTGTTATTTGCAAACCTAGTATTTTTTTATTAATGATATCTTTATTTAATAATACTAATATAGCTATTGCATTGTCTTTACTATTTTTTTGTTGGTGGAGATGTAGTATCAAAACTATTAGAATCTCGTATATCATTTTTTTATCAGGTAAACTAGATAATAGTATCCTGAATATATTTGCAAAGGTATTTAGTAACCTTAATCAAAAATATTGACTTAAATGTAACAACATTCTTACCATTAGTTTTTAAATATGGCCGGATTAGTATTAGTGATTTTTTTGTAGTTAGATTAATAAAAAGAGTAGTTTCATAATATAAGGAGATTAATTGATAATAATGGATTCACAAATTATAATTCAGTATTTAATTGTTTTTACTAAGTTTGATAGTGTTAGAAGGTTTACTTTCTGCTGATAATGCAATTGTTTTAGCGGTTATGGTAAGACATTTACCACTTAAAGAACAAAAGCATGCTTTATTATATGGACTAGCAGGAGCATTGATCTTTAGAATTATTGCTATATTCTTAATAACAATATTAGCTCAATACTGGCAAATTCAAGTCTTAGGTGGTCTATATTTACTTTTTATGGCTGGTAGTCATATCAAAGAATTTTTTGATAAAAGAAAAAATAGTACTGAAGAGGAAATTAAAGCACCTAAAAAACAAAGTGGTTTTTGGTCTACAGTAATTAAAGTTGAGTTAACTGATATTGCTTTTGCAATTGACTCTATATTAGCTGCTGTAGCAATAGCAATTACTTTACCACATATTTCAGAAACTTCAATTGGTGGGATAAATCTTGGACAATTTTCAGTAATGGTTATAGGAGGATTCGCTGGAGTAGTAATAATGAGATATGCAGCAAATATTTTCATAAGAGTGTTAGAAAAAAAACCAGGTTTAGAAGTAGCCGCCTTCTTAATAGTTGGCTGGGTAGGTATAAAGCTTTTTGTTATTGCTGCAGCCCATGAGAAATTAGCTCTAATACCCGCTGATTTTCCTCACTCAACCTTATGGACAGTAATATTTTGGGCAGTATTACTTGGACTATTAGTCTGGGGTGTACTTGTATCAAAAAGATTTGAAGAAAAAAATAATAAAAAAAGAAACTAGAAATCATAATTCTAGTTTCTTTTTTTCTTATGTACAATAACTACTATATGTGATATAATTTTTTTACTATAATAAGATTTTTAATTATGTAATGGAGGTGTAAAAATGGCATTTGATGGTTTTTTTGTTAGAAAACTAGTAGAGGAATTTAATAGATCTATATTATATTCTCGTATAAATAAAATTAACAATCTATCGAATGATGAGTTTATTTTTTTCTATTAGAAAAGGGAAAAAAATTTAAAATTATATGTGTCAGCTAATTCTAGCGCATCAAGAATTCAATTGACAAATAATAGTTATGAAAAATCCCCAAACACCTTCAAATTTTTTTGTTCTGTACTAAGAAAAATACTTGATGGGCGGAATAATAGAAGAGATTAATCAAATAAATAATGATAGAATTATTAAATTTAAAATAAAAAAAATTTTGATGAGTTAGGATATGAAAAAAATATTATTTTTTTAATAACTGAATTAATGGGTAAACACTCTAATATTATATTAACTAATAGCGACAATATAATAATTGAGTCATTAAAAAAAATAGTTATAGTTTAGAGTACAGTCGTTCAACTATTTCTAATATGGAATATGTTCTTCCACCAACAGTTAAAAAAAGTATAATCCATTTAACTTTAGTGAGTATTCTGATTTGAAATGTGATAATAATGATAAAAAAATTCTTAATAAAAAAATTTTTTTATGGAGTTTCATCAGTCTTAAACAACTACTTCTTAAATAAAAGAAGAGAATGTTTTAGAATCTTTTTAAAGAGTTTTGTAGTAACTTTTCATCATATAATGAGCCTACACTTTTTAAAAAAATGGTAATAAAAAAATGATTTTTTTACTACTTTGACATTATAAGTAATAAAGATAATATTAAATTTGATAGTCTTTCTAGGTTGTTAGATTTTTTTATTATATGGATATCCAAAAAAAGAATCAAGTAATAAAAAAATACAGAAAAAGAATTATTCAATTTCATAAAAAAAATAAATTGAGTAGATTAAATAAAAAAAGCTAAAAAAATATTAAATAAAGAATTATTAGAAGCAAAAAGAAAAAGATGATTATAAATTAAAGGGACAATTACTTATTTCTAATATATACTTGTTTAAAAAAATAATATACCAGAAGTTGTTACATTGCAGAATTTTTTTATAGTGAAAATTTAGAAGATATTTCTATTGAATTAGATCCAAATATAAGTATTGAAAAAAATTCAGAGAAATATTTTTGAATTATATAAAAAGAATAAGAGAACTATTGAAAATCTATATGAGCAAATAGATATAACAAAAAAAGATATCTCTTATTTTGAAACTTTGAGTTTTTCAAATTGAGAATGCTGGTAAAACAGATTTATTAGAAATAAAAAGAAGAATTGATAAATTCTGGATATCTGAAAAAAAGATAAAAAAATAAAAAAAGTACAAAGAAAAAAATAATTACTTAATAATAAAAATATAATGGTATAGACATTTATGTAGGTAAAAAAATAATATTCAAAAATGATACTATAACAAATAAATTGGCAAGAAGAGATTATCTTTTGGTTCCATGCAAAAGATATACCTGGAAGCCACGTAGTAATTTTTTTGATAATAATCCAGATGAAGAAACGAAAAGAGTAGCTTCTATGCTTGCGGGGTATTTTTTTCTAAATTTAAGAATGAAAAATTATGTGTCTGTAGACTCAACATTAATTAAGAATGTTAAAAAAATTTCGGGTGCCAAACCTGGAATGGTGACTTATACTGATCAGAAAAACAGTGAAACAAAAAAATTGATAAAATCTTTATAAACGAATTATTAGTAAATAATAATTAATGTAAAATTTGAAAGGTGTGTGTTTAATGAATAATAAATTAGATAGAAAAACTGCTTTCAAAGATACATTACCTACTGTATTCGGGTATATAGGGATAGGTTTGGCATTTGGTATTATTGCAAGTTCAGCAGGTTTAAATATTTTTTTAGTTGGAGCAATGTCGTTATTTATTTACGCTGGTAGTGCACAGTTTATTACTGTGAGCATGCTTTCAGCAGGAGCGCCAATAATTTCCATAGTTATTGCAACGTTTTTAGTTAATTCTAGGATGATTTTAATGAGTATGTCAGTTGCAACATTTTTTAAAGAGTACAGCTTATTTAAAAATATTTCTATTGGAACATTTTTAACAGATGAAAGCTATGCTCTAGGAATGAATAAACAAAATTATACGAATGGAAAATTATCATACGAGTGGTTTAATACAGCAAATATAATATCTTATATGACTTGGGGAATTTCTTCAGTTGTAGGAGCATTGTTAGGTAGTGTAGTAAAAAATCCTTACGGACTAGGATTAGATTTTGCATTAGTGGCTATGTTTATAGGTTTACTTTATTTACAAGTTATTTCAGATTTTACTATAAAGAAAAAAAAGTTCAGGTAATTGTAATTATAATAGTTTTTATTTTTTTAGTGTATTTTTGGAATGATTATTTTACCAAGTAACGTTCTAATTATTATTGTTACTTTAATAGGGTGTACAATTGGGGTGGTGTTAAAAAAATGTTATCCATTAATTATATTATATTAACTATAATAGGTTGTGCAGTTGTAACGTGGTTATCTAGAGTAGTACCATTTATTTTTATTAAAAAAATTTGATTTACCAAAAAGCAGTAATTGAGTTTTTTTAAGTTTTTGTACCAATTGTAATTATGTCTACATTATGGTTCAATAGTTTATTTATACAAAATATAGGAGAACTTCCTAAGATTAACTATGAAAATTTGATAGCTTCATTACCTACTGTATTAAGTGCAATTATTTCAAAAAAATCTATTGGTTATAGTAATAACTGGAATTCTATCTCTTGCAATAGTGAGATATGTAATGTAAGAAATAATTAACTATATTAAACAAATATTGATTATAAAATATTTTAATTTAGTGTGTCTAATAGTTTAATTTTTAGGCGATTTGTGGTATTATAAAAAGATAATAAATGATAATAGAGGAATCAAAAAAATGGAGAAAGGCTTATTAATAGTTTTATCAGGTCCTTCTGGTGTAGGGAAGGGAACTGTTAGAAAACGAATTTTCGAAAGTAATGATGTTGGCTTTGAGTATTCAATTTCTATGACTTCTAGAGGGATGAGACCTGGTGAAGTAGATGGGGTTGATTATTTTTCAAAACAAAAGAAGAATTTGAACAACTTATTGAACAAGGTGAATTACTTGAATATGCACAATACGTAGACAATTATTATGGGACTCCTGTAAAGTATGTGCGTGAAACTATGGATAAAGGGAAAGATATCTTTTTAGAAATAGAAGTACAGGGAGCAAGCCAAGTGAAAAGTAAAATCCCTGATGCATTATTTATATTTTTAGCTCCTCCTAGTATTGCAGATTTAAAAACTAGACTAAAAGGACGAGGGACAGAAAGCGATGAAGTAATTGAGTCTCGAATAGCTAAAGCGAAAAAAGAAATAAATATGATGCACTTATATGACTATGTTGTTGAAAATGATGAAGTAGATAAAGCAGTCGATAGAATTAAGGCTATAATAACAAGTGAGCATTTAAAACGCGAACGTATAGAGATGAAATATCGAAGAGCTTTATTAGAATTAGAAGAAATGTAGGAGAGAATAAATGTTATATCCAAAATTAGATGTTTTAAAATCAAAAGTAAATTCAAAATATATGTTAGTTTCATTAGCAAGTAAGAGAGCTCGTGAATTATTCTCTGATCCAGAGACAAAAAAATTAGATAACTATGTATCTCATAAAGAAGTTGGAAAAGCGCTTGAAGAAATAGCTGAAGGAAAAGTATCAGTTTTAGAAAAATAATTATTTAACATAATTTGTTTACAAAAGCTTTATTATAGTGTAAAGTAGTATAAGTATTTTCTTTGAGTGATCGCGGCAATTTTGCTGAGGAAAGTCCATACTCACACTGACTGAGATGTCAGTAGTGTTCAACGCTAAACGAAAAAATAAGTTTAGGCACCTTTTTAAGGTGACGGCAGAAAATATGACCTAAGTAGTTTCTATATGGTCATATATCTTGAAAGTGCCACAGTGACGTAGTTCATATAGAAATGTATGAAGTGGAACGCGGTAAACCCCTTGAGTGAGCAATTCAAATTTTGGTAGAAGCACTTACTTCACAGAAATGAATGTAGAAGTAGGAAATACTTTGTATTTAGACAGATGATCACAACTATTGTTACGAGGGTAGACTAGGCCCGATAGAGTAAGATAGATACAGAATATGGCTTATGATAAGAAAATAACTAGTTCTAGGGGCTCTTTAGAGCCTCTTTTTTAAGGAGGAAGAAATGAAATATAATTTAGTAGCAACAACACCTATGGGTATAGAAGCTATTGTAGCTAAAGAAGTACAAGAGTTAGGATATGAAACAAAAGTAGAAAATGGTAGAGTATATTATTCTGGAGATAAGAGAGCTATAGTTCGCTCTAATTTATGGCTTAGATGTGCAGATAGAGTAAAAATTGTAGTAGCTCAATTTCCAGCATATACATTTGAAGAATTATTTGAAAAAACTAAAGAGATAGAATGGGATAAATATCTTCCAGTAGATGCAAAATTCCCAGTAGATGGGCGAAGTCATAAATCAACATTATTTAGTGTATCTGACTGTCAGTCGATTGTAAAAAAAGCAATTGTTGAAAAAATGAAAAAAAGTTACGGGGTAACTGGTTGGTTAACAGAAACTGGAGCTAGATATAGATTAGAGATAATAATGTTAAATGATATAGCAACAATATTATTAGATACATCAGGCGATGGATTACATAAAAGAGGATATAGGGCAAAACAAGGGACAGCACCGCTAAAAGAAACACTTGCTGCAGCTATGGTAAAATTAACTAACTGGAAAGGTGAAACACCATTATATGACTTATTCTGTGGTTCAGGTACTCTGTTAATAGAAGCAACTATGGCAGCACAAAATATGGCGCCTGGCATAAATAGAAATTTTGATTTTGAAAAATGGCCATGGATGCCAAAGGCGTTAGTTGATGAAGAAAGAAATAAAGCTGAAGAAGCAATTGACTATGAGAAGGAATTAGAACTATATGGTTCTGATATTGATCCGAAAATGATTCAAACAGCCGAAAATAATGCTGAAGAAATTGGTTTAGCTGGAGTTATTAAATTTAAACAGATGTCAGTTTATGATTTTGTTGTAAAAAAAGAAGCTGGTTGCGTAATTGCTAATCCACCATATGGAGAGCGCTTAGGTGAGAAAAAAGAAGTAGAGAATATGTATAAATATTTAGGGACAGCGCTTAAAAATCAAAAATATTGGTCGTTGTATATATTAACTTCTAATAAAATGTTTGAACATTTATATGGTAAGAAAGCAACTAAGAGAAGAAAGTTATTCAATGGATCCATTGAGTGTACCTATTACCAATATTGAGGGCGAAAAGCTAAGATAATATTTGACAATATGAAAAAAATATATCATAAAAATTAAATAATAGATTAATTATTTATCTTATATAAAAAGGAAAAGAGGTTAAAAGTTTATGCATCTAACTAAAAAGTACTGAACAAGCAATATGTATAATGGTTATGCTTTTATTTACAGGATAGACATATTTATTTGAATTCAAAGGAAATAAGTAAACGTCTTAATATATCACCAACATACTTAAAAAAAATTATGAGAAAACTAGTTGTCCATAATCTTGTAAAAGCTAACACTGGAGTAGGTGGAGGATATAAATATCGTAGTAATAAAAACAGTTACATTATATGACGTATATGTTGCTCTAAATGGTGAAGTAGAAGTCTTTGTTTTAAAAACTGACTATGTTTCTAAAATATTTGAAGGAGCATTAGCTGTTGATAAACGCTATAACGAGTATTTAAGAAAAGTTAATACAATTAATCACTCTATTAAAGAAGCACTTGAACAAATTACTATAGAGGAAATAGTAGAGGATATTCTTGATGAAAATTCAAGAATAAGACTTGATTGGAATAATTGGGAAGAAGAATTTAAACGAGTAAATGTATTTTTTTCAAAGGATAAAAAAATAAAAGACTGTAGGAAAAACTACAGTCTTTTTTGCATTTAATATTTAAAGTGCTGAGGCGAAATCTTCTATGAATTTATCAATATTTTCAAAATCTTCATCTGTATCTGCTTCAATTTCGATTTTCAGATTTTCAGTAGGATTAGTTGCACCTGTTTTTGCTATTTGGTCATTAAATTGATCGACGCAAACACAGTATTGTTCATAAATAGTGTCTCCCGTTCCGATTACTCCGTAAATTTTTCCAGAATAGTCTTTTTGACCAATTTCTTCGAAGAATTCTTCCATTTCTTCAGGAAGATCTCCTTCACCATATGTATATGTTGCTACAATAAAGGCATCGGCATCATCTAAAAAATCATAATCAACCATATCTTCGATAAATAATTTTTTTCAATTTCTAAACCTTTTTTTGTTCTTCGAATTTTTTTCTATAATTAAATCTGATAACATTTCAGTATTACCTGTTAAACTTGCGTACACTAATTTAATATTCAAGAAAAATCCCTCCATTCACTAATTAATAATAATAACTAGTACTATTATAACTTAATAAAAAAATATTAAGTAAATATATTAAGAACGATTTAAATAAAAAAATAAGAAACAATCAAAAATAATTAGGATATTTTTATTTTTATATTTTTTTATAAGAAAATACATGGAAAAAAACATTTGTATTAATGTTTATTATTAGTTTTTTTCTTTCTCATTGTGATAATATTATAAAGGTAAAAAAATTTAGTAATATATCAAAATTTTGGTCAAAGCATTATTTTGCAATTACGTTAAAATATATGGAGGTACTATGACTGAATTTTTAAAAGAATATGATGTTATTGTAATCGGAGGTGGTCATGCTGGAATAGAGGCAGCATATGCATCTAGTAGAAAAGGTGTGAGTACTTTAATGATTACAATTAACTTAGATACAATTGGTTTTATGCCATGTAACCCTAGTGTTGGTGGACCTGCAAAAGGTATAGTTGTTCGTGAGGTAGACGCACTTGGAGGTTTAATGGGTCGTGTAGCAGATAAAACAAATATTCAAAGTAAAATGCTAAATACTGCAAAAGGTCCAGCGGTTCGTGCACTTAGAATGCAATCTGATAAAGTTGAGTATCAATTTGAGATGAAAAGAATATTGGAAGATACTCCAAATTTAGATATTGAACAAGCTATGGTTAAAGAATTAATTATTGAAAATAATAAAGTGGTTGGCTTAAAAACAATGTTAGGAACTGCTTATAAGGCTAAAGCTGTTATTATTACTACAGGAACTTATTTAAGAGGAGAAATAGTAATCGGTGATATAAAATATTCATCTGGCCCAAACCATCAAATGCCATCAATTGATTTACCTAAACAGTTGGAAGAGCTAGGATTTGACTTAGTTAGATTTAAAACAGGAACGCCACCTCGAGTTAATGCGGATAGTATTGATTTTTCAAAAACTGCTATTCAACCTGGAGATAATGAGAAACATGCTTTTAGTTATGAAACAACAGAATATGTAGAAGATCAAGTTCCGTGCTGGTTAACTTATACTAATACTTCAACTCATGAAATAATTGATAAAAACTTAGGTCGTTCGGCTATGTATTCTGGAGTTATACAAGGGACAGGACCAAGGTATTGTCCAAGTATCGAAGATAAATATGTTCGATTTAATGATAAAGAAAGACATCAGTTATTCCTTGAACCAGAAGGTAGAAACACTAAGGAAATTTATGTTCAAGGATTATCAACTTCTTTACCAGATGATGTACAGCGTGATATGGTTCATAGTATAGCTGGATTGGAGAATGCGGTAATAATGAGAAATGGATACGCAATTGAATATGATGCAATTAATCCAACGACATTATGGCCAACTCTTGAAACTAAGCTGATTGATGGGCTCTTTACTGCTGGTCAAATTAATGGTACTAGTGGTTATGAAGAAGCTGCAGGACAAGGAATAATGGCGGGAATAAATGCAGCATGTAAGGTTTTAGGAGAAGAATCTATGATTTTAGGTCGAGATGAGGCATATATTGGTGTTTTAATTGATGATTTAGTTACAAAAGGAACTAATGAACCTTATAGATTATTGACATCTAGAGCTGAGCATAGGTTATTATTAAGACATGATAATGCTGATATGCGCTTAACTGAAAAAGCATATGAATATGGACTAATTACAGAAGAAAGATATAAAAAATTCTGTGATAAACGTAATGCAGTTCAAAATGAAATAGAGCGATTAAAAACATTTAGAATTACACCAACTCAAAAAACTTTAGAAAAATTACAGGAATTAAATAGTGCAGAAATTAGAGATGGTATATTAGCAATAGACATGTTAAGAAGACCAGAGTTGTCTTATGAAAATATAATGTACTTAGCTGAAGATGATACTAAATTAGCTAGGGATGTTATTGAACAAGTTGAAATAGAGGTGAAATACGAAGGGTATATCAAAAAATCATTACAACAAGTTGAGAAACTTAAAAAAATGAATGAGATGAAAATTCCAAAAGACTTGGATTATGATGATGTTCCGAGTTTAGCAATAGAAGCAAGAGAAAAACTTAAAAAAGTTTTACCATTAACAATCGGTCAAGCGTCACGTATTTCAGGTGTTAATCCTGCAGATATCTCTATTCTATTAGTATTCTTGGAACAACGAAGAGGAAGAAATGATGGATAAACAAGAGTTTTATAATAAGGTAAAAGAACAAACAGGTATTGAATTAAGTGAAAAACAAAAAAATCAATATCAAAGATATTATGAGTTAGTTGTCGAGTGGAATCAAAAAATAAATCTTACAGCAATTACTGAGGAAGAAGAGTTTTATTCAAAGCACTTTTATGATTCAATATCACTAGCTTTTTTCAAAGATTATAGTAATGTTGATAATATTTGTGATGTTGGAAGCGGAGCAGGATTCCCATCAATTCCACTTAAAATATTATACCCAAATCTTGAAGTTACAATTGTTGATTCATTGAATAAACGTATAAAATTCTTAAATTTATTAAAAAGATGAATTAGAGTTAACTAACTGTAATTTTATTCATGCTCGTGCGGAAGAAATTGGACAAAATAGAGACTATAGAGAAAAGTTCGAAATTGTAACTGCTAGAGCAGTAGCGAGATTAAATGTACTTTCAGAATTATGTTTACCTCTTGTAAGAAAAAATGGATACTTTTTAAGTTTGAAGGCACAAAAAGCAGAAGAAGAAACAAAAGAAGCGGTAAATGCGATAAAGTTGCTTGGTGGTAAATTAGAAAAAGATTTAGAGTTTTCTATTGAGGGTGAAGAGCGCCATATACTAGAAATAAGAAAGGCTAAGGAAACTCCAAATAAATATCCTAGAAAAGTAGGAACGCCAAACAAAAAAAGCTATTATTTTTAGAAAAAAAGGGATTAAAGTAAAAACTTACTTTGATTCCTTTTTTATATTATTTCACTTTTGTTGTAAAAAAATTATAAAAACGTTTTTTTATAAGAAAAATAAGATAAATTTTCAAAAAAACTCTTTATATTTTTTTGATTTTATATTATTATAGTGAAATAATAATATAAAACAGGAGGATGTATATGCAAAAAAGAAGTGTGAGAGATTTTCTTAATATAATTTTAAATGGTACTGCACTAGGGGTCGTAGCAGGTTTAATTCCAAATGCAGTATTAAGTACACTATTCAAGTATTTAGGAAAACACTTTGCGGCTAATGTGTTTACAACATTATCTCAAGCGATGTATTTATTACAATTTTCTATTCCAGTGCTAGTTGGTATGATAGTTGGACAAATGTTAAAATTTAAACCACTAGAATCAGCGGTTTTAGGTGCAACTGTTTTAGCAGCAAGTGGATCATTAACATTTAATGCGAATTTAAAAGCTTATACTGGAGTGCCAATGGGAGATTTATTTAACGTTATGTTAATAACTGCAATTGGTGCAATAGCAATATCATTAGTAAAAGATAAATTTGGTTCTGTTACAATTATATTCTTACCAATAACTGGTGGGTTAGTAGCAGCACTAGGATTAGTTACGTTACCTTATATGAAAAGTTTAACAAATCTTTTAGGACAAATAATTTTTAAATTTACAACATTACAACCTATATTAATGTGTATGTTAATCACAATGTCGTTTGCATTCTTAATTGTAACACCGGTATCAACTGTTGCTATGGGATTAATACTGTTTAAAAATGCGAATTATGTTGGTGCAGGTGCAGCAACTCTTGGGCTAGTAGCAGCTGCGGCAGTTTTATCAATTGGAACTTTTAGAGCTAAAAGTAAAGGTGCAAGTATAGCTATTATTCTTGGTGCTATTAAATTAATGATGCCTAACTGTGCAAGACGTCCTCAGTTATTTTTACCAATTCTAACGACAGCGGCAATAACTGGACTTTCAGGTTATTTCTTAGGAATCCAAGGAACTCATGAAAGTGCAGGATTTGGTATCATTGGACTAATTGGACCAACTAAAGCTTACGAGATGAATCCTGGGAGTTTAGTACAAATAGTCTTAGCATTTTTCGTAATTCCATTTACGGTTGCGTTTCTTGCTGATAGATTGTATTCAGATGTACTAAAATTATATAAACCAGAAGTTTATAGACCAGAAAAATTATTAATATAAAAGAAGGTATTCAATTTTTGAATATCTTCTTTTTTTGTTTTTATTAGTTGTCATTAATAGGTTGACAAAAAAAGTTTTCTAATTATAAAATTAAATTATAAATATAAGTGAAGGAGGCCCTCATTATGAAAAATTTTATTTGCGGGAGCAGGAGCTCTAGGGTCTAGATTTGGTTATATGCTATTTAAAAAAATGGTGAAGATGTTACTTTTGTTGATTCTTGGAAAGATCACGTTGAAAAATATAAATAATAATGGATTATGTGTTATTATTGATGATAAGGAACAAGGATATTATAATATTCCAACGTACTATCCAGAAGATGTACAAGGAAAGTATGATGTTGTTTTTGTAGCTACAAAGTCGATGCAATTAAGAAGTATGTTAACAAAGGTAAAACATCTTATGCATGAAAATACAAAAATTATATGTATACTGAACGGACTAGGGCACGTTGATACTCTTAAAGAATTTGTAAAAGAAGAAAACATTCTAATTGGTGTGACATTATGGACGAGTGGTTTGGGTGGACCTGGTGTACTTAAAGCTTATGGATCAGGAAAAACAGAAATAAAGCAAGTTAAGGAAGATAATCTTGCGGAGACTAAAGGCTTAATAGATAGATTAAATAAAGCAGGATTAAATATGAAGTATTCAGATAATACCTTCCAATCTATTTGGCATAAAGCAGGACTTAACTGTGTATTGAATACGTATTGTACATTGATAGATTGTAATATTGGTGAGTATGGAAGTTTTAAACAAAATTTAGAATTAACTAGAGCAGTACTAAATGAAGTTACGGCTGTTGCTAAAGCTGAAGGTGTGGAAGTGAATCAAGAGTTAGTTGAAAATAACATTGAAAACTTATTTGATCCTAGTACTGGAGGGTTACATTACCCATCATTATATCAAGATATGAAAAATGGAAGATTAACGGAAATAGATTATTTAAATGGAGCCATATCTAAATTAGGTAAGAAGCATAATATTCAAACTCCAGTTTGTGATACAGTAACATTAATGATTCACGCTAAAGAATTTATTCGAGGAAATAAATAAAAGAAACTATAAATATTATGGATAGTAAGAGGCTCTAATTGATGATAAATCAATGTTTTACTTGTATTTTTTTATTAAAAAAGGTATAATTATTCGTATGTTCATTTGTCTATTTTTAAATAGGAGGAAAAAAATTATGGTATTAGAAGTAAATAATGAACTAGGACACGTATCAATTAGTGATGACGTTATTTCTACTGTAGCAGGTGGAACAGCAGTAAGTTGTTACGGTATAATTGGTATGGCTAGTAAGAACCAAGTTAAAGATGGAATTATAGAAATCTTAGGAAAAGAAAATTATTCAAAAGGAATAGTTGTTAAACAAGATGAAGATAAATTAGTAATAGATTTATATATAATAGTTATGTACGGAACAAAAATATCTGAAATAGCTAGTAATGTTCAGTCATCAGTGAAATATCAAATAGAAAAAACACTAGGTGCTAAAGTGAATGAGGTTAATATCTTTATTCAAGGCATTAAAGTAAGTAATAAGTAGGAGGTAGCGCATTGGAAAAAATCAATGGACTAGTTCTAGCTAAAATGATAGATTTAGGTTCTAAAAATTTAGCTAAGAATGCAGAAAAAATTAATTCTCTTAACGTTTTCCCAGTTCCTGATGGTGATACAGGAACAAATATGAATTTATCAATGTCTTCAGGTGCTAAAGAAACAGCAGCGAATGTTGTAGAAAATATCGGTGAGTTAGGAAAGTCATTCTCTAAAGGTTTATTAATGGGAGCTCGTGGTAACTCAGGAGTAATTCTTTCACAATTATTTAGAGGAATGACTCAACATATAGCTGATAAAAGTGAGATTGACGCAAAAGAATTTGCAGCTGCTATTCAAAATGGTGTTAGTATAGCGTACAAAGCAATAATAAAACCGGTTGAAGGGACAATTTTAACAGTAGCACGTGAAGCTGCAGAAGCAGGTGTAAAAGCTGCAGAAAACACTACTTCAGTTATTGAAGTAATGGATGCAATTTACCTAGAAGCTCAAGAATCTCTTAAGAGAACACCTGAGTTATTACCTATTTTAAAAGAAGTTGGTGTAGTTGATTCAGGAGGTCAAGGTTTAGTTTGTGTATATCAAGGTTTTGTAGCTGCATTAAAAGGTGAAGAGATCGAAGGATTAGATTCAGTTGAAACTAATGTAGTTGATATGCAATTTGAAGATGATCATGATATGGACTTCATGAGTCCAGAAGATATTGTTTATGGATTCTGTACAGAATTTACTGTTCGTCTTGATAAAAATAAAAAAGAATTTAATGAAGATAAATTCAGAGAAGATATGAGTAAATTTGGTGATTCACTACTTGTTATTTCTGATAGTGAATATGTAAAAATTCATGTTCATACAGAAACACCAGGTGATGTATTTAACTACGGACAACAATATGGTGAACTTATTAAAATCAAATCTGATAATATGCGTGAACAACACAGAGAAGTATTAAGAAAACAAGAAGCAAAACAAGCTAGTGCTCCGAAAGAAGTTAAAGAACAAGCTATGATTTCTATTTCTATGGGTGCTGGATTAAGTAAAGTTTTAAAATCAATGGGTGTTGATTATATTGTAGAAGGTGGACAAACAATGAATCCATCTACTGAAGATATAATGAAAGCTATTAAAGAAGTTAATGCCAAAAATATTTATATATTCCCTAATAATAAAAATATTCAACTAGCAGCAAAACAAGCTGCAGAATTAGCGGAAGAAAATGTCTTTGTAATTGAAAGTAAAACAGCTCCACAAGGCTTAGCTGCGGTAATGGTATTTAACTCACAACTTTCGCCTGAAGAAAACTTTGCAAATATGCAAGAAGTTTTATCAACTGTAAGTACACTTGAAGTAACTCATGCAGTTCGTGACACTAATATAGAAGGTGTTGAAATTAAGAAAGACCAATTTATGGGAATCAAAGATGGTAAAATAGTTGTTTCTGATTTATCATTAAACACTGTACTTGAAGAACTACTAGAAAAATCTTTAGATGAAGATAAAGAAATAGTTACTCTTTACTTAGGTGAAGATAGTACAGATGAATATACTGATTTCCTAGAAGAATTATTAGAAAACAAATACCCTGATGTAGAGGTAGAACTTATTGAATCTGGACAACCAGTATATCCATATATAATTGGAGTAGAATAAGAATAATAGTTTTAAAGAAAAAGTAGCATTAATCAAAACATTGATTAATGCTACTTTTAAAGTTTAATTTATATAATAATAAAAAAATAAGAAAGGATGACTATATGGTAGATATAATAATAGTAATACTATTGTTTTTTTAGGTATCTATTTGGGACATAAACGTGGGCTAATAATGCAATTATTCTATGTTGGAACTATGATAGTTGGTTTAATAGTATCAATGTTGTTTAGTACTAGATTAGCATATTTATTTCCTAGTTTAATTCCAATACCAGCAGATGTAACCACAGGTTTAGAGGGGGTATACGCTGGATTAAATATACCTACGGCATACTATAGAATAGTTTCTTTTGTCGTATTATTTATAGTAATTCGACTGATTATTCAAATAATTGCATCAGCACTAGGTGTAATTAGAAAATTACCGTTAATAAAAACAACAGACAGATTATTAGGTGGAATCTTTGGTTTTTGTAGAAGTTTATTTATTAATATTTGTAGTTTTATATTTTGTAACAGTATTACCACTTCCTGAGTGGAAAAATTGCAATATTTACAAATTCAACAATACCAGGATTTATTCTAGAAAATACACCTATTTTTATCAGAGCAATTAATAGATTTATTTTTTTAAATAAGAATATCGAACAAGCAGCGGCATTAGTGTAAAATTATGTTGCTGCTTTATTCTTTTGCTGTAGAATTGTTAAAAAGATAGATTTAGTGTATAATATACTTTGTTAAAAAAAATTCATGAAGGAGTGAAAAAAATAGTTGAATAAAAATTACTCAAAAGAAATTGAATTTAGATTTAGTGTTAAAAAGATATTGAAAAAAATATTGTTATTCAGAGTTATCTTATGATAAGATTCAAAAATTTAAAAATATATAAATAATTATGATAAGTTAGTAGAAGTTCATAAAGAAAATGAAGAAGCATATGAATTATTAAGAAAGTATCCCAATGAGTTTAGATTAAAAATTTATGATTATAATATGAGTGTGAAAAAGGCAAAGAAAGATAGTGTATTATCAGAAAAAAAGAACTTTTTTTATATTTTTAAGAAATGTAATTACTTATGATAGGTTTTCTAGGAGATTCGACTCTATTAAAAATACAGGAAAAACAATTCATATAGTAGTCTAACAAAAATACATAGAAAAAAATTAGATAATCTTGAAGATTTAGAAAGATACTTAGATAGGATAGTTGATGAAGATGGATATATAAGACCTGATGCATCATTAGAATTGAAAAAAATATAAAAGCTGATATAACAAAGTTAAAAAAACAAGAGTGATCAAATATTAAAAAAATATACTTAGAGCTAATGTAAAGAAACTAACAGAAGCAATTGTAACAAAGCGTAATGATAGAGATGTAATTTTAGTTAAACCAGAGCATAAAAAAATGATTTTTGGTGGTATAATTCACGATGAATCTGCATCTGGAAATACGTTTTATGTTGAACCGAAAGAAAAATGTTGAAATTAATAATGAAATAGGAGTTTTAAAAACGACGTGAAAAAGAGGAGATTCTTAGAATATTAAAAAGAGGCATCTGAAGTAATTAAAGAGAAGTCTAATGAACTATTAAATTCTTTATGGAATTTTTTTCTCAAGTAGAATTTATTTTTTTCAAAAATGAATTTTTTTGTTCACAAAAAGGTTTTTAATAAACAAAAATATTGTAGCGACTCAAGAAATTAATTTAAAAAAAGCATATAATCCATTAATTGAAAAAGAGTTAGTAGTAAAAAAACGATGTTATATTAGATAATAAAGGAAATTCATTAATAATTACAGGTCCTAATACCGGAGGTAAAACTGTAATTCTAAAAACAGTTGGTTTATGTGTATACTTAACTCATTTAGGATTTTTATATACCAGCACTAGAGGAGTCAACTGTTGGATTCTTTGAAAAAGTATTTGTTGATATTGGGGATGAACAATCAATAGAAAATAACCTTTCGACTTTTTCATCTCATATGACCAATATAATTAACATATTAAATAACACTAATGAAAAAAGTTTAATACTTTTAGATGAGTTGTGTTCAGGAACTGACCCTAGTGAAGGGGCAGTGTTATCAATTGCTTTATTAGATAAATTTAAAGAGTTAAATGCAACAATGTTATGTACAACTCATTATCCAGAAATTAAAAATTACTGTTTTGAATCAGAATATTATAAGAACTCTTCTATGGAATTTGATTTCGAGAAATTAAAACCGACATATCGATTTATTATCGGTTTACCAGGTAAATCAAATGCAATTAATATTTCTGCAAAAATTAGGTTTAGACGAGACTATTATAAAAAGAAGCTAGTGCTCTATTAGAAGAAAAATACAAAAAGAAAAATAATCTATTTATAGATAAATTATCTGAGAATATAAGAGAGTATGATTATAAACTAGATTATTTAAATAAAACCATTACAGAAATAGATGAAGTAAAAAGAGCAATTAGATAATAATTTACAAAAAAATATGAAGAATATAAAGAGAGTCTATATAATGAACTTAGTATAGAATTAAACAAAGAAATAGATGCTAAGAAAGAAGAAATGTTAGAAATATATCGTCAGTTTAAAGATAGTTCTTCATTAAAAACAACATGAAGTTAATGAAATTCTTCATAAAATGGATGAAGGTAAAAAAATAATATAAAATTGGCTAAGCAATTACAAAATCAACCTAAGTTCAAAAAAATTCTGAAATACAGGTTGGGGATGATGTATTAGTACTTAGCTATAATCAAAGAGCAACAGTCCTTGAGATATCGGGGAATACTTTACAAATTAAAATGGGTGCTATGAAACTTAATATTAAGAAAAAAGAAGTTAGAAAAATAGAAAGTGAACCTGAGGTTGCTACTAGATATATAAGTACAAGCAGTGTTAGTAGTAAAAAAGTAGGTATTGACATTAATGTAATAGGTCTAAATACCGAAGAAGCAATTAGAGAAATAGAAAACTATATGGACAAAGTTATACTTCAAGGATATGATACTTTTACTATAATACACGGTTTAGGATCAGGGATTCTAAGAAAAAATATTGCAGAATATTTAAAAACAAATAAATATGTTGAAAGTTTTAGAAGTGGTGGCCAAAATGAAGGCGGAATGGGTGCTACTGTAGTAGAAATGAAATAAATAGGTTAGATTGGAATAGTATAAAATAATTCCAATCTAACCTTATTTTTTATAAATCCAATAGCGAAGTGTATAACTATTATCTTCCTTAACAATATTTTCTAGGACTCCACCACAAGATTCAATTGTTTTTTTAGAAGCAATATTTTCGTGATCACATGTAACTAATATTTTATCTAAGCCAAGAGAGAATAAAAATGAACTTGCATATTTTAACATAGATTTTGCATAACCCTTATTTCGTTCACTTTTTCTAACGCTATAACCGATATGCCCCCCATAGTTAAGTAGGTAATCGTTAAGATTATGACGTGCATTAACTATTCCTACGATTTTACCATCTACTAGAGCAAAGAAAGTATGAGCACTAACATATCCAGAGGTAACTGTATCTATATCCTTATTATTATTATTATTATTAAATTGTATCCATTCTTCTATAGTAGATTCGGCTAGTTTAAAACCTCCATGTATTACCTCATTGTTATGTATAAAATCCTCTTTAAACTCTTGTATTTGATTTTTTAATTCAATGCAAGGCTCTATAAATTCTAACATTTTAATACCTCCTTCTACCTTTAAAATATTGTAGCATATGTGTAATTGTAAGTAAATATGATAATATAAATAGATAAGATATAAACGTAAAATTAATAATAATTTATACAAAAACGAACAATACGATGAAAAACAGAAATGAAAAAGTTAAGAAAATAATGAAAAAAACTTCTTGACAAAGAATAAATGAGATGATAGAATAGAAAAAGTCTTCAGGAAAGAAGACTAAAAACAACATTTTTGAAAAAAACCGAATGTTAAAAAAAATTTTTTAAAAAAACTTTTAAAAAGTTCTTGACATCGACAAGATAAAATGTTAAACTATAAAAAGTTGCTAATCGCAACAAAC